>Ga0209415_10008619_pt1 | contig 17668 bp, 16 predicted proteins | sample PeaSoiSIISIP2007_FD_187696 | JGI IMG/M metagenome (GOLD analysis project Ga0209415, IMG submission 187696) | Peat soil microbial communities from Weissenstadt, Germany - SII-SIP-2007 (SPAdes) (version 2) | ecosystem: Environmental > Terrestrial > Soil > Wetlands > Peat | place: Germany... | reverse complement strand
CGGATTGCGGTCATGCACGATGATCGGCTTGTCGTATTTTGCCAGTCGCAACCCGGCGACTAACGCGCCCGTGATGCGTCCTCCGCCGAGAAAGACGGTCGCTCTCAAGTCAGCTCCGCGCACGCCTGATCAGCCGCTTCGATCAGCGCTGCGACATCCGCTTCCGTGTGCGCTGTGGAGATGATCCAGTGCAACCCGTTCGAAGGAGTCATATAAATGCCGCGTTCCAGCAGCCGGTGAACGAATCGGGAGTAGCGCGCAGTATCGACGTAGGCGCAGTAATCGCGGTAATCGTGGATGGCATCGCGCCCGGTGAAATAGATCTGAAACATTGGTCCGAATCCCTGCACAACGGCTTTCACTTTGCGGCGTCGGAATACATCGCGCAACCCGCGAATGGCCGCATCGCCCACAGCATGCAGATTGCGATAAGTATCGTTGCGTGACAACAGGTCGAGGCTCGCGGCGACAACTTTCATGGTGAGCCGATGTCCATTAAACGTGCCGTAGTGCAGCACCATGTGATCGCTCCAGCGCATGCGATCCAAAATCGATCGCGGACCCGCGACCGCCCCGACGGGAAATCCCGCGCCGAGTGCCTTGCCAAACGTGCTGATGTCCGGTTGGATTCCGTAGTACTCCTGGCAACCACCGGGAGCGTAGCGAAACCCAGTGACGACTTCGTCGAGAATGAGCAGCACACCGTACTCGTGCGTTAGTTCGCGAAGGCGCTGCAGATAGCCCTCGCGCGGCGGGATGCATCCCATGTTCGCCATGATTGGCTCGGTAATGACGGCGGCCAATTCGCGTCCATGCTTTTGCATGACGCGATCGAGAACCGCGATATCGTTCCACGGTGCCAGCACGACATCGTCAAAGGTTGCGGGCGGAATACCTTCCGAGTCGGGGATTCTAGCGGGATTTTCCCGCTGGCCCAATTGTTCTGATGGGTGTCCGTGCGCGTTCAGGAGAAAAGAATCGTACCAGCCGTGGTAGTGGCCTTCGAACTTCAGGAACTTGGTTCGACCCGTGTGTGCGCGCGCCAGGCGCAGCGCCAACATGGTTGCCTCGCTGCCAGTGTTGGTAAACCGCACGACTTCCGCCGACAGAACCATGCGGCAGAATCGCTCCGCCGCCTCCACTTCCGCGGACGTCGCGGCCGCGAAGTGCGATCCTTGTGCCATGGTCTCGCAAACGACGGACACCAGCTTGGGTTGGGCATGACCGTGGATAAGAGCGCCGAACGACATCATGAAATCCACGTATTCGTTGCCGTCGGCATCCCAGATGTGAGAACCGCTGCCGCGTTCCACAAAGAGGGGGCCAGGCGCGTAGGTGGCCTTGCCGCGCGACGGCGAGTTCACACCTTCGACCAGGGATTGTTGTGCGCGCTCGAATAACTGCTGGGAACGAGCCCGGGTTTTAGTGACCTGCGTCATTCAATTCAATTAGTCCGCGATGCCGCCGCCGTCCACGACGAACGCTGTGCTGGTTTACGATCCCGCTAGCCCTCCACCATCGACGACTAAAGACGTCCCGGTAACGAATGAAGAAGCATCGCTTGCAAGGTACAGCGCAGCTTGTGCGATTTCTTCCGGCTTGCCAATTCGTCCTAACGGGCGGCGTGCCGAGTCTGCGAGGAAAAGGTCTTCCCGCTCGCCCAGTTGCTGCGCTTCATTGCGCAGCATACCTGTATCGGTGTCGCCGGGACAAATGCAGTTCACGCGAATCTTTTGTGGGCCGTGGTCGATCGCCATGGCCTTGGTCAGAAGTACGACCGCACCTTTCGATGCACAATAAACAGCGGCGCGAGGTCCTCCTACCAGGCCCCAGCCTGACGCTGTATTGACAATGGAGCCGCCGCCGGATCTTGCCATGGTCGGGATCACCTGCCGCGACATCAGGAAAATCGATTTCACATTCACCGCCATTACCCGATCCCAATCTTCCTCGGTGAGTTCGACCACCGAAGCGCGGCGCATGATTCCGGCGTTATTGAAGAGCACGTGAATACCGCCAAACTCGCGCACGGTTCGTTCCACGGCACGTTGGCAATCAACGGCCCGGGTGACATCGGCCTGCTCAAAGATTGCCCTGCCACCGTTTCGAACAATTTCCGCAGCGACGGATTCTCCGGCTCGGTTGATGTCAGCGATGGCAACCGCGGCGCCCTCGTGGGCAAAAAGTAACGCTGCCGCGCGTCCAATACCGGAAGCGGCGCCGCTGATGAGAGCAACTTTGTCCGTTAGCCTTGGTTGCATCTGTGCCTTCGGAATTCACCTAGAACAGAATCATCGGCTGGCCAGCCCGCCCGTGGTTTCAGCACCGTCGATTGTGTACACATGGCCGGTCATGTACGCGGCGTCGTCTGACGCGAGGAACGCAAATAGGGCTGCGATCTCTTCCGGTTTCGCGTGCCGCCGCAGCGGAATCTTACGATTTACTTCTTCAAGCATTGCATCGGTGTATTCGGCACGCTGCATGGGTGTGAGCACGTAGCCGGGGGCGACCGCGCAAACCCGAATCTTGGGGGCAAGCTCGAGCGCCATCGAGCGGGTCAGCTCGATCACGCCTGCTTTGGTTGCATTGTAGTCCGCATAATATGGATAACCCATAATGCCATTGGTCGAAGCGGTTTGCAGAATGATCCCGCCGTCGCGCTCCCACATGTGCCGGGCAGCGGTCTGCGCCACGTAGAACACGCCGGTGAGGTTGACGGCGACCACTTTGTCCCACTCGTCTGGAGTGATTTTAAGAAAATCGTGGCGAATGCTGATGCCAGCGTTATTGATCAACACATCGACACCACCCATGATGCGCACAGCATCGTGCAACGCTTGTTGCACCTGCTTGAGGTTGGAAACATCTGCATCGACGATTCCAGCCAGCCGCGGTATCGTCTTTCGTATTTGCTCACGCGCCTTGGCATCGCGGTCGAGCACGCATACTGCTGAGCCTTCCTCCAGGAACCGCGCTGCCGTAGCCGCGCCAATTCCGCTGGCACCGCCGGTGATGAGTATGCGCTTCCCTTTTAATCCTCGCATGCTTTGGTCTCCGGTTCAGCAAGTGGTTTCAGAACAGCGATGGTACGAGCGGCCCAGAAAAGAAATTAGTTCGGAGTTGCCGGTTCTCGGTCTCAGTTGCTAAATGGGTTTTCCGCGAAAGAAATAAACCAGCTCGATAATCAGAATGATTACGACCATGAGCTCCAGCACAAAGGCGCGGCTCTGATTGAACTGATCCACCATGAAGCGATAAAGTTCTTCTGCGGTTTGCACCTTCTGCGTGACCAGGTCCTTGTAATCCGGCACGCCAACCTTGGACGCTGCCAGCTTGTACAGTCGCGCCGAAAACATGTCGCTGAGAAACTTGATGGCATTGTCGGCGTGCTCGGTGAGTTCGTTTACGTCGAGCAAGACCGTATGCAGCTTGGTGGCGGCGCGCGCCAAACGCCAGCGGGCCAGCATTCCCGTGCCCTCATCAAAGGACGCGTACACGCTCTCCAGTTCACGGGTGAGGAATTCATCATAATGGCGGAACTCGAGCAACTGCGAGTTGGCGTACTCCAGCAGCTGAATGGCGGTCTCTGCGCCCGCTTCCGTGTCGTATAGAAACGCGGCGTTCCAGCCGATTACCGCCAGGTCGTTAGGATAATAAGAAATGCGGGACTGGAGAATTTCGTTGCGTTCTCCATCAGAAAGCTGAGCGGTTTCTCCGCGAACGATCTGGGCAATTTGCGCTCCTTGAGTGGCAACCAGTTCAGCCACCGAAGGGGAACCGCTGATTTCGCGCACGTGGAAAATGAAGTAATCTTCGCTCAGCCAATCCGCATAAGGCTTGACCAACGCCGGAGCCGCGCGCTCGAGTTTCTGGCGGGCGATGCGTGAAGCGTGCCCGGCAAAATCCACATCCCAGACCCAGCGGCTGCCCAGACGAACCAATGTGTCCCAGTCGCCCGAAAATGGCAGCTCGAGCACCACACTCACCACGCCATAGTCATAAAACTTGATCTGGCCTTCCAGACGCTCACCGCTCTCGAGGACCAACGGATCAATCAGCTCGACGACAGGAGGTCGCTGATACCGAATGTAGCCCGGAGCTGGATGCTTCAGGGTAGGCTGTTGCAACGTGCGTGCTCCGAAAATCTCGCGGAGCTGGTCGAGACGGATCTCCTCGCAGACATCGAATTGAATCAGCACCAGAACCGAGCCGTGGAGCGAGGCATCGAGCGGCGGAGCCACTTTAGACTGGCCGGCGTCGGCGATGGTGAGTGCGGATTCGCTGTCCCGGATCATGGTTGAGGCCCGTTGGCGATTTAAGCGTCCACGGGATATCGTTATTCTCCCAGAATCAAGGCGGTCTGGCGAGACGTTCCGCCGGAAAGCTTTACTATCAGCAACTTAGATTTTTCGCGAAATTCGCTCGGACAATGCGTCCGGGGCGACAAGTGCATCGTGTGCTGCCATCTGAATCACCTCAGACAAGTGCAGCGACTGGCGGTTAGTACACTGCGCGATCTGCTCGCGGCAACTGAAGCCGTTCGCGATAATCAGACAGTCAGGCGAAGCCTTCCGAACCGCTGGCAGCAGTTCCAGTTCGCCGATTGCAACCGAGGTTTCGTATTTGTCCGCTTCGAAGCCGAACGCTCCGGCCATGCCACAGCAGCCTGGCGCTGGAGTTTGGAAGTCGATTCCCATCTTGCGAAGAACGGATTCTTCGTCAGTCATTCCCATCACCGACTTGTGATGACAGTGTCCGTGGACCAGGGCCTGCCGCGACAACTTCGGCAATTGGAAGTGCTTCGCCTTTTGCTCCAGAAACTCACTCAGCAAAAAAGTTTGCTGTGAAAGGCGGTGGGCACGCACATCCTTAGGAAACAGATTCAGAAGCTCGTCGCGAAATACAGCGGCACAACTCGGCTCCAGGACAACGATCGGAGTGCCTTGTTCGATCTCGAGCTTCAGCGCCTCAAGAATTTTGAGCAGGAGATTCTTCGCTCGATCTAACATCCCCCAATCGTAGAGTGGTCTTCCGCAGCACAGTTGGACTTTCGGGAGGATCACGCGGCAGCCAGCCGACTCCAGCACCTCAACCGCAGCCGTTGCCGTATTCGGCAAAAAGTAGTTGTTGAATGTATCCGGCCACAGCAGCACCGGCGCGCACTCAGAATTGCGAGCTTGCCGCCGGCTGAACCAATTACGAAACGTTTGCGGGGCGAAGGCGGGAATACTGCGCTGCTGCGGAATACCTGCAATCAATTTCGCGATATCGCGCAAAAAGGGCAGTTGCGTAGTCAGATTGGTCATTGATGGAGCCTTGGAAGCGAGCCGGGCCCATGTGGCGATGTTGCCGAAGGCGTAAGCACTGCGCGGACGGCGTCGTCCTTCGTAGTAGTGTGACAAGAATTCTGCTTTGTACGTGGCCACGTCCACGCCGACAGGGCAGTCGCTCTTGCATCCTTTGCAAGCAAGGCACAAATCGAGCGAGTCTTTCACGTGCTGGTCGTGCCAGCCATCTCGAATGACATCGCCCTTCGTCATCTCCCACAACAAGTGAGCTCGACCGCGGGTTGAATGCTCTTCCTCGCGAGTGACCCGGAAGCTGGGGCACATGACGCCGCCTTCATCGTGGCGGCATTTGCCCACGCCCACGCAGCGCAAGGTTGCGTGGGCCAGGCTGCCGTGATCTTCAGGAAACTGAAAGTGCGTCTGTGGTTGCCAAGGCTTGTAATCCGCGCCCAGTCGCAGATTCTCATCGAGCTTGTAAGGCTCAACTACTTTGCCTGGATTCATCTTCCAATCCGGGTCCCACAGCGCTTTGAACTCGCGGAAAGCCTGGACCAATTCCGGACCGAACATTTTCGGCAACAACTCGGCGCGCGATTGCCCGTCGCCGTGTTCGCCGGAAAGCGATCCACCATAGCCGATGACCAAGTCGGCGGCTTCTTCCACGAACTTGCGGTACTTGGCGATACCTTGCTTCGATTCCAAATCGAAGTTGATCCGCATGTGTACGCAGGCGTGCCCGAAATGTCCGTAGAGCGCGCTGCGGTAGCCATAGCCGTTCATCATCTTCTGCAGATCGCGCAGATAGCTGCCGAGCTTGTCGGGAGTGACGGCGGAATCTTCCCAACCCTCCCATCCCGGCGGTTCGCCGGGCACGTGGGAAGTGGCTCCCAGAGCCGACTCCCGCACTTCCCAGACTCGCTTCGCTGCCCGCTTATCGGTAAACAGTTGCATCTGCGGCGGAGCAGGAGTGCTGCTCAGAGATTGCATGAGTGCGCGGGCCTGCGACTCAGCCTCCGCGGCGGTTGTCGCGCCGAACTCGGCGAGCAACCAACCGCCGCCCGGAGGCAGCAGAGCCAATCCTTCTAAGTTCAATTTCTTTCGCTTAGTGAATTCGACCAGCAAGTCGTCAACGCCTTCGAGGCCGATCGGGTGTTGAGCCATGACCTCGGGAACGCGATCGGCGCATTGAAAGATGTCGGGATATGCGATCACCAGAAGAACGCGTTCGGGCGGGCTTTCTACGAGCCGGCACGAAGCCTCAAGCACCGTCACGCACGTGCCTTCCGACCCCACTAATGCGCGCGCGACGTGGAAGCCGTTTCCAGGAAGCAGATAATTCAGGTTGTAGCCTGACACCCGGCGCGGAATATTGGGATAGCGCTCTTGGATGAGATCGGAGTATGTGTCGCGCAGCCTTTTTAGCCCTGCATAAATCTCGCCACGACGATCACCCTCGCCAATGATCTTATCGAGTTCGACCTCACTCGTCTGGCCCACCCTTATTCGCAGGCCATCGTAGGTGAGGACCTCCAAGTCCTCGATGTTGTCATCCGTCTTACCCGCCATCACCGAGTGCACACCGCAGGAGTTGTTTCCAATCATGCCGCCCAGCGTGCATCGGTCGTGGGTTGCGGGATCCGGCCCGAACGTGAGATGGTGCTGTTCCGCGGCACTGCGCAGACGATCGAGGACAACGCCCGGCTGAACTCTCGCAATACGTCGCGCGGGATCGACCTCGATAATGTTGTTCATGTATTTCGTGAAGTCCAGGACCACGGCGACATTGCAACATTGGCCGGCAAGCGACGTCCCTCCGCCCCGACAAAGGATGGGCGCTCCATATTCACGAGCCAGCGAAATGGTCGCGATGACATCATCATCATCGCGGGGAAGAACCACGCCGATGGGGACCTGGCGATAGTTGGATCCGTCGGTGGCGTAGAGAGCGCGGCTGCTGTCGTCGAAGCGCACGTCGCCACGCACATGACCACGCAGAGCGGAGGCAAGTCCGTTCGCATCCACCACGGCAGATTTGGCAGCACGGGCGAGCTCGACGAAATTGTTTGGCATGCGAGCGGGAGGGTTAATCGGAAGAACTGTCGCCGATCATATTTTTTCCACTCACAGTTGCGATCGCAATGCGAGTCTTACCGTCTTCCGGATCAATGCGAATCGTGATTATGTTCTTCTTATCGGTGGACACGATCGTGTAGTGATTTTGATCTTTAGTCGTGACGTTGCCATTGGGAACTCTCGACGAGTAAAAGACCAACACCTTTTCCGGGGAATCGTCGCTCTCAAACTCCGCTTCGACGGTGTGCATTCCTCCGATCATTGCAGTATTGCCCTTCAAGACACGCGCGCCAGGATAGGGATCGATACCGAGGTTGCGCGCAGCTTCATCGGGATTATTCGTGCTCTGGACTGTGCCGAAGGGAGTTTCCACTCGAACGTTGCCGTCTTTGTTTTGTATGTGGCTATTGTGGGCGATGCGCCGGACGACGAAAGTAAGTGTCCCGATTCCAAGAATGCCGAGCGCGATAATGACGGCTACGACAATCAAGATTATCTTGAGCGCGTTGTTCCCCTGAGACGGCGGAGCGGGAGCGGAAGGAACAGCCAGTGGAGCGGCCGCGGACACCGGAACGGCGGACCCGCATTTCGGACAGAATCTTGCGCCCGCATCCAGAGTTGTGCCGCATGAATTGCAGAAAGCCATTTGGTTACCTCGTTCACTCAGCCCGGGCAAAACTGTTCAGAGAACGGAGTATATCCCAAAGCACCCGGCATTAGGCGGCGCAGGCCGCTTTAGCTCAAAAGCCGCGTGGCGTAGTCGGCCATGCTGAGTGCCAGCAAGAGGAACAGCCAAAAAATCGCGGATACGATGACGATCTTTGTAAGTTTTTCGCTGGTGTACTTCACGTGCATGAAGAACAGAACCACGAGCAGAGCCTTGAATGTGGCAATGACAAGCGCCACGATCGTGTTAAACGGCCCCAGGTCGACAAAGGAAACCGCAGCGGTAATAACCGTCAAACACAGCAGGACAATCCAGATCGTGTAATAGAACTTGCCCGACATTATGTGTTCAGACATGGCGGTTACCTCAGCGGCTTTCGATCGATTAAATAAAGGAGCGGAAAAAGGTAAATCCAGACAATATCCACAAAGTGCCAGTACAGACCGCCCATTTCTATGGGTGTGTAATATTTCGGAGTGTAACGTCCCTTCCATGCGTAGAAAGTCAGAAAAACGAAAATGCCCACACCAATAATCATGTGGAGCGCGTGCAGCCCGGTCATCGCGAAGTATAACGAGAAGTAAATCTGTTCGTGCTGCTGGTCGATGCCGCCGTTTGAGTAGGGAGGCTTTTCAAGATCGCTGGCGTTGAATGAACGGCCGGGGATGTGGTGCTCTTTATATTTGTCATACCACTCGACCCCCTTGATCCCTAGGAAAGCGAATCCAAACACGATGGTCAGCAATAACAAAACGACCAGCAATTTGCGCTTGCCCATTTGCGCCGCACGTACGCCAAGAGCTACTGTCAAGCTGCTGCAGATCAGGACGGCCGTGTTGATCGTGCCCAGCCAGATGTCCAGGCTGCGGCTGCCGGCGGCAAATTCGTTGTAATACCAAAAGCGATAGATCAGGTAGGCACAAAACATGCCGCCAAAAAACATGATCTCGGTCGCGAGAAACAGCCACATGCCAAGCGAGGCGGCGTCGCGTTGTTGTTCCGCGTCGACAAAGTGATGCAGCAGTTCCGGGCCGTGCTGCTCGACCGCGATCGGGCTATCGCTCAACCTGCACCTCCGCGGGAGCTGGGATCTCTTCGTAGTTGTAGGCTTCCCACGTTACTTCTGGAGCTTCATCGAAATTGAAAGTGGGCGGCGGCGACGAAGTCTTCCACTCCAAGCCAGCCGCGCCCCACGGGTTGTCCTCGGCAAGTTTGCCGTAACGCATGGACCACAGGAAATAGACCATGGGCAGAACATAGCCGACGGCAAGAATGGTCGAACCCGCAGTCGAAAGCACATTCAACACCTGAAATTCTGGAGGGTACTGCCAGTAGCGTCGCGGCATTCCCATGTAGCCAAGAATAAATTGCGGGAAAAATGTCAGGTTGAAGCCGACAAACACGAGCAGTGCCGCGAGCCTGCCCCATCCTTCGGGATACATGCGGCCGGAGATTTTCGGCCACCAGAAGTGCAACCCCCCGAGGTATCCCATGACGGCGCCCCCTACCATGATGTAGTGAAAATGGGCAATGATGAAATAAGTGTCGTGCACATGCACGTCGATTCCAAGGCAGGCGAGGAACAGCCCGGTCAGTCCGCCCATGGTGAACAAGCCGATGAAACCGAACGCATACAGCATGGGGGTGGTGAACGAAATCGAACCTTTATACATGGTCGCGGTCCAGTTGAATACTTTGATCGCCGAAGGCACCGCGACCAGATAGCTAAGAATCGAAAAGACGAGGGCCGCATAAAGCGAAATGCCGGCTACAAACATGTGGTGCGCCCAGACCAGAAATCCGAACACCGCAATCGCAATGCTCGACATGGCAACAAAGTTGTAGCCGAAAATGCGCTTGCGCGTGAAGCATGCAACCACTTCGCTCTCTACCGCCATCGCCGGCAAAATCATGATGTAGACGGCGGGATGGGAATAGAACCAGAACAAATGCTGAAACAACAACGGATCGCCGCCGCGGGTTGGATCGAAGATCCCAAGATTGAACGCACGCTCGAAGACCACGAGCAGAAGAGTGATCGCCAGCACTGGCGTTCCGAGCAACTGGATAATACTCGTGGCATAGTGTGCCCAAATAAACAAGGGCAGGCGCGACCACGTCATTCCCGGCGCCCGCATACGGTGGATGGTGACGACAAAGTTGAGGCCGGTGAGGATAGACGAGAAGCCCGCGATAAAGATTGCGATTCCTGCCTCGATGACTTTGGTGTTGCTGAACGCGGTGCTGAACGGTGTGTAAAAAGTCCAGCCGGTGTCCACGCCGCCGGTGACGATGCAGTGGATGTAAATCAGGCCAGCAATGATGTAGAGATACCAGCTCAAAAGGTTGATCCGCGGAAAGGCCAGATCTTTGGCGCCGATCATCAAGGGGACCAGGAAATTGCCCAGCACGGCAGGGATCGAAGGAATCAAAAAGAAAAAAATCATTACTTGCCCGTGCATGGAGAAAAGCTTGTTGTAGGTGTCCGCCTGGACCAGGTCACCTGCTGGGGTTAACAATTCCAACCGGATCAGCAGAGCGAAGAACCCTCCGACAAAAAAGAAGAACGTAATCGATATCAGATACAGCAGCGCGATGCGCTTGTGGTCCGTGGTCAACAGCCACGAACGAATGCCGTATTCCTGATTCAGATAGTGTTCGCGTTCGGCAGTAATTGCTGCAGTCGCCATTGCTATTCCTTAAGGATTCTGCGATCTATTTCCGGCGGGAGCAAGGCCAGGCGTGCCTGCCGCTCCCGCTGGAGACGGGCTCAATGACTTGACGTATGCCACCAGGGCTGTCAGTTGCTCTTCACCCACGAGGCCCTGAAAAACCGGCATGATCGGCTTGAATCCACTCACGATCTTCGCGCTTGGGCTCAAGATCGATTCGCGGATGTAATTCTCATCAGCCACAACCGTTCGTCCATCTTCCAGTTGCACGGGCTTGCCGAAGATTCCAACCAGATTGGGTCCGCGTCCTTGCGTATCGGAGCGGTGGCAGGTGGGGCACCCTAATTGCTGGAAGAGGCTTTCGCCGCTGGCTGCGAGCGATCCCGTTGTGCCACCGCCGGAAAGCCAGGCTTCGTATTGGGCCGGTTCCATGACCACTACTTGTCCGATCATGCCCGAGTGCATGGTGCCGCAATATTGCGAGCAAAAAAGATGATAAACGCCTGGCTTCGTAGCCCTGAACCACGCCGTCGTGTAACGGCCCGGTATCACGTCCTGCTTGATGCGAAAGGCAGGAACGTAGAAGCTGTGAATCACGTCCTGAGAGGTCATAATGAGTTTGACATCACGACCCACCGGCACATGCAGTTCGTTAATCTCGCGCTGACCCTCCTGATGCTGGAGTTTCCACATCCACTGTTTCGCGACGACATAGACTTCGGACGCGCCACGAGGTGGCGTTCGCTCGTTGAAGTAAATGACCGCGCCCCAGGTGAAAATGACCATGAAGATGGCCAGGGGAATTATCGACCAGGTAATTTCCAACGCGGACGAGCCTTCGATCTGCTCCGCTTCGATCCCACGGCGGCGCCGATATCTGGTCGCAAACAGCAGGATCATGGCGAAGATGGCCAGGCACATGAACGCGGACAGCGCCAGCAGGAAAATATAGAGCGCGTCTACGTTGCCGGCCCCGGTGGAGGCGCGTACTGGCCAAAGTGGAAAGTTGTCGAACATAAATTAGTCGTTGGTCGTTGGTCGTTCGCTGCTGGCCATCGTTCGCTGACGAGCGACGGTCGTTGGGCCCATACGGAACATCACCACGAGAAATGCGCCCAAGATCAGGATCGTCGCGCCTGCCGACAGTTGCAAAACCCTGCTTATAATTGCTCCGTATTTTCCCGTGTCCGGGTCGTAGTGATAGCAGTAGAGCAACACTTGATCGACCACAGTACCGATTTTATTTTCGGATGCCTGAATCAATCCCAGACGCAAGTCTTTCGGTGCAAACTCCACTCCGTAATAGTATTGAGCGATCTTTCCCTCGGGCGTCAGCACCATGATCGCGGTCGCATGAGCGAACTGGCCACTCTTGGGGTCGTACTGATACTGGAAGCCAACGGCTTTGGTAAGCGCACCTATCGAAGTAGCTGGCCCACTCAGAAAATGCCAGCCTGCAGCAGCGCCAGGCCGCCCGTAGCGCTTCAGATATTCGGCCTTTTTTGCAGATGCCATTTCCGGCGTTTCTTTGGGGTCAAAACTCACGGTGAGAACGTCAAACTCTTTCCCGACGTCGAACTTCAACACGCGCAGGGCGCTTTCCAGACCGTTCAAGACTTCTCCGCACAGCATCGGACACTGGTAATACACCAGATTCAAAATCATCGGCTTCTTGCCGAAATAGTCTCCCAACTGGACCGCGTTTCCGGTCTCGTCGTGAAACGTGAGCGCGGGTGGGATCTGCTCGTTCAAATGCTGTTCTATGCCGACATTCTTCAAGCCTGGTGGCCGCACATTCGCAGGCGGCGACATGATGCCCTGCGTCATTCCCTGTCCCAACGCGGGCAGGGTGAGGACGCAGACTGCCAACGCGGCAACCAAGTTCGATCTTATGGCGCTGAGCACAGCTGCATTCCCTTCCATCACTTTGGCGGCTGCGACTTTTTCTGACTCGATCTGCCGCTGGTGTCCGAACGTTCCGCCGCTTGATTCGCTATGTTCACCGCAGAGGACGGAATCGTTCCCGCCATCGGCGTTGTCGGCAATCCTCGTTGCGCGAGCAACTGCATTGCACGCTCAATCGGGATGTGAACCACGCCAGTCTTTTCGTCGATCCACCCGTAACTGTTTAAGGTTTGCTCTTCTTTCAAACGGAAACCCTTGATCTCAACGCGCTCGTTCCGCTCCAACCGCGGCTGAGGGAATTTCGTAATCTCTTCCTGTGAAACGATCCGGGTGTCGGTTTCCGCTTGCTTCACCAGCGGACTTTGCTGAGGCTGGTGCGATCGCTGTCGAGCGTCCATGAAGTCATAGAAACCCCACACCACGAAATAAACCAGTACGCCACCCACCGCCAGACTGATCAGGAATGCGAATACGCCCTGTGCGGCCAGGTCTTGCCGCTCATAGCCCTCTTCCGAGTTCCCGTGCTTTGTCTCTTCAATCATGTGCCGGTTCCAGTACTTCGTTCGCGGATACGTCATACGCCGGTAGAAGCGGCAGGGAATTCAGATTATGGAAAAAGTAAGCCAGCCAAAAGCCGCCAATGGCAACCGGGACTACGACGTCCGCCAACGTAACGGTCAACGTTGTTGAAAAATTTGGCTCGATAATCCAGAAAAGATCCAGATACCGCATCACCATGATCCAAACCGCTAACCAGACCAATCGTCGTATGTCCCGCTTAAACGGGCGCGATAGCAGGAGAACGAAAGGCACGGCGAACTCAAACACTACCAGGGTCAATCCCACGAAGCCCCAGCCACCGTTCAAGCGCCGCATGTACCACGTAATTTCGTCGGGCAAGTTTCCCGCCCAGATAATCAACCACTGCGAGAAGGAAAAATAGGCCCAGACCATGATGAACGTGAGCATCCACTTGCCGTGGTCGTGCACGAAGCTGGGTTTTAGCAGCTCCGACATTGGTTTGTAGTTCACCAAAATGCGTTCGACCACGACGGCGAAGCACATTGCCGACAGCAACTCGCCGATCAGGATCAGCAAGCCGTAGATCGTGGAAATCCAGCTGGGGTCTATGGACATGATCCAGTCGATGGCAGCGAAGGAAATCGTGAAAGCGTAAAGGATCAATCCCGGTCCGCTGACCGCCTTGAAGCGGTCAGTATTATCTCGCGACGGCGGCTTGTCTTGTTCTCTCGACCATTTGGTGAGCAAGAATGACAGCAGATTCCAGATCGCCAGGTAAATCGCGGCGCGGACGACAAATCCTTGGACAGTGAGATAGGACTTCGTGATGTCCTGCAAATGCTCGCGAAGATGTTTGTCCGCGATGGAATCCAAAGGCCGCGCCCAGATGTAGAGTTTCGGCAGTCCGAACAGGATCGGAATAAACAGCAAGGCCATCAGAGGCAGGCAGCGCATCGCTGCTCCCAGAATTCTGCGGATAACCATGCCCCACCCGCCGCCGGTGAGATGCCGGATCATCAGGATCGCCATAGATCCGAGACCTACTCCGAGCCAGGCCATGTAGCCGAGGAGGTAAGCGCGGAAGAATTCATCCGGACGCAAGAACGCGAGGGCCAACGAGATTGCGGCAAAGACCAGACCGAAGAGCAACGAGCGTTGCTGGATGGTCTTGACTATCGGAGGCGCCATCAGGTCGAGGTTGTTATGGGCCGCGCTCATTTCGCGTCCTCTCCCTTTGCTGGTCCTTTTTCGTCTTCCGAACTGGACTGGAGTTCGGGCAGAGTAGCGCCAGAGCCTGGCTCTCCGCGGAACGCCGGCGCTTCCGAGGGCACTTTTTGTCCTGTGGGAACGTCGCTCATGGCCGCTCCCTGGCTCAACTGCAAAGCGCGGATATAGGCCACGATCGTCCAGCGATCCCTCGGCGGAATTTGCGATGCATACTCCGGCATTGCTCCGAATCCGTTGGTCATTACGTCAAAAAAGTATCCCAGCGGCGCTTTGCGCAAACGCTCGGTGTGATAAGACGGCGGCGCCCGAAAACCGCGCTGCACGATCATCCCGTTGCCGTCGCCGAGACGGGAGTGACAGGGAGCGCAGTAAATGTTGAAGCGCTCGCGGCCGCGGGCCAAAACATCGTCCGTCACAGGGAACGGCATATAGTCGCCGGGATTGTTGCCGAACTTGCCGGTATAGAAATATGAATCTTCATGCAATTGTCCGCGCGCGATGGTTCCTTCAACTGGAGGACGCGCCGAGCGCAGGTCGCCATAGAAGTCGCTCTTGGCCAGCGGTTTGAAACGGGGCTGGTCGTGCATATCCTGACGGCATCCGGACAGCGCAAGAGCAAGCAGCACTCCCAACGGCACGATTTTGATGAGGCTCCGCATGGCTCAGCTGGGCACCTCAGAAATCGATCGCGGTCCCAGGCTTTCCAGAAACCGTCTTGTTTCGCTCGCGCTGTATTTGGGATCGGTCGAGAACACGATCAGGAAGAACCGGTCTTTCGTAGCCAAGGCAAAGCGCGGCACGTTGAAAACAGGATGGTACGGCATGGGGAGACCGTTCAACGCCAGCATGCCAAACACCGCAAAGATCCCGCCAAACAGAATCGTCATCTCGAACGTCACGATGATGAAGGCTGGCCACGAGTGATAGGGTTTGCCGCCTACATTTACCGGATAACTCACCACAGAAATCCAGTACTGCAGTGCGTAGGCGGATAAACCTCCCAGCAATCCACCGATCAGCACGACCAGCGGAACGGCGTTTTTGTGAAATCCCATCGCCTCCGCCAAACCTTCCACCGGGAACGGGCTGTAGGCGTCGATCTTGCTGTAACCCGCTTCGTGAGTTCGATGGGCTGCTTCAACCAGATAGGTGGCGGAATCGAACTCGGCCATGATTCCGTAAATCGGAGTGCGCTTCATTCTTTCACCTCCGCCTCCGGCAGCAGAGTGCGCATTTCAAAGATGGAAATCATGGGCAGGATGCGCACGAATAGGAACATCGCAGCCAGGAACATCCCGATGGTGCCGATGTAGGTCATCCAATCCCAGCGGGTCGGATAGTACATGCCCCAGGAAGAAGTCAGGAAATCACGGTGCAGGCTGACTACCACGATAATGAAGCGCTCCAGCCACATGCCGACGAGAATGACGCCGGAGATCAGGAACAATGCAACCGGGCTGGTTCGCAGTTTACGAATCCACAGCAATTGCGGGATAAAGATATTGCAAGCCAGCAAAGCGTAGTAGCAAGGGGCATAAGGCCCGTGCAGACGGTTCCAGAGCGTGAACCCATCGTAACGGTTGCCGCTATACCATCCCATGAACGCCTCGATGCCGTAGCCGTAGGCGACGATCAGCCCAGTAGCCAACATCACTTTTGCTGAATTTTGCAGGTGACGTTCGGTGATGAAGTCTTCAAGACCATAAAATTTACGGATCGGAATCGCCAGCATCAGCACCATGGCGAAGCCGGAGTAAATCGCCCCCGCGACGAAGTAGGGCGGGAAGATCGTGGTATGCCAGCCCGGTACGATAGCGACGGCAAAATCGAAACTGACGACGGTGTGCACGGATAACACTAGCGGGGTCGCGAGTCCGGCGAGCAGCAGATAGGCAGTCTCATAGCGATGCCAGTGCCGGGCAGAACCGCGCCAGCCCAGCGCCAACATTCCATAGATGATTTGCGCAGCCCGGTTCGTGGAGCGATCGCGCAGCGTGGCCAAGTCAGGAACCAGGCCGATAAACCAGAACAATAAGGAAATCGTCGCATAAGTGGAAACGGCAAAGACATCCCACACCAATGGGCTGCGGAACTGCGGCCAGTAGTTCATGGTGTTGGGATAAGGGAACAGCCAATAAGCCAGCCACGGGCGGCCGACGTGAATCAGAGGAAAGATGCCTGCGGCCGACACTGCGAACAACGTCATTGCTTCTGCGAATCGGTTAATCGAATTGCGCCAGGATTGCCGCAGCAACAGCAGGATGGCCGAGATCAGCGTGCCAGCGTGACCGATCCCGATCCACCAGACAAAGTTCACAATTGCGAAGCCCCAGCCAATGGGAATAGTTATGCCCCAGATGCCGACGCCTCGCGCAAACAAATATCCAATGGCGAACAACATCATCATGGTCAGCAGAAAAGCGACGCCGAAGCCAAGAAACCAGCCGTTCGAAGTAGGGCGCGTGAGCACAATCGAGCTGATCTTGTCGGTAACGGTACCGAAGGTGTATCCGGGCTCGATGACCGGCGCGTCTCCGCCGAGCGTCACGGGTTGTTTTGAATCTGCCATTTTCTCGGTCGTGTTCCGCTTAACTTTCCATCTCGGAATTCGGGTTGCGAATCTCGGCCAGGTACGTCGTTCGCGGCCGGGTGTTCAGATCTGCCAGCAAACTGTAGTTGCGCGCGATCGCCTTGAGCTTTGAAACCCGGCTGTTGGGGTCGTTGATGTTGCCAAACGTGATCGCATTGGCCGGGCAGGATTGCTGACAAGCCGTCTGCAACTCGCCATCTTGAATCTTGCGATCTTCGCGTTCGGAATCAATGCGGTGCTGGGTGATGCGCTGGATGCAATAAGTGCATTTTTCCATGACGCCGCGGCTGCGCACGGTCACATCTGGATTACGCATCATCTTGAGCTGCGGAGTCTCCCAATCCTGAAACAACAGGAAATTGAAGCGCCGAACTTTGTAGGGACAATTGTTGGAACAGTAGCGCGTCCCCACGCAGCGGTTGTAGACCATGTCATTCAGGCCTTCGGTGCTGTGCACAGTCGCGCCCACGGGACAGACCACTTCGCAAGGCGCATTCTCGCACTGCTGGCAGGGGACAGGCTGGAAGTACGCTTTGGGATTGTCGCGATCGCCCTGATAGTAGGCGTCCACGCGCAACCAGTGCATGTGTCGGCCGATCACGACTTGCTCCTTGCCGACGACAGCAATGTTATTTTCCGACTGGCAGGCGACAATGCAATTGTTGCAGCCCACGCAGGCGTTGAGATCAATCGCCATGCCCCACGCATAGGGTTCTTTCTCGTA
>Ga0209415_10008618_pt1 | contig 17670 bp, 18 predicted proteins | sample PeaSoiSIISIP2007_FD_187696 | JGI IMG/M metagenome (GOLD analysis project Ga0209415, IMG submission 187696) | Peat soil microbial communities from Weissenstadt, Germany - SII-SIP-2007 (SPAdes) (version 2) | ecosystem: Environmental > Terrestrial > Soil > Wetlands > Peat | place: Germany... | reverse complement strand
GTACATTCCACGATTCGGGTGGGTCAAAGAAGGAGTGATTTGGGCCGCCCTGTTGAACCGGAAGCAAGACAAGATGGAGTTGTACTTCATCGACGCAAAGACCGGCAAATCGAGAATGGTGTTCACCGAGACAACCCCCGACGCATGGGTCGATTTTGAGAGGGTTGAGATTCCTTTTCTGAAAGCCAGCGGCGGTTTTCTCTGGCGGAGTTGGCGCGACGGCCATACGCATATCTATCTCTACAGCTTCGACAAGCAGAATCCGTTGGCCGCGGAAGCCAAGCTGGAGCGGCAACTGACGAAGGGCGATTTCGAGGTGTCGGGAATCGAAGGCGTCGACGAATCGGCGGGGACGGTGTTTTTCGCGGCGAACCAGGACGATCCGCGGCAGGAGCATATTTTTTCGGTGCAACTGGATGGCACAGGGTTCAAGGCGTTGACCACGGAAGAAGGGATTCATTCGGGAAACTTTAGTGACGATGGAAAGCACTATACCCACACGTATTCCGGACCCCAATCGGAGCCCAGCATTTCGCTCTGTGCAGTGGGCGGGACATGCAACCCGGTGTGGCAGGCTCGAAACGCCATCGCCGATTACGGTCTGCGTGCGCCGAGGCATCTTGAGTTCAAGGCAGACGATGGGACGTTGCTATACGGACGGCTGCTGCTTCCGCCGGACGCGCCGGCCAGCGGAAAGATTCCTCTGATCATCCACATCTACGGAGGCCCGGGCGTGCAGTTTGTGACCAAGAGCACGCCCGACTCGTTCGATGAGATGCTCGCGCGCAAGGGCTTCGCCATTTTTGCCCTGGACAACCGTGGCTCTGCAGGTCGGGATCGTACGTTCCAGACAGCGGTCCGGCACGAGCTGGGGGCGGTCGAATTGAAAGATCAGCTCACGGCGCTGGATCAACTGCTGGCACAGTATCCGCAGCTCGACAACGATCGCGTCGCAATTTGGGGCTGGTCCTATGGTGGGTTTATGACGCTCTATGCGCTGACGCATTCGGACCGTTTTCGCGCCGGCGTATCCGTGGCTCCGGTAACCGAGTGGCAAAACTACGACTCGATTTATACCGAGCGCTACATGGGATTGCTCAGCGACAATAAGCAAGGCTACGACAAGTCGGTAACGAAAGCCGCCGACAAACTGCACGGGGCGCTTCTGCTGGTGCACGGCACGAGCGATGACAACGTCCACTATCAGAACAGCATTCAGATGATTAACGCGCTGATCAGCGCGGGCAAGCAGTTCCGGTTGATGATCTATCCCAACAAAACGCACAGCATCGCGGGGAAAGACGCACGCGTGCATCTGTTCACGATGATTGTGGATCACTTTGAGCGGGAGTTGAAGTAAATCAGTGATCAGTGATCAGTGATCGATGATCAGTGGTCAGTGAAAACCGAGAGACCGTGGCGGCTTCGGTGATCACCGGAGCCGCTTTTACTTGTGTCTGCCGGAACCTTTGTGCGGAGTTTCTTTGGAGGTGCTTTCTTTCGAGGAACTCTCTTTCGACGAGCTTTCCTTCGACGAACTCTCTTTGGACGAGCTGTCTTTCGAGCCGCTGTCCGACTTCGGTTTATCGTCTTTCTTATCTTTCGACGAAGAATCTTTCGCCGACGAATCGCGCGAAGAAGAATCCCCGCTGCCGGAGGATCCGGGCGAAGATGATTTCTTGGCGTAGTCAGTCACATACCACCCGGTTCCTTTGAACTGCACGGCGGGAGCGGAGATCATTTGCTCGACCTGGCCGCCGCACTCGGGGCACTTCTTGACCATTCTGGCGGAGTACAACTGGATTTTTTCGAAGCGGTGGCCGCACTTCTTGCATTCGTATTCGTAAAGGGGCATGAGTGTGAGACGGTTGTGAGGGACAACTGCGTCAGCTTGATTCTAGGGGTGGCCGCTGGGTGCCGTCAATTTGGCCGGGTTCTGCGGAGCCTTGCGCTGACGGCCGCACATCCTGCGCAAGCATCGTTCTTGACATAACGATAGAAGCGAGGCTGTCCTCGGCCTACCCAATACGCAGCTTCGTAGTTATCAATTCCTGGGCCAGCGCTCATGAAGCTGAAGAAAACGTGACGTGACGGCCTGACCACAATTCCCGCATGCCCGGGCCACACGATCACGTCGCCGGGTTGAGGCTGCTCGATCCGCCTGAAACCCTGGACTCCGGCGTAAAGATCGTCAGAGCTGGCGTAGGCGTAGGGAAAGCCAGCGCGTTCGTAAATCGCATGAACCAGGTGAGAACAGTCGTGTCCTGCGTACCGGCGCACTTTCGGGTCGAGCGCCGCCGAGATCACGCCCAGGCCGTCGTCTGGAGTCAGTGTCCGATCCGGCTTTCGCCCGCGCTTCGCGGTCGAACTCTGCTCGGTGGTGTTTGAAGTCCCGGCCGGGCGAGGTGTCTGCTGCGCGGAGCAGACACATAAAGCAAGCCCACAAAGCAGGGCCGCGATCACGAGTTTTGCCGGAATCCGCACTGTCCACAGTTTGATGCAGAATTCGCCCTACGGGGAGGTTACGGATGTGCAGGGACCAGATCACGAGCAGATCGCCGACCGGGGGTGACGTGTCAGCCAAGGAGCCGCTTCGGGGCGGTGTTGCGCCATGCGGCTTCGAGGGCTTTGCGGAGTGCTGATTTCTTCGCGGCTTTGAGTTGCACGCTAGTGGCGCCGCGCCTTCCCCAGGCGCCTTTCACCGGGGTGAACACGCCAGGATAATCCTTCGCGAAGTAATGCTGGTCCTCCGGAGAGAGCTTCACCATGCCGCAGGACTTGTCGGGATAGCCGAGCGTGGCGAAGATCTTCCCGGCGACGCGAAAGTCAGGGTGGTCCATGTGTGTGCGCTCTTCGGTCTCAGGGAGGGACAGCGCGATCTGACGGAAGTCTTTGGCGGTCATCGGAGGCGGGCTCCTCAACTGCGCACCTTCAGCATAACCGGTTCTTGGTCAACCCGGTACAGGGCGTCATCCCGACCGGAGCCGGTTTTCAGGCGGAGGGAGGGATCTCACGTGCACAACGGTGAACTCGCCCCGCTGGTGAAAGCGCGGGGCTTCAGGATGACGCCTCCTTCCCTTCGCATCACGCAGCGGTGGTAGACTCCGGCAATGAGTGATGCTGCCGATGCTGCTGCAGGACCAGGCCCGGCGCTTTATCTGGTCGGCACGCCGATCGGGAATCTCGAAGACATCACGCTGCGGGCGCTGCGCGTGCTGAAGGAAGTGGACGTGATCGCCTGCGAAGACACGCGGCAGACGCAGAAGCTGCTCAATCATTATGCGATCGCGACGCGCACCACCAGCTATCACGAGCACAACGAGATGACGAAGTCGGCGGAACTGGTGAAAGAGATGCAGGAAGGTGCGAGCGTGGCGCTGGTGACCGACGCAGGCATGCCTGGGATTTCCGATCCGGGATACCGGCTGATTACGCTGGCGATTCGGCATCATGTGCCGGTGGTGCCGATTCCGGGTGCGTCGGCGTTTCTGGCCGCGCTGGTGGCCAGCGGCCTGCCCACGGATTCGTTTCGCTTCAGCGGATTCCTTCCCGCCAAGCGCGGCGAGCGGCGGGCGGCGCTGGAGGCGGTGAAGACTTCTCCGCGGACGCAGGTGTTTTATGAGGCGCCGCATCGGATTGTCGAGACGCTCACCGACGTTGTCGAGGTTCTGGGAGAAACCCGGCATGTGGTTGTCGCGCGCGAAGTGACCAAACTGCACGAAGAATTCCTGCGTGGCCGCGTCGCCGAAGTGCTCAAAAACTTGAAGGCGCGCGAGACCGTAAAGGGCGAGATCACGCTGCTGATCGGCAAGGCGGAGGAAGAAGATGCTCGTGTGGCGACGGGCACTCTTGCCCGTCCTTCGGTGAGGCAGCGGGTCGAGCAGATTATGGCGGAAGAAAGAGTCGACGAAAAAGCCGCGCTCAAGAAAGTGGCGAAGGAGCGGGGAGTGTCGAAGAGCGAGGCGTATCGGGAGTTGCAGAGAAGTAAGTAGTCCCTTTCGATCGACGTGCCACGCAGCCCTCAGTTCTTGTGGCCTCTGCTCTGTGCGGAACTCTTTCTCCGCTCATGCGTCGATCCAAGCTCGTCGTACACGATCGTTATCTTCCCGGATCGCGTAATGCTCCCGACCAAAGGCGGATTGTACGTCCTGCATAGTTCTCGCATCTCCGGAATTGCGAATGATAAAGCTTCCGCCATTTCGGCACCTGTGAAGTTTCCGGAGCCGAAATAAAACTCTCGCACTCGATGACGCCGCAAGGCCTCTCGCTCTATTTCGTTGTAACGGTTTCTCTTATCTTTGGTGAGGACGACCCATGCCCGTTCTGCGACGTACGCGAGCCACTCTTCGTCACGAGTGCCACGCGGGAAGAAGTCCCGGTGACGGCTGTGCTGCACACCACTCGTCAGCAGTACGTCGAGGATTGGTTGGCAGTTGTCGAGATTTTCATCCAAATAAAGAATGAAATCGTCAAGCTGCAACTGCTCGGGTTTCCCAGCGGATTGCCTCTTCGATCTGCTTTTCTTCGAGGCCATATTCCTTGGCTAGTTCGGGTACAGATTCGCGAGCGTTAAAGCGAGATGCGATCACAGCAGTCGAGATGCCCGTTCCTGCAATTACAGGCTTTCCGAAGCCGAGGGCTGGATTGATAACGATAAACTTGGGTTCCGCGGCGCTCCGCTCGCGCACAAAGGGATAGAACTTGAAGATACCTTGTTGTTTATCGTACTCGACCCTCTCGAGGTGAGCTTCCACGATTCCGGGTATCGCCAACTGGCCCCCTCTGGACACATTTACTAAGCGGTCGATCTCCTTAATGAGCAGGTCGATCCTGTCTGTATATAAGGGTTGTTCGATCAGCGGATGCTTGAATCCCGTGGTCTTGTTTAAGTGTGCGAGCGCTCGCCGAATCTTAGGAATCCGCAGGTCGTACAGCGACCGCATCGAAGCAAGCATGTGACACTCTAGTAAGTTCATAAAGGAGAGCGATCGAGGTTTCTTGGATGCAGCTTGGATCAACGCAGAAATCGGCTTACGTCCGAAGGCCCAGTATTCAAGGGTCTTGATCGGTACACGTAGGTAAAGTGCCGCCTCCGAAAGGCCGTACAGGGGGAGTTCTAATCGTTCGTTAGTGGCGATGAACTTCACGACTCCTCCTTTCACTCAAAAACACTCCAAGATTGATATACCATATCTGCCTCTGATCTTAGACACCGGAACCAACGATAATACGGAACAGGACTACTTCCCCGCCAACTCCTTCTTCACAATCTCGCTGACCATCTTCCCATCCACGCGCATGCCTGCGGCGTTGAATCTTGCCATCGCGTTCTTCATGACCGTGCCCATTTCTTTCATGGTGGGCGCGCCCATTTCGGCGATGGCGGCTTTCACGCCCGCGACGATTTCCGCTTCCCCGGCGGCTTTGGGCAGGTAGCTCTCGATTACCACGATTTCGGCGGCTTCTTTGTCGGCCATTTCCTGGCGTCCGCCCTTGGTGAACTGCTCGACGGAGTCCCTGCGCTGTTTGATCAGCGTGGCCAGCACGGTCTGGGATTCTTTGTCGTCGAGCGGGGCCATTTTCTCGACCTGCTTGAGTTGCAGGGCGCTCTTGACCATGCGGAGGGTGGAGAGGCGGGCTTCCTCCTTGGCTTTCATGGCGGTGACGATATCTTTTTGGATCTGTTCGATGAGGCTCATGAGGGGATTATAGACGCTGCGAATCGCTCAGCAGGCTTTCCCCTTCGCGGCCGGGGTGAGCCTTGTGACTGGCGTCACGGCGCAGGCGACGGATAGAACGTACCCTTCCTGCGTATTCTCGGGCGCCTGCTGAAAGCGTTTTGCATGTCTCTCGCGACCCGACATACCGCGGAGGTGATGAAATGCGCGTCCTCATTGTCCATGCCAGCCGTTACGGCGCCACGCAGGGGATCGCGGAGCGCATCGCCGCGATCCTGCGCCAGCACGGCGTGGAGGTCACGCTGAAGCCGGTTAAGGATGCGGGCGATCCCGCGGACTACGACGCCGTCGTGATCGGAAGCGCCGCTTACTACTTCCGCTGGATGAAGCAGGCCACTGACTTCTTGCGACGAAACCGCGCCGTGCTCGCCGAGCGCCCGGTGTGGCTGTTCAGCAGCGGCCCGCTAGGCACGAAGACCGTCGACGAGCAGGGCCGGGACGTGTGCACCGTTACGGTGCCGAAAGAGATTGCCGAATTCCGAGAGGCCATTCATCCCCGCGACCATCGGGTCTTCTTCGGCGCCCTCAACCGCGACAAGCTGGGCTTCACTCACCGGCTCATGTTGAAGCTGCCCGCAAATCGTAACAATGCAATTTTTCCACTAGGCGACTTCCGCAACTGGACCGATATTGAGGCATGGGCTTGCGATATCGCACAAGAACTAAAGGGTTCTGCGCGCCAGGCTGAGCTTTCTTGCGCACACGACCGTGATGCCGTGACCACTCCATAGGATGATCAGGCTTCCGGAAAATGGCGCGTGGCGCGTGCTCCGACGGCCCGCTTCCGGTAAACTGAAAGACTATCCCTTTCATAAGGACTCTCACTATGTTGCATAAGAATCGTCTTTTTACTCCCGGGCCAACGCCGCTGTTGCCGGCGGCGCAGACGGCCATGGCGTCGTTCACGGCGCATCACCGGACCGCCGACTTCAAGGCGCTGTTTCAGCGCGTGCTGGCCGACATGAAGGAATTCATTGGCACGAAGAACGACGTGCTGGTGCTGGCTTCGTCGGGCACGGGTGTGATGGAAGCGTCGGTGTCGAACCTGACTTCGCCGGGCGACAAGGTGCTGGTGCTGACGGCGGGCAAGTTCGGTGAGCGCTGGACTGGACTGGCCAAAGCCTTCGGCTGCCATGTGGACGTGTTGGAAGTTCCATATGGCCGGACGTTTTCGCTGGATGATGTTCGAGCCCGCCTTACTCCCGATTTGCGCGCTGTGTATGTGCAGGCCACGGAAAGCTCCACCGGAGCCCGACATGACATCGAGGGGATCGCGAAGATCGTTCGCGCAAGCGGCGGAAACGACACGCTGCTCGTGGTGGATGCCATCACCGGCCTGGGCACAACGCATCTCGATGTGGATGGCTGGGGAGTGGACTTCATCATCGGCGGATCGCAGAAGGCGCTGATGATGCCTCCGGGCCTCGCGTATTGCGCGGTCAGTGAGCGGGCGTGGAAGCGGATGGATGCGACCACCTCGCCGCGTTACTACTTCGATCTGCGCAAAGAGCGGAAGTCGGCGGCCAAGGGCGAAACCGCATACACTCCGGCGACGTCTTTATTCGCGGCGTTGGGCGCGGCCTTGGAATTCGTGCGCGGCATGGGCAAGGGCGATCTCGCCAAAGGGCGGGAAGAACTCGTCAACAATGCAGAATTATGTGCGGAGATGACGCGGGCGGGCGCGAAGGCTCTGGGATTGAAGCTGTACGCGGCTTCTCCCGCGGCAGCGCTGACCGCCATCTGCGCGCCCGAGGGACTCGACTCAGGCAAGATCGTGAAAGAGTTCCGCGAAACGTTTGACGCCGTGGTGGCAAACGGGCAGGGCGAGATGAAGGGCAAACTGTTCCGCATCGCGCACATCGGCTACTACGACTATCTCGACACCATCGGCATTCTGGGTGCTCTCGAACACGTGCTGGCCAAGGTTACCGACAAGCCCGTCGAATATGGCGCTGCGGTGCGGGCAGCACAGGAAGTCTATGCCCGCACCCAGTCGGGAAAGCGACAGTTGGTCGGCGCCTGAGCCCTGCCGAGCCCTAGTTAACCGTGAAGTTCATGGGGCTCGAGGTCTCGGCCAAAGTCCCGCCGCTTCCGTACGGGCCCGTGCCCTGGGTGGCAGGGTTGGTCACCGTGACCGTGATGGTGCCGGAGGTCGCGATGGCCGCAGCCGGAACCGTCACAGTGAGCTGGTTGCCGCTCACATAAGTGGTGTTGGCGGTTTGCGCGACGCCATTCCAGTTCACTACCGCGTGTGCGCCGTAGTTGGTTCCATTGACGGTGAGCATGAACGCCGCGCCGCCGGCGGTTGCCGCATCAGGGTTCAGCTGCGAAATGGTGGGCATGTTTCCTGCCACTGGCGGTGTGGTGGCCTTGGAGCTGTAGCCGCACGCGACGGTGAGCGCGATGAGGGTTACGAGCAACGTGGTGGTGACGGGTTTCATTGTGTGAAAAGGTTTCATAAGTGTTCTCCCAAGGGCCGCGGCCCAGTGAGAACGAGTCTAGAAAGTCGGGCCGAGGGGAGTGTCAGAGGCACGTCATTTCCCCGTCACTTTTCGGTCATGTTCTAGTCATGACTTGGTCAACAATTTGTCAATCGCAGTCTTTGTGTCAGGATTCTCATTCAAAGGAAATCATTCGTGAAAATCATCGTAGCGGAAAAAATCTCAGCATCGGCCGTGGCGCAGTTGCAGGAGCCGGGCTGGACCGTCCTCACTGCGGATCAACTGGAAGGCAAGCTCGAAGAACACCTGGAGACGGCGGACGCGCTCATTGTGCGCTCGGCGGTGCAGGCGGACGCCAAGTTGCTGGCGCACGCGAAGAAGCTGCGCGTGATCGGCCGGGCCGGCGTGGGCGTGGACAACATCGATCTGGAAGCGGCGACCCACAAAGGGATCGCGGTGATGAACACGCCGGGAGCCAACGCGGTGGCTGTGGCCGAGCAGACGCTGGGCATGATGCTGGCCATGGCTCGGCATTTGTGCCGCGCCGACGCGCTCATGCACGCGGGCAAGTGGGAGAAGAAATCGCTTCAGGGAACTGAGCTGCGCGCCAAAACGCTGGGCATTATCGGCCTGGGACGAATCGGCATGGAAGTCGCGCGGCGGGCGCGGGCGTTTGGCATGGAAGTGATCGGGCACGATCCGTTTGTGTCGGTGTCGGTGGCCAAGGAGCAGGGGATCCGGCTGGCGGGGCTCGATGAACTGTATGCGGCCGCGGACTACATCACGCTGCACGTGGGGCTGACGCCGCAGACCACGGGGATGATCAACGAGGCGTCCATCGGGAAGATGAAGAAGGGCGTTCGGCTGGTGAATTGCGCGCGCGGCGAACTGGTGAATGAGGCGGACCTGGCGCAGGGCCTCAAGACCAAGCAGGTGGCGGCGGCCGCGATTGATGTTTTCACCGAAGAGCCTCCGAAGAATTCGCCGCTGCTGGCGCTGGAAAATGTTGTGCTCACTCCCCATGTCGGTGGATCCACGTTCGAGGCGCAGGAAGCGGTCGGCGTGCAGATTGCGCAGCAGGTAAAGGAATATCTGAAGCACGGCGTGATTCAGAACGCTGTGAATGTTCCGTCGGTCTCGGCGGAAGAATATGCGACCATGCAGCCCTACATCGTGCTGGCAGAGCGCATGGGAGCGTTTCTCGCGCAGGTTTCGGAAGGCAGCATTGAAGAGATTTCGATTCGCTACAGCGGGCACATTGCGGAGTGGAAGACGGAACTCATCCGTAACGCGGCGATCAAGGGAATCCTGAACCAGGCGCTGGAGGAAAAAGCGAATCTGGTGAACGCCGCCACCATCGCCGATTCGCGCGGGTTGCGCGTGCTGGAATCGCACAAAGCCAAGGCCTCAACTGGAGGCGCGGGCAGCGTGCTATCGATTTTTCTAAAGAGCGCCACCGAAGAGCACATGGTCAAAGGCGCCGTGCTGCACGGGGATGCGCCTCGGCTGCTGCATGTGGACGGCATCGATGTGGAAGCTCCGCTGGAACGCAACCTGATTTATCTTCGCAACCGTGACGTTCCAGGCGTGATCGGCAAAGTCGGAACGATTCTGGGCGAGGAGTCCATTAACATCGCCGACTTCTCGCTGGGACGGCGCGGAACTGAGAAAGATTCCGAGCAGCCCCGTGAGGCCATCGCGGTGGTTCACGTGGACGGAATCGTGACCGACGAAGTGTTGACCAAACTGCGAACCATTCCGGCGGTGCAAAAGGCGAAGGCCGTGCGGCTGTTCTAGTCGGGAATGGGAACACCATCAACCACGAAGGACACGAAGTACCACGAAGGAATGGTTTCTGAGAATATCCCTTCGTGATACTTCGTGTCCTTCGTGGTTATTGGTTTACGATTCCGCTTCGTCCCGCCGCAGCTTGCGAGTTTCGGCGAGCAGCGACATGGAGTGCATCAGGTTCTGCAGAGTGACGATGCCGATCAGGCGCTGGTCTTCGACGACGGGGATAATACTGGAATTGCGGGCGGTAAGCTTGCGGAAAGCTGAGCCCAGCGAGTCCTGGCGTAGGGAGACTTCAAAGATCTTGTTCATCACGGCCTGCACGTAGCCGTTTCCTTCCGCGCGCAACGCATCGAGAATGCGCTGCTTCGAAATCACTCCCACCATATCGCTGCCGCGAACCACCGGAAAATCATCCTGCAGGGAATGGACGGCCTTCTCCAGCGCATCTTCCAAGGTGTCGGCCGGGGAAAGCGTGGCGAAGTCAGTCAGCATAACTTCTTCCAGGCGGACGTTATCGAGCACTGACTGGAATACGAGTGCGCGCTCCTCTAACTGCGCCGCCGAGAAAACGATGACGCCCACCATGGTCAGCCAGTTGTCGCTGAACAGGCCCGCGAGCATCAGAACCATGGCGATGGCGTTGCTGATGGAAACAGCACGGCGCGTGGCAGTGGAAATGTCGAGCGTGCGCGAAAACAGCGCGCGCAGGATTCGCCCGCCATCGAGAGGATAGGCGGGCATGAAATTTAGGATCGCGAGCCAAAGATTCGCCCACACCAGGCTTTTCGGCAAGTTCGTCGCTTGCAGGAACGGCCACTTCCAGAGATCTGTTCCATGCCCGGAAGCAGAGACGACGGCAGCTGTAAGGCATGCCAGCGCAAAGCTCACCAGCGGCCCGATCAGGGCGAGACGAATCTCCCGCTGCCACAGCAGAGTGGCGGGCTGCGGCTTTTCGGTGCGCGGTTCCTCATACAACGCAACCCCAGTCAGTGGCAGCAGGATCAGCCCTTTTGGAATGAGGCCGAAACGGCGCGCGGCCAGCATGTGTCCGCATTCGTGCGCGGCGACACAAGCCAGCAGGATGCCCACGATCGCCAGGTCACGAGGTCCGGTGGCGTTGTCATGGTGGGCCACATAATCCGTCCAGAAGATGAACATCGGCAGGATGAAGAACGTGAGGTGGAGGTTGACATCCACGCCGAACAATCGCCCTATCGGGATGGACCAGCTTCGCATATTGGCTTTGCTACTTTTATTCTACATGGATAGATATAGTGAGTGCGGGACCCACCAGTACAGAGACCAAAAGTACGGACCAATTATTAGTTAATAGTTAGCCATGCGAGTGATCGCGGGAAAATATCGGAGTCGGCCGCTGCGCTCGCTGCGCGGGATGGACGTACGCCCAACCTCGGACCGGCTGAGGGAAACGCTGTTCAACGTGCTCACAGCGGGGAATCCGGAGGCACTGGTGGGCAGCGTGTGGCTCGACCTGTTTGCCGGAACAGGAGCGGTGGGCATCGAAGCCCTGAGCAGGGGCGCAAAGGACGTCTATTTCGTGGAGAACTCCGCGGCGGCCGCGGAGGCGATCCGCGGCAATCTGGAGAGCCTGGGCATTGCCGACGGCTTCAAGATCCTGCAGGAAGAATTGCCGCGTGCCTTCTGGCGAATGGAGCGCCAGCACGTGGCAGCCGACGTAGTATTCATTGACCCGCCGTACCGCATGCAGGATGCGTACATGAAGACGCTGCGGGCACTGGCCGATTCATCGCTGGTGTGGGCGATGTCGGTGGTAATTGCTGAACACGAGAAGAGATTCGATCCAGGTGAGGAATTTGGGCCGCTGCGCAGGTTTCGTAAGCTGGCGCAGGGCAGTGCGGCGCTGAGTTTCTACCGCATGGGAAGTGCTGGCGATCTGCGGGTGTGAGAACCCGCGCGCGACGAGATTCTCGAGTGCTACATGATCAGGTCGTCACCGCGCCGAACGATGGGATGCTGCATTTCTTCCAGATCGTTCTTCACCATGTTCAATCCGTAGACGCAGCCTTCGAAGTTCTTCGCCAGGCTGGCGAACAGGGGCGCGACCTTCGCGTACTCGAAGTGCTCGAACTTGGAAACGATGTAGTAGCTCTCCTTGCCGGCCTTCACCCACTCGACGAAATTTTCCAGGCGCTGGCGGCGCAGCCGGAAATGATTGATGCTTTCGGGGAACATTCCGGCGAGGAACAGAGTGTAGTCTCCGATATGCTTGCGCACCTGGCGCTCGCGGTCAAACGAAGGCGCGGGCCCGTAGACCGGATCGGATTCGAGCAGCATCTCGCCCACGTCGGCCAGCGGACGATCCGAAGCGTCGTGAATCTTATAGAACTGGTCGGCTTCGCAGAACTCCGCCAACAGATGAGAAACGTAGGCGACGATCTGCGGATCGCGAATGCCAATTTCGCGCGCGTAGTGCTGACCTACCAGATCGTGAAACAACTGCTGCAACGGATGCGATTCCGGAATCATTTTGAGCCCCCTGAACTCCGCCTCGCGCACGGAGTTTCAGCCACATGCGTGTGTTGATACCTCAGTTCGACAGCGCAAAGCAAGTGACTTTTGTTTATCGGCATGATTCGTTTTTCTAATCAGTTAGTGGATGTGGATGGTGGAGTGAGTTGCCGGGGCTTTTTGCTGGCAGTCGGATTGAGCGGCTGCCAAATCCGCATGGCAAGGCCTTTCTCGCTGTAAAATGAGCGGCCACGGAGGACTTTCATGGCTCGCAAGAATGTGGATCGTCAGATTGCAGGTCGGCAGAACATTTCCAGCGGCACAGCGTGGGAGCCCATAGTTGGTTACTCTCGTGCGGTGAAGATCGGCGCTTATGTGCACGTTTCGGGGACAACGGCCACCGGCCCGGATGGAAAGATCGTCGGCGTAGGGGATGTGTATGCGCAGGCGGTGCAGACCTTGAAGAATATCGAGAGCGCCTTGCAGAAAGCGGGCGCCAGCATGAAAAACGTGGTGCGCACTCGTATGTACGTCACCAACATCGCGGAGTGGAAACAGGTTGGAAAGGCGCACGGAGAAGTTTTCCGTGATATTCGTCCCGCGACCTCGATGGTGCAGGTGAGCGCGCTGATCTCGCCGGAGATTCTGGTGGAGATTGAAGCGGATGCGGTGGTGAGAGCGTAGTTCACTCGGGGACGGGTCTCGCACGTCGTAACATTCTGCAATCTGGGGGAAATCTATGACGAACTTCCTGCGGTCCGTGATCGTAGTTTTCGCTCTGTCTAGCACAGCCTTGTTCGGTCAAGGCGTGCCACCGGCAGTCACCGTGATCCGCGCGGGCACGCTGATTGACGGTAAGTCTGACCAGCCGCGGCGCGATCAGATCATCGTGATTCGCGGCAACCGCATCGAGAGCGTCGCCGATGCGGCGAATGCAAAGATCCCGGCCGGCGCGACCGTCATCGACTTGTCGAAACAGACTGTGTTGCCCGGGCTGATCGACTCCCACACACACATCTTTTTACAGGGAGAAGATCCTGCCCAAGGCGGGTACGACGCCAACATTCTGACCGCGCCCTTGGCCATGCGCGCGGCGCGAGCGGCCGTCGCGGCACGTCGCGCGTTGGAGCAGGGCTTCACCACCCTGCGCGACGTGGAAACCGAGGGTGCGGGTTACGGCGACGTTGGCATAAAGCAGGCGATTGAAGCCGGGTATATTCCCGGGCCGCGGATGTTCGTGGTGACGCGGGCTATCTCGACCACCGGTGGATATCCGCTCGAAGGCTACGCGCCCGAGCTGGAGATGCCGAAAGGCGCGCAGATCGTCGATGGGCCCGTGGAAGCGCGCAAGGCGGCGCGCGAACAGCTCGACCACGGAGCCGACTGGATCAAGGTGTACATGACGCATCGCTCGTGGGTGGGAAAGAACGGCGAGCTGGTTTCGCAGCCCACGCTCACCGTCGACGAACTGCGGGCGATTGTGGACGAAGCGCACGGCTGGGGCAAGAAGGTTGCGTGCCACGCCTACGGCGGCATCGGCCTGCAGCGTGCCCTCGACGGCGGATGTGATTCCATCGAGCATGGCCTCGACCTCACCGACGCCCAGATTGCGCAAATGCTGAAGCAGGGCACCTGGTATGTGCCGACGCTGAGTGTGTACTACACCGACTGGGCTGCGCCCGATACGCCCGCGGGGCAACGCGACCGCCTGCGTGCGTCGGCACACGAAGTGTCGTTCAAGAAGGCGTTGAAGGCGGGAGTGAAGATTGTCTTCGGCACCGACATGGGCGGAATCCCGTGGACCGAGCCGATCGCCCAGGAATTCGCGCGCATGGTGGAATTCGGCATGCCTCCGATGGACGCGATCCAGAGCGCGACCTCGCGGGCGGCCTTGATGCTTGAGATGGAAGGCAAGATCGGCGTGGTTGCTCCGGGCGCGTTTGCCGACATTGTCGCGGTGAGCGGCGACCCTCTGCACGACATCAAAATCCTCGAGCGCATCCAGTTTGTGATGAAGGATGGCCAGGTCTTCCCGGCAAAATAACGGTGGCCAGTCCGGGGATGGGAGAACTTCAGGCGCGGCTCGGGCCGATTTATTGCAAATTCCCTTGACAAGCGTTTCGGCGCGATCATAATGCGTCAATCCAGTTTTCAGCCAGTGGGATTCGGTTCCAGGTCATTCTGGGCCGAAGGAGGGGTTTATGAGCGTACTGGACCTTTGCGATCGGGAAATTGCCGCGGTCGGGATGGAAGCCACCGTGGCCGATGCAATTCATAAAATGCTCGACCACCATGTGGGCGCGGTCGCGGTGGTCGACAGCGAGTATAGGGTAGCCGGAATTTTTACCGAGCGCGATGTGCTGCGAAAAATGGCGCTCAGCCACGTCGATCCGAGAACAACCTCAGTGCGCGATCTCATGACCACGCCGGTCGAGATGGCTACGCGCAGTACGCATGCAGGCGAGGCCCTGGGCATCATGCTGGAGCGGCACTTCCGCCACTTGCCGGTGGCCGACGATAACGGCAAACTGCTGGGAATTCTCTCGATACGAAATCTGCTGGAGTGGCGCGTGGACGATCTCAGCCACGAACTGGATTCGCTCGAGCAATACGTTTCCAATGATGGGCCCGGGGGCTAAGAACAGTTGTAAGTGAAAGAGCGGCCTCTCGGGCCGCACAAAACGGCAGACGAGCGCAGGCTTCTGTCCCCGCACCTCCGGGAGCACTGTGGGCGCCGTTTCCGTGCCGCACTTGATCATCTCCCACGATTGCTGCTATTCATCATCATCTTCATCGCAGTGAACGCCGTAGCCAATCAAACAATCTGGGGAAAGGGAAAGTCATGAGGAAGATCTGCACAACTGTGGTCGCGTTACTGTGTCTCGGAACTCTGGGGATGGCGCAGACGCCGCGACATGTCGCCGTTCACGCGGGGCATCTGCTCGATGTGAAGACCGGCAAGTCGCTCGCCGACCAGACGCTGGTGATCGAAGATGGACGAATTCTCAGCGCGGGCCCAGCGGCGGAGGCGAAGATTCCCGCGGACGCGGTGCGCATCGAACTGCCGAACGCAACCGTGCTGCCTGGAATGATCGACGCGCACACCCACCTGACCATGGACCCTAAGTTCGGATATGAAGAACTGGGAATCTCAGTTGCGCGAGAGACGCTCACCGGCGCCAAGAACGCACGGCTCACGCTACTGGCGGGATTTACCACGGTGCGCAATGTCGGAGCGAGCGGATACAGCGACGTCGCGTTGCGCGACGCCATCAATGCCGGAGACGTGCCCGGGCCGCGCATGCTGGTCAGCGGGCCGGCCCTGGGGATCACCGGAGGGCACTGTGACAACAACCTGCTGCCTTACGAGTATCACGCGGTGGGCGATGGCGTGGCCGACGGAATCGCCGAGGTGCAGCACAAGGTTCGCCAAAACATTAAATACGGCTCTGATCTGATCAAGATCTGCGCCACCGGCGGAGTGCTCTCCAAGGGCGACGATCCGCAAGCGTCGCAATACACGCTGGAAGAGATGAAGGCAATCGTGGCCGACGCTCACCGCCTCGGACGAAAAGTTGCCGCGCACGCGCATGGCGCGCAGGGCATTCTTTGGGCCTCAGAGGCGGGCGTCGATTCCATTGAGCACGGTTCCTACATCGACGATGCGGGAATCGCGGAGATGAAAAAGAACGGCACTTATCTTGTGCCCACGCTTTACCTGGGCGATTGGTTCCTAGACAACGCCGAACGAAATCATGTGCCCGACTTCCTGTTGGGCAAGGCCAAGACGGTTATGCCGGTGGCGCGCAAGAACATCGCGCATGCGTTTGCCAGCGGAGTGAAAGTCGCTTTCGGCACCGATGCCGCAGTTTATCCTCATGGCTTGAATGCCCATGAATTCGCGGTGATGGTGAAGCTCGGCTTGACGCCTCTGCAAGCGATTCAAGCCGCGACCGTGAATGCCGCGGATCTGCTGGGCTGGGCGGGCAAGGTCGGCAGTCTCGAGCCTGGGGCGTGGGCGGACGTCGTCGCAGTCGACGCCGATCCGGTGAAGGACGTGACCACTCTGGAGCACGTGAAATTCGTGATGAAGGGCGGCGAAGTCGTGAAGAACGAGTACGGGAAGTAACTAGCGGAAGTAAAGAGCTTGAACCACAGAGGACACAGAGGCGCACAGGGGTTTCCTGTGTTCCCCTGTGCCCTCTGTGGTTAAGTTTTTTCAGCGAGCAAACCGCGCCTGCTCAGTAACCCAGTCAGTCCAGTAAGCGGATGCCCCGCTGGACAGCAACGGGGCCTTCGCTTCCACCGCATCGACAAAGTTTTCCAGCATGGGATAGTGCAGGTTGGCGTGCGACGGAAGATTCTCGCGGCCGCCGGGATACACGAGATCAGGCCCGTTCAGCGGAGACAATTCCATCTCGCCGTCCGTGCCGCGAATGCGGCATTCGTCGCGGCTGACCTTGGAATGCCAGCGAACGTCGACCACGCCGCGGACTCCTCCAGCGTATTCGATCATCACGGTGGCGTTGTCTTCGACTGCATAGTGATGCACCACGTTCGAGAGCTGGCCGCTCGCTCGCAGCGGCTGGCCAAACAGAAAATTCAGCACGTCGATGCGGTGCGAGGCAATGTCGAACAACGGCCCGCCTCCGGCCTTGGCGGGATCGACCAGCCAGCTTCGACTGCCCGTTCCGTCAAACCACATCTGGCAGGTAAGTTCGGCAAAAACCGGCGTGCCGATGGCGCCCGCCGCGATGAGCTGTTTCGCGCGTTGCACTTTGGGATAGAAGCGCCGATAGTATGCAACTCCGAAAGTCGTACCGCTCTGCTCGACGGCCTGCACCATGGAGCGTGCTTCGGCCTCGTTCATGGCCATGGGCTTTTCGCAAATCACATGCTTGCCCGCGCGGAGTGATTGAATCGTCTGCGGGGCATGCAGAAAAACCGGCGTGCCCACATAGACCGCATGCACGGCTGGGTCAGCCAGAGCTTCGTCGAGTGTCGCCCAGACGCGCACGCCGTACGGAACAGATTTCGCAGGATCGCGCGTGACCAGGCCGTAGAGGCGGCTGCGGGGCTCGGCCTGAATCGCAGGAATGACGCGGCGAATCGTGATGTCGCCGATTCCAATGACGATCCAGTTGAGCATGAGACCTCACCTCGGCTGCAAACCCGGCGGACGAATGCGTCCGCCGCTACGTGTTCAG
>Ga0209415_10008617_pt1 | contig 17671 bp, 14 predicted proteins | sample PeaSoiSIISIP2007_FD_187696 | JGI IMG/M metagenome (GOLD analysis project Ga0209415, IMG submission 187696) | Peat soil microbial communities from Weissenstadt, Germany - SII-SIP-2007 (SPAdes) (version 2) | ecosystem: Environmental > Terrestrial > Soil > Wetlands > Peat | place: Germany... | reverse complement strand
TGAGACCTAAGCGGCACGACTGAAGTCATGCCCTGACGCTTATCGGCTAACAAAAGTCAATTTTGCAAGAGGCTCTTCAGTTATTTGTTGGCAATGGCGCAAACAACCGAGACTGGTCTCATAGGCTTACGTTCAAGCCGCGGGAGGGAGAACCCTGCCGCGGCCAGTGCCAGCATCAATTTCTCGCCCGTGGCGTCAGCATCAGTCTCGTTTGCCCCCTTGTTGCGCGGCTGGACTGCAAGGGCCACGCATCCGCCGGGCTTCAGGACGCGACGAATCTCCAGCGCCACCTCCGCTGGATTGTTCCAGAATTGCGCCACGTTGATGGAAAACACCACATCGAAGGAATTTGATTCGAATGGCAGATGGGACGCTGTGCTCTGCATCAACCGGACACGCCCGGCGGCGATCATCGCGGCGTTCTTTGAGGTGGCTAGCCGCACCATCGATTCGGAGTGGTCGACTCCTGCGACAAACCCTTGCGGGATGCGGGCGGTGACCCTGTGAATATCAGCGCCCGAGCCGAACCCCAGTTCCAACACATGATCTGTAGGACGCAATTGGAAGAGCGACAGCACCCACGAACTCCTCGTCTTGTTCTTTACAGCCATGAGGCGGCCCACGATCCAGCCGCGCCAGCCGCTCGGGTGGCCAAACTGGCTGCGCCAGCCTGAGTCGCTCCTGCACACCGGGACTGGGTTCTCAGTCGATTGTTGCGACATAATCACTCCATTTCTTGCTTTCCAGAAGAGCACGCAGCGAGCGAAGCACGTCGGCTGCGCGGTCGATTTCAGTTGCGGTCAATTCGAACGTAACGTGCGCAAGTATGTGCGCCTCCCGTTTTTGACTGGCAAGCAATTGACGCTTTCCTTCAGCCGTCAATCGCACCAGTGCGGATTTGCGATGTGCCGGATTCTCCTCAGTTGTGACCAGGCCATCACGAAGCAAACCGCTTACAAGGACCTGAATATGCTGCCGCGAAACAGGCCGCGCTCTTGCCAGTTGAGGTATGGTTTGAGGTCCAAATCGATCCAGGCTGCGCAGGATTCCTCGCCGACCGGCGGATGGAACGTCCTGGCCATGCACGTCGGCCGCAACCACCTTCAGCCGGTGAAAGGTTGCTGGAATCTCATCGAATAGGCGAAGCAAGGCAATAGATTGACCAGCATTCATGACAATCATATTGTCGTATTGACAAGTAACTTGTCAATATACGTACACAAATTGTTTTAACCTCGCACCGTAGGATCTACACGAATAAGTCTCTTGCCAAATCACCTTGAGATGCAGAAATCGTCCTGGCACGGCTTCACAGGCTGTGGGAAAACTCCGTTGCTGCCTCAGTTTTGAAAGGGCACGACTTTAGTCGTGCCGATAAGTCACATAGAATCATTGGAATTTAGCCCATGAGGGATGCTTGCGGGGGGCAATTCGCTTGCTATTCTCCCTTTTCCCGCAACCTGTGTATAGCCCCACAACTTTTCGCTGATCTCCGGGCACAACTGAATTCGCGCCCAGTCGGCATCTTGCAGAATATTATCCAAGCGGCGCGCACAATGAAGAGATGAGGGAAATCCCTCTGGATGGCCCAATCCGACCTGGATTGGAATGTACCCCCACCCCCTCCCCCTGTGGAAATCCCCCTCCGCCCCCCTTGAGTTTATCTAACGGACATTAAATCAATAGCATGCAAATTTACCCCCGTTACTGATCAGTAAACAGAGAGGCCTGTTTTTGGCCATTTTTTAGCCCCAAAAGCCTTGTTTTGACCTCAAAAACGCCCTTTTTTGCCAAAATTGCGCCCCTCGAAACGCCTGTTCCGCGTCATTCCGCAGATTCATATCCTTCCCCATCGACGCGCGCCGTCACGCTATCCTGAAGAAGCCTCCATGCCTGCTCTGCGCCAATTCGACGTCATTGTAATCGGCGCGGGCGCTGCGGGGCTGATGTGCGCGGCGCAGGCTGGTCAGCGCGGGCGCAGTGTTCTGCTGCTGGACCACAACGGTCAGGTGGGCCGCAAGATTCTCATCTCCGGCGGTGGCCGCTGCAACTTCACCAACCTCCATTGCACCGCCGCGAACTTTCTCTCCGAGAACAAGCACTTCGCCAAGTCCGCGCTGGCTCTCTATCAACCGCGTCATTTCGTAGAACTCGTGGACCGCTACCAGATCCCTTGGCATGAGAAGACTCTCGGCCAGCTTTTCTGCGACGGCTCGGCCCGCGCTATCGTCGAGATGCTGCTGGCTGAATGCGCCCTCGGCAACGTCGAAATCACGCTCAACGCCCACGATCTGGCCGTTTCCGGCTGCTCGGGCGCATTCCGCGTCAGCTCGTCAGCGGGTGAGTTTCAATCTGAATCTCTGGTTGTCGCCACCGGCGGCCTCTCCATTCCCAAGCTCGGCGCAACCGGCTTTGGCTACGATCTGGCCCGTCAATTCGGCCTCGCCGTCGTTGAACCGCGTCCCGCGCTGGTGCCTCTGCTGCTGGGCGGCGCGGAGGATGGATGGACCGCTCTGGCTGGCGTCTCCGCTCTGGTGCAGGCTAAAGTAGGCGACGCAAAGTTTCAGGAGATGATGCTGGTGACGCATCGCGGTCTCAGCGGTCCAGCAGTCCTGCAAGCCTCCTCTTACTGGCGTCCTGGCCAGCCGCTGCTGCTCGACTTTGCACCTCAACTTCCTCGCAACGCCGACCTCTTTGAGGCCCTCAAGCAGCCCGCGGCGCGCCGCGACTTGCCCGCCCTTCGTCAGGCTCTGCGCGAGATTCTGCCCCAACGACTCGCCAGCCATCTCGCCCAGGTCGCAGCCCCCAGCGGCTGGTCCAACTCAGCCCAGGAAGCCTGTTCCCGCAATCTCCGCGGCTTCTCTCTGCACCCCGTCGGAACGGAGGGCTTTGAGAAGGCCGAAGTCACCGCCGGCGGCGTCCATACCGCCGCCCTCGAAGCCCGCACCCTCCAGGCCCGCACCCTACCCGGCCTCTTTTTTATCGGCGAAGTAGTAGATGTCACCGGCCACCTGGGTGGCTTTAACTTCCAATGGGCCTGGGCCTCCGCCGTCGCCGCCGCCCGCGCCGTTTAGCGTCGTTTTCCCTTCCGAATCCCACGCCCATCCGCCAACAAGATAAAATCTCAAATTATGAGCAACTCTTTTGAAATCGGCCCGGTCCAGGTTGGCGCGGGCGAGCTGTTTTTGATCGCCGGCCCCTGCGTCATCGAGTCCGAATCCCACGCCCGCTCCATGGCCGAGGCGATCCAGCGCATCGCCTCCGACCTCAGCATTCCCTATCTCTTCAAGGCCAGCTACGACAAAGCCAACCGCACCAGCGTGAAGAGCTTCCGCGGTCCCGGCCTCAAGGAAGGCGTGCGCATTCTGGGTCGTATCGCGCAGGATACGGGCCTGCCCGTGCTCACCGATGTGCATGAACCCAACCACTGCGATCCGGTTGCCGAAGCCGTCGATGTGCTCCAGATTCCCGCCTTCCTCTGCCGTCAGACCGACCTGCTGGTCGCCGCCGGAAAGACCGGCCGCGCCGTGAATATCAAGAAGGGCCAGTTCGTTGCCCCCTGGGATATGAACCACCCCGTCGAGAAGGTCCGCTCCACCGGCAATGAGCGCGTCTTCCTCACCGAGCGTGGCGCTTGTTTCGGATACAACACATTGGTGGTCGATTACCGCTCCCTGCCTGTAATGCGCGCCTTGGCCCCGGTGGTCTTTGATGGCACGCACTCCGTGCAGCAACCCTCCGCAGCAGGCGGCGTCAGTGGCGGCCAACCTGAATTCATTCCTCTGCTGGCGCGCGCGGCCGTTGCGGCGGGCATTGACGGCCTGTTTCTGGAAGTTCACGACGACCCCGCCAACGCCAAATCAGACGGCGCAAACGCCCTCGACCTGAAGCTCCTCAAGCCCCTGCTGGAAACCCTGCTCGCGGTGCATCGGGCCGCCCGTTCCTGAACTGGCAGGGAAGAGGGAAAGCAGGACTAATTGAGGTCTGAGGTTTCCCAGGTGCCAAAAGCGGGGTGGTTGGGTTTACTTCGTCCAGCACTTGGCCCAACCTCACCACATGACCAATCCCCGCGCCTTTTTCCTGGCGCGGGCCACGCCGAAGGCCGCTGGCCGCACCGCAGGTGCCGGGTGCTATTTCGTCGGAACGGTTTCGTAGTCGGTCAGGATGCGCGCCGTCGAGCCGAATTTGTGATACTCCCCGAAGCTCACGTCGTTCAATTCCGTTTTGAATGGCCCGTAGATCTCCATCGAGTTCAGCCATTGCCGTAGCTCCAGGTCCGTCCGGTCTCTGACGATGGCCACGCTTCTGATGGGGCAGATATAGTTCTTTCCGCTAATCTCCACCGGGCCATACTCGACCATGATGCCGGAGTGGACCATGGGCAAATGCTGCGGCAGAACGGCACTCTCAGTGAGACGCAGAATCGCGCCGCTCTTTGGATCGATGGTGATCTCGCCCTGATAGCGCGGCAGCAGTTCGAACTCTTCGGCGTCGTTCCCACGGATCACACAACAGTCTTTGACTTGGTAGTGCGATTCCTTCTCCGGAACCACGTAATGGAAGACTGCCACCGGCCCGTCGGTGCCCTGCTCCCAGCGGCTCCAGCGCATTTCCCCATGCGCTGCGTCGGTGATCACCGTACTAAGGATGGGACCAAAGGTTCCGAATGTGGTCAGCCGCTCCGGCGTCGCCGTGCCGACTTTTCCCTTTGCAGCTTCGGTATCCACCACCTCGTGACCATCCCTGAATTGCACCGTGGCCGTGAAATTTGCAACGACTTGCAGCGACTCGTCGGCCAGCGGCACCTTCCAGTTTCGATCCGTGCCAGCCTGTGGCTCTTCGTAACTGACCGTGGTGCGAGTGGCAAAGAAATTCGGCAGCTTGGGCAGCACCTGTTCCAGATAATTCAAGGTTGTCGCCATTATCTGTCGCTGCGCCTTCAGTTCCGGCGCTGGAGTCGCGAGAATTTCGCTGGCCGGAGGAGCAAGAAATGCGGAGGCATCGGCCAGTGCCACCAGCGCGTTCCACGACTTCACCCCGCGCAGCTTGCCCTTCCAGGCACTCAGCTTGCCGCTGCTCATGCGCTCGGTCAACTCCATCCCGCCCAGCTTTCGCGCCAACTCTGCATCGGAATGTTTCCGCGCTTTGCCCAGTATCTCTTCCAGTTCCGCTATCTTCAGTCGCACAACGGCGGGATTCGGCTGGTCGTAAAAGGTGGGTTCATCGTAATAGGCCGTGCGGGTTCGGGCGGTCAGCATCGGCGTTTTCAACTGCACATTCACCGCGTGATACTCATCCGCCTGCCTGGTTGGCGGCGGATCAAAGAAGATCGAATAGGCATTGCGATCACTCTGGATGCTCCGATCAATGAGCGCAACCAGATCGTCCTGCGCGGCCGGATTTTCGCCTGGGTCCAGCACACGCCCTCCACTTTGCGACGCCAGCACGGGCAGCGAAAGGTAGTTGCCGCTCTTGCCGTGCGCCGCGTTGGCTGCGTCCACAAATTCCTCGAAGGAAGGGTTGTGCATCGGATAAGCCCACGCCGACAGGCTGGACAGCGTTACGCGCGCCTCGCGCATTCGGGTCGACAGCTCGACAATCTGATTGAAAGTGCTGGATTCGGCATCGGGATACCATCCATTGCCCAGCCAAAGCAGCAGCTTCCTCCCTGGCTTCTTCCTCTCCTCAAGCAGGATGGAACCCAGCACATTCAGATTTGATCGGTACAATTCGCTGACCATATTGTGCTGCAGAAGATTATCCGCCGGGTTGCCGCTGGAATTTACCTGTCGCAATTGCGGCTCAATCGCTCGCATCAGGTTTTTGTGGGCAATCTCCCCAGCCAGCAGCTTTCCGTCGGTCGAGGACTGAGGCGTCACCAAGAGCGTGTTGTTGTTCGGCAGATAAATCGTGACCGGCATGGCCAGATGCCCATCGTTGCGCAGCAGAAATTGATTGAGCTGTTCGCGCACCAGAGCAATCCGGCTGGAGGACAGGTTGTTCGAATCGACAAGTAGAACCAGTTCAGTGGGCGGCTCGGCGCTGGCTTCTTCCGGTGCTTTGAAGGAAAGCAACTTGACCGCCTGCCCGTTGTCCAGCAGAGTGAAATCCTCAGCTTTCAGGGCGGTCACGGGATTTCCAGCTTCGTCGTTGACTACCACATCCAACTGAATCAATCCCGCCGGAAGTTCCGGTTTGTGCGGTGGCGCGACAGGCTTCGCGGATTGGGCGTGAACGGATTGCAAGAAAAAGGCCAAAAATCCAGAAAGTAAAAAAGTTGCTGCCAACTTGCGCACTGTTTCCCCTTTGAACCGCGTCCGCGAGTGAAATATACGCAGGCGACCACGATACTTTGACGCCTGAATTCTATCGCAGTCGAGCAGGATCGAGAGTTCTCCTGTCTCGCCCCAGCTTGTCCATAGCGAAAGAACCTCTTGCCTCATTCCGTGGAGAATGAGGCTGAACAGCGTTTTGGGGGTCGAAAAGTTGGCCAAAAAGGGCGTTTTTGAGGGCAAAATGGGGTTTTTGGGGGCAAAAAAGGGCTAAAAATGGGCCTCTCTGTTTACTTTTGAGTAACTATGTAAAATTTACAAACGATTGATTCTTTGTTGGTTATATGGTTTCCTGGGGGGCGGAATGTGATTTCCACAGGGGGAGGGGGTGGGGGTACATTCAAATCCAGGCCGGATGGGGGCGATTCAGAGGGATTTCCCTCAACTCTTCATTGTGCGCGTTGCCTGCGGAATGTTATGCAAGAACTCAAGATGCAGTGTACGAGTGTTGTCGATGGAATTTCGTATGAGGCTCCTGGGGGGGGGGCGAGTAACGGGGGTGGATTGAGTTCTGAGGTATCCCAGGTGCCCAAAAGCGAGGCACCTGGGGCATCCATCTTTGGTGGTTACACTTACTTTCCCTGAGGCCTGGAGCACCCAGCTTCTGCGGTTTGAGCACTTTTCCTGATACCTGGGGCGTCCGGCAACCTCAATCCTGCCTCAGTCTTTTACGTAGACACGTGCGTGGACCGGGAGGTCGGCGCTACAAATTCATCGATGGTTCCGATGCAAGGCCAATCCCTGCGCTTTTTCTGGGCGCGGGCCACGCCGGAGGCCGCTGCCGCACGCAGGTGCTGCGAGCCATGCCGACGGCGGCAGGCCGCGCGGCAGGTTCCTGCTCGCCATCCGTCCCTGTCGCCGTCTATATAGACGGGAAGCGGCGAATGCTGCCGCGGGCCAGCCCGTACTGATACACTTTTCACTGGAGCTTTGCGAGCGTGTTTCGTCGACCGGCTGCACGGAAAAGCGTTTCGCCGGAAGCCGATTTTTCATGCGGATTCCTCCGGCGGCGGGCCTGCCGTGGCAGATGAACGAGACGCTTATCGGGCGGGATTTTTATCTACGTGGTCCTTGCGGGCAATTCAAGGGCGGCCTTTTACCGGGTCAGGCCCATGCCCCGCAAATCCGGCGATGAAATGAACGCAATACCCAGTTTTTTCTTGAAGTCATTCGGATAGACCGTTCCGCAGTTTGAAAAGGCGGTGCGGGGAGGATTCATGCGGCGGTTTTTGACGCTTATCTGCTTATTGGCTCTGGCCATTCCGGTCGGAATTTCGTTCTCTGGCTGCACACACGATACCGGAGCGAACTATTGCAACGGCTTGGGTTACGGAGCCAAGACATCGGACGTGTACTCCATCCTCTTGCAGCCTACCACCACCAGCCTCTCGCTCGCCTTTGGCCAGACGCAGAGTGTCATGCCGCCCGCGGCCAAGAACTGCAAAAGCCAAGGTGCCGCTACGGTTGGCAACTTTGCCTGGGGCAGTTCCCAGCCGCAGTGGCTGGATATCTCGCCCACCGGCACTCTCTGCGCTGGAACCTGGAACCGCAACTCGGGCGGCGGCATCGCCAACTACAGCATTTGCACTTCGCCCAATCCTATCCCCATGACGGGTGGCCTGCCCTACGCCGTGGCCTACATCACCGCCTCCATGAATTCGGTGGTCTCCAATCCGGTGACTGTTTACGTCCATGCTCCAGTGACCTCTGTCTCCCTGGTCGGGCCTACGCAGCTTTCCGCAGCCTCCAATGCCACCTCTTGCATCTCTCAGGGCCAGACCGGTCAACTGGATGCTGAGGCTTGCTATGCCGGTTCCAATAATCAGCAGTTCGAGCTGTGCGCGCCCGCCACAGTTTCCGGTGCCAACCCACCGAAATATGCCTGCGCCAGCGGCCTTCAGCCCGGCGTAAGCACGGTTCCCAATTGCACCAACGCCCTTGGCACCCTCAACTTTACGGTGGGCAGCACCAGTGTTGCCTCTATCAATAGCCAAAACAACCAGATCACTGCTGAAATGCCAGGCACCTCCGCGATCACCGCCGTCATCGCCGGAACCGGTGCTTCCGCAGGCTACTTCACCACCTGCCCGCCCAAGTCGATCAGCTTTACGTTGCCGAACGGCACGACCACTGGCGTGGTCACCAACGGCACTCAGGAGAGTCTGGTCACCACGATCCTTGATACCAACAACAATCCCATCACCGGCCTCTACTTGGACTACCAGTCCACTGACCCCATCGATATATCGGTTGATGGCGCAGGCGGTGTCTCGACCAAGTACCCCGGGACCGCCTCGCTGTTCGCGATCTGCCAGCCCGGCACCTGCAATCCGTCTCCGATCAACGAAATCGGCTTTGGCGGCGCGGGGCTTTCGCTTTCCTCCAACCCGGTCACCATCAACACCCCCGGCACCGCCACCGACTACGTCTGGTTTGCGGCTCCCGGCCAGTCTCAGTACGTTGTCCCGATCAACCTGCTTACGGGCAACTCGAACTCCGGCGTCCGCCTGCCCTACGTGCCCAACTCGGCTGTCATGGATAAAAGCGGCCAGAATATTTACTTTGGTTCTTCGCACGAGCTGATTATCTACACCACCAATTCCGACAGCGTCACCAAAACCGATGCCAACGTCCCCGGCCTCGTTCTGGCCATCTCGCCCAACAATCAAGGACTGCTCATCAACGACCCGGTGCGCCAGATCTTTTACGTTTACTCCACGACCAGTGGCGTTGTGGGTACCTACAGCGGCGTCGGAACTGCGGCTCAGTGGACCCCGGACTCCAAGACCCTCTACACGGTGGGAAGCGATGTCGCCGGCAACCCCACCTTGTTCGTTTACAACGCCAATACTGCCTGGACCACTTATCCGCTGCCCAGTGCCGCGCCAAGCCTGGCCGTTACCATCCCCAGCGTGGGCGCGTACATTGGCGGTACTTCCACAGTGGCCCACACCTGGTGCCCCTCCGGTACTCCCGGCGATTACAACAGCATGATCTTCTATCCGCTCGGCGACACCGTTCTCGATGCGTCCAACAATCCGGTACGCACCGACCTGCTGGCCGCCACCACCGATGGAAACCACATCCTGGGCGCATCGTTTGTTGGCGGAAAGGTTTCGCTGGCCGACATCGGCGTCATCATTCCCTCCACCACCGACGCCAACGGCATCAAGACGCCTATTGCCTGCCCGTCCACGCAGGTTACGCCCACCACGGTCACCCTCGATCCGCTGCTGCTGACGCACACGCTGACGCAGGCTCAGTTCCCCGGTCTTTCCGCCTCGGCCGTTGCCACCATCAATCAGTTGGTTGCCTCGCCGGCGTCGAATCTGGCCTTCCTCACGTACAGCGCACCTGCGACCGCCACCAACGCCGCCACGCTGCCCTACTACATTCCGGGCAGTACCGGCACATCCTTTGGAAGCGTCGCGTTGACCACTGTCACCGGCAATTCCGCTCCCACCGCTCCGGTGGCTGGTGCGTTCACCCCCGACGACAAGACCTTCTTCGTCTCCACTTCGGGCGACAATCTGGTCCACTACGTCGATGTGCCCTCGAAGACCGACAAGCAGCAGATTGCGCCTAACCTGCCTGCCTGCGGCGGACTCGATCAGGGTTGCACCTTCAACGGCACCGGGACCATCGTTCCCGCTACCTTCATCGTCGTCAAGCCCCGCACCACCACCTAAACCGTTTCTCGCATTGAAGCACAAAAGGTCGGCCTCGCGCCGGCCTTTTTGCTTGCGCTTTTCCGCGCCCTAATCTGCCGCTTCCCCCACCTCGACGCGATAGAATCAAGAGATGATTAAGGGAATCTCCCTCCTTCGTCCCGTCGGCAGCGCGCTGGTCAATGATCGCCTCGCCAGCTTCTTTTCCGCTATGGGTTTTGCTACCGGAAAAGGCTGGCAGGAAGAAACCGGCCGCGGCGCATCATTCCTTGCGCCCCTCGGAAACCTCGAATTTGTCGATGGCCAGTTTCCCTCCACCGCCGATGTGCTGGTCGAAGTGACCTCCATCGATGCCGCCCATCAGGCCGCCTCCACCTGGCTCCGCATTCATGGCGGCGGCGAGGCTGCCATGGCCCGCCTCACCCCCATTACAGATGCTCCGTGGGGCGCTCGTCTCTTCTCCGTCGAGCCGGAACCCGGCTTCTCCTTTTCCTTCTGGGCATGGACCAATCCCCTGAAGGGCAAGCCCCTGGCCGTCGAGGGCGATCTCTCCGCTGCCGGGATGAAGTTCGCTATCGTCGTGGCTCGCTGGAACGCCGTCGTCACCGAACGCCTGCTGGAAGGCGCGCTTGATGCCTTGCTGCGCAGCGGTGCCCGTCGCAACGACATTCAGCTCGTTCGTGTGCCCGGCGCATGGGAGATTCCCGCTGCCGCGCGCACCATCGCCGAACTCCGCCGCACCGACGCCATCATCACCCTTGGCTGCCTGCTGCGCGGAGAAACCGACCACTACGAGGCCATCTACACCGAGACCGCCCGTGGCATTGGCCAGTCCCAGCAGGAGACCGGCGTGCCCCACAGCTTCGGCGTGCTCACCTGCGAGACCCTCGAACAGGCCCTCAACCGCGCCGGAATCAAGGCCGGGAACAAGGGCTTTGAAGCTGCGGTCGCGGCCATCGAGATGGTCAGTGTCACTCGCAAGCTGAAGCAAGACCCGGCTACCCACGGACAGGCTTTCGTCCGTGGAGTGGAAGGCGGCGCAGCATGACCGGCGTACAGAACCACAGCTCCGGCCGCCGCAAATCCCGCGAGCTGGCCATGCAGATGCTCTTCCAGGCGGACATTGGCAAGCAGACGCCCGATCAGGTCCGCGCCACCTTCTGGAAGGCCGGCGACGAGGTCGAGCCGGACATTCGCGGTTTTGCTGAGGATCTGTTCCGCATGGCCATCGTCCACCAGGAGAAGATCGACGAGCTGATCGTCGCCAACTCCAAGCACTGGCGGCTGGAGCGTATGCCCGCCGTGGACCGCAACCTCCTGCGCATGGCTATCGGAGAGATGCTGGGATACAAGGGCACCCCCTTCCCCATCGTCATCAACGAAGCCCTGGAGATCGGCCGCCGCTACTCTGCGCCCGAGTCCATCAACTTCCTCAACGGAATGCTGGACGCCATCGCCCGTAGCCTCATCGGCAAATAGATCGGGAACCCCTCCCAAACAGAAAAGCGGCGCTCCTGCGCCGCCCGGTTTTTGATGCCCGATCATCCCCTCATTCCTTGTCGGGAATGCACCTCTGCCAAATTTGCACTGCAAGCAGGAAGATGCTAGGTTGAGATGCGACCCGGCCTCTGGAAGTGCGCTCATCCGTAGCCTCAAATCGAGATAAAGGAGTGCGCGAACGTGAAACTCCGAGATTTACGCACGATGGCAGTTCTGCTGATGTGCGCATTCTTCTTGATTGGAGTGGCATCTTTTGCGAGTTATCGATACTGGATCGTGCTGGGGCCTTTGCCGCGGAAGTTCCCCGCCGCTGAAGAGGCACGATTGAAGCCTTTTCTTGAGAATCGGCCGCTCAGTCGCAGTGACTATGACGGCTTGGAAGCTTATTTTCAGTCCGGGCTTTCTACATATCTGGAACCGAACCGATCTTTGGTGCGGTATCCGGGATTGCCCAGCAATCATGGGTATCTGCGTGACCGCGTCGAAGGATTTTCCAGAAGCGCGCCGCTGCTGGCGGTATGGCTTCGCGGAAATCATTCCCCTGATTCCGAGCAGGCTCGTCAGGCACGCAGAAGTTTGATTGACGGAATCACAAACGGGACCAATCCTGCATCAGCAGGCTACTGGGGAACAATAGGTCATTCAGATCAACTGATCGTGGAAGCCTCTGATATTGCGTTGACGATTTGGATGATTCGCGATTCTATCTGGCCTGAATTGCCACTCGAAGTACGGAATAACGCGATCAACTGGCTGTTACAGGTCAATGGGAAGCGCGTTCCCGACCAGAACTGGCACTTGTTTGTTACTTATGTCAATCTGGTTGTCCACTCACTGGGCTATCAGGCGGACATGGAGAATGCGTGGAATCATTACGCCCGATTCAAGCAGTTCTACCGTGGTGACGGATGGTTTTCCGATGGACCCGGCATGAGATTTGATTACTACAATGCATGGGGAATTCACTACGAGTTATTCTGGATCGATCAGGTATCCCCTTCTTATGATCATGAGTTCATCGTAACGGCGCTTGACCAGTTCGCTGGTCAATTTCAATATTTGGTAGGTCCCCAGGGGCTTCCAATCATGGGCCGCAGTATCTGCTATCGAATGTCGATCTCAACTCCGCTGATTCTGGATCAATTGTCTCGGCATCCTTTAGTTTCACCTGGGGTAGCGCGGCGCGCTTTGAACGAAACCTGGCGGTATTTTATCCGTAATGGAGGAGTTGCTCAGGGGAATATCACGCAGGGATATTGCGCCGCTGACGCGCGCGTGCTTGACAGTTACAGCGGTCCTGGAAGTTGCCTGTGGGGGCTTCGATCGTTGATCAGTGCGCTCTATCTCGATGCGACTTCCGCATTCTGGACGCAACCGGAGGAACCTCTTCCTGTAGAAAAGGGCGATTACGCGATACAGATGGGACCGACGGGATGGACTGTGCGCGGCACCAAGCCAGAGCTGATCGTCATTGAAAAAACGACAGGGAAAGCAAGCGCGCAATTCAAGCTTGGAAGCATTCGCAGGCAATGGTGGGATCGCGTGACAAACAACGCAACCAGAGATACAAACGAAGAGGCCAAATATGGGCTGCGTGAGTATCGGTCAGACTATCCATTCTGCGACTGCAAGAGGTAGGTCGGCGGGTTTCCCAGGTACCCAAAAGCGAGGCACCTGGGCCACGCCTCCCTCTGCCCGTTTCATCTCCCTTGGGGCGCAATGCCGGTGGGAACTGAAAAACAAAGCCCTGCTCTGTGTAGCCGCTCCCCACGCGTCCCGCTTTGTGATTTATCCTATGCAGGTGGACTATTCTCGTCGCATCGGGCAACTTCGCCGCCGTTTGACCAAAGCAGGGCTTCATGGCCTGCTGGTCACCCATCTTCCCGACCTTCGCTATCTCAGTGGTTTCACGGGTTCCAGCGCCGCTCTGGCCGTTACGCGCCGCGGCGTGCGCCTGTTTACCGACGGGCGCTATACCCATCAGGCCGCTGACGAGGTTTCAGTCGCAGAGATCCAGATTGTCGCCAGTTCTCCAGCAATTGCGGCCGTCGAGTGGTTGGCCGCGCAGTCGGGAGTGGATTTTGTCGGCTTCGATCCCGCCCGCACCACGGTCGCCAACCTGGCCCGCTATCGCGCTGCGCTGCCCGCACGCCTGCGCAAAAGTTTCCTCTCCGAGCTGGCCGCCCCGTTGGTCGAGCCGCTGCGCTGGATCAAGGATGCCGACGAGTTGGCCATCATGACCGAAGCCGCTCTGCTGGGCTGCAAGCTCTTCGATCACATCCTCACCTTTATCCGACCGGGCCTGCGCGAGATTGAAGTTGCAGCCGAACTGGAGCACCGCGCCCGCCTTCTCGGCGCAGAGGCAATGTCCTTTGAGACCATCGCCGCCTCGGGTGCGCGCTCTGCTCTGCCGCATGGCCGCGCCACCACCGCCGTTCTGCCCCGCAGAGGCTTTCTGACGCTCGATTTCGGTGTTATCCTCAAGGGTTACTGCTCCGATATGACGCGCACCGTTTACCTGGGCAAGCCTAGGAACGACGAGCGCGCCGTCTACGAGAAAGTGCTGGAGGCGCAGTTGGCCGGAGTGGCCGCTGTGGCCCACGGCGCAGGTTGCGCCGATGTGGACGAGGCCGCCCGCGCCGTTTTGCGCGCCGCCGGTCTCGCCGAAGCTTTTACGCACTCCACCGGCCATGGCGTCGGCTTGGAGATTCACGAGTCGCCACGATTGGGCGCGGGACAGACCAACAGGCTCCAGGAGGGCATGGTGGTCACGATTGAGCCGGGCGTTTACCTGGCTGATCGCTTCGGCGTCCGCATCGAAGATATGGTGGCTGTCACCAAAACCGGCTGTCAGGTGCTGACCCCTGCGCCCAAGGCTTTGATCGAACTTTGAACTATTCCATAACCCCGCGCGCGGGCGAGATAAGGGACCAATGAAAGCTCAAGATATTGAAGATCTCAAGCAACTGATTGAATTCCTCAAGTCGTATCAAGTTTCGGAATTCGATCTGGACCGGGGCGATACGAAGATTCGCCTCAAGTTCGCGACCGCCGAGGCTGCTCCTGCTGGGCTGAACGAGTTGGCGCGTCTGCTGGCGCACGCCCCGGCCCCCGTGGCTCATGCCGCCGCCGCGCCCGCTCATGCTGCCGCGGCCGATCCTGATGCCGGGCTGCACATCGTCAAGTCGCCCATTGTGGGTACATTTTACGGTTCCCCCTCCCCCGGCGCGTCCGCCTTTGTTTCTGCCGGCGATCGCGTCGAAAAGGGCCAGGTTATCTGCATCGTCGAAGCCATGAAGCTGATGAACGAGATCGAGTCGGATGCCTCCGGCGAAGTCGTCAAGTGCTATGTGAGCAACGGCCAGCCCATCGAATTCGGCCAGCCGCTGTTCGCTCTCCGGCTGAGTTAGGGGCGAGAGCGGAGTTAGCGTTGTGAGCGGAGTTAGTTTTCATCGTGCCACTTCCGCTGCTAACTCCGCCCCCTTTCGCTAACTCCGCCAACCCCGCTGCCTTTTGCTAACTCCGCTGTCTTTTCTCTAACTCTGTTTCTTTAAGGGTCCTCCATGTTTCGTAAAGTATTGGTTGCCAATCGCGGCGAAATTGCGCTGCGCGTTTTGAATGCGTGCCGGGAGTTGGGCATCCGCACCGTCGCCGTCTACAGCGAGGCGGATCGCAACTCGCTGCACGTTCGCTTTGCCGACGAGGCCATCTGCATCGGCCCGCCCCGTCTGGCTGAGAGCTATCTCAACGTGCCGGCCGTCATCTCCGCCGCCGAGATCGCCAATGTGGATGCGATTCACCCCGGCTACGGCCTGCTCAGCGAGAATGCCAACTTCGCCGAAGTCTGCCGCGCCTCCAATATCAAGTTCATCGGACCTCCTCCGGAAGTGACTCGCCTCATGGGCGAAAAGGAGAAGGCGCGCCAGGCCATGAAGAAGGCCAACGTGCCGATTCTGCCCGGCTCCGACGGCATCATCTATACCGCCGAGGAAGCCCTCGATTGGGCCAAGAAAGTCGGCTACCCGGTCATTCTCAAGGCCAAGGCCGGCGGTGGTGGCCGCGGCATGAGAATCGTCCGCACCCCCGAGGAACTGCCCAACCTCTTCCATGCCGCATGGGCCGAGGCCGCCGGAGCATTTGGCAACGGCGAACTCTACATGGAGAAGTTCATCGAGCGTCCCCGGCACATCGAGTTCCAGGTGCTGGCCGACGAGCACGGCAACGTCCGCTCCCTCTTCGAGCGCGAGTGCTCCATCCAGCGCCGCCATCAAAAGCTCATTGAAGAAGCGCCCAGCCTTCAGGTCTCCCCGGAGTTGCGCGCCGAACTTGGCAAGACCGTCTGTCGCTGCCTGACCGAGATCGGCTATCAGAACGCTGGGACGGTTGAATTTCTCATGGACGAGGATCGCCAACTCTACTTCATTGAGATGAATACCCGCGTCCAGGTTGAGCATCCCATCACCGAGGCCATTACCGGCGTCGATATCGTCAAGGCTCAGTTGCGCATCGCAGCCGGTGAGCGCCTGGACGCCATTCTGCCGGATCAGCTGGAGATTCGCGGCCACGCCATCGAATGCCGCATCAACGCCGAGCATCCCGTCAAGTTCACACCGTCAGCTGGACAGATCACAGCCTTCAACGTCCCCGGCGGCAACGGCGTCCGCGTCGATACCGCTCAGTATGCCGAAGGCGTTGTCCCGCCCTACTACGACTCGCTCATCGCCAAGCTCATCGTCCACGGCTGCGACCGCGCCGAAGCCATCGCCAAGATGGAGCGCGCCCTCGGCCAGTTCGTCGTGCAGGGCATTGAGACCTCCATCTCGCTGCACCAATCGATCTTCGCCGACCCCGATTTCCGCTCCGGCAACTTCGATACCAAGTTCATGGAGAGTTTCCTCGCCAAGTAACATAGAGATCGGTCGAGATTCTGAAAATGGATTTCGACCGACTGGAATTGTAACGTGGAAGCCCAGTTTCAGGTTGAATCGTGGTCTCCGAGCGAGGAGATAAATGAAACTACCGAACGGTGATGCATCCATTGTCGAGATTGAAAAACTTCGAGATTATTGTCTGAGTACTGTTCATTCTCGCGGCAGGCATAAAGCGCGTGTTTTTCAGGCAACGTTGGGTTTAACCTCGGCCCATGCTAAAGAGCTTCGAGCAGCTTTGATACAGGTAGCCATCAGGGGAGAGGCAACTCTCGGGTCTACCGATCAATTCGGAACGCGGTACATCGTGGATTTCGAATTGGTACGCGGCGATAGAAGTGCAAATATTCGAAGCTGTTGGATCGTTCGACGCAATGAAAACGTGCCCAGATTTGTCACTTGTTATATTCTTTAGGAAGCAGGAGGTGGGCGAAAAATGGAACTCCTTTCCGAAGTTGCCCTGCTGCAGGATATTCCCGAAAAGGGGCTTGTCCGCGGTCAAGTGGGAACGGTTGTCGAGCTGCTTTCCCCTATAGCGGCCGAGGTCGAGTTCTGCGACGATCAAGGCCGGACCTATGCCGTGGTCGCCTTGCGTTCCGAGGAATTGATTCGCCTTCACCACAGCCCCTACGAACAGGTCGCATAAAATCCCAGTGCCGAGTGCCCCACCTTCACCGCGTACTTGTTTTTCGCGGTTAAGGTGGGATAACTCCATCTATCTATAGATTCTGATTTACCTACGGTTCTTTATCTATAGTTTTCTACTCGGCATCTATCGCGAAATTCCCCTCCGCGACAGCCTCGTTCATCACACGCATCTCGTGCTCTCCCACCTGCCCAAAAGCAAGGTGCATGGGCCATCCCGCCCCATCCTTCAAGTGTGGCTGGTCGAAGACCAGAACGTATGGACGAGAATCGGGAGCGATCCGTGAATATTTCCCCAAATCCACATGGCGGCGTGAAATGATACGGACGCGGGAACAAGCCTCATAGGCATTGAATCAACGCCGGATGGGGAGGGTTTCTCCCGGCGGCATCTCTTCCCCCTCCTCGACGGCCTCCACTGCGGATCACTGTTGACGAATCTCGCACGAACAGGAATTTTCGCGGGGCGAGTGCCGGTCCATGGCAAGTATCCGGGAAAGGAAACGAGTATGTTTGCTCTGTTGAGCCTCTTGCAAAATTCAATTGTGAGGGGCAAGAAGCGTCAGGGCACGACTTCAGTCGTGCCGAAAGATCAGCA
>Ga0209415_10008616_pt1 | contig 17671 bp, 14 predicted proteins | sample PeaSoiSIISIP2007_FD_187696 | JGI IMG/M metagenome (GOLD analysis project Ga0209415, IMG submission 187696) | Peat soil microbial communities from Weissenstadt, Germany - SII-SIP-2007 (SPAdes) (version 2) | ecosystem: Environmental > Terrestrial > Soil > Wetlands > Peat | place: Germany... | reverse complement strand
ATCAAGGTGGGCGCGGCAACCGAAACCGAGCTGAAGGAAAAGAAGGCTCGCGTCGAGGACGCCATGCACGCCACGCGCGCCGCGGTCGAGGAAGGCATCGTGCCGGGCGGCGGAGTGGCCCTGCTACGAAGCATTTCCGTGCTCGAGAAGCTGAAGGCCGAAGGCGACGAGCTCACCGGCATCAACATCGTGAAGCGGGCGCTCGAAGAGCCGCTGCGCCAAATCGCCCTGAACGCGGGGCACGAGGGAGCGGTGGTGATCGGCCGCGTCCGCGACTCCAAGGACGACAACTTCGGCTTCAACGCCGAAACGGGCGAGTATGGCGACATGATCAAGATGGGCGTCATCGACCCAGCCAAGGTCACCCGCCTGGCGCTGCAAAATGCAGCGTCGATCGCCGCGCTGATGCTCACCACCGAAGCTTTGGTGGCGGACATCCGCGAGGACGATAAGAAGGCGGCCGGCGCCGGCGGACACGGCGGCGGTGGAATGGGCGGCATGGGCGGCGGCGGAATGTACTAAACCTGACGCTGGTTCCCGCCGCTGGTTGGGGCGGAGCGAGCGCGGTCTGGGGGCGTTTCGGCGAGTTGCCGGAGCGCCCCTTTTTCTTTTCGCGGCGCGTGCACTGCGTTACGATGGGTACAGCAAGCAGGGGCGCGTTAGGATGGACAGCATGCCGATAGAATTTGCCACAGTAGAAGAGGCCGTCGAGGAGCTTCGCCAGGGCCGCCAGATCGTTCTGGTGGATGACGAAGACCGCGAAAACGAGGGCGATCTGGCCCTGGTCGCGGAGAAAATCACCCCGGAACAGATCAACTTCATGGCCAAGTATGGCCGCGGGCTGATCTGCCTGGCGCTCACCGAAGACCGTTGCGACGAGTTGCACCTGCCGCCGATGTCGCCGATCAATACTTCGGCGCTGGGCACGGCGTTCACCGAGTCGATTGACGCGCGGCGCGGAACGACCACCGGCATCAGCGCGTCCGACCGCGCCACCACGATTCTTGCAGCCATCGATCCGGCCACGCGCCCGGCGGACCTGGCGCGACCCGGCCATATCTTTCCGCTGCGCGCGAAGCGCGGCGGCGTCTTGGTGCGCGCGGGACAAACGGAAGCGTCCGTGGACCTGGCGCGCATCGCCGGAATGTATCCCGCCGGCGTGATCTGCGAAATCATGGATGACGACGGCACCATGGCGCGGCTGCCGCAACTGGCGGAGTTCTGCCGGCGGCACGGAATGAAGCTGCTGACGGTCGCCGAACTGATCCGCTACCGGATGCGCCACGAGCGCTACGTGCGCCGCGTGGCTGAAGGCGTGCTGCCGACGCGCTACGGCGATTTCCGCATGATCGTTTACGCCAGCGACGTGGATCGCGAGCAGCACATCGCGCTGGTGCGCGGCAATCTCGAAGGCCCGCCGCCGCTGGTGCGCGTACAGTCGCACTGCCTGACCGGCGACGTTTTCGGGTCCACGACGTGCGACTGCCATGAAATGGTGGCGGCATCGCTCACGGCGATTTCCCGCGAGGATCGCGGCGTGATGGTTTACCTGCATCATACGGGGCGCGGCTACGCCATCGAGCAAGGTGAGCCGGGATCGGGCGAGCTGGCGCGCGTGGTGTATCACACGCGAGGCGAGTTCGATGGCGATCCGGCGCGGCAGCGGCTATTGCAACATGAAAGCGGAATCGGCGCGCAGATTCTGGCCGATCTGGGGCTGACTTCGCTGCGCGTGCTCACCAATCACCCGCGCAAAGTGGTCGCGCTTGAAGGCTACGGCCTGAAAATCGCCGACCAAGTGCCGCTGGCCGTCGCGCCAGGGCGCGTGACCCACCAACGGCTGTAGCTCATTCACATCCAGCGCTTTCTCCAGCAACCCTTTCTCCACTCTGCCGGTGGCGCCGTGCAGTCCCGCGCTCTTTTTCGGCGGCTGCGATTTTGTGCCCGCGCCGCCTCCGACCGTGACGTAGGGGCGAAGCTCGTCGAGCTTGCGCTGGCTGATGCCGCGGATGGAGAGCAAGTCCTCGACGCGGCGGAACGGGCCGCTCTTGGTGCGGAAATTGACGATGGCTTGCGCGGCCGAAGGGCCGATTCCTGGCAACTGCTCGAGTTGCTCGGGAGTTGCGGAGTTGAGATCGAGAGGCGTTGACGGCGGCTTCTTCTTGGCTTGCGCGCCTGCAGCGAGAAGTAAACCGACGAGGAACAGCAGAAGCAGCATTCGGGCGGCCAACGCGCTAGGTCGCGACAGCTTCTGCTCATTCATTTTTCTTCACGCGCCTAGAGAGCCCCGATTTGCGGGCCTGACGGCGAATCCACACAACCGTGAGAAGACAGATCGCGCCTCCCAGGCCCTTCAGCGCGTAGTCGGCAGGAGCTGGAAGTGTGAATTTTGACTCCGCTACCAAGATTATGAAGCCGAGGACGAACAATCCGAAGGGCAGCCATACTCCTCGTACTTCGGGCCGGCGCGACGCATCCGTTTGCGGCCGGCATCCGCTTTCGTCTTTCTCTCCGCGCAATTCGGATTCCGGCGGCGCGGGCACGTCAATTCCCTTCCGCGCCTTGCGCGTCGTACTCGGTGACTTCGCCGAAAAGTGCGGCCTGGGATAGGACCTGTTCGCGGTCGCCCACGACGACGATTTGCGCGTTGGCCGAGTCCAGATAGGCGCGCGCAGCCGCTAGGACGTCTTCGGCGGTGAGGGCGCGGATGCGGTCGCGGTAGGTCTCGAGGTAGTCCTCGGGCAGACGTTCGAGATAGATGCCTGACAATTTGCCGGCCAAGCCGTCCTGCGTCGCCAGGCCCAGCGAAAAGACGCCCGTCAGATAGCTCTGGGCGTCGTCAAGCTCCTGCGCGCCGACGGGCAGGGCGCGCATGCGGTCCATTTCGTAAAAGATTTCGGCGAGAGAAGCCGCGACGACGTCGTTGCGCACCGCAGCGTGCACGCTGAAATAGCCATGCTGGCGCAAGGCATGCACGCCGCTGCCAGGGCTGTAGGTGTAGCCCTTGTGCTCGCGGATATTCATCACCAGGCGCGAATTGAAGGCTCCGCCGTAGAGCGAATTGGCCAGGCTGAGGCGCAGCCAATCGGGATGCTGGCGCGTGATGGCGTGATTGCCGAGCAGAACCTGCGTCTGCACGCTTTCCGGCAAATGCACGAAGTGAACGCGGCGGCCCTGTAGCTTAGGCAGCGGAGGATTGGGCGGTTGCGGAACTTCCGCGGGCGCCCAGGAACCGAAAATGCGTTCGATTTCGTCGCGCATCGCGGGCGAGGAAAAGTCTCCCACGGCGACCAGCAGCGCGTTACCCGGCCGGTACTGCGCGCTGTAGAAGCCGGCGAGTTGCTCGCGCCGGTAGGCTTCGACTTGGGCTTCGGTGGGCGAGATGAAGGCGTACGGGTGCTTGCCGAACAGCACATGCCGGAGGCGCTCGCTGGCGAGGAACGAGGGTGTGGTGCGCTCGATGCGCAAGCCTTCGATCATCTGCCGTCGCTCGCGCTCGACTTCGTCGGTTGGGAAGGAGGCTTGCCGCGCCAGCTCGGAGACCAACGCGAGCAGCTCGCTGGAGAATTCCGCGAGGCCGGAAAACGAAATGGCGCTGGTGTCCGACCCGGCGCTGGTGCCGAGGTCGGCGCCCATGCGCCGTAAATCTTCCTCGATCTGGCGGCTGGTGCGCTTGGCCGTGCCGGTGCGGAGAACGGCGGAGGTGATCTCCGCCAAGCCGGGCGTCTCGAGTGCGGTGACGGCATTGCCGCTACGGAAATAGAGGATGCCGGTGAATTTGGGGATGGCGTGCGATTCGATCAAAACCACTTCGAGGCCGTTGGCAAGCTGATGGCGCGTGCGGGGCGGCCAGATGACGGCGCTTTCGGGGCCGAGCGCGGGAACGGCTGCGTCTAGCTCGGGCGACTTTATATTGATCCTGGGGGTGGTGGCCATCAGGCAGCGCCTTTCTTGGTTGGACGGCGAATGACGATGGCGCGACGCTTGGGGTCCAGATATTTTTGCGCTGCGGCGCGCACTTGCTCGGGCGTGACATCCATGAAGCCGCCGAGGATCGAATTCACCAGGTGCGGATCGCCGTCAAAGAGCGTGAAGCAGGCCATGTAGTGCATCAACCCGTAGCGCGGGATGCCTTGGCCGCCTTCCATCGACGAGACATAGTCGGAGCGAAACTTCACCTTGGAATGCTCGAGCTCGTCGCGATCGATGCCGTGCTCGCGGACTTCGTCCAACACGGCGTCGTGCGCGGCCAGCGCCTGCTCGGCGGAATATTCGGGCTTGTAGAGGAGGCGCCCGACGAGCAGTGCCGGTCCGTTGTAGTCGAAAACATCGCCGACCGGATAATTGATGCCTCCGCCGGCGTCCACGGCGATTTGCTGTTCGAGCACCAGCTTGCGATAGATGCGGCCGGCGCGGCCTCCGTAGAGCGCCTGATCGAGCATGGCCAGCGCGTACCAGTCCGGGGTGCGGCGGTCCGGCGCGCGGTAGCCGACGGCGATTCCGGGCAGCGTGCCGAATTTTTCCTCCACTTCGCCGCGGCGCTCGCCCTCGAATGGCGCTTCGCTGACGTCGGCGGCGGGCCGGAGCGGACCGGCGGGGATGTTCTCGAAATGGCGCCGCGCGAGGGCAAAACCCGATTCCGGCGTGACGTCGCCCAGGATCAGCAGGACCGCGTTCGAGGGCGCGTAGTAGGTGCGGAAGAACTGCTGCACGTCGGCGAGCGTGGCGGCGTCGAGGTCGGCAAAATCGCCGTAGAAATTGTGCGCGTTGGGCCAGTTGCGGAAGGCCACGGGCGGCATATCGAGCCAGGGGAAACCGCCGTAAGGCTGGTTGAGGACGTTGACGCGGACTTCTTCCTTGACGACGTCGCGCTGGTTGCGCAGATTTTCGTCGTCCACTTTTAGCGCGCGCATGCGATCGGCTTCGAGCCACAGGACGCGGTCGAGAGCGTTTGAGGGCACCGCCTCGTAGTAGTTGGTGACGTCGTAGTGCGTCGAACCGTTCAAAACGCCGCCGGAAGAATTGATCAGCTTGATGTGCATCATCTTGCCGGCATGCTCGGAACCCTGAAACATCATGTGCTCGAACAGGTGTGCGAAACCGCTGCGCCCACGCGGCTCGAGGCGAAATCCGATGTTGTAGTAGACGCCGACGGTCACGACCGGAGCGGCGCGGTCCGGCGCGACCACCACGCGCAGGCCATTTTCAAAGGCCGCGCTCTCGACGGGTATGTGCAATGAATTCAAAATGCTCTCCTTTTCGACGTTAGAGTGTAACAGGCCGAGGCCCGTCTTGTGCACCGCGGCGGCCGAGGCCGGCTTCGTCGCAGTTCCCTTGTGATAACATGGTTTGTAGAGCAATTTTTCGTTCGAGGAACCAACTCAATTGCACTATTTCTGGACGGCGCTCTTCGGCGCTATCGCCGCGGCCTGGATTGTCCAGACGACGCGCGCCACTTTTGGCATGGCTCGCGTCCCTGAACTCAGCGATTCCGCGCCGGTGACGGACGATGAGGCTCCTGCGATTTCCGTGATTTTTGCGGCTCGCGACGAGGCGGAAAAGCTTCCGTCGGCGCTGGCGACGCTCCTGGCGCAAGACTATCCGCGTTATGAAGTGATTGCGGTGAACGACCGCTCGCAGGATGCGACGGGCGCGATTCTGCGTCAATTCGCGGAGGCGAATGGCCGGCTGAAGGTGATCAGCGTGAGCGAGCTTCCTGCTGGATGGCTGGGCAAGCCGCACGCATTGATGCTCGGAGCCGAGCAAGCGACCGGCGAGTGGCTTCTGTTTACCGACGCTGACGTGCATTTCGCGCCCGACGTGCTGCGGCGCGCTGTGCGGCTGACGCGCGATCACAAGTGGGACCATCTGGCGCTGCTCTCCGGATTCGACATGCGCGGATTCTGGGAGATCGTCACGCTGACTTATTTCAGCGTCGGATTCATCCTGGCTAACGAGCCGTGGCGCGCGGCGAATCCGCGCTCGCGCCGATATGTGGGGATTGGGGCGTTTCAACTGGTGAGCCGCGCGGCCTACGACGCCTGCGGAGGACACCGCAGGCTGGCTATGGAAGTGGTCGAGGACATGAAGCTGGGCAAGCTGATCAAGAACTCCGGCTTTCGCTCGGGACTGGGGCTGGCGCCGGAATCGGTGTGGCTGCACTGGTATTCCGGGGCGGGTAACATTGTGCGCGGGCTGACCAAGAATATGTTCGCGGCGCTGAATTTTTCGGTGCCGCTGGCGCTGTTTCATCTGGCGCAGATGTTTGTGGCGTGCATTGTGCCGCTTGCGGGCCTGGCTTTTGGGAGCGGATGGGTGCGCGTTTTTGCCGCGATTTCGGTGGCGGTGATGCTGGGGTTTCATGCGGGAGCTTGCCGCCGCGCGAAGGTTTCGATGTGGTATGCGTTCACCGACCCGCTGGGGACGGCGATCCTTTCCTACATTGTGGTGCGGTCGATGTTTGTGACGCTGGGGCGCGGGGGCGTGGTGTGGCGGGGGACGTTTTATCCGATCGAGGAGTTGCGGCGCGGGTCGGTGTAGTTATTCGAAGATCGGCGCCAGCCTAGCCAGCACCTCGTACACAACGGCATCGGGAACGCTTTCTAGCTTCTTGGCCCCGCGCGCGCCGAGATCGAGCGCACGCGGCTGATCGCAGCGGACGATTCCCGTAGTCTTGGTTCCGGCACCCTCCAGCAGCACGACAAAACCGGCCCTCCGGGCGAAATTGCCTCCGCTGGTGATCGGGAGAACCACGGGCACTTTCGTTAAGCGGTTGAATGCTTCCGGCGAAACGATCAGGACCGGACGGCGCCCCTTCTGCTCATGTCCCTGGGAAGGATCAAGACCGACCAGCCAGATTTCGCCGCGCTTCATCAGATCAGCTCCCGGCCCACAGATTTGCCGGTCAGCCATTTGCGTTCTTCCTTGCTACGCCGAGCTTTGGGGTTACATTGGGCGAGCAACTCATCCAGCGTGTAGCGCGGTCGCTTCTGCGGTTCCACGACGAGGCGGCCGCTTTGCACGGCGAGACCGACCTTGGCTCCCGGTCGCAGTTGCAGAATTTCGAGCAATGCGGGCGGCACCACAAGCATGATCGAACCGCCGACCTTACGCAGATTCGTTGTATGCATGAATATCCTCCGCATTATACTTTCATATAACACACTTAGAGGAAGATTCCAAGCCTGTTGACGTCAGGCGCGCTTGGCTTTGGGCTTGACGGGGGCGCTCGCGGCTGGAGCGCCTGCGTTAGCGGGCGCTGCGGGGTTGGGCGCGGGCGCTAGTGAGGCTGGGGGCGCGGCTGGCGCCGCTGGCGTCTCCGTTGGCGCGGCGCGCAGGTCTAAGGCGGCGAAGAGGCCGCCTAATTCGCGCTGCTGTAGGGCGCGGATGCGGTCGCGGAGGGAGGCGGCGCGCTCGAATTCGAACTTCTTGGCGGCTTCGCGCATCTGCGTTTCCATCTGTGCGATGACCTGGAGCAGCTCCTCCTCGGTGGTGACGTTCTCGGGCAGAAGATCGTCGGCGGGAACGGTGACGTAGTCGGCTTCCGCCATGCGCGCGAGCTGCGTATCCAGCGACTTGATGATGCTTTGCGGCGTGATGCCGTGCTCGAGGTTGTAGGCGACCTGCTTGGCGCGGCGGCGATCGGTCTCGTCGATGGCCTTGCGCATCGAGTCGGTCATGACGTCGGCGTAAAGGATGGCGCGCGCGTTGATGTGGCGCGCGCAGCGGCCGATGGTCTGGATCAGCGCCGTGGCGCTGCGCAGGTAGCCTTCCTTGTCCGCGTCCAGAATCGCGACCAGGGAAACTTCCGGCAGGTCCAGGCCCTCGCGCAGCAAATTGATGCCGATGAGGGCGTCGAACTCGCCGCGGCGCAGGTCGCGCAGGATGCGCACGCGCTCGAGGGTCTCGATTTCCGAGTGCAGGTAGCGGCAACGCACGCCGACCTCGGCCATAAACTCGGCGAGGTCCTCGGACATGCGCTTGGTGAGCGTGGTCACGAGCACGCGCTCATTCTTGAGGGCGCGCAGGCGAATCTCCTCGAGCAGATCATCCACCTGGCCTTTGACCGGGCGCACCTCGACCTGCGGGTCCACCAAGCCCGTGGGGCGAATGACCTGCTCGACGAAAACGCCGGCCGAGCGCGTCAGCTCATAGGGCCCCGGCGTGGCGGAGACGTAGACGACCTGATTGGTGCGGTGCTCGAATTCCTCGAAGGTCAGCGGACGGTTGTCGAGGGCCGAGGGCATGCGGAAGCCGTAGTCGACCAGCGTCTGCTTGCGCGAGCGGTCGCCATGGAACATGGCCTTGACCTGCGGAATGCTCTGATGCGATTCGTCGACGAAGAGCAAGTAATCCTGCGGAACGTAGTCGAGCAGGGTTGGCGGCGCTTCGCCGGGCAGACGACCGGACATGTGGCGCGAGTAATTCTCGATGCCGTGGCAATAGCCGATGGTGCGGATCATCTCGATATCGAACATGGTCCGCTGCCAGACGCGCTGGGCCTCGACGAACTTGCCCTGCTTCTCGAGTTCCGGTTTCCACCAAGCCAGCTCCTCCTGGATGGTGCGCAGCGCGCGTTCGCGCTGCGCGGCGGGCATGACATAATGCGATTTCGGGTAGATGGGCAGGCGCGAAAGCGGTTCGCCGCGCACTTCGCCGGTGAGCCCGTCGATGGTGCGCAGCGCGTCGATCTGGTCGCCAAACATTTCGATGCGGAAGGCGCGCTCCTCGTACGGCGGCTGAATTTCGATGACGTCGCCGCGCACGCGGAAGGTGCCGCGGCGCAGGTCCTCGGCGCGCTCGTACTGGATGTCGACGAGGCGGCGAAGCAGGGCTTCGCGCGAGGTGCGCTGGCCGGGTTCGAGCATGACCAGCATGCCGTAATAGGCCTCGGGCGATCCCAGGCCGTAGATGCAGGAGACCGAGGCGACCACGATGACGTCGCGGCGCTCGAAGAGCGAGCGGGTGGCGCTCATGCGCAGGCGGTCGAGCTCGCTATTGATCGTCGATTCCTTTTCGATGTAGGTGTCCGAGGCCGGGAGATAGGCTTCGGGCAGGTAGTAATCGTAGTAGCTGACGAAATACTCGACGGCGTTTTGCGGGAAGAAGTTACGAAATTCGTTGAAGAGCTGCGCGGCGAGCGTTTTATTGTGGGCCAGGACGAGGGCGGGGCGGTTGAGGTGCTCGATGAGCTTGGCCATCGTGAAGGTCTTGCCCGAGCCGGTGACGCCGAGCAGAACCTGATGCTTGTCTCCGTTCTCGATGCCGCGCTCGAGTTGCGCGATGGCTTGGGGCTGATCGCCGCAGGGCTGATAGTCGCTGGCTAGGGTGAAGTTCATGGCCGAGGCTCACTGCGAATTTCGCGAGTCACGGAAACTTACAGTATAGCGCAGGAGTATAACGCAGGGCCGGGCGGCGGGAGCGCTAGCGCGGCGGCGGGGCTGGCGCGGTTTGTGGGGCTTGCGATGCTGGCAGCGCTGGCGGCAGAAGCGAAATCTGCGAGTGCGTTTGCACCGTGCCGCCGTAGTGCACCGTGGCGCCCAGCGCGCTCGATATATTCACGTCCATTTCCTGGGTGCTGCTCTGCGATGCGCTGACGACCCAGCCGGTCCGCCGTGAGACGTAGCTTAAGCTATCGCCCGAGCCCGTCCAATGCCCGGAACTTTGCAGGCCGTTGCGGCGAAATTCCTCCGGTGTGGCGTCGCCTTTCGAGCGCGAAGGGGAGAGCGACAGACTCATGAGGATGACGGCGCAGGTATCGTCCGGCTGGTCCGCCGCGGCGCCGGAGGCAAGCGCCGGCCCGCACGGCTCGTCGCGCAGATAGGTGGAATTGGTCCGCCAGACCAAGCCCGCGAGCGGCAAGGAGTCCGCCAACTGCTCGGAACTCCACGTCATTCCAGGAACAACACCCGTAGCCGGCGCCGAGCTGCCCGCGGAGAGTTGGGACATCCACTGCTGGGCCGCCTGGACGGTGTTTGCGTCGGACAAAATGCCTTCGAGACCGCTGACGGAGGAAACGTTGCCGTCGGGGCCGAGCGTAAACTCTATCGAGCGTCCTTCGAGCTGCTGGTATTGCTTGACGATGGCGCCGGACTGGGGATCGGGCGAATCGGATTGCACCGTCGCGGAGGATTGCTCGTAGGTCGTGCGCAGGCGGAGCACATTTGGAGCGGCAGCTTTTTGCGGCGCATTTTGCCCGTTCGAGGTAGGGGGCTGGCCGCCCCGGGTGTCCGCATCCGCAGGTCCGCCGAGCACTTCGAGGCGAACCTTGGCGTCCCAAACGATGACGATACGGGACGGGCCTTCGGGGTCCTGGATGTCTCCGCCAGACTTGGTATCGCTGGCGGTTTGAAACTCGACCTGGTAACGCATCACTTCGCCTGGGATGAGCTTGGGCTGTAGATTTGGGCGCGCCGGTGGGGCAGGCTCGATCTTCTTTTTGGAGCGCTGGGCAAAAAGCGAAGCGCCGCTCGAGATGGCCAGCAGGATTGCGAATGGGGCGCGGAGTTGGAGCATTCGCATCCGATGCGGCGTAGCGCCGAGAATGGCTGAGCGGGTCAGCGGCGCGCTCCTGGCGAGGCGGGTCGATCACCCTGGCCGGCTTGAGCGGCTCGGGCACCCGCGACGGGGGTTTGCAGACGAACTTGCGGCGCATCGAGCGTGCCGACGATCGCCCAGGTATCGGCGTCGGCATCCTGCGCGTCAATTTCCGCGGTGCGCGCGAGATCGCGGGGCGTCGAATCATGGGGCAGGAGGCGCACGCGCAGATCCAGTTGTCGCGCGAAATTCACGGTTCCGTCCAACTCAAGCTGTTCGTCGCGGCCTACCAGCAGGACCTGATTCAAGAGCACGCGGCCGTCCGCGACGTGAAAAGTGGCCGCGGCTGTGCTGTAGCGAGTTTCTGCCGCGGGCTCGGAATCGCTTGCTCTTGCCGGCGTTAGGAGCTTTTGGCCTGGGCTTTGATCTGAGGCTCGATCTGAGGCTCGATCTGAGGCTCGATCCGAGCCTCGGTCTGGGCCTCGCTCTGGGCGTATGTCCATCCCTCGCACCACAGCATTGCGGACGCGCAACACGCCTTCGCCTTCGAGCGATGCCGCGAGCGACTCCCGCCCGATGCCGCGGGCCTCGAGCGTCAGTTCGCCCGCCGCCAAGCCTGCAAATCGTCCCGCGAGCGATGCGCTGGCGTTGGTCATCAATGCCAGGTCCACGCGGTCGACGCGCCCACGGAAGGAATAGAACGGCTGGGCAGCGAGTAACGCGTTCAACTCCCCGCTCAAGCGCCCGCCGTAGAAGTCGGCTTGGGCGCGCCGCAGGACAATCTTGCGGCCGTCGATTTCAGCGTCGGCATCGAGTTTTCCAATACGGAGCGGCGCAAGCAGCACTTCCCCAACACGCAAACGTCCTCGCGCCGCGAGTCGCGCGAAGACAGCGGCGCGTGGCAGAGTCGCATCGCGCGGCACGGTAAAGGGCAGTATGCGGCCCAACAGTCCCGGCTGGCCGGGGCGAAACCAGCGGTCGAGTTCGGCGGGATCCAACCGATCGGCGGAGAGATCAAAATCCCAGGGGCCTTCTGCAACACGCCGGCGCAAGGAACCGGTCCAATGCGCGCCGAGCGCCTGCACCGCAGCGAGATGGACGTCCCGTTCGCCACCCTTCAGCGCGATGCTCGCGTCACCGACGATGAGCGGTTGGTTCAAAGCGACGCTGCTCAACTGCAGCCCGCGCAACTCGAGGGTTCCGTTGGCCGCCGAGGTTCCAGGGTGCAGTGCGCCGGTCCAAGCAAGTTTCAGCGCCACCGGACCTTCTACCGACCATTCCGCGTTCGTCGGCCGGCCAAACGCTCCAGCCAGGCCGATGAGGTCTTGCACGCGTTGCGTATCGCCGGAGATAGACAGCCGATAGCGCCAGTCGCGGAGCGCATCGCCCGGGCGAACTGGGCCGAGCGCACCCTGGATCTGCAGCGCTCCAACGGGTGCGGGTTCCGGCGAGTTACGCGGAGCCTCTCTGAAACCTGCGCCCGGCAGGATGACCGAGGCCGGGCCGAAAACAAGCGCTCCCCGTTGCAGACTGGCCTCAGCGTGCCCGACGCGCAAGGGTCCAGGCAACGCCTGGGTACGCACCACGGCGCCGCTCGTGCTGGCGTCTGCCACGTGCAGACGCAGCGGCCAGCCTGCCAGAGAAGCGTCGACGGTTGCAGAGCCCTCGATCGACAGATCGTCGGCGATGCCCGGCAGAAAGGCGCGTCGCCACGCCAGCAGATCAGCAAACCCGATCCGGGAAGCGACCAGTTGCACGCTCGGATCGAAACCATGCGACCAGTCGAGTGATCCGGTCGCGTTGAGGCGAGAGCCCGGAGCTTCCACAACGCAGCGCGTTACCTGCAAGCGAGGCTCGCCCGGCCGCCAATCGGCCGACAAGACCGCGTTGACCGCGGGATCGAGAGGGCTCTCGCCCAAATCCCAACGATGCACGCCTGCAAGGCGAATGGTGCTTCGCAGGTTCCATTGCGCGCCGAAGTTTGCGGCCGCTGTGGCAACAGAAGGGACCGCAACCGCGGGGTTGGCGATGGTCGCGGAGAGCTGGGCGGAGAACGCTCCGCGAACGCCGTGGTCGGTTCCGTCCGCGAGGCGCAGCGCATCCGCCAGCGAAGCGTCTTGCCAGGTCAGCACAAAGGCCGCTGGGCGCAGCCTCGCGGAGGTGCCCGCTACGGTGCCCTGCAGGCGCAGCGTGCCCGCGTTTTGCAGCGGGATGGGAGCGCGCATGGGGTCGGCTTGGAGATCGATGCTCCAGCGGCCTGCGTTGTCCTGTTCCAGAGAGCCGGTCACATCGACGAGCGCGAAGGGGAGCTTTTCCGCGCCGAGTTTGAAGTTGATTCGCCCGCCGTTCACGTCCAGCCGCGAAAGGCGAGCGGCGACGCGACCAACTTGGCTGAGGGCGGGGCCTGGAGGCGCACTCCCATCCGCGCGGGCGGCTGCGGTAACTGGAAAGGGCTGGTTGGCGGGCGGGAGCCAGCTTTCGATGTTCCAGCTTCCGTCCGGCAAGCGTACCAGATTGAGGCTTGGCCGAGAGAGGGAGACGATGCCGAACTCGATGCGCCCGCGCAGCAGGGCCGTCCATCGCAGGCCCGCGGTGAGCTGCTCCGCTCGCAGAAAATACTCCTGCCCGAAGTGCGGATCTTCGGCGACCGTGACGGAATCCGCTTCGAGCCGCAAGCCGCTGAAGAGGTTCATCTGGAAGCGGCCGACATCGACTGGCCGGCCGAAGCTGGCTGCGAGCCGGGCGAGGAGGGTACGGCGAGCCCAGCCGTGTTCGAGAGCGCCGGAGACGCCGGCCTTCGCGAGCAGCAAGATCGCCGCCGCTAAAACCAAGCCCAACCAGCGTCGTTTTCTCATGGTGAAAAGTGGAATTGTGGCAGAAGAGACGGCGGAAGCAAAGGGCCGGCCGTCAGTGCCCGTCCATGCCCGCCGATCGGGGTCAATGAACGGTGCGAAGCATGCGCTTCCAGCGGGTGCGCGTCGGCAGGTGAATCAGCGTGTCAAACATGTCCCGCAACGCAGCGCCAGCCGATGGCTGTTCGGTGCCATCGTCCTCCGCGGTTTCCACCGACCAGTAGATGACCACCGGGCCGCCCATGATGGCCTCGCGGTCGACGAAGCCCCAGTAGCGGCTGTCCCAGCTATGGTCGCGATTATCGCCCATGGCGAAATAGTTGCCGGGGGGCACGACAATCTCGCCGTCGTGAACGTACTGAAAGATTTGCTGGGACCACTCCGGCTGCATGCTGAACAGCAGTTCGTCGCGGCTCGCTGGCGGAAAATTGTAGAGGAACGGATCATAGGCCGCCGCGGGATCGTGATAGGCGTACGGCTCATTTTGCTTCTGACCATTGAGATAGACCTGCTGATCCACAATCTTGATGCGGTCGCCGGGCACGCCGATGACGCGTTTCACGTAGTGCGGATGATCCTGGTAGGGAAATTTGAAAACGATGACGTCGCCGCGGCGAACCGGGCGATACGGCAAGACGGCGTCGTACCAGTGCTCGCGGCCTCCGAAAATGAATTTATTGACCAGGAGATGATCCCCCACCAGCAGGGTCGGCTCCATGGACTGCGAGGGAATCTTGAACGCCTGGACAACGAAAGTGGTTCCGAACAGCGCCAGGACGACGGTGACCAGCAGCGACTCGATGTACTCGCGCAGTGACGCGCCTTCTTGCTTTTCCGGCCGCACTGCTGCGACCTCGCGTCCGGCTACTCCCGCCTCTTGCGCGATCTCGTGGTTCATTTTCCTGTCGCTCCGGTGTCGCCAAGCATCTCGAGGGCCCGCTCCGCGGCGGACTGCTCCGCTTCCTTCTTATTCAATCCCGAACCGCTCGCGGTCAGTAAACCAGCAACGCCGACTTCCATCCAAAACGTCTTGCGGTGGTCCGGGCCGGTTTCGCGCACCACGCGGTATCGCGCGGGCGGAAGACCGCGCGCCTGCAGCAACTCCTGCAGCGCCGACTTGTGATCGGACAGGCCCAGATGCGGGCCCTCGGCCTGAACCGCCTCCTGGAGCAGGGCGCGATGGACAAATGCGCGCGCCGCACCGAGTCCGCCATCCAAGTAGATGGCCGCGAGCACCGCCTCAAACGCATCCGCGAGCAGCGCCGGCTTCTCCCGGCCGCCGGTTTTTTCCTCGCCGCGGCCCAGGAGCATATGCTCGCCCAGCCCCAAGCGCTTGGCCGCCGCGCACAACGACGCGGCGTTCACCAGACTGGCCCGGCTCTTCGAGAGCTGCCCCTCGCTCCAGTGCGGGAACGTGCGAACCAGATATTCGCTCACGATCATCCCCAGCACCGCATCGCCCAGGTACTCGAGTTGCTCGTTGTCCGCGACGGCCTTGCTGTCGGCCACGGCTGACCGGTGACTCAAGGCACGTTCGGCCAGAGCCGCGTCGCCAAAGCAATACCCGAGAGCTTGATCCACCTGTTCGAGCCAACGTTGGGACATGGTCTGAGGCTGCCGGTCTGCAGGCTATGCCGACGGCGCCTCCGGACTACTTGGGCGCCTCCAGACTATTCTGCGACTTCTTCTTGGCTTCGTCTATGAGACCCTTACACTGCGATTGCATCGGGCCGTTGGCAGCGCACTTGGTGAAATTCGCGATGGCGTCGGTGAAGTGGCTGGTGTTTTCGTCGGCCATCCCCAGTAAGTAATTGTCCACCGGATCGGGCTCGTCGCTGAGCTGTATGGCCTGCGTGAGCTCCACGATGGCATCGTCATATTTTCCAGTCTTCATGTCCGCAACGCCCAAGCCGTCGTGGGACATCCCAATCATTTCATTTTTCGACTTTGTAAAGTCATCGTCGCTCATATCCTTGGGCTTCTCCAAGGTAGCGATTATCTCGAGCGCGTGATGGGCATAGCCCTGGGCCTTCTGCAGGTCGGGCGAATTCCCGTTGACGCGCCGCGGAATCGCCCAGGCCAGGATGGGGAGAACATCGACGTTGTCGGGATCGATGGCTAACGCCTTGTTGCCCGCATCAATCATTTTGTCGGTCTGGTCGGTCTTCAAGTAGCCGCTGGTGAGCATCGCATACACCGGTCCGATATACACGCTCATCGGATACTTGACCACGAATGCTTCGCCGAGTTCGACAACATGGGCGGGATCGCCAGCGCGAGCATTGTAGATCGCTTTGTAGGCCTCGTTTTCGGCCTTGGTCACCACCGGCGCTTTGGCCCCGCCTTTCGGCGCCTGACCCGGTTTTGGCTGGTTTAGCGTGGGCGCCGTCTGCTGCGCCCAACCTGCCGCCGCCAGAAATAATCCCAGCACCGCCAATGCGCCGGCTTTTACGATTACGTCCTTCATCAGAGGTTCTCCTTAAATTAAATTTCCGAAGCCCGCCGTGCGATGCGCAACTCGGCAGTCTCGGGCAGCCAATCAAAACGTTTCTAAACCGTACCCATCGAATCTAACCGTGCATCCAGTTTGTCTCTATCCGGGCGACGGACTGGGCGCCGCCAGTTGATAGCTCTTTTGAATTCCACGTTGCGCCGCGGAGCGAGCCTCCTCCGGCACGCCGGACACGGCCAGCGCGGCGCGGTAATCGGCCAACGCCTGATCGCGATCGCCGTCCAGGTCATGCATGCGCCCGAGATACACGTGCGACCAAGCCAAAGCTACGGGATCGGAATGCGTTGCAGGGTCGTTGATACCGGGCGCGCCGGCCGCCCCCGCGACAACTTGCTGAAAGAGTTCCCGGGCGCGCGTGGCATTTCCTTGCAACAGCGACGTTATGGCCAGGCCGTAGAGCGCGCGCGGCTGGCCCGGTTGCATGGCTAGCGCTCGCTCAAACGCGGCTGCCGCAGCGGCGGCATTCTCCGCGGCGATTTGCCGCTCTCCCTCGGCGAGCGCCGCGTCCACCGGGGACGCGGGGTTCGCGGCCATGTGCCCAGCATGAGCGAAATGGTCGTCCTCGGCCGCCTGCCCGCCGGACGCCGGGGCGAACGCGACGGTTTGCAGGCGCCGTTTTTCGGAGTTGACGTCGATCGAACGAATTAGCTCCGGGAAATACTGGCTCATCGGCGGTTCGGAAACTTCAAACTTCGCCAGCGCGGCCAGCAGCGGCCGAATCAAAACGAAGCCATCTCCGTCCGCACGATTCACTTCCTGGGCCAGCTGCTCCGGCGGAAGCCGCCGCAGTTTCAGTTCGACGGAGCGCACCAGGCACTCGGTGAAAAAAGCCGAGTAGTCGTCCCGAAACTCAAGGGGCATGCGCGGCGCGCCGGCGCCGATGAGAAACAAAGGCTCATCCGCCACGATTTGTTGCTGGTACCGAATGGGCAGGGGATCCAGCAAAAAGTGGAGGAAGGCGTGACGCATGGCATCAAACGCATTCGCCGGATTCAACCCTGGATCGACAACGATTCCGTACTGGTTGCCGGAATTGCGAAACTGAGTCTGGCCGCCGACGAACGGCTCGGCATAGGCCGTAAACGTGCCCGTGCCCTGCCGAATCAACTCGCGGAGATAGCCCGTTCCGGTAAGCACGATACGTCCCAGGGGCTCTCGCAACAGCAATGTATCTTTCTCGTAGGCCGGCTGCACCTGGCGCCATAACCGTTCGATCTGTGCTTCCTGATAGAAGTTGGCCAGGATCTGGGAAAAGCCGTCGAGTGCGAGCACGTCCGGAGGCAAGTCCGCGCGGTTTGGCGGCAGCGCAAACTTCGGCGGCGGCCCGGCAACCATGGCAAACGTGATGAAGCGGGACATCGTCGCGGCGGGATCGCTCAAGGCATGGTCGCGGTAAAACTGGCGGAGCGCATCGGTCGCCGGTCCATGCACCTCGAGCAACTGAGAGCGCACGTCGCTAAACGACGGATCGGCGTCCGAGGAGGTCTTGCCGGCATCCAGTCCAAGGGCGTAGAGCGCGGACAGCGTGGCAAAAAGCTGCGGGCTGGCGGTGGCCTCGACAGGACCTGAAACGTCGGACGGAGACTGCGCGGCGCGCACGGGCAGTACCACGGGCACGGCCATCGCTAGCGACGCCAGCAACGCCCCGAACATTGAGATCCGACGTCTCGGCAAGTGAAAACTCGCTCGGAAGGAAATCGCCCCCTCCTTCTTTTGCTGCGGCCCTGCTGCACAATCGCGCGCGCGACGCGGCGGCGCACAGCCCGCCCGA
>Ga0209415_10008615_pt1 | contig 17672 bp, 13 predicted proteins | sample PeaSoiSIISIP2007_FD_187696 | JGI IMG/M metagenome (GOLD analysis project Ga0209415, IMG submission 187696) | Peat soil microbial communities from Weissenstadt, Germany - SII-SIP-2007 (SPAdes) (version 2) | ecosystem: Environmental > Terrestrial > Soil > Wetlands > Peat | place: Germany... | reverse complement strand
ACGCACCCTCATTTTACTCGGCATAATCCGGCACTCGGCATAAGGCCGGTTATGCCGAGCTCGGCATAACCGGCCAAGCGGCCTTCCGCCGCCGGATTCCTCCTGTCGGTGTGCTGGAATTAAATCAGGAGGAAGAGTGTTGTGCGACGCCAACGGCATCTCGAGCATGAATTCCAGGCGGAGACCAGCATCGTCCACGAATTAGTTGGGGTGACGCATTATATGCAAAAATCGCTCCCGATGCGTCACCCGATTTGGATCCATCCCCGCAATCCACAGAAAATAAATAGCTTAAACCTCATCAAAATAATATTGCGACACACCCCAAAATATGCGTCACTTGCGTCACCCGCCCCGGCAAAAGATTCGTTTCAGCCTCAGCGGCCGCGACCCGGGTCCCCAGGGAACCCGCCTTTCGCCAACAGAATCAAGATCTGGCACAAGGCCAGGAAGACCGGCGAGGGCGTCGGCCGCAGGCCAGCGGCTCCGCCCTGCCGCCAAAGCAAGTGGCATTGGGCGCTTTCGCCTGCCAACCCTCTTTTCCCCAGATTCCGCTGCGGCGCTGCTCGGCTGCGTCGGGGTGCGGGCTCTGCGGCTCTCAAGTATCGCGCGGTTGCCGCCGATATGAGCTATAGCGATCCGATGCCAAAGATCAGCCGCCATCCTAACCGGCGCGCCAACGGGCGCTGTCCGACCGTCGCCACGGTGGTGGCCGGACTGTTTCTTTCCTCTGCCGCCGTGTGGGGGGAGCACTACAGTTTCATCAACTATGGCCCCAACGAAGGGTTGAACGCGGCGGTCAAGCAAGTGGTCCAGGACGACGTTGGATTCGTTTGGGTAGGCACCAGCAACGGACTGTTCCGATACGATGGCGACCGTTTTCAGCGCTTCGGGCCGGCGGAGGGGTTGCCCAGTACCTCCATTCGGGCCCTCCACAAGGCGGCTGACGGCACGATCTGGTCCATTACCGGCAGCGGATTGGTGCATTTCAAGGACGAGCGCTTCGAAAGCGTGGATACCGGGGTTTCGTCCGAGAGCTTGGGGGCAGCCATCGATTCGGACAGCAGCGGGCAGCTCTTCCTGGCCTCGCAGTACGGAGTGCTGGTCGGCAGCCGGGAACCCGCCAAAGGACGGTATGCGTTTCACCTGCTCGCGGGCGGCCGGAACGCGCCGGTTAGCGGAGTCTATGCAGAACCTGACGGAACCCTGTGGTTCGGGTGCGGCCTCGAACTCTGCCAATGGTCTCGCGGGAAGAGCCGGGTCTTCGGAAAAGAAGAAGGCATCCCGCCGGACCGCTGGAGTGCGATGTTGCGCGACCGTCAAGGCACTTTGTGGATCAGGGGCGTCAAGCATCTGTATGTCAGCATGCGCGACGGGAAGTTTGTGGCTCGTGACGAAGGCCTGGCGCAATCCTCCAATTCCGCCCTCGGCGTGGCCCTTGACCAGAGCGGCCGGATCCTGGTGTCCACGGATACCGGTTTGGCGATCTGGAACGGCTCCGGCTGGCAGCTAATCGGCAGCGCGCAAGGATTGGAGTCCGACGCCGTTACCTCGATGTTGCAGGACCGGGAAGGCTCGGTCTGGATTGGAATGTGGGGTGGGGGGGTGGCCCGCTGGATTGGCTACGGAGAGTGGACCAGTTGGACGAAATATGAAGGGCTGGTCAACAGCCTGATCTGGGCCATCCGCCGGCATCCATCCGGCGAAATCTGGTTGGGGACCGATAACGGGCTGGTTGAACTCAAAGACGGCGTTCCCGTAAAGACATGGAATACCGCTAATGGCTTGCCGGGGAGTAAGGTCAGATCGCTGGAGATCGAGCCGGGTGGGGCCATCTGGATGGGGATGAGCCCGGGCGGGCTGGCGCTCCTGAATCCGTCGACCGGCGCAATCAGCCGGTTCGGCAGCGCCGCGGGCATGGAGGACGATCGCGTAATCGCGGTTCACCGGGATGCGGCCGGCTACCTGTACGTGGCCACCGCCACTGGTCTCTTTCGAAGCACGGCGGCCCGGGAGATCCGCTGGTTCGAGGAGGTCACGCTCCCCGACCCGCACCCTAATACCATGTTCTTCCGCTTCTGGGAAGGCCGGACCGGGAAGCTATGGGTAGGCAGCACCAACGGGTTGTATTGCCGCGACCGGCAGGGACGATGGACCCGGTTTACTACCACCGACGGCTTGAAAAGTAACGCCGTCACGCATGTGGCTGAGGCGGACGATGGCTCTATCTGGTTCGGGTACCGGGAGCCGCTCGGGTTATCCCGCATGTGGTTTACGGATGGGAGCTGGCACATCGAGCACCACTCGCAAAAAGACGGCATGGGCGCAGACTATATCCTCTTTCTGGGGTTCGATGCCGGCCGGAATTTGTGGGTCGGCACGGATAACGGCGTAGATGTGCGGGTCGACGGACGGTGGGTCCATCACGACCGGAACGATGGGCTGGTGTGGAACGATTGTGCGGCCAACGCGTTCCTGCCGGATGACGATGGTGGAGTCTGGATCGGGACGCTCAAGGGCCTGTCCCATTACCACCCCGGCAACCGGGCGGCGGTGAGGGTCCCGCCACCCGCAGTGATTCGCCAGACCGAGTTCGGAGGCCAGCCGGGAAATCCGCAAACCTATGCGGAAGTCCGCTTTCGGGACCACGATTTTCGGGTGGTCTACGCGGGGCTGACTTACCGCGGTGAGAAGAGCGCGAAGTTCCGCTACCGGCTGGGGGGTCTGGAGAGCGGCTGGACCGAGACCAGCCTGCGCGAGGCCCGCTATGCGAGTCTGCCGCCAGGCCGGTACACCTTTGAGGTGGTGGCCCAAAGCGCGGATGGCCTGTGGAGCACCAGGCCGGCTGCCGTCTCGTTTCGCATTCTGCCCCCGGCGTGGCGGACCTGGTGGTTTCAAGGCCTGGTTCTGTCCGTCATCTTCTCGCTGTTGGGGTTGGGCGTCCGATCTCGCATCCGGAATTACATGCGGGAACGTCAGAAGCTGGAAAAGGCCGTCCAGGAACGGACGGCGGAGCTGGAAGGCCAAAAAACGGTGGTGGAGCGGCAGAAGGGCGAAATCGAGGAACTGCTGGAAAAGTCCCAGGAAAGCTCCCGGCTGAAAGGCCAGTTCCTGGCCAACATGAGCCATGAAATCCGTACGCCCATGAACGGCATCATCGGGATGGCCGAGATCGTATTGAGCACGCCGCTCAACCCGGAGCAGAAAGATTGCCTGACGACGGTGCGGAACTCCGCCGAAGGACTGCTCACCGTCATCAACGATATTCTCGATTTCTCCAAGATCGAAGCCGGCAAAATGGAACTGGCCCATGAGCCCTTCCGGCTCCGCGAATGCCTCAGCGACGCACTCCGCGTGTTCTCGTGGAAAGCCCGCCAGAAGGGTTTGGATCTCGCCTACTCGGTCGAGCGCTCCGTGCCCGAAGAGTTGCTCGGCGACAGCGGGCGGTTGCGCCAGGTGATTCTCAACCTTGTGGGAAACTCGGTCAAGTTCACCGAGCGGGGGTCCATCACGCTGGCGGTGGCTTCGAACCCGGCTGCCCGCGGACTGCCGCCCCAAAACTGCGAGTTGCTTTTCAAGGTTCGGGATACGGGAATCGGAATTTCATCGGATCAGCAGCACGCCATTTTCGAGGCCTTCTCACAGGCCGACAGTTCCGCCAAGCGCCGCCAGGGAGGAACCGGGCTGGGCCTGGCCATCTGCTCCAAGCTGGTTAGTTTGATGAGCGGAAGAATCTGGGTCGAGAGCGCTCCCGGCCAAGGCAGCGAGTTCCACTTCACGGGCACGTTCGGAGTGCCCGAGAATCCCTCCGCTCCGGAGAACGAGCCCCTCCTGGCGTCCATCCGCGGACGCTCCGCCCTGATCGTGGCTTTGAACGCCACCACCCGGATATTCGTCGAGGGCCTGCTGGGAGGCTGGGGTCTCCGCACGCAATCGCTGGGCGAGCTGCCAGGCTCTCCGGACTGTTTCTGCCAAACCTCGTGCCAGGAGTACGACTATCTGATCCTGGATGTCGATCCGGTATCCCTGAACGCCTGCGCGGGGCCAAAACAGAAGGACGCCCGGAAGGATCGAGAGCCGGATGCGCTCCGCTCCTGCGGCGTCATTGTGCTGGTCGATCAATGGTCCGACGTCAAGACCGATTGGCTCGAAGCCACGGTTGCGGTCAAACACCTGGTGAAGCCGGTCAATCCCCGGGAACTGCTGGCTGGTCTGGCCGATCTGGCCGCACACCCGGAGCCGCATGCCGAGGCGCCCACAGCCGAGCCCTTGCCCCAGGCCCTCGAAGCGCTTCGTATTCTGCTGGTCGAAGACAATCCGGTGAACCAGAAGGTCGCGCGGCTGATGCTCTCGAAGTTGGGACATCGGGTCGTCACGGCGGATGACGGCCGCAAAGCCATAGACCTGGTGCGCCAGGAGGAATTCGACGCCGTTCTCATGGACATGCAGATGCCCGTGATGGACGGCTACGAAGCCACCCAGGTCATTCGCGGCCTGGAACGGCAAGGCGGACTCCCCGGCGGGGACCATCTCCCGATCATTGCCATGACGGCGCACGCCATGGCCGGCGACCGCGAGGCCTGCCTCGAATGCGGCATGGACGACTACATCTCCAAGCCCATCGACAGCGCCTCACTGCACCGCATCGTCGAAAAATACCGGCGCACGGCGGCCACTCTCTGACGGTCTGACGCAGCCCGGAAGGTGACGGTTTTCTCAGCGCTTCTCCGCTTTCTCCGTGGGCTCAGGTTTTGCCTTTCTCTTGGTTTGCTCCGCGTCTTCCTCCGCGTGCTCCGCGCCACCGCGTCAAGGACGGAGTTTCCATTGGCTCCGGCTCGTCCGGGTGAGGGAGCGGCCGCCGGGTTAACCAACAACCCCGTTACAATAGAATTCTGTATGCCATTCCAGGAAGTGGTCGAAGCCCAGGGCCACCTGATCGACTCCCACATCATGGAGAACATCTTCGACACGGTCGTGGAGTACAACGGCCGCTTCGAGGTGCAGCAGTTCCACGTCGGCCGGACCAACAGCGAGCCGTCCCACCTGCGTCTCAGGGTCGAAACGCCCGACAACGACACCCTGCAGCGCCTGCTTGCCACCCTGCTGGAGCTGGGCTGCGCCCCCGTCGATACCGGCGATGCGGCGCTGCGCGAAGTGGAACGCGACTGCTGCGCTCCCGAAGATTTCTACTCCACCACCAACCACCGCACCGCCGTGCGCCTCGAACAGAAGTGGATCGAAGTCGAGAACCAGCGCATGGATGCCATGATCGTGGTCGAAGAGGGGCGCGCCCGGTGCCGCCGCCTGCGCGATCTCCGGCGGGGCGACCGCATCGTGACCGGCCTGCGCGGCATCCGCGTAATCCCCGAAGCCAAGGAGCGCGACCGCCTGGCCTTCGCCTTCATGTCCAACGGCATCTCCTCGGAGCGCCAGGTGGAGACCGCTGTGCGCCAGACCGCGGCCCTGCTGCGCCACACCATCGAGCAGCAGCAGAAGGTCATCGTGGTGGCGGGACCGGTGGTGGTGCATACCGGCGGAGTGGCGGGCCTGGCCGGGTTGATCCGCAGCGGCTCGGTGCAGGCCGTGCTGAGCGGCAACGCGCTCGGCGTGCACGACGTCGAGGCGGCCCTCTTCGGAACCTCGCTGGGCATCCGCTTGTCCGACGGGCGGCAGGAGGAGCACGGCCACCGCAACCACATGCGCGCCATCAATGCGATTTTCCACGCGGGGTCGGTGGCGCAGGCGGTGGCATCCGGCCGCCTCGAATCCGGAATCCTGTACGAGTGCGTGCGCGCCAACGTGCCGTTCGTGCTGGCCGGAAGCCTGCGCGACGATGGCCCGCTGCCCGACACCATCACCGACATGAACGCCGCCCAGGACGCCTACGCCGAACAGTTGCGCGGCGCGGGCCTGGTGCTCTGCCTGGGCTCCATGCTGCACTCCATCGCCACCGGAAACATGCTGCCGAGCTGGGTCAAAATCGTGTGCGTCGACATCAACCCGGCGGTGGCCACCAAGGTCAGCGACCGCGGCACCGGCCAGGCGGTAGGAGTAGTGGCGGATGTCGGCCTCTTCCTGGACCTGTTGTGGAAAGTCTTAGCATGAAACGCGCCTATACCGACGAACACGCGCGCGCGGGAGTGAACGCCGCGCTGCCCGAGATCGAAACCTGGCCCAACCAGTACCCGGATTACGAGATCGAAATCGTGACCCCCGAGTTCACGTCCGTGTGCCCCAAGACCGGGCTGCCGGATTTCGGCAAGCTGGTGCTGCGCTACGCCCCCGACCAGCGCTGCCTGGAGCTGAAATCCTACAAGATGTACCTGCTGGCCTACCGCGACCTGGGCATTTTTCAGGAGAACGCGGTGAACCGCGTGCTCGGCGACGTAGTGAAGGCGGCGCGGCCGAAGATGGCCACCGTGATTGGAGATTTTTCCCCGCGCGGCGGCCTGGGCACCATCGTCACCGCCACCTGGACGGGCCGCCCGCGGCGACCGGAAGCGAGGGCCCCCCGTGGAAAGCGATGAGCTGATCGCCATCCTGCGGGAGGTCCGCCATCGCGTGCGCGCGCGGCATCCCCAATCGTCGGCTGGGTCGGAGGACGTCCCCCTGCCCGACCTGCTCTCCATGGTCCATGCGCGCGATGCCGCCCTGGGCAAGGTGGCGGCCATCGGCACCGTGAACCCGCGCCGCGGCGGCATCGCCAACACGCTGCTCCAGGGCTGGAAGCGCCTGGTGGCGCGCGCTCTCGACTGGCACGTGCGCGAGCAGGTGGAGTTCAACCGCAAAATTGTGGAGTGCGTGGACGCCGCCATCGAAGCGCTCAACGACACCAACCGCGCGCTGATCGGGACAGGCCACCGGATCGCCTCGCTCGACAGCCGCACCGCGGCCCTGGAAAAACCCATCGATCAACTGGAAGAGGAAGTCCACGACGTGCGCAGCCACTGGGAGCAATGGCGTGTGGATTGGGAACGGAAGCTGGCGGCCAACGAGGTCCAGTTCCTGCGCAGCGCGGCGGACCTGCAGAGCGGCTTCCAGCACCGCTCCACCCTGATGGACGCCAACTATCGCGACACGGTGCACGCCATGCACACCGAGTTCACGGCCTCGCTCGCGCGCAGCGCCATCGAGATCCAGCAGCGCATCTGGGCCGACCTGGAGCGGGTCCGGCTGGAGTACGAGCGGCTGATTCACTCCGAGCTGCGTACCATCCGGCAGCGCGCGGAAATCAGTGGTAGGACAGGACTCCTGGCCTGTCTTCCTGATGAAGCCCCAAGACAGGCCGGGAGGCCTGTCCCACTGCTTGTGCCACTGGGGTTCGATTACGGCCGCTTCGCCGAGCGCTTCCGCGGCACCGAGGAATACGTAAAATCCGGCCAGCAGGCTTATCTCCCCCTCTTCACCGGGTGCCGGAGTGTGCTGGATATCGGCTGTGGCCGCGGCGAATTCCTGGAAATGATGCGCGGCGCCGGAATCCCCGCCCGCGGTATCGACCTCAGCCACGAGTCCGTCGCCATGTGCCGGCACAAAGGACTCGAGGCCGAGCACGCCGACCTTTTCGAGTACCTCGCCGCCCTCCCGGAGGCCTCGCTCGACGGCATCTTCTGCGCCCAGGTGGTGGAACACCTCCCGCCCGAGCGCCTGCCCGAAATGATCAAGCTCTGCGCCAGCCGCCTGTCGCGCTCGGGCGCCATCGCCATCGAGACTCCCAACCCCGAGTGCCTGGCCATCTTCGCCACGCACTTCTACCTCGACCCGACGCATACTCGCCCGGTGCCGCACCCGCTGCTGGCTTTTTACCTGGAGGAATTCGGCGTGGGGAATATCGAAGTGCGCCGGCTGGCGCCCGCGGTGGAATCGATGGCGTCGCTCGAATCGCTTCCCGCGGATTTCCGCGACGCCTTCTTCGGAAATTTAGATTACGCGATCACCGGCCGGAAACTTTAGCACGCGTACCTGCGGTCTCACTACGAAGGGCCTCACGACGAGGGGCCGGGTCACCACCGGCCGGATCACCAGCGGTCCCATCATCAGCGGTCTCATCATCAGCCGGGCCCGCACGGCGCCGGTGCCCAAGCTGGCTTCGATCGTGACCGTGAGCGGCATCTCTTTCTTGTTCCGCACCACCGTCACGGTGACCGTTTTCTTCGATCGGTTGGCGCGCAGCGCGTTGGTGATGTCGCGCGAGCTCGAGATCGCCGAATCCTCGATCTTCACAATCACGTCGCCCGCCTTGATGCCGGCCTTTTCCGCGCCGGAGTTCTTGGTCACGGACTTCACCAGCACGCCGTCCTTCACGCCGAAGAATTCCGCAAACTGCTCCTGCTGTCCCAACGGCTCGCCATAAATTCCCAGCACCGGATTCTGGTACGACATCTCGAATCTCGGAATCTCGATGGGCGGAATCGGCGGAATGGTGATCTCGGGAATCCGCACCTCGGGCATCACCCACGTGCCGCCGCCGTAGATCATGCTCTTGCCGGCCTCCAGCGTGGGAGTCAAGGTCTGCGTGCCGCCGTTGCGCCACACCACCACCTTCACCTGCCGGCCCACCGGGGTCTCATGAACCAGGCGGGTCAACTGCGCGCTGCCTTCCACCGCCTGGCCGTTGAACTCCAGGACCACGTCGCCTTCCTTGAAGCCCGCCTTGGAGGCCGGGCTGTCATCCAGCACGCTGGTGACTTCCGCGCCGCGCACTTCTTTCAGCTTCAGGGCGCCGGCCCGCTCGCTGTCGATGTCCTTCGCGCCGATTCCCAGGTACGACGGCCTGTCGGAAACCGCGGCGACGGTCCGCGTGCGCGGCGGCCTCGGCTGCGCTCCAGCGGCGGGCGCAAGCAGGCTCGCCGCCGCTAATACCGTGCAAATTCCCAAAGGCATTTTCTTCAAAGAAACCCCGATGTGCATACACAAAACCCCTATGGTTGACGTCTGATAAATATCGTGCCGCCCATCCCCGAAATCTGCAACAGCGGGCCCCCGCCGTTCACCGATCCTTCCGCTACCACCCGTGGCCCCTGCCGCCGCGCCTGGATTTCCCGAAAATCCGACATGATGCGCCGCAGCGTGTCCGACATGTTATTCTGCGCCTGGATCGTTACACCCAGGTTAGACGGAATCAGTACCGTGATGTCACCACCCCCGGTGGCCAGGTACGAATCCGAAAGCCTGCTCCCCAGCAGATTCGCCAGGATGCTGCCCATGGACGTCGAGACGCGCATGGGCCCCGAAATATTGCTGACCCGGATGCCGCCGCTGCCCGACTCGCAACGCACCCCCGCCGCCGAGCGCACCTGCACCGGGCCCGCCATATTGCGCACCGTTACGATGCCGTTGGCCTTCTCCACGATGATCTCGCCGCCGCCGCTGGTGGCCGTCACCGGGCCGCCCGCCATTCCAATGTGAACGCCGCCGCCCGCCGTCGAGGCGTGCACCTGCCCGCCCGCCTGCTCCGCCACAATATCGCCGCCGTTGGTCTCGAGCACCGCTTCGCCGCCCACGATCTTCACGCGGATATGCCCGGCTCCCGTGCTGCAATGCAGCGCGCCGCCGATCTTGCCCACCTGAATGCCGCCCCCGCCGGTAACGAGCTTGCAATCTCCCTGGACCCGGTCCACGGACAGGTCGCCGGCCCCGGAATCCACGTCCAGCGGCCCTTCGATGCCGCTCGCCTGCACGGCGCCCTCCGACGTGGAGATCACGGCGTTACTCAGGGCGGGAGTCCTTACTTCTACCGCGGCCATCACCGGACCGCCCGGAGCGGTCAGAACCATCCACTGCCCCTGCGATTCCGCCCGCACCGTGTAGTTCCGCAGCAGGCGGATCGCCTCGGCCTCGCTGCGCGCATTCACCGTCAAGGTCACCGTGTAAGACAGGTCCTTCGAGACGCCGCCCTCCAGCGTCACGGGCCCATGGGCGTTGACCCGCAATCGCTGCCTGGCCGGCGCCGAACCGTAGATTCTGTGCACCCATCGGCCGTTCTCGCGCGTCAGCCCCTGCTGCGCGCCCGTGGGCGACAGCAGCGCGAGTGCGGCCAGGGCGCTAAAAAGTGCCGATCGATGCATTCATGTCCTTCAACGCCTTTTCCACCTTCAGGCGAACCGATGTGTTGTCTTCTCTCTGCACGGCGTTCTGCAGAACCCCCACCATGGCATCGTCGCGATGCGCCACCAGCAGGTCCACCACCTGCATGCGCACCGCGGGATTGTCGTCGGCCAGCAGCACGTGGGCCAGCGTCTTGCGAACTTCGGGGTCCGCGGTCATATCCTTGAGCCCTTCGAGCGCGCGTAAACGCACGCCGACGTTGGCATCGTGCGCCACCGCGTTGATCAGCGCATCGCGCACCTCGCCCGATCCGGCCTGCCTCTGCAGCAGCCCGACGGACTCCACCCGCACCGCCGGATTCTCTTCCCGCGCCGCCGCCAGCAGCAGTTTCTGAATCCCCTGGTCGCTCATGGACCCGGTCACCGTGCGCCGCCGCGTTTCGTCGTAGGCGATCTGCACGCGGCCCGCATTGTCCGGCTTCACGTCGCGCACCGTGGCGAACACCTCGTCCGAGGGCGCGCCGGATGCCACCGGCGCCGGGCTGCCGCCGATGAACCGCGCCGCCACGAAACCCAAAGCCACCAGCGCCACTGCGCCCACCGGCTGCCGCAACTGGTTGAGCCCCGCGAAGGTCGAGCCGATGGCTTCCAGGAACAGCGTCCAAGGACCCTTGGCACTCCGGTCCGCATGCGGAGCGCCGCCTTGAATCGCCGCCATCAGGTCCGCCCGGCAGTCCTCCAGCAGAAACTGCGGAGCCTCCACCTGCCGCCGGTCGAGTGCCGATGCCAGCGTCCGCTGCCGGTCGAGCGAATGCGTGCATTCCACGCAATTGTGGAGATGCTCCTCCAGGCGGTCCTCTTCGTCGGGGTCCAACTCGCCGTAAAAATAGAGCGGTATCAGTTTCGATGCCGAATCGCAAGTCATACAAAATCTCCCAACACCGATCGCATTTTCTGTGTGGCGCGGAAAAGGCAGTTCTTGGCCGCCTCTTCCGTGGTGCCTAACATTTCGCCGATGTTCCGCAAACGCAATCCTTGATAATGCCGCAACTCGAAAACCATGCGCTCCCGGGGTGTGAGGTCCAGGAGCGCGCCCTCGATCTTCTGCTTCAATTGCCGGTTCCAGAGGCTGCGCTCGGGGTCCGCTTCCGCGGCTTCCTCTTCGAACGTGTCCATCCGGTCGATCGCGCCATCCGACGTCTCCACCACCGACGATTCCTCTTTGCGAACCTTTCGTTTCCGCAGTTGATCCAGGCAGATGTTGGTCACGATCCGGTAAAGCCAGGTGTGGAAACTGCAATCGAAGCGGAAGGCATTCAAATTGCGATACACCCTCAGAAAGGCCTCCTGGTACACATCCCGCGCATCTTCCGGCGACCGCAACAGGTTCATCGCGATCCGGAGCACACTCTGGTCGTAGGCGCGGACCAGTTGCTCGAACGCATCCTGGTCGCCGCGCTGGGCCGCCCGAATTAATGAATCAACTTGGGGATTCAATCGGGCGCCTACCGCTCCGGCTGCATCCTGGGCCATAAGCCACGCTAATCTGTCTCTTTACCGACTCCCAATCCTATCATCTGCCCTGTGAAATTGGACGCACCTGTAGCAGAATCGTCACGGCAAAAATGTGCGAACTTGAGACAAAATGTAAAGAGCGTGGACAGCGAGGGGGTGGGGCAGGCGGCCCGGTCTGCGGGTCCGTGCCGTTCGGGGCCGGCCGGTGTCGGCTGGTGGTGAACGAAGATGGCGGGGAAACCTGGAAGACGGTGCCGGTGGGCGGCCGATTCTTTCTGGCTGTGATCGGCAGGCCGTGGTCCTGAAGCCCGCCGGCGGTTTGAAATGGAACAGGATCGAGAGCCCTGCACCGTCAGTAAGCGGGCCTAAGGCGTCGTGGGGCGGGTCGCCGTCGTCCTGCTGGCCGAATGGTGCCTCACGGGACCAGTGGGCCGACGGCAGGACCGTCGGCGTCACGTGCTTCGACCGGCTATGGATCGATTCGTATGTTATATTAGACCTTCAGGGGCAATATTGCCATGCAAACAAATCTCCGGACACTCGGGCCAAAGGAGGCGACAGTGGTTCTGTCCCTGACAGAACAAAGGCGGAGTGTGGTGCGCGCCGCCGACGTGATCGACATGCTGGGATCGGAGCCAACGGCGCGTAAAGTGATTCGCAACCTCTTGCGGAAGGGCTGGCTGTCCCGCTTGATCGGCGGACGCTACATGTTTCTGCCGCCAGAACACGGCCCTGAGAATCTGGGCGAAAACAATGTTCTGGCGCTGGCCTCCGCCGCCGTCGATCCGTCCTATGTCGGCTGGTGGTCGGCGGCTTCCTTTCATGGCTTGACCACTCAAAAGCCGATGTCAATAACGGTTGCCACATTGCGCCAGATACCCGCACGGATGATAGAGGGCGCGGAAATCCGATTCGTAAAATTGACGAACCGAAAATTCTTCGGCTCTGCTGTCTACAACGTCTACGGACGCGACGTGGCAATCTCTACGCCCGCGAAAACGGTGGTTGATTGTCTTGACCGTCCCGATCTCGCCGGGGGACCGGCTGAACTGACGCGAATCGTCTATGGCTCCTCCGCAACGGTGGACGCTGAGGAGATCGGCCGCGCCGCCGTGCGGATGAAGTCTACTGCTCTTCTGCAACGGCTGGGATTCCTGACCGATTTGGTGGGATGGCGTTGGCCGGACAATCTGCGCGGCGAGATTCGGTCTGCTATACCGAAATCGGCGCGATCTGTGCTTGGGCGCATGAAGCGCCAGGAAGACGACATCGGCTATGTGGCCGATTGGGGCTTGTTCGTGAATGCACCCCGACACGAACTCCTCACCGATGTGCCGCAACGCGAGCTCGGAATCTGATGCTCACCGCGAACCAGCTTCGTCAATCCGCGGCGCGTTCGGGTGCGCGAGACATCGCCAACGTGGAAATTGACGTAATCCTGACCTACCTTCTCCAGCTCTTTCACGAAAAGGGCCTGACCGAGCACCTGGCATTCAAAGGGGGCACGATGCTGCGGAAGATGGTATTCGGGCCTCGCGGACGCCTCTCCACCGACCTCGACTTCACCTGTCGCACCGATATCCATCCCGACGATCTGACGGTGATGCTGTTGGACGCACTGCAACAGCCGTACCACGGCGTTGCCTTCCGCTTTGATAAGCAAAAGGATTGGTACCTGACGGGCGACGGCTGCGCGGCCAATCCAATTTGCTCACACGAACACAATCCCACGGGCGTGAAGATCAAGCTTCAGATCAGCACCCGTGAGCGTCCCATTCTTCCTGTCCAAGCGGTCCCCCAGATCGAACAGGATTACTTCAAGCTGCTTCCTTTCCGGCCCGAGGCCATTCCCTGTCTGATGTTGGAGGAAGCGGTAGCGGAGAAGATCCGTGCCGCCAGTCAGCGTTCGAAAATCCGTGATCTTCACGACCTGGCGGAGGTGTCGATGCGTCCTCTCAATCGGGATCTGACGCGGTCGCTCGCCGTATACAAGCTGTGGACTAGCGGCGGTCCCGGCCTCGACTTCGAGCGATTTCGGAGCCGCATTGAAGATGGCCAGAACTACGCCGTCGATGATCTTCGAAGTCTGCTCCGCAAGGACCAGAATCCCGATCTCCACGCCATGATACGGCGAGTCGTCGAAGGTTTTCGGTTCTTGAGCAATCTCACGGAGTTGGAGACGGGCCTCGCCGCCGATCAAAACCGCCGCCGCCGGGATGAAGCTGAAGAACTGATCGGCTTGATGGCGCTATGACGCGAAAAACGATACCGATGACAAGTTGATCTTTCGCATTAAGATAAGGCATCACTGTAAATACTTCCCAGGCGCCTAACGCGTCGTGGGGCCGGTCGCTGTCCTGGTATTGGGCGGAACCGTGCCTCCCGGAACCAGGCTCTCGATCCGGCTCCATTTCAAGCCGTCCGAGGACTTCAGCACTACCGACTGCCCGATCGCCCACAACGAGCGATTCACCGCCAGCAGTTTGGCCAGAAAGAACCGGCCGCCCACCGGCACCGTCTTCCAGGTCTCTCCGCCATCTTCGCTCACCAGCAGGCCATCGTCGTACGCGATCCACCCCCGGTTGGCGCCGTCGAACGCCACCGAGGTCAACCACGATCTCACCGGACTGGTCTCCACCTGCCAGGTCGCGCCGCCATCGCGGCTGCGCAGAATCTGTCCGGCGAACCCCACCATCCAGCCGTTCTTCGCGTCCCGGAAGTAGACCGAGGTCAACGACCAGGACGCCTTTTCTGCAACGATCTTCTCCCACGTCTTGCCCGCATCGCCGGTGCGCAGAATCGTGCCGGCCCAGCCCACTACCCAACCGTGGCTCGCGTCCAGAAAGAAGACGGTCTCCAGGGTCTGCGTGGTCCCGGTCTTTTGCCTGGCCCAGGTGCGCCCGCCATCAGTGGAATGCAGGATCACCCCCTGATAGCCCGTGATCCAGCCCGACTCCCCGACGAACGCGATGTCCATCAGGCGCTCTTTCGTATCCAAGGGCCGAGCCTGCCATTCCATCCCGCCATCTTCGGTGGCCAGCAACATGCCGTGGTCGCCGATCACGAAGCCTCGCTTTACATCCAAAAACGCCATGGCGCGCGCCCGCTCCGCCGCGCCGGTATCGCGCTTCGTCCAGGTGGACCCGCCGTCGGCCGTGGCCCACAGGCCGCCCTGCTCGCAAAGCGTGTAGACCACCTGGCTGTCGGGCGCAGCCGCGGCACGCAGCCAGCAGGACCGGTCCGGGATGCTGCCCGCGAACAGCGGCAGTGCCCACATGCCAATGAGCGCCAGTATCGTCACTTTTGCCATGTTGCCTCCTTGCTTGTCAAATTCCATTTTCGTACAAAAAGACCGAAAATGGTAAATCTTGTTCACCGGCTGCTGACAACACGCTCAAGTCTCGGCAGCCTGCGACGATTTGGTGGGGCGGACGCCTGGTCCTGGGGTCCCCTCTGGGGACGGACGCCCTCGTCCCACTGCCGCAAGGGAGGCGGGGGCGGCCCTCACACCTCCTCATCCTCCGTTGTCTCAGGCTTTGACCTTCTCTCTTGTTTTCTCCGCGTCTTCCCCCGCGCCCCCGCGACTCCGCGTCGAAATCGCTTTTTCAGCGCCCGCCCCTCCATAGGCGTAGACTGTTCTTAGGCTCACCTGTAAAGGAGACTGCCATGTTGGATCGTAGAGACTTCCTCGCCGCGGCCGCCCTCGCCGCTGTCGCCAACGCGGACGCCGCGCCGCAATTGGCCATGAACGGCGGTGCTCCCGTTCGCATCCAACCCCTCGGAGGCCCCAATTGGGGGCCGCAGTATTACGACGACAAAGAACAAAAACAATTGCAGGAAGTGCTGGACAGCCACAATCCCTTCCGCTTCAGCAACCCGCTCGACAAGTCCAAAGTCGCCAATTTCGAGAACGAGTACGCGGCCCGCATGCAGACCAAATACGCGCTGGCGGTCACTTCCGGAACCGCCGCCCTGCATGTCGCGATGGCCGCCCTGGAAGTGGGCCCGGGGGATGAGGTGATCATTCCGGCCTGGACCTGGTACTCCTGCTACAACACCGTCATTCAGGCCGGCGCCCTGCCGGTCTTCGCCGAAATCGACGAGTCGTTCAACCTCGACCCCAACGACATCGAACACCGCATCACGCCGCAGACCAAGGCCATCATGGCGGTGCACCTGCAAGGCAACCCGGCCGACATGGACCCCATTCTGGAGATCGCGCGCAAGCACCATCTGAAGGTCCTGGAGGATTCCAGCCAGAGTGTGGGCGCCAGCTACAAAGGGCGGCCGCTCGGCTCCATGGGAGACATCGGAATCTACAGCCTGCAGCAGAGCAAGACCATCACCGCCGGGGAAGGCGGCGCGGTGGTGACGAGCGACCCCTACCTGTTCGAACGCGCCTTCCGCTTCCACGATGTGACTTTTCGCCGCGACCTGCCCGCGAAACTGCGCTTCATGCCGGGCCTGAATTACCGCATGAACGAATTCACCGGCGGGGTGCTGCTGGCCCAACTGCGCAAGCTCGACACCATCATCGGCGATGTGCGCCGCAATGCCCGCCGCGTGTATGCCGGCATACGCGACCTGCCGGGCACGCACCTGCGCCGCCTCTACGATCCCCAGGGCGAGTTGGGCACCGGCATCTTCCTCGGCTTCAAGACCAAAGAGGATCGCCAGCGCTACGCGGCAGCGATGAAAGCCGAGGGGGTGCCGGTATCCGGTCCGGCCGGCTCCGTGATCCTGCCCACGGTGCCCGAGATCGAACAGAAGGTGACGGTGACGCCGCGATGGCCGTCGTTCGCCTCCGATCGCGGCCAATCCATCCGCTACGGCGCCGGGTGCTGCCCGCGCACCATCGACATTTTGAGCCGCTTTGCCGGCGTTATGATGAGCCCCAAGTACACCGAGCGCGACACGCAGGACGCCGTGACCGCCATTCGCAAGGTCTACCCGGCGATTGTTCAGGCGTAGGCCGAGGTGGCGGAGGTGGCGGGTTTCTTGACGATCCCGGCCAGGCGGACGTAAGATGGAGAGTCAAAATCGAGGGGTCACCATTCCTGTGCCTTGGATACGGATCGAAAGTTTTGCCTATTGGTTTCTGTTCGCAGCTACGTTCCTGGGCGTCGCGATCTGGGAGTCCTTCCGGCCCAAACGCGATCTGTCGGTGCCCACGGAGCGGCGATGGGGCAGGCATGGCACACTGATGATGATTTGCTCCGTCATATCCGTGGGGTTGTATCGAGTCAGCCCCGTGTTTATGGCCGTATCCTTCGCGGGCAGCAGATTTGGCCTGTTGAACAAACCGTGGTTGCCGTTTGCCGGGCGATGTGCGCTCACGGTGCTGGTTCTCGACCTCGTAAAATACACCACGCACCGGGCGTATCACTCCGTGCCCTTCTTATGGCGTGTGCACCAGGTGCATCACTCCGACCCCGACTTCGACGTATCCACGGCAGTCCGTGTGCATCCGATCGAAGTGATCTTGAACCAGGGCGCGTATTTTGCGGCTATCGCGATCTTCGCCCCGCCGGTAATCGCGGTCTTGGTTGCGGAACTTGCGAGTTGTGTCCAAAGCTTCTTCGGCCACGCGAATGCATCTCTTCCGGGATGGGCCGAGAAGCCGCTGCGCTCGATGATCGTCACCCCGGACATGCACCGTATTCATCATTCCGAAGAGGTTGGGGAACAGTACAGGAATCTCGGCGATATCTTTCCCTGGTGGGATCGTCTCTTTCGAACCTATCTCGCCGCGCCCGCAGCCGGGCAGGACGGGATGATCCCGGGACTCAAGGGGTTTCAGAACGAGGCCAGCCTCGGCGTCGCTTTCATGCTCAGGCAGCCGTTCCTGCCGGAGCCACAGGGCGGCGATCTCCCGGACGTTCGCGTGGCCGCCGCCAGGTAGCATTTCCGGCGCAGACGCTCTCTAACAGTCTGTCTTACTTCTTTCGACGCCCTCGGATCACCAGAAGCGCGCCGGTGAGCAGCGTGACTGCGCCGACGCCCGTCGCCGGGCCCCCGATCTCGGGGGCAGAAACTGCACCGGCCATGGCCAACCCCGCCGTGCCCATCAATAGCATCGTCAATCCCAAAGACTTAGTACACATGTTCCCCTCC
>Ga0209415_10008614_pt1 | contig 17674 bp, 16 predicted proteins | sample PeaSoiSIISIP2007_FD_187696 | JGI IMG/M metagenome (GOLD analysis project Ga0209415, IMG submission 187696) | Peat soil microbial communities from Weissenstadt, Germany - SII-SIP-2007 (SPAdes) (version 2) | ecosystem: Environmental > Terrestrial > Soil > Wetlands > Peat | place: Germany... | reverse complement strand
GTCGATCGCGTCGGCCTCGACGCGCAGCGGCTGGGCGGCCGCCAGCATCCCGGCCACCAAGCCCGTGATCTCCTCCACGGTCTCGCCCTTGGCCCGCAGCGAGACGGCGAGGCCGGCGATCTGCGCCGGGGTGGCATTCCCGGCCAGGACCTCGGCCATGACGCACTGCGCCTCGTCGGTCCCGAGGGACCGCCCGGCCAGGAGTCGGGTCAGGACGCCGGGCCAGCCGCCCAGGTCGGCGAATCCGGCCACCTCAGTCCCACCACAGGTCCCCGTCGAGGACGCCCCGGGCGATGAGGCCGAGCTGGACCTGGGAGGTGCCCTCGACGATGGTCAGCTGTTTGGCGTCGCGGTACCACTGCTCGGCCGGGTGGTCCTCCATGTAGCCGGCCGCCCCGAGCAGCTGCACGCACAGGCCCGAGGCCCGCACCGCCAGCTCGGTCGCGTGGTACTTGGCCATGGACAGGTAGGGCACGTACTCCTTGGCGAACTGGCCGGCGTCGGCCATGGACGCCGCGCGGTAGGTGAGCAGGCGGGCGGCCTCGATGTCGACCGCGCACTTGGCGATCTCCCACTGGATCCCCTGGAAGTCGGCGATCGTCTTGCCGAAGGCCTGGCGCTGTTTCACGTACTCGGTCGCGTACATGAGGGCGCCCTCGGCCAGGCCGATCCCCCGCGCAGCCACGATCGGGCGCATCGAGTTGAGCCCCAGCATGGCCAGCCGGAAGCCGCCCACCTCGCCGATCACGTTCTCGGCCGGCACCCGCACGTCGTCGAGCAGGAGCTCGCCCGTGTCCACCCCGCGCACGCCCATCTTGTGGTCGGTGCGGCCGACCGACACGCCGTCCCAGCTCCGCTCCACGATGAACGCGGTGATCGAATCGTGGGCGCGGCTGGTCGGCTCGGCCGTCTTGGCGAACACCGTGTACCAGTTCGCCTCCCGCACGCCCGACATCCAGCACTTGCCGCCGCTGATACGCCAGCCGCCCGCGCGCTCGGTGTCCGGAACCGCCCGGGTCCGCATCCCCATGACGTCGCTCCCGGCCTGGGGCTCGGAGAGCCCGAAGCCGGCGCGCAGCGACCCGTCGGCGATGCCGGGCAGATAGCGGCGCTTCTGCTCCTCGGTGCCGGCGATGAGGACAGGGCCCGTCGGCAGCCGGGTGAGCAGGAGCATGAGGGCCGCGGTGTTGGAGTACTTGGCGACCTCCTCGATGGCGATCGTGAGTCCGAGGATCCCCGCGCCCGACCCCCCGAACTCCACCGGGATGCACAAGCCGAGCAGCCCCGCGTCGCGGAAGGCCTCGAAGAGGTCGGCCGGGTACTCGCCGGACTTGTCGATCTCGCGTGCCCGCGGCTTGACCTTGTCCTGGGCCAGACGCCGAACAGACGCCTGGAGCGAGACCAGCTCGTCTGCGAGTTCGAAGTTCACCGTCGGCACGCTAGCCAAACGGTGTCTGACCGCGGAGCGGCTCAGGCCGACTTACGGCGCTGGCGGACGACCCGGCGGCGCTCCCGCTCGGTCATCCCGCCCCAGACCCCCTCGTGCTCGCGATGGGCGATGGCGTACTCCAGGCAGGCCTGGCGGACCGGGCACTCGGCGCAGATCTCCTTGGCCTCGGCCGCGGCGAAGTCGTCCTCGGTCGCGGGGTAGAAGATCTCGGCGTCGATTCCTCGGCAGGCAGCACGCTTGCGCCACGTCGGGGCACTCATCGGAAAAGCACTTCCTCGCTACAGACGGTACGGTTGGGGCCCGCCGGAGCCGGGGGCACCGCCCGGAGGTTCGTGCCTGCGCCGAATTCGGCAGAACAAAGAGTATGACGCATCGCGCTCGTCGCTGTAAAGACACGGGCCTAGATCGCGCGGCTGCCTATCTGCCCGACAGATGGCCAAGGGCCCTGGTGGACGCCCGAATTGGGCGTCCCTAGCCGAACGGCAGCGGTTCGGCCCGCCCCTCTAGCTCGGCCAGCAGCTCGGCCTGGGCCTCCGGGGCGAGGTCGGTCCGGGCCTCGTACTCGGGGTGCCCGGATACGAGGGCGGCCCGCCCGGCGGCGAAGGCCCGCCGTTCCTCCCGGTCGAACGGGAAGCGCAGGTAGTGGACGGCGGCCGTCACCGTGTCCCTGGTGAGCGCCTCGGCGTGGGTGGCCTCGGGCAGGCCGGCGACGAACCGTCGTTCGCCCGGGCGGCCCACCTCGAACCCGACCGACCGCTCGATCCCGACCAGCCTCGGCAGCCAGTGGCGGAGTTCATCCTCGGTGGTGAGCTCGATGAACAGGGTGGCCGACAGCTCGCCGTGGACCGGCAGCAGCCGGTTGTAGGCGTCGAGCTCCTCCTCGATGCCCTGGTCGGTCGCGATCCGCTCCGCCCGGGCCATCTCGTGCACCTGGAAGCGCACCGTGTCGAACGACTCGAACACGAGCGTGATGATCGGACCCAGCGCCACCCGGCGCCGACGCTTGTGGTCGATGATCCGCCGCCGGTAGTCGTCGCGCAGCCGCTCGTAGGCGCGCAGGTCGACGATGTCGGCCAGCTGCAGGCCGGCGACCGGCGTCCGCGGGTCGTCGATCGGGTCGCGGAACTTCGTCATGACGCGGCGGACCGCCCGGCCGGCACCCTCGGGGGCGCCTGGATCAGGAGACCGACTCGAGGCCCTTGGCGAAGCGGCCGGCGTGGGACTTCTCGGCCCGCGCCAGGGTCTCCAACCACTCGGCGATCTCCTCGAAGCCCTCGTCGCGCGCCGTCTTGGCGAAGCCGGGGTACATCTCGGTGTACTCGTAGGTCTCGCCCTCGATGGCCGACTTCAGGTTGTCGGTGGTCGGCCCGACCGGCGTGCCGGTCACCGGGTCACCCACCTCGCGCAGGAAGTCGAAGTGGCCGAACGCGTGGCCCGTCTCCCCCTCGGCGACCGAACGGAACAGCGCGGCCACGTCCGGGTAGCCCTCGACGTCCGCCTTCTGGGCGAAGTAGAGGTAGCGGCGGTTGGCTTGGCTCTCGCCGGCGAACGCCGTCTTCAAGTTGTCCTCGGTCTTCGACCCCTTCAGTCCTGGCATATTGCTCCTTCTTTCTTCATGGCTCGATGGTTGCTGGTGCTGTCGATCCGCTCTGAACGCCGGCCTAGGCCGCACCCGCCCGCGCCGGGCGACACTCTTCGCAGAGGCCTCGGAACACGACCTCGGCGCTGCGCACCTCGTAGCCCTGCGCGGCGCCCTTGGGGACGCGCAGGTCGTCGAAGTCGACATGGAGGTCGCGTACCTTCCCGCAGGAGCGGCAGACCAGGTGATGATGGCCGGCCTCCACGTTCGGATCGAAGCGAACGGTGCCGGTGCCGAGGTCCAACGCCGCCACCTCGCCCAGCTCGGCCAGCTCGTTGAGCGTCTGGTAGACGGTCTTGAGCGAGATCGTCTCCATCTCGGCCCGCGCCACCTCATAGACAGCCTCGGCCGAGGGGTGGGTGACGTTGCCCTGCAGCACGCGGAAGATGCACTGGCGCTGCGCGGTGACCTTGCGGCCGCTCGACCGGAACAGCTCGGTCAGCTCCTCGACGGTCTTCACGGAGAGACTTTATCACAATCGTTGTTTTTTGACAATGATTGTTGAAATCAGGAGACCGGCCCCAACACCTTCGCCACTTTCCCGGAGGGGACGGGAGGCTACCCCTAGGGCCTCGGACCCCAGCCGGCTCGGCCCAAGTGCTCGCAAGGGCTACGTGCAGATCACTTTGGAAATACGCCGCGCTCAGTAAACTGTGATTGTTCCCAGGAGATGGGCCGATGACGCCATTGGCGGTATATATCCTCGAACAGGCGCAAAAGGCGCACAGCGAGCAACTCTCCGAGCTGCAGTTCCTCGCCGATTTCGATTCGCGTCTCCTCGGGGCTACCAAGGTTCGGCTGCCGAACATCGCTACAGCGATAGCGGAGATCCGCCAAGGCGGCCAATGGCCGTGGCCAGCCCCCTCCGAGGTCCCCGCGATAGGAGAGGACGACCAGGAGCGAGGCGAGCTGGCCGCCCGGCGACAGGCTGTCGTGTTGGCGATACGCGAATCTGTGGCTGCCAGTGAAGACCTCACCTACCTATTGGGTCACCGGGGATCCGACATGAGTGATGTCATAGGGCAGGTCGAACGAGGAATGAGCGCATTGGATGTGTCCCGCTCGATGTGCATGGCCGATCGCCGCGAGGTGGTGAACGCGGCGACATCCAGGCTTCGCTTGGCTCGTCATAACTTTCAGCGGGCCATCTTCCTCCTGGCCATCGCCGAAGGGAGTTCGCTCGCTGAAATTGGGCGGACCTGGCGGGTTTCCCGCCAGCTGGTCTCTCGCATGACGAAAGAGAAGGACCAAAGCCGGGCTGCAGCGGCGACAGACTACTGAGCCCGGACCAGGGAGAAGGGACTGCTGAACAGTCTGGCTGTTGCTTCTCTGGCTCGCCATCGCGAACGGCGCGGTGGTGTTCACGAGCGTGATCCTCACTCGGGTCCCAATCGCCCGGCCCGTCCGGCTAGACCGGCCAACCGAACCCGTCGGCGCGATGGTGGTTCACCACGAGTAGACCGACGTCCCGACCCCAAACGGGTCCACTGGCGGCCTCAGTTTCAGTGAGTCCGTGAGGACCACCGTGGGTTCGCCGTACCGACCTACGGTGGCGCATCCGCCACGACGCGGCGGAGTTCGGCCATAGGGTAACGGCCATGCGGGACGCGACCGCCCGATTTCATGGGACAGGCCCGACGTGAGCACCTTTGAGCGAGCCCACAGCCTGGCTCGACTGGCAGACGAGCAGTTCGACGTCCTCGTCATCGGGGGCGGGGTCACCGGAGCCGGAGTGGCCCTGGACGCGGCTAGCCGCGGCCTCAAGACCGCCCTGGTCGAGAAGAAGGACTTCGCCTCGGGCACGTCGTCCAAGTCCTCCAAGATGGTCCATGGCGGCATCCGCTACCTCCAGCAACGCGAGTTCAGGCTGGTCTACGAGAACCTGGCCGAGCGCCAGCGCCTGCTCGAGAACGCCCCGCACCTCGTGTCCCCCCTACCGTTCCTCATCCCGCTGTTCGGGCGCGACGGCATCGTGTCCAAGACGGTCGCACGCTCCTACTCGTCGGCCCTCTGGCTCTACGACCTGACCGGCGGCCTGCGGATCGGGAGCCGGCACCGACGCGTCTCCAAGGCCGAGGCACTCGAGCACCTCCCCCACCTCGACACCGACCGCCTGGTGGCCGGGTTCTTGTACTTCGACGCGCGCGTGGACGACGCGCGCCTCACTCTCACGCTGCTGCGGACCGCCGTGCTCGGCTACGGGGCGGCCGTCGCCAACTACGCCGAGGCGATCGGGTTCCTCACCGATGACGACGACCGAGTGCGCGGCGCTCGGATCCGGGTGGCCGGCTCCAACCAGGTCATCACGGTCGAGGCGACCGTGGTGGTCAACGCCACGGGGGTCTGGGCGGACGACGTGCAGTCCCTCGACGGCCACGGACACCCCCGGTCGCTGCGGCCGGCCAAGGGGGTCCACATCACCGTACCGGCCTCGCTGTTCCCGACCGACATCGCCGCAGTCATCCCGGTGCCCAAGGACCGCCGTTCCATCTTCGTCGTGCCATGGGTCGAATCGGACTTCATCTATCTCGGGACGACCGACACCAGCTACCAGGGCAGCCTGGAGGACCCGCGCTGCACCGCCGAGGACGTCGACTACCTCTTGGGCGCGATCAACGCGGTCAGCAACACCGAGATCACCCGCCACGACGTCTGCGGGGTGTGGGCGGGACTGCGACCGCTGCTCGCGCCGACCGGCAAAGCGTCACTCTCGGAGCGCACCAGCGACCTGTCACGCCGCCACCGCGTCCAGACGTCGGAGAGCGGCATCGTGAGCGTGACCGGCGGGAAACTGACGACCTACCGCAAGATGGCAGAGGACACGGTCGACGCGGTGGTGGCCCAGATCGGCGGGCCGATCCGGAAGCGGCGGTGCGTCACCAAGTCCCTCCGGTTGAACGGCACCGCTCGGCGGCACTTCTCGGCGGCGGCACCGCTCCCCAGCATCACCGCCGTCCAGCACGCCCACCTCCAGGCCCGCTACGGCACCGAGGCCGGAGACGTGTTGGCCGTGGTCGACGGCCGCCCCGAACTGCTCGAACCGATCGTGCCCGGCCTCGCCTACACGGGCGCAGAGGTCGTCTACGCGGTCCGCGCCGAGATGGCCCGGGGGGTCGAGGACGTGCTGGCACGCCGGACCCGAGCGCTGATCCAGGACGCCCGTGGCGCCGCGGCGGCGGCGCCCGCCGTCGCCAGGCTGCTCGCCCCGGAGCTGGGCTGGACCGATGAACAGGCGGCGGTAGAAGCCAGCCGCTTCGCCCAGGCCGCGCTCGAGGATCTGCGCCTGGCCGGGTTGCCCGATGCCGACGCCGTGGCCACGGCCGAGGCGCCGTGACGCGCCAAGCCACGCCGGTCACGCCGATCGACGGCGAACCGTCGGCCGTCACCGAGCACCTGGCCGTCGACCCGAGCGAGCTCGACCCCTCGGTCGTGGCCGCCCTGACCGACGCGGGCGTCGCGTTCTCCACGCTCGTGACCGACCGCAACGAGGCGGGCCGCGACTGGTGGCCGCTCGCCATCGCCTGGGCGGCCCGCGGGGAGGTGCCGGCCCGCCCGGCCGCCGTCGCCCGGCCAAGCGACGTCCACGGCGTGGCGGCCGTGCTCCGCGCCGCGCAGGCGGCGCGTCTCCCGGTCACGCCCATGGCCGGACGCAGCGGCGTCTGTGGCGGTGCCGTGCCGGTCTTCGGCGGGATCGCGCTCGATCTCACGGGACTGCACGGACTCGGCGATCTCGACGAGACGTCGCTCGTGGCCGATGTCGCCGCAGGAACCTTCGGGCCGGACCTCGAAGACGCGCTGCGGGACCATGGGACCGGCTACACACTCGGCCACTGGCCCCAGTCCATGGACATCTCGACGGTGGGGGGATGGCTGGCCTGCCGAGGGGCCGGCCAGTACTCCACCCGCTACGGCAAGATCGAGGACATGGTGCTCGGCCTGGAAGTCGTCCTGGCCGACGGGCGGGTCATCCACACCGAGGGGCATGGTCCGCGCGCGGCGACCGGGCCCAACCTGACGCAGCTGTTCGTCGGCAGCGAAGGCACCCTCGGCGTGATCACCGCGGCGCGCCTGCGCGTCCACCCGGCGCCCCCCGACCGGGCGCAGCGGGCCGTCGCCTTCGCCGGCTTCGATGCCGGTCTCGAGGCCTGCCGCCTGATGCTCCGACGAGGCGCCACGCCGGCGGTGCTCCGCCTCTACGACGAAGCCGAATCGGCTCGCAACTTCGACCAGAAGGACGCCTGCGTGCTCATCGTCTACGACGAGGCGGATACCGTCCTCGTGCAAGCGACGATCGCGTTGGTCGACGAGGAGTGCGCCCGCGGCGGGGCCGACCGGCTCGAGGACGCGCTCGTCGACCGGTGGCTGGCCGAGCGCAACGACACGAGCGCGCTGGCGCCCCTGTGGCGTGCCGGCATCGTGGTCGACACCGTCGAGGTGGCGGGCCGCTGGTCGGTGCTGCCGGCGCTGTGCGACGAGGTCCGCGCCGAGCTGCGCGAGATCCCGGGCACGCTGAACGCCTCGGTCCACCAGTCCCACGCCTACCCCGATGGCGCCTGCGTCTACTTCACCTTCGCCGGCCGGCGTCCGGCCGACGCGCTGGGCGACGTCGACGCCTGGGCGGAGGACTACTACCGCCGGGCCTGGGACGTCGTGATGGCGGTCACCGGCCGACACCGGGCGGCGATCAGCCACCACCACGGGATCGGCCTCAACCGCGGACGCCACCTGGCGGGCGCCCTCGGGGAGAGCTTCGAGACGCTGGTGGCGATCAAGGGAGCCCTCGACCCGGCGGGCATCCTCAACCCGGGCAAGCTCGGCCTGCCCGGCCCCTTCGGGGCCACCCCCTGGCCGTGACCGACAGCCTGCTCGTCGTCGACGTCGGCACCTCGGGCGTGCGGGCCGCGATCGTACGCCCCGACGCCACGCTGGCCCACGTGCACCACGTGGCGGTGCTCCCGTCCACGCCCGCCCCCGGACTCGTCGAGGTCGACGCCGACGCCATCGCGCAGGCGGTGCTCGAGGTGGCGGCGGCCGCGCTGAAAGCTGGCGGGCCCGTCGGCGGGGTCGGCATCGCCAACCAGCGCGCCACCACGGTGGTGTGGGAGCGGACAACCGGTCGGCCCGTGGCGCCCGCGATCGGCTGGCAGGACCTCCGCACCCTCGGCACCTGCCTCACCCTGCAGGCCGATGGGTTCCGGTTCGCCCCCAACGCGACGGCCACCAAGGCGGCGGCCATCCTCGACGCCGTCGACCCCGACCGGGCGCGGGCCGCGGCTGCGCTGTGCGTTGGGACCATCGACAGCTGGGTGGCCTGGACGCTCTCGGGCGGCGCCACCGGCGCGCAGCTGCACGTCACCGACGCCACCAACGCGGCGGTGACGGGTCTGGTCGAGATCGACCCCGTCCGCTGGGACCCGCGGGCGCTCGACGTGCTCGGGATCCCACTCGCGTCGCTGCCGCGGATCGTCGACTCGTCCGGACCGCTCGGCCCGGCGGCGGCGTTGGAAGGCGCGCCGCCGATCTGCGCCATCGCCGGCGACCAGCAGGCGTCACTGATCGGGCAGGGCTGCACGCGGCCCGGCCTGGCCAAGGTCACGTTCGGGACGGGCGGGAGCCTCAACCTCTGCACCGGGTCGGCGGTGCCGGGGACCCTCGGCCGCAACGCCGGCGGCACATTCCCGATCGTGGCCTGGCAGCGCGCCGGTGCGGCCACCTTCGGCGTGGAGGGCATCATCCTCTCGGCCGGCACCTGCATCGAATGGCTGCGCGACGACCTCGGGCTCATCGAGTCGAGCGCCGACTCGGCAGCCGTCGCCGCGGCCTGCGCCGACACCGGCGGCGTGTGGTTCGTCCCCGCGCTGCTCGGCCTCGGCACCCCCGTGTGGGACTTCGGCGCGCGCGGCGCGCTCCTCGGGCTCACCCGCGGCACGGGACGACCCGAGATCGTGCGCGCCGTGCTGGAGGGCCTGGCGGCGCGCGGCGCCGACCTGCTGGAGGCCGCCGAGATCGACGGCGGGCTGACGCCGCCCGCCCTGCGCCTCGACGGCGGGATGTCGGCCAACGACGTGTTCGTGGCGGCGCTGGCCGAGGCCGTCGGCCGGCCGGTCGAGGTGTCGGCCGTCCGGGAGGCGACCACGCTCGGGGCCGGGTTCCTGGCCGGGTTGGCGACCGGGACCTGGCGCGACGAGGCTGACGTGGCCGCCGCCTACCGGCCGGCCGCCACGGTCGAGCCGACCGCCCCCGAGTCGGTCCGGGCCGAGCGGCGCCACCGGTGGCTGGAGGCCAGGCACCGGGCCGAACAGCTGATCCCCGAGCTCAGCACGATCACCTTCTGAGGCCCCCCGGCGCGGGAGAATGGCGCCCGGCCGCGAGCGCAGCCGTCGGGGGCGGCCGACGTGTCCAGGGAGCGTGCATGACCGAGCTGGCGTCGAGGGCGGAGCTGTCCGGGCGGGCCCACGCCGACGAACCCCAAACGGTCGAACCCGTGGCGCGCCGGACGGCGACGGCGCTGGCCCGGGCCCTCCACGCCAACCTGGGGCAGATCCTGCTCGGCTCGCAGGACGCGGTCACCGTGGCCGTCATCGCGACGCTCTCGGGCGGGCACCTCTTGATCGAGGACGTGCCCGGGGTCGGCAAGACGGTGCTCGCGCAGAGCCTCGCCATCTCCCTCGGCGTCGACCTGTCGCGCATCCAGGGGCACCCCGACCTCTTGCCGAGCGACGTGACGGGCGTGACCGTCTACAGCGGGGAGAGCGGGAGCTGGGAGTTCCGGCCGGGCCCCGTCTTCTCCCACGTCGTCCTCGTCGACGAGCTCAACCGCACCCCGCCGCGCACCCAGTCGGCGCTGCTCGAGACGATGGAGGAGCGACAGGTGTCGGTCGACGGCAAGACCTGGCCCCTCCCCGAGCCGCACTTGGTCATCGCCACCCAGAACCCGGTCGGCCAGCTCGGCACCTTCCCGCTGGTCGAGAGCCAGCTCGACCGCTTCGCGCTGTCGATCGCCATCGGCTACCCGTCCGCCGCCACCGAGGCGCAGCTGGCCCTCGGGCAGGGCGGCCGGGAGGCGCTCGGCGGCCTCGGCGCCGTCTGCGACGCCGGCCGGTGGCGCGAGGCCATCGCGGCCACCCGCGCCATCCACGTCGCCACCCCGGTGGCCGAGTACGCGGTGGCCATCTGCCGCGCCACCCGGATCGCCCCGGGCGTCCGCCTCGGCGCCAGCCCGCGCGCGTCGATCACGGTCGTGCGCTCGGCCCAGGCGCGCGCCCTGCTCGACGGTCGCGACTACATCTCGCCCGACGACGTGCGCGCCGTGGCGGTCCCGACGCTGGCGCACCGCCTCGTGACCGACGGCGATCTGCGCATGGGCGCGTCGGTCGTCGTCGCCGCCTTGAGCACGGTCGCCGCCCCGCGCCCGTGAGCCCGGGCGAGGCGCGGGCCGCCCGTCGCGACCGCCCGCGAGGCGCGCGGCCGCGCCCCGAGAAGATCGTCGGCCCGGTGCTGGCCGCCCTCACGGTGCTCGGCGCCTGGGTCGCGGTCGCGCACAGCAGCGGGGACGGCTGGGTCCAGTCCCTCGGCGCGCTGATCGGCGGCTTCCTCATCGTCGGCTTGGTCGGGCCGGCCGCGCACCTCCGGCGCGCCCGCCTGCGGGTCGTCGACAACCCGCTCGACGGCATGGCCGGGAGCGGGATGGTCATCGAGCTCGAGGTGAACGCCCCCCTGCGCCTGCGTCCGATCGACCCGCCCGGACCGATCGTCGTCGCCAACGGCCGCCAGCCGGTGCGCCTCGGGATCGTGCCCGACCACCGCGGGGTCCTCCTCGCCTGCGTGGTCGAGACGGCCTCGGCTGCCCCCTTCGGCCTCCTCTGGTGGACCAGCCGGCGCGTCCTCCCCCTCGTGCGGCCGCTCACGGTGTCGCCCCGCCACGGCCTCCCGCAGGCGACGCCGCCACGGCGGGCGGACGCGGGCGGGGATGCGGCGCTGCTGGCCGTGCAGCGCCGGAGCGGGGAGCCCCGCGGTGTCCGCCCGTATGTGGCCGGCGACCCGCCCCGCTCGGTCCACTGGCCGGCCACCGCGCACCAGGGTTCGCTGATGGTCCGCGAGATGGAAGCGGCGGCCGAGGGGTCGGTCACGCTCACGGTGGTCCTGCCCGAGGACCCGGTGGCGGCCGAGCGCGCGGCCGAGCGGGCCCTCGCCACCGCGGCGCGACTGCTCCGCGGCGGCCGCAGCGTGCAGCTCGTCACGACCGAGGTGGACCGGACGGTGTCGGGGCGGGTGGCGACGCCGCTCGAGGCGGGGCGGCGACTGGCGCGGGCGCAGACCTCTCCCTGGGTCGGCCACCCCCGATGAGCCTGGTCGAGCGGATCAAGCGGGCCAACCGCCCCGGCGAGCCCGAGCACTCGATCACGCTGCGCGTGGCCGCCACCGGCACGGTGCTGGTCGCCATCGCGGCCTGCTTCGGCCAGGGGGAGCTGTCGGCGCCGCTGGCCTTGTTCGCCGGCGGGGCCGTGCTGGCCGGCAACGGGTTCTCCTACGCCCGCCGGACCCATCCGCTCCCCTGGCTGAAGGGCATCCTGGCGCTGAGTGCACTGGCGGCCTTCCTCTGGTTCTTCTTCTCGGTCGAACGCCTGGGCGGGGCCGCCAACCTCGGCGCGGTGGAGCGGCCGCTCGCCGTCCTGTTCACCTGGATCCAGGTCACCCACTCCTTCGACGTGCCGTCGCGCCGGGACCTGTCCTTCTCGATGGCCGGCTCGGCCACCCTCATGGCGGCCGCGGCGGCTCAGGCCGTCGACGTCACGTTCGGCCTGGCGGTCATCGTCTGGGCCGTCTTCGGGCTGGTCGGCCTGGCCGCGATGTGGAGCTCGATGGCCGGCCGGGCACGCATCGCCGCCCGCTCGCTCGTGTTCTCCGGGGTATTCGTGCTGCTGGTCGGCCTCCTCTTCGTGCTGGTGCTGCCGGCCCCCCGCCCCTCGAGCGCGGTCACGCTGACCTCGTCGCTGGCGGGCGACGTGCCCCTCGGCGGTGTTGGCACCCTGGAGGGCAACGCGTCGGGCGCAGAGCAACCGGTGCACGCGGCCGCGCCGTCGGGGCGGACCCGCATCGGCGGCTTCCTCGGCTTCGCGGGGCCCCTCGACACCGCCATCCGCGGCACGCTCGGCAACGAGGTCGTGCTCCGGGTCCGCGCCGACCGACCCTCCTTCTGGATCGCCGAGACCTTCGACCACTGGGACGGGCGGACCTGGACCGAGCAGGCGCCCGCGCACGCGGCGACCTGGCAGGTGCTGCGCACCCCGCCCGCCTTCTTGCTGCCGACCTCGGCCGGCGCGCTGCGCGCCGGCGCACCCGACATCCAGACCTTCTATTTGGCGCAGGACGGTCCCAACCTGATCTTCCACGCGGCGGAGGCGAGCGAGGTGTGGTTCCCGGCCCCCCGGCTCTTCGTCAACCGCGACGGCAACGTCCGCTCGGGGACGTCCATGGGCGCGGGGACGGTGTACACGGTCGAGTCCTCGATCGCCGCGGCGACCGCCGCCGAGCTCTCGGCGGACGGCAGTGCGGCCAGCCCGTTCGTGTCGCTGGCGGCCCCCGATCGCGCGCGCTTCACCCAGCTCCCCCACGCCTACCCGCGGGTGGCGGCGCTGGCCCGGCAGATCACGCAGTCGGTGCCCACCCTCTACGGCAAGGTGGCGGCGCTCGAGCGGTGGATCGGCGCCCACACGAGGTACACGACGCAGATCCCGCCGCTCTCGGCCGGGCAGGACACGGTCACCGAGTTCCTCTTCGGCAACCGCCGCGGCTTCTGCGAGCAGATCTCGACCGCGCTAGCCGTCATGCTGCGCACGCTCGACGTCCCGGCCCGCGAGGCCACCGGGTACGTGCCGGGGCCCTACAACCCGATCACCGACCTCTACGACGTCCAGGCCAACGACGCCCACGCCTGGGTCCAGGTCTGGTTCCCCGGCTACGGCTGGCAGAGCTTCGACCCGACGGCCGAGGTGCCGCTCGCCAATCCGACGCCGGCCGCGGCCCTGCTGCACGATGCCCTGGGCGCGCTGCACCGGATCCCGCTCGTCCCGCTGGCGGCGACTCTCGCCGTGCTCGGCGCGCTGTGGGCCGGCCGCCGACGCTGGCGCCGGGTCCGCCTCGCCTTCCCGGCGCGCCTGTGCCACGAGCTCGAGGAGGCGGCGCGCCGGGCGCGCCTCCCCGTGCGCGCGCACGACACGATCATGGACGTGGCCGCGCGCATCGACGAGCGCGCCGAAGCCAAGGTCGGCGCGTCGGTGGCCTGGTTGCCGTCTGCCCGCGACCTGGCGGCCATGGCCGAGGAGGCCGCCTACGGCCTCTGCGTCCCCGACGCCGCCACCCGGCGCGTGCTGGTGGCCGATGCCCGGCGGCTGGCCCGCCAGGCACGGCGCCTGCGCGTCGGCGGCCGGAGGCCGCTCAGCCCACCGGGTGGGCCAGGGCCTCCTCGAAGCTCGCCCCGGCCGCGAGCAGGGGCCGGTAGGACATGAGTTGGCGGGGCCGGCCGATGGCCAGGGCCCCGGTGAGGGCGGCGCCCCGGCCGTAGAGGGCGACGAAGCGGTGGGACTCGAGGGTGCCATCGACGACCGCGACCTCGTCCTCCGCGTCCGGGTGGCCGAGCATCTGCAGCTTCACCTTGTACTGGTCCGACCAGAAGTAGGGGACCGGCGCGAATGTCGGCGCGTCCCTGCGCCCGGCCAGCAGGCTGAGCGCGGCGGCGCGGGCCATGTCGGTTGCCATCTGCCAGTGCTCGATGCGGGTCGGCAGGTCGCGGTAGGGGAAGCGGGCGAGGTCGCCGATGGCCACGACGCGGTCGGCCGCGAACAGGGCCTCGTCGCAGACCACTCCGTTGTCGAGGGTGAGTCCCGAGCCCTCCAGCCACTCGGTGGCCGGCGCCACGCCGATCCCGACCACCACCACGTCGGCCGGCACCGAGGTCCCGTCGGCCAGCTCGACCCGGCCCGCCGCACCGTCTCGGTCGGCCGAACCCGAGGACGCGCCCGGCGCGCGCACCGCGCTCACCCCGACGCCTGTCCGCAGGTCGACGCCCGCCTCGGTGTGCAGCGTGCCGCAGGCGGCCCCGACCACCGGGCCGAGCGCGCGCTGGAGCGGGACGTCGAACCCCTCGAGCACCGTTACCGCGCAGCCGAGGTCGAGACAGGTCGACGCGACCTCCGACCCGATGAAGCCGGCACCGATGACGACGACCCGGCACCCGGGGCCGAGGGCCAGCACGCGCGCCCGCAGCCGCAGCGAATCCTCCAGCGTCCGCAGCACCAGCACGCCGTCGTTGCCCTCGGTGCCCCCCAGGTGCCGCGGGGCCGCGCCGGTCGCCAGCACCACCGCGTCCGCCTCGAGCGCGGTGCCGTCGTCGAGCGTGACCCGGCGCGCCGCGGCGTCGAAGGAGCCGGCGCGATGGCCGAGCCGGAGGTCGAGCCCCAAGGCCGCCAGCTTCTCGTCGTCGGTGATCGTGGCCCGCTCGGGGGGCCAGGTGCCGGCCAGCACCTGCTTGGAGAGCGGCGGACGGTCGTAGGGGAGGTTGGTCTCCTCCCCCACCAGGACCAACCGGCCACCGAAGCCGCCGGCCCGGAGCGCTTCGACGCTCCGCAGCCCGCCGACCGAGGCGCCAACCACGACCACGGTGTCAGCTGGCCCCAGGCCCTCGGCGGCCGTCACCGGCCGAACATCGCCAGCCAGTCGTCCACCGAGCGGGGGGCGAGGACGAAGTTCTGGCGGCGCACGAGCCCCATCGGCGCCGACGGCTCGGGCGAGTAGGCGTGGCCCGGGTAGAGCACGGTGTCGTCGGGGACGCGCGCGAGACGGGTCGTGAGCGACTCGTACATGGCGGCCGAGTCGCTGCCCGGCAGGTCGGTCCGGCCGCAGCCGTCGAGGAAGAGGGTGTCGCCCGACACCAGGCGGCCCTCGACGAGGAAGCACTGGCTTCCGGGCGTGTGGCCCGGGGTGTGCACCAGCTCGACGTGGACGTCGCCGACCGAGACGATGTCGCTCCCGTCGTGGGCGACCAGCTGGGCGGCCTCGACCCCGGTCGTGCGGGTGACCCAGGGGACCTCGGCCCGCTGGAGGTGCACCGGGACGTCCACCAGCGCCAGCAGGTCGGCCAGGCCCTCGATGGTCCACGAGCCGAGGTGGCCGCCGACGTGGTCGGCGTGGTAGTGGGTGGCCAAGACGCCGACGCAGCGCATGTCGTCGGCGGCCAGCACGTCAAGCAGCTCACCCACGGCGTAGGCCGGGTCGACGACGAGAGCCTCGCCGCGTTCCCGATCGCCCACCAGATAGGCGAAGTTCACCATCTGGCGCGCGATCGGATCGTCGAGCGCGAAGTCCCGGCCCGACAGCAGCTGGCGGAAGTAGAGGCGGTCGGGCGTCATCAGAAGAGCCCCGCGGGACGCTCGCCGGCATCGGTGCCGCCCTCGGCGTCCAACTCGACCACCGCCGCCTCGAGGCGGGGCACCAGCTCTTCGACCTGGGCCCGGGTGTGGCGGAGCCGGCGGTCGAGCTCGTCGACGATGGCGCTGGCCCGCTCGAGACGGGACACCAGCTGGTCGACGTCGACCTCGCGCTGCTCAAAGAACGCCACGATCTCGTCGAGCTCGCGGCTGGCCTCCGTGTAGCTGAGCTCGCTCACCGGCGTCTCGGCGTCACCCATCGTCGCTCCTCTCCCCCGTCCCGTCCGCCGATTCGACCACCGATTGCGCCGTGCCGTCGGCGAAGCGCGTGACAAGCACCTGACCCGGAGTCAGCGAGCCGGCCGATCGCAGCAGGCGGCCCGCGGCGTCCAGCGTCAGCGTGTAGCCGCGCTCGAGCTGGCGGTCGATGTCGTAGGCGGCCAGCAGTCGGCGCCAGCCCTCGGTGCGGTCCTCGGCCCCGGCCAACTGCCCCCGCACCGACGTGCTCACCCGGGCTCGCCGCTCGTGCAGCGAGTCGTGAGCGGCGAGCGTGGACCTCGGCCCGGCCCGGGCGGCGGTCAGGGCGGCGCGGCCGAGGTGGGCCCGATGCCGCCGGAGCTGCTGGCGCGCCGAACCACTGAGGCGCGTCCGCGACGACCGGGCATCGGTCGCCGCCCCGTCGAGCACCTCGACCGACCGTCGGGTCAGCGTGCCCGCGGCCCGCACCACGCAGCCGTCCCACCACTCGGCGACGACGGTGGCGAGCGCCCGGCCGCACTCGGTCGGGGTGTGCCAGGCGCGGTGGGCGACGATGTCGGCCACCGACTCGTCGCCGGTGTGCCCGATGCCGGTCCAGACCGGGACCGGCGCCGTGGCGACGGCACGGGCCACCGGCTCGGTGTCGAAGGCCGCCAGGTCCGCCTTGGACCCCCCGCCCCGGACGACCACCAGGACATCGCAGCCGGCCGCACCCAGCCGGCGGATGGCGCGGGCGATGGCGCCCGGGGCGCCCGTCCCCTGCACCGACGCCTTGGCCAGGGCGACCCGAAAGGCCAGCCCGGATCGCTCGAGCTGGGTCAGGAAGTCCCGATAGCCCTCGGTGCCCGGACTCGCCACCAGCCCAAGGTGCAGCGGCACGGCCGGAACCATGAGGGCGGCGTTGGCCTCGAGCAACCCCTCGCTGCGCAGCTTCTCGACGAGCGCCGTCCGCAGCGCGGCGACCCGGCCGAGGAGCGCCGTCACGTCGACGTCGGTCATGACGAAGCCGACCTCGGCCCGCGCCCGGTAGAAGTCGACCACGCCGCGCAGCACCACGACCATCCCCGGTTGCAGCTCGATCCCCTCGCGCCGGAGCGTCGCCTTGAGCGGGGTCCAGGTCTGGCGCCAGCACTTCACCTTCAGCACCGGCGCCTGGCGGTCGCGCCCGGTGTCCGGATCGACCAGGTCCACGTAGCAGTGGCCGGTCCGGTCGGAGAAGGTCTGCACCTCGCCTCGGACCCACACCGGTTGGTTCCGCGGGAACGCCTCGGCGAGGGCGCGGTCCACTCGGTTGTAGAGCTCGACGATGGAGACGACGTCGGGTCGCTCCTCGCCCAGCAGTGTCTCCGCGCCGGCCATGACCTCACCCTACCGAGGGGCTGCGGCAGAACCACCGCCGTGGCCACGCGGAGCGCCCCCTCGACGCCGGCGGCCGAGGGCCGGGCACCCTGGCAGACTGGTGGCGACGGTGAGCCGGCTGGGTGGCCGCGACCCCCCGCCCCTCGGGGTGGAACGGGCCGAGGAAGGTCGGGGCTCCACAGGGCAGGGTGCTGGCTAACGGCCAGTCGGGGTGACCCGCAGGACAGTGCCACAGAGAACAGACCGCCGATGACGGGGCGACCCGCACAGGTAAGGGTGAAACGGTGCGGTAAGAGCGCACCAGCGGTCGCGGTGACGCGACCGGCTCGGTAAACCCCACCCGGAGCAAGGCCAAGCGTGGGACACGGGCTGCCCGCCCGCTCCTCTGGAGCAGTCCCCAGGTGGGCCGCTTAGATGGATGGCCACCCATCCCTCGCAAGAGGGTGGACAGAACCCCGCCTACAGGCCGGCTCACCGTCAACCAGGTCCCGTCGTGGCTCATCGGCCCAGTTTGCTTCTTGCTACTGATTGCGCTTGGCATCA
>Ga0209415_10008612_pt1 | contig 17676 bp, 16 predicted proteins | sample PeaSoiSIISIP2007_FD_187696 | JGI IMG/M metagenome (GOLD analysis project Ga0209415, IMG submission 187696) | Peat soil microbial communities from Weissenstadt, Germany - SII-SIP-2007 (SPAdes) (version 2) | ecosystem: Environmental > Terrestrial > Soil > Wetlands > Peat | place: Germany... | reverse complement strand
CAACAGGATCGCGTCCCATGCCCAGTTCAATGGGATGAACATGCTGACCGGCAAGTTCGCCAACCCCGCGGGGGGCGGCGTCGTGACGGGGCAGATGTTCTTCCAGATAGGGGCGAACATGGACCAGCGGAAGCAGGCGTTCATCGGCACCATGACCGCGCAGGCCCTCGGGCTGATGGCGACGGGAGGGGGCAACCAGTCCATCTCCATCTCCACCCCCGACAAGGCGAATCAGGCAATCGGCATGGTGGACAACGCCATGAGGCGGGTCTCCCGGCAGCGGGCCGACCTCGGAGCATATCAGAACCGCTTCGAGATGGCCGCGAAGGGAGTTGCCGTGGCTGCTGAGAACATGCAGGCAGCGGAGTCCCAGATTCGCGACACAGACATGGCCTCACAGATGGTTGACTACGTGAAGAATCAGATCCTGATGCAGTCCAGCACGGCAATGCTGGCGCAGGCCAATCTCAAGACGAGGTCGGTTCTGCAGTTGCTGGCCTGAAAGGGACTGCTCAGATCGGACCGTTCCCGACGGGAGAGGTTACTGGACGTCACCTTTTCCGGTGAGTGCGCGGGAGTGGGGGGTCGCGCCCTCCCGCCCCCTTTCTTGGGTGAGGCAATGGAACTGCCTCACGCATGAGCGTCAGGGCACACCACGCGGACTCCGCGTGAAGGCCGTGACAATGAGGTACATGGAGGTACAATGATGAGCATGGAGATACCCGGGATTCTGAAATCGAATCCCGTCCCGGATGTGCTCATGAAAGAGCCCCGGGCAGCACCCGAGCGGCAGCCGCGTCCGCAGCCGGACGCACAGCTATCACGCTCGGAGATCGAAGCACAGGCGAAAGCGCTGGAGAGGACGTTTCTTGCGTTCAACCGGCGGGTCAAGTTGTCCGTAAACGACGAGATCAACCAGGTGATCATCAAGGTCGTTGACGGGGAAACCGATAAGGTAATCAAGGAGATCCCCCCCGAGGAAATCCAGCACCTTATCGCTCGGATCAAGGAGACCATCGGGCTGCTGGTGGACGAGAAGATCTGACGGGCCGGATGGGCAACGCCGCTGAAAACCACACGGTATACCGTGTGGGCAGCGGAACCCCGCAGAGTACTGCGGAAACCCCACGGAGTACTGTGGGAACCCCGCAGAGTACTGCGGGAGCGGAGGGGGGGGTAAGCGCCGCACGATGTCCGATTTTGCCATCCCAGGCGTCAATGATAAATACAACACTCAGAAGATAATCGACGCCCTCATGGAGGCCAAGAGGGAGCCCCTGAAGCGCATGCAGAAAGAGGTGGACCTCGAGAAGCAGCAGAAGGGCTCCTGGCAGGATGTTTCGCGCAGGCTTGCGACCCTTCGGGACAGCGCCCGAACGCTGTACGGCTTTCAAAACCCTTTCAACGACCGCATCGCCGCATCCTCCGATGAGAAGACGCTCGTTGCCTCTGCCACCCGGCAGGCACTGGAGGAGACGAAGCAGATCCTCGTCAAGAAGACAGCCACGGCAGACAGGTTCCTTTCCCAATCCCTTCCGCGGGATTTCGTAGTTGATCCAGGAGACTACGCGTTTCGTGTCGGAGACAAGGAAGTGCGGCTTTCCTGGAAAGGCGGTTCCGTGAAGGCGTTCGCTGACGCCTTGAACGCCAAGGGGGGGGACCTCCTGTCCGCTTCGGTTGTCAACGACACGCCAACCACGCAGGTGCTCTTGATCGAATCCAAGGTCACCGGGGCCAAGAACCGCCTCACCCTTCTGGGGGCGGCCGCTGACATGGGCGTGAAGGCCGGGATGCTGGAAAGGTCACTGACGGCCAGCCGCCAGGTCCAGCTGAATGACAAAGCGGTGAGCACATGGACTACACCGCCGGCGCCGGGCGCCGTAGTGATCCAGAACGGCACTATCACCCTCAATCCAGGCTCGGAGATCAAGGTTCCCGTCAGCCCCGCGGCAACGCTCAACAAGAACATGGTCCTGGAGCTCTCGGTGAAAGTAGAGCACCTTCCCGAAACGCCGCCCAGCCAGGCAGCGGCGCCACCGGGACCGAGTGTTCCGTCCACGGGCGGAATCGACTACCAGGGAATCAAGATAGAGAGCCAGCCGTCGCGGGCCCCCCTCCCTCCCTGGGAGCCGCCCAAGCCCCCGGAGAAGGTGGATGACCTGCAGATGCTTTTCATGGAAGCCGACGGGAAGGAGGTCCCCCTCCCTCCACTGTCGGACTCAACGGATTTCCAGAAGATTGAGATCCCGGTCGGAGAGCAAGCGTCCAGCCTGAGCGCGTTGGACCTGCGAAACCGCAACACCTATCGCCGCCTTTCCGTGAAGGACATCTCCCTGTATGACAAGACTCAGCGGGGAGACTACGTGCCGAAGAACGCGCTCAACCAGGCGGGGGACGCGGTGCTCTCCGTTGACGGCATCGATGTCACTCGACCTTCGAACACCATTGACGACGTGCTCCCCGGCGTGACGCTGAACCTGAAGGCCCCGAGCGATTCGCCGGTCACCCTGACGGTCAAGCATGATACCGAAGGGATCAAGAAACAGCTCCTGGACCTGCTGGGCGCGTACAACCGGACCATCACCCAGATCGATGTCCTCACGCGCAAGGACCCGCAGATCATCGAGGACGCATCGTACCTCACGGACGACGAGAAGAAGAAAGCCCAGGACGACATGGGTCTGCTCATGGGTGAAATCTCCCTGATGCAGATGAAGAACTCCCTGCAGAACATCATGATGAACCCCTACCCCACGTCCCTCGGACGGGACATGCGCCTCCTGGCGCAGATCGGGATCTCGACTGACGCCAGGGCCCCCGGCGCGCTCTCCCTGGACAAAACGAAGCTGCGGGGATACCTGGAGGTGGACGAGGCCAAGCTCACCGCGGCAATCGAACAGCATCCGGAGGCTGTGAAGCAGCTGTTCGGGAATGACACAACGGGAAGCCTCGTCATCAACAGCGGGGCCGCCTATTCCCTGGACAACCTCCTGCGGCCGTATGTGCAGGAAACCGGCATCTATCCGCAGCGGGTCACCGACCTGGATTCGCAGATCGCCAGGAACTCACGCTCGATAGATGACTACAAGACCAAGCTGGATGACTATCTTGCCGATTTGAAGAGGAAGTATGGCCAGATGCAGAGCTCGCTCGACACCCTGCAGAAGAACTCACAGTCCCTCCAGAACTTCAACAAGCAGAACCAGTAATGCCGGGACGAAAAGGAGCCTCTCGTGCTGCTGAAAATCAACGGTGAACAGGTCAGCTTTTCCCTGGAAAAGGAGAAGACCCTCGACGAGGTGATGAGCGGCGTCCAGGCATGGCTCGGCGCGGCCGGATTCGTCATCACGGGCCTGCAGGCCGACGGGCAGGACCTGTTGTCCGTGCCGGCAGGCATCTGGGGAGGCACCGCTGTGGATTCCGTCAATGAAATAGAGATCCAGGCCCTTCACACCGCTGACATGAAAGTGGAGCACTGGCAGACCCTGGACCAGTGGCTCGGCATGTTCGCGGACGAGATCAGGGCCCCCGGTCCCGTTCTGGAGGAGCTGCTTTCGAATCTTTCGGAGACCGTGGACGGCATCCGCGCCAACCCGTTTCTCCCACCGGGCGCGGACGCCCTGGACAGGTTCATTCGCCTGTTCGAAGGGGTTCAGCCGGCGGACATGCGCCGCTGGTCCCCGGAGCAGCGCCAGAATGCGGTCGCTCTGGTTGGACTGCTCCGCGAGGAGTTATCGAAGCGGATCGCGGACGCGGCGCAGCCACGTGAGGCCCTTGCGAGATGCCTTTCGGACCTGCGCGCGCGCGTGGACAGTCTCCCCGAGGTGTCCGTGCTTCTCCAGACGGGAAAAGACAAGGCCGCAATGGAGACCGTCATAGGGTTCACCGACACGGTGCATTCCATGCTTTCCCTGGTCCCCTTCCTCCCCCCGGATGCGGAGCGGGGGCGCATGATCGCGGACCTGACTCCGGTCCTCCGCGACCTGGTGGCGGCTTTCAACGCGAAGGACTCAGTGCTCATCGGCGACCTTCTTGAATACGAGATCGCTCCCCGCATGACGCGCCTCATGCCGCTCCTGGAGGGGGGCGCATGATAGCGCTGCAGACGGCCTACCAGTTCCTGGGCGGCCCGGGAAGCAGCTCGCGAAGCATCATCATTTCCTTCGCGGCGGTGATTGCCGGTGTCGCGCTGCTCATCCTGGTTGCGGCCATCATCAACCGCAGGAGCCGGCCGCCCACGGCGGCCGACGAGGCCCGCTATTCCAGCACGGCGTTCCGCCGCACCGCCAAGTCCCTCGGCCTGCCTCCGGCGCACGTCGACATGCTGGAAAACCTGGTTGTCGCATGCAAGGTCAGGCAGCCGACCCTGGTCTTCACGAGCGTCGGGCTTCTGGACGACACCCTGAAGAAAGGCCTCTACTCGCTCCAGAATGCGCGGGGCGTCACGGAGGAGGAGCGGGAAAAGCGCGCCGCCATCATCTTCCAGATCAAGCAGATCATCGAGCGAAACGCGCGCCGCGGGGCCACGCTGAGCTCGACCATCCTGCTGAAGCCCGGGCAGGTCCTGACAATCACGCCGCAGGGCGGAAGCCCCTTCGCGAGCAGGCTCGTCTCCAACATGAAGGATTTCCTCACCGTGGCGGCGCCGCAGGCCACGGCCGGAGCCGACACGAGGTGGATGCGCGGGACGGGCCTTTCCGTGTATCTCTGGCGCGACAACGACGCCGGCTATTCCTTCCCCTCCAAGGTGCTGGGGTATGACACCGTCAAGGGGATCTCCTGCGTGCTCATCCAGCACTCAAAGACCATCCGGCGGGAGCAGCGCCGCAGGAGCAGGCGCCGGGAGCTTATGCGCTCCTGCTTCTTCTACCCCATCCGCATCACGGAAGTCATGGAGGGCCGCACGATGCAGAAGAAGGCGAGCGTGGAGAGGAGCATGCGCGCGCTGGGAACCGTGGTCGATCTCTCCGCGGGCGGCTGCGCAATCCAGACCACGAAACCCTTCGAAAAGGGAAAGCTCGTCATGGTGGAGTTCGACATCGACCGCAAAGCGCCGATCCGGGCGTTCGGCAAGGTGATGAGCGCCCGCCGAAAGATAGGACGCGGCGGCTCCATGCACGTCATGTTCACCAAGGTCACCCGCCAGCACCTGAACCGCATCAGTGAGTTCGTGTACAACTTCAGCAGGCCAACGACGGTCGCGCAGGCCAGGCAACAAGTCCAGAGGACAATCCCCCGGCGCGCCGGCTGAGACGGCCGCCATTGACCGCCGGATACGTTTCCACTACTCTGCCGACCGTGAGTACTCTGTCCTCAGCCCGGCATCACTGCGCCGCACCAGGGGACACCCTCGCCCTCGGTGAACGGCTGGGTGCCGCGCTCTCCCCCGGGGCAGTCGTGCTGCTGATTGGCCCCCTGGGAGCAGGCAAGACAGTCCTTGCAAAGGGAATGGCCCGCGGGCTCGGTATCCGGGAGGAAATCTCGAGCCCCACCTACACCATCATCTCGGAGTATCGAAGCCAGGGAGTCACGTTGTATCACGTCGACCTGTATCGGATAGATGGCCGGGACCAGATGGAGAATCTCGGCCTTGAGGACATTCTGCGCGGGGATTCGATTGTCGTGGTCGAATGGGGAGAAAAGCTGGAGCCGCTTGACGTCCCCCATACCCGCATTTCTGTCGGACTGGCCCCGGACGGCGGCCGCGACATCCTTGTGGAGGAATGCATCACGTGAACGGCAACGTTCTCGCCGTGGACACCTCCACGGAGGTGCTTGCAATCAGCGTGTGCGCTTCCGGAGCATGGGCTTCTCTTGCCCTCCGGCAGGGCCTTCAGCACTCACCTTCCCTTCTCCCCCTGGTGGATACGCTCCTCGTCCGCCTCGGCCTCACGGCCGCCAGCCTGGATCTCATCGTCTGCTCCATTGGGCCCGGCTCCTTCACGGGGATACGTATCGGGCTTGCCACCGCTCTGGGGATCTCCAGCGCGCGCGGGATCCCCGTGGTGGGAGTCTCCACCCTTGATGCGATTGCAGAGCCCTGGCAATCCCGCGCGGGGGAGGTGTATGCTGTCATCGACGCCCGCAAAGGCAAGATTTACACGGCTCTCTTCATTGCGGGGACGCGTCGCAGCGATTACCTGGATCTGACGCCGGCGGCGCTGGCCGCGCGGCTTGTTTCGGCGAAAGACCCGCTTCTTGCCGGTCCTGATGCGTGCAGGATCCGGGCGCTGCTGGGAGAACCGGCCGGCGCGGTGCCGTGCGCGGAGCTCCTGGACCCGCGGGCGCTCCTGCGCCTCGGAGTGGCAAAGATGGAAAGGGAAGGAGCTGACCCCCTCCCCCTGCGCCCCCTGTACCTCAGGAAGAGCGAAGCAGAGATTGCGAGCGGGATGTGAGTGAGCGGGAAAAGGCAATGGATGAAACGAACAGTGAGCCTGGGGTGGACCAGGCGGTCGATGTAGAAAGCCTGGATGAGCTTTCGACGGGGAAGAGCGAAGGCACCTCGATCCTCGACTCCGCTGAGTTTCGTCAATGGAAGACAAGCTTCCTCACCGAACGGATCCCAAGCCTCTTTCTCGACGGCAGCCTGAAGATCATCACGGCGAACGAGAGCTTCTGCCTCCTGTTCGGGTGCGGGGAGGAGGTCCTGGGCCAGTACTTTACCCAGTTCTATGCCTCGTTCTTCGATGAGAAACGAAGCAGCGAGCTCTTCCGCGCAATCCTCTCTCCGGCCACCGGCTTCATGTGGAACGGACGGGTGGAAAAGACAGGCGTGGATCAGCTCCTCAATGTATCCAAGATATGGGTCCTCCCCGTCTCATCAACGGCGCAGGCTGGCACCATCGCCGCGCACGCGATGCTGGAGCAGCCGCGCGCGTTCTGCGCCGTCTGCCTCGACATTTCAACGGAATACCGTCAGCTGCTCCAGAACACGTTCGCCAGCCTCCTGCAGGCGGCGCGTCTCAAGGACAACGACACGGGGTATCATGTCGAAAGAGTGGATCTCTACGCACGGGCTCTCGCAGAAGACCTCCATGGACGAGCTGAGACTCCGGAGGTGGATCAGCAGTTCGTGGAGAGCATCGGCCAGGTGGCCGCACTGCATGACATGGGGAAGATCGGGACTCCTGACGACATCCTCAACAAGGCTGGCCCCCTGGAGAGCTGGGAATGGGAAGTGATGAAGGAGCACACGAAGAACGGGGCGTACATCCTCTCAACTTATCCCAACCCCATGGCCAGCGAGATTGCCCTGCGCCACCACGAACGCTGGGACGGCACCGGCTACCCCCACGGCCTGAACGAGGACCTTATTCCGCTGTCCGCCCGCATTGTCGCCCTGGCGGACGTTTACGACGCGCTGCGGATGCGTCGCCCGTACAAGGAGGCTTTCACCCATCAGAGGGCGGTTGAGACCATCCGCGCGGAACGGGCAACGCACTTCGATCCTTTCCTCGCGGACAGGTTCCTGGAAATTGCGGACCGTTTCGACCAGATCTTCAGCGGGCTCGTGGATTCCCCGTAGGGCCCGGCTTCGGCTCGTCTTGACTGCCGCCCTTGGGCCCTTCCCGCGGATCGCCCGTGGGCCCTTCCCTGGGGGCGCCCTTGGGGGGCCCTTCCCTGGGGGCCCCTTTGGACCCTTCCCGGCTGCTCTCTTCCTTTTTCTCCAGCAGACCCTCGATATGCGGGAGGCTCCGGGGGGCGGCCGCGGCCGCGGCACGGTTCTCCTCCTGGATGGCGGAGTACACCTCGCGCCGGTACACCTTCACCTGGGAGGGAGCATTGATGCCAAGCTTCACCTGATCTCCCTTGATGTCGACAACGGAGATCTCCACCTGGTCCCCGACCATGATGCTTTCACCGATCCGCCGCGCAAGGATCAGCATCAGGCTCCCCGTCGCGCGAGCGCCAGCTCCTCGAGGATGGTGTGGCGCACACCCCAGAGCGGATTGGTGCTGATGGACTGGCGCCCGACGCTGGTGCGCCTGTTGATGAGGAGGGGTCCCTGGAGGTTGGCCGTCATGCGTGAGGAGTCCTCGGGGATTGTAACGATGGCGAAGACGAGCATGTCTTCGGGGCCCCGGATCTCGATCTCCTGCAGCTCCGCGGGATCCACGTCCGGAGTGTAGTCGGGACGGAAGAAGTGCGGGTCTATCAGGACGAAGGCAATCTCCACGCGCTGCAGGGACTGCAGCCAGTAGAACGGGGTCTGGGCGGAGTCCAGGAGCGCGAACTCACGCAACTCCTCGAACCCGAAGATGCCCCGGGGAAAGATGAGCCTCTGCCTGTCTGCAATCTCCATCTCGCCGTATGGCTTGGTGCGGATCTTCATCGTCATCTGCTACCTCAGGAAATCGAGGAGCTTCGGGCGGTTCAGGGCCCGCGCAGTGGCGGACAGCGCCGCCTCCTGGGTGTACTCCAGCGTCTTCAGCTGCGTTATCGCATCCGCCATGTCCAGGTCCCGTTCCTGGGAATCGAACCCCACCAGCACCGGCTTCTCGTATTCCAGCCTCTTGGCCGTTGCCTCGAGGCGGTTGTCCCGCGCGCCAATATCGCCCAGGACGCCGGCCATGTTGGTGATCGAGCTCTCCAGGCCGCGAAGGCCCGCCGTGCTGACTTTCTCCGAGGAGCCCTCGTAGAGTGCGTTTCGCAGGGCAATCACCATGTCGAAGATCGATCCCCCGAAAACGCGGGCGCTCTGGGCGACGTTGAGAGGCGGGTGGCTTCCGCCGGGGGCAAGGATCCCGAGGTCCTGGAGCACCGTGCCGCCGCCCAGGTCTTCCGCCCAGATCTGGTGGGCCACCGTGGTTTCAAGCACCAGGGAGCCCGCCACGGGATCTATGCGGGCCCGCACGGGGACGCTCGCGTCGTTGATCTTCGCCGCAACGGCGCTCAACGTGTCGCCGGTGGCGAGGTGGATCTCTGTGCCGTCGATCCGGATGGACTGATCTCTTTGCACGCGGTACTGGCTCCCGTCCACCGTCGAATAGATCTGCTGCTGCTCCGCCCAGAAAGCGACGTTGCCCGGCAGGTTGATCCCCACCTGGGCCCCCTCGGAGATCTCCGCGGCGTTCCGCCCGATGTTCCCCATGTAGTCGACGGAGACCACCTTGTCACCGTCTCCCCCCGCCACGCGCCCCATGGTCAGCCTGAATGGCGTCGTCCGTGACGCGGTCCCCGCGAAGAGATAGTTGCCGTTCTGGTCCTTGGTATTGGCGACGGTGAGAAGCTCCCCCAGGAGCTGATCCACCTCCTGGCCGAGATACCCCATCTGCGTCTTGTCCAGCGTGCCGTTCGCCCCCTGCACGCCCAGCTCACGAATGCGCTGCAGGACGTCCATGGCGCTGCGCAGGTCTCCCTCCGCCGTGGCGATGGTGCCGCGGACGCTCTCCACGTTCTTCCCGTAGCGCTCGTTGCGCAGGATCTCCGACTGGAAGCGCGTAGAGCGCGAGGCGGCCATCGGGTCGTCACGCAGCTTGCTGATGCGCGTCTGCCCGCCGATCTTCCCGTACATCTCGTTCATGTCATACTCGCGCAGGCGCGTATAGTAGTTGCTGTCGTATGTGGGCAACTGTGAGCTTATCCGTTTCATTCAGGTCCCCTTACACACCCATCCTGTTGATGATGACTTGCAGCATCTGGTCGAAGGTTGTCACGAACCGGGCGATGGCGGAGTAGGCGTTCTGGTAGGTGATCATCTTGGTGAGCTCCTCATCCTGGTTCACCCCCGACAGTGACTCCCGCATGTCCTTCAACTCCTTCATCACGAGCTTCGTGGTGTCCATGCTCCGCGATGCTTCGTCACCCTTCAGGCCGACGGCCGCAACCCTGTCCGCGAAATAGCCGTCGAATGTCGAGACCGATCCGACCATCACCGGCGTGGTCCGAAGCTGCGCAATGGCGAGCGCAGCCGTTCCGTCTCCGATCCCGTTCGAAACCCCCGCCGTCCCGGAGGCGGCCGCAATGGTCCCCGGGTCCTCCACCACGCGGTCGTTCACGCTGATCCAGCCCGCCGGATGGGCCAGGGGAGCCACCGCAAACTGCGCATCCGGGCGAAGCGCCTGCACCGCGTTTGCCTGGTTCCACGAATATGCCCCCACCGCGCCCGGCTGACGCAGGATGCCGCTGTAGCCGACAAGGAACTGCCCCGAGTCCTCGATGCCACGCAGGACGAAATCGGGGTTTCGGTTGTCAGCCGCCGGCACGGCCTTGAGGGAAAGCTTCCCGTCCGAGTTCAGGCGTGCCACCACCTCCGAGCCGGAAAGGTTGATGCGCGTGATGAGATCCTCGACGGTGTCCGTGGGATGGTAGTCCACCGTCACGTTTCCCTGGCGCCCGGGGAGCGTGATGGTCCCGGCCAGGCCAATGAGGTCCGTGGGCTTGAGCTCGTTTGCGCCGGTGACCCTGAAGAGCCACGTGGAATCGAAGACGCCTTTGCCCGTCCGGTCGTAGTTGCCGGCAACGTCGAAGACGAATGGCCTCTCCACGAAGAAGTCGGTTCCCGTCTGCCCGTTCAGGCCGAAGCCCTTGCGGTGGATCTCGTTCACGAGGTCGACAAAGTTCACCGTCATGAGGTCCAGGCTCTGGATCTCCGTGCGGGCGTCCCCGTCGCGCAGCTGCACCAGGGAGGCGAGCTTGCCGCCGCGGAGGTTCACGGGTCCGCGAGTGTCGTCCCACACGAGCTTCGAGTATCCCTCGTCCGTCTTGTCGGGATCCAGCCCGATCACCTCGTGGTGGGCTCCCTGCACGATGTGCATGCCGCCCGTGGCTATGACGAGCTCCCCGGCCGGATCGTTGTACGTTACGGAGATGTCGACGAGGTCCGACAGCCTGCCTACCAGGAGATCCCTTCGGTCCTTGAGGTCGTTGGGGTTGTCCCCGAGGGCCTGGATCTTCTGAATCTGCTTGTTCAAGCCGGCAATTTCCGTCGTGAGCTCGTTGACCTGCTTCACGGTGCCGCGCACATCATCGTCCAGCATGTCCCGGATGCCCTTGAGCCGGGCATACCGCTCGTGGATGCCGTCGATGAGAGATTTGCCCTTTTCCAGAACTGACCGCCGGGCCGCCATGTCCGTAGGATTGATCGAAAGCTCCTGCCACGACCCCCAGAACCTGTCCATGAGGGTCCGCACGGAATGATCTGTCGGCTCGTTGTAGACCTGCTCCATCATGAGGATGTACTTGTCCCGGGCGTCCCAGTAGCCCTGCATGTTCTGCTCGGAAACGATCCTGCCCTCCAGCAGCATGTCCCTGACACGCTCGATCCGTGACACCTCGACGCCCTGGCCGATCTGGCCGGGGGTGAGCTCGCGGTTGAGCTGCGGCTCGTACAGCGGAGGGCTGGCAGTCATCTCGACGCGCTGCCTGCTGTATCCTTCGACGGACGCGTTGGAAAGGTTGTGACCGACGGTCTGTATCCCCTGGGTCGTGGCGACGAGCCCGCGCTTGCCGAGCTCTATGGGGGCAAAGGTGGACTGCACGCTGACCTCCTACAGGCTTCTGTCGACCAGGAGCGAGTCGTTGACGCTGGTCGCCTTGCCGCGGCGGGAATAGATCTTGCCCCTTCGATGCGGGAAAACCTCCTCCAGAATCCTGCCGAGCGTCCCCGCGAGCGCCTCCGCGAAGTACCTGAGCCGGTTGGTGGCCGTTGCGAGCCGGACGACCGACATACGGAGGTTTCGCCAGCTCTCTTCCAGCGTCCTGCGCTGCCCAGCGGGCATTCGTGAGAGCACGGCAGAGAAGACCGCGTCCTCGGGAAGCCCCAGCGAGGCGCAGAGGGCGCAGAGGGCCTTGTCTCGCTCGGTGTCAGCTTCCTCGATCGTCAGGGCGAATCTCTCCAGGCCCTGGGCAAGGGCGAGCCCGGCTGTCCAGCTCTTGCGCTGGACCGAGTCACGAAGGCGTTCGACTTGCTGCCCCATCTCGAGAAAAAGCTCCTTCTCCCGCTCCATCCGCCCCCGCAGGGTCTCTCCCAGGACAGTCGTCTGCTGATCCACGGTCTTCTGCTCCTCTATCTTCCTTCAATGTCGGTAGAACTTTCCTTCCCATGAGCCCGGCAATCTGGTATCTTTTCGCCCGGGAGATTTTGCAGTGACAACGGATCAGGACCTCATCATCATTGGAGCCGGCGGAGCCGGGCTCTCTGCCGCGCAGTATGGCGCCCGGGGGAACTTGCGCACCCTCCTCCTGGAAGAGCTGTCATCCGGCGGCCAGGCTCTCCTCATCGACACCCTTGAAAACTACCCGGGCTTCCCTGACGCGGTGAGCGGCTTCGATTTCACCCAGAAAATGGAGGAGCAGGCCAGGAAGTTCGGCGCACAGGTCGAGAATGCGGCGGTGTCCGCCGTGAGGAAAGAGGACGGCATTTTCGTCGTGGAGACCGACCGGGGCCCCATCACCACCCTGACGGTCATCCTGGCCACGGGGGCGAAACACCGCACCCTCGGGGTGCCCGGTGAGGCCGAGCTGTCGGGAAAGGGCGTATCCTACTGCGCAACCTGCGACGGCCCCTTCTTCAAGGGGAAAAGGATGCTGGTGGTGGGCGGGGGAGATGCCGCCTGCGACGAGGCAACCTACCTTTCGCACCTCGCTGATTCCATCCTCATGATCCACCGGCGGGACAGGTTTCGCGCGCAGAAGGCCGTGGCGGCGCGCGTGCTTGCAAACCCCAAGATTACCGTGCGCTTCAACACCGAGCTTCGAAAGATCGAGGGCGACAAGGTGGTGAGGAAGGTCAAGCTGGTGGACAACCAGGCGGGAAAGGAGTGCGAGGAGGAGGTGGCGGCCGTCTTCGTCTTCATCGGCTCCGATCCGCGGACCGACCTTGTGAAGGGGATGGGGCTTCCCCTTGATGATGGCGGATACATCGAGACGAACCAGCGCATGGAGACGCACGTTCCCGGCCTGTACGCGGTCGGGGACGTGCGCGCAAGCCCGTTCCGCCAGCTCGTCGTCGCGGCAGGGGAAGGCGCCGTGGCGGCCCACGCCGCAGGGCAATACATCGACGAGACGAAGGGTGAAAAGTATTAGTTTCCGCCTCATCCTGCACCCCCCCATGGAGGGCAGGCTCGACATGGCCATCGACGAGGCTCTCGCGGAGGCGGTTGGCGCCGGTCGATCCGGGCAGGTGATACGGCTGTATGGGTTCTCGCCGCCCACGCTTTCTCTGGGCAGGTTCCAGAGGATCAAGGGCTTATACTCTCCAGAGCTGCTCGCGCGGGACGGCGTGACCCTGGTACGCAGGCCCACGGGGGGACACGCGGTGCTCCATGACGACGAGCTCACCTACTCCGTCATCCTCTCGAAGACCCTCATAGCCGAGCGCCTTGGTGACTCCCGGAAACGGACGGTCTACGAGTTCATCGCCGGGATCCTTTTGGAGGGACTTGCCAGGCTGGGGGTCGCGGCAAGGATCAACTCCTCCCGACAGGGAGACCTTCGAAACCCGGACTGCTTTCGCTCGTCCGGTGAGTTCGAGATAACGGCGCGTGACGGCCGCAAGCTCATTGGCAGCGCCCAGATGACCACGCGGACCGCAATCCTTCAGCACGGTTCCATTCCTCTCAGCAATCCCGGCAGGCGGGTGTTCCGCTACCTTGGCGTGGAAGAACCGGCGGATTCCCATGATCCTTCGTCCCTGGACGAGCAGGCGGGCAAACGTCTCAGCTTCGAGGAGGCGCGGTCAGGTTTTGCCTCCGCGTTCAGAGATTGCGTGCACGCCGAGGAATCAGACCTCAGCGCGGAAGAGCGGGAGGCCGCGGCCCGCATCCTCGCTCAAAAGTACTCGAGCGACGAATGGAACCTGGCATTCTGATCGTGGAGACGCGATCCGCGCATCGCTTCCTGAAGGCGGCGTCTGCCGCGCTCCTCCTGGCCGCCCTGGCCGGCAGGGCCTGGGGCCTTGGATTTTTCGATCCCGGCCCGCCCGCGTCTCTTGCCTCCCGCATCGCAGACGCAATGACGGACGACGAGCTGCTTGGACAGGTGTTCTTCCTGGGCTACCAGGGAGTGGGACCGTCCGCGGAGATCCAGCACTGGATCAAGGACCACAGCATCGGCGGAGTGAAGCTGTTCCCGCGCAACGTCTCGGACCTCACCTCGCTTGCTCGGGACGTGGCTCTGATGCAGCGCCTGGCTGAGCGCGGCAGGTTCCATGTCCCGCTTTTCGTGGCCACAGACCAGGAAGGCGGGTGGGTGCGCCAGATCAAGGATGAGACCTCCATCTCCCCGGGCAACCTCGCCCTGGGCGCGGTGGGGGCGCCCGAGGACTCTTTCCTGACCGGGTACTACCTCGGCAGGGAGCTCGCGGCGCTCGGCATCAACATGGACTTCGCGCCCACCGCGGACGTCTACTCCAACCCCGAAGCGAGCGTCATCGGCCCGCGTTCCTTCGGGTCCGACCCCTCGGAGACGGGGCTCCTCTCCGCCGCTTATGCGCGCGGCATGCAGAAGGCCGGGGTCATTACCACCGCGAAGCATTTCCCCGGGCACGGTTCCGCGGACAAGGATTCGCACGGCAGGCTTCCCCGCATCGATGTCACGCTTTCCCAGCTCCTGGACCGGGACCTCGTGCCGTATCGGATCCTCATCGCGGAGGGCATTCCCGCGGTCATGACCGGTCACCTCGCTTTCCCGCGAATCCTCGGCAACCTGACGCCAGCGTCGCTTTCTCCGTTCTTTCTACAGAGCGTGCTCCGTGACCGGCTCGGGTTCAAGGGGATGATCATCACGGACGACATGGAGATGGACGGGGTGCTCACCGGGGGCCTCACCACGCCGAGCGCATGCCGGCGGGCCCTGGAGGCGGGAAACGATATGGTGCTCATCTCGCACACGCCGGCAACCCAGGCGCGGACGTGGGATGAGCTCATCAAGACGATGCGCCATGACGCCGCTTTCAGGGCCGCCGTCAAGGGCTCCGTGCGGCGCGTCCTGGAGACCAAGCTTCGATTCTTCCGTGACGGCAGCTCTTTGTTGATCCCGGATCCAGACAGGGTAGCGTCCCTGGTGCCCGCGGCGGGCGCGCTTGACTTCTTCACGCAAAGCGCCACCCGGGCGGTCACGGCCATTTCCTCCGCGCAGGTCCCCTTCCGCCCGGCGCAGGGCCGCAGGATCCTGCTTGCGGGGCAGTTTCAGGACTTCATGAGCGAAGGCCTTCGACGGTATCCCCGCGCGGAGACTTTCCTCTTTCCCTTCATGCCTTTCTACGTGGCCCGCAGGGAGGACAGAGCGGCAATGCGAGCCCTGGCCGGCCGCTATGACACCATCGTGTTCTGCCTTGCCAATTTCAACAGCCTGGACGTGCTGAAGGAGCTCCAGGGCATGGCGAAGAACGTCGTCGTGATCTCCGCGCTGAGCCCCGTCTATCTCCAGGAAGTCCCGTGGGTGACCACCGCCATCGCCGTCTACGGGGACGGGAAGGATTCGTTTCGAGCCGGGTTCGCGGCGCTCGCGGGTGACTTCACGCCAACCGGCACGCTCCCGGTCCGCTTCCCGCCGGGGAGCGAGGGCACGCAGAAATGACCTGGCGGGCGGCGGCGCGGGCGGACATGGATGGCGTCCTGTCGTTCCTCCTCCGTGATGAGTCCCTCTGTGTTCCTTTCACCGCGCGCCTCCGAACCGGCGCGCGCGGGCAGACCGTGTACGTTGCCAAAGACGCGCGGGGTTGCGTCACCGGCACCTTTCTCATCACGTCATCCGGGCTCCTTCTCCCGCTGCTGGCGGACGACGTCTCTCCCGGAGCCGAGCTCTCCCGGCTGCTGCGGGACGTTCATCCGCCCATTCATTCCATCATGGGCACCGGTCGGTCGACAGGCGCGATGGAGGCCCTGATGCCCAGCCTCCCGACAGCGCGCATCGAGTATTTCCTCATGAGTGTCACCCGGGAAAGCGCGCGGCCGGCTCTCGCGTCGCAGGACGGCAGGCTCGCCATCCGCATGGCCGGGGAGGCGGATGCGCATGCCCTTTTTCCGCTCCAGAAAGCGTACGAGCTGGAGGAGGTGGTGGTCGACCCGCGCCACTTCAACGACGCGCAGTGCCTGAAGCTCCTGCACAGGACGCTGAAGGAGGAGCTCGTGTTCGTCGCGGAGCGGGACGGCGCGCCGGTGGCAAAGGCGGCGACAAATGCCCGCGGTTTTTCGGTGGACCAGATCGGCGGAGTCTTCACCGTTCCCGGCTCTCGGGGCATGGGAGTGGGCCGACTGGTGGTCTCTGAGCTGTTGAAGAGAGTCCTCCGCGAAAAAGAGGGCGCATGCCTTTTTGTGAAGAAGAGGAACCGGCCCGCAATCTCCCTGTACGAGAGGCTTGGCTTTCTGCCCGTCACGGACTACGTGATCAGCTACTACGGCCTCTGAAAGCCGAAAGCGTTCTACATTTCGACCTCGACACGGATCTCCGCGCCCCGCGTTCCCGGGGGCACGACGTTCGACTGGACCCGCTTCCCGTTGACCGTGATCGTCCTTTCCTGCGGCGTCCTGCCCGAGTTCCGTATCCGTATGGAATACCGGCAGCCGCGGAACCTCCTGGTCAGCTCCACATTCTGCAGCTCGGGCGGCAGGGAGGGATCTATCCTCAGGCCGTCGAACTCCGGCCGAACCCCGAGGATCCACTGCGAGACGGCAACGAAGTTCCAGGCGGCGGTGCCAGTGAGCCAGGAGTTCTTGGCTTCCCCGTGACGGGGGGCTGCCTTGCCGGCGACCATCTGCGAGTACACGTACGGCTCGGTCCTGTGAAGCTCCTGCACACCCTCCAGGTACGAGGGGCAGATCCTCTTGTAGTAATCGAAGGCCTGCCCGGCTCGGCCCGCGACGCACTCCGCGATCATGACCCACGGGTTGTTGTGGCAGAATACGCCGGCATTCTCCTTGTACCCGGGCGGGTAGGATGAGACCTCACCGAGCTCCACGTGGTACTCCCGATAGGGAGGATCCAGGATCACGATCCCATACCGGGTGGCCAGCCGGTCCCTGACGGCGTCAAGAGCCTTGAGGGGGTACCCGTGCTCCGTCCCGACGCGTGCCATGGCGCACCATGCGTTGGCCTCGACGTAGATCTGGCCGTCCGTGTTTTCCCGCGAGCCGACCTTGTTCCCGAAGCTGTCGTAGGCCCGCAGGAACCATCCGCCATCCCAGCCGTGCGCCAGGATGGCACTGCGCATCTCGTTGACCCGGGCCTGCGCCTCATCCGCCATCGCCTCCCGCCCTGTCCGTCGGCAGATCTGGATGAAATCCTCTCCGATCAGGACGAACATCCCCGCGATCATCATGGACTCCGCGGTCCTTCCGTCACGGGACACCGCGGTCTGGAATGATTCGTTGGGGTCGGTGGAGAAGCAGTTGAGGTTGAGGCAGTCGTTCCAGTCCGCGTGCCCGATCAGAGGAAGCCGGTGCGGACCCAGGTTCTCAACGACATGATTGAAGGACCGCAGCAGGTGCTCGAACATCGGGGCCGGGACGGGCTCCGCGTCGAAGGGAACAGGCTCCTCCAGGATTGCCCAGTCACCAGTCTCCTTGATGTAGCCGGCGACGCCAAGGATGAGCCACAGGGGGTCGTCGTTGAAGTCTCCGCCCACATCCCGGTTTCCTTGCCGGGTCAGCGGCTGGTACTGGTGGTAGGCACCGCCATCGGCAAACTGCGTGGAGGCGACGTCCAGGAGGCGCTGGCGGGCCCGCAGCGGGATCT
>Ga0209415_10008611_pt1 | contig 17676 bp, 14 predicted proteins | sample PeaSoiSIISIP2007_FD_187696 | JGI IMG/M metagenome (GOLD analysis project Ga0209415, IMG submission 187696) | Peat soil microbial communities from Weissenstadt, Germany - SII-SIP-2007 (SPAdes) (version 2) | ecosystem: Environmental > Terrestrial > Soil > Wetlands > Peat | place: Germany... | reverse complement strand
TTGTGCAGGTTTTTTTGATTGTAGAGGGTGCCCAGTTGATAGTGCGCGATCGGCTCGTCCGGCGTTCGAGCGAGCAGCCCCAAGAATTGCTCGATTGCTCGCTTGGTGTCGCCCTGACGCTTGTAGTAGATCCCGAGGTTGAACCAGGTGTGCGGCAGCGCAGGATCCTGGCGCTGCACCTCTTGCAAGCGCTTGACACCTTCCTCTTCCCGCCCTTGCACCTTGAGCAGCGCGAGGGCGTAATTTAGTTTGTCGCGTGCGGAATCGGGCGCGATTTGGAGCGCCTGCTGAAACTCCCGGACGGCTTCCTGTTGGGTGGTGGGATTCTCATAGAACGCTTTGCCGAGATTGCGGTGCTGGTCCAACAGGTTTTGATTATGCGGTTTGGAACACGCCACCGCCATTAAGACGAATGCAACTGAGATAAATTTCGTACTCAATCGCAATTCCATGCGGCGCGCCTAATGTGCCCCGGCGGGCTCGTGCGCTGTCACCCCGCGGCTCTCATCGATCGTCAGGAACTGATTCGCGGCTACGCTTCCGATCGACTGTTTGGCGCCGCTGGGCCACTCGATCTCGATAGACGCCGCTGTGTCCTTCCCCAGACCGAACGTGGCCGCAAGATCGCTCTGCGAACAATAACTGGACCCGCTGTGGACTGTGATCGACTGCTTGCCGGAAGCGCTTTGTAGCCGAATCACGGCGCCAATGCCATCCCGATTGCTCTTGGTGCCCGACAGCCGGATGGTGAGCCAGTGATTGCGATTGCCGCCGTCGTTGCGGTACAGGTATGCGGGTCCGTTGTTGGTGGAAATAAGAATGTCCAGGTCGCCGTCGCGATCGAAGTCCGCGTAGGCGGCTCCTCGCGCCACAATGGGGCGATTGAAAGCGGCGCCCATGGCGGCTGTCACGTTCGCGAAATGATGATCGCCCAAATTGCGAAACAGCAATGGCGCCTCGCGATAACTCACCTTAGGCTGCACGCGGCCGATCTGTTCATCGAGGTGGCCATTGGCGGTGAAGATATCGGGATAACCGTCCAGATCGTAATCGAAGAAGAACACGCCGAAGGTTAATGAGAGCAGGCTGGACCGGCCCACGGTAGACGAAGGCGCCTCATCCACGAACAGCCCGTTGCCTTCGTTGTGATACAGGCCCAGCATCTGGTTCGAGAAATTGCCGACCAGCAAATGCGCCCGTCCGCTGCGGTCATAATCCGCCGAATCGGCTCCCATCGCGCCGCGCGCCGCTCCATCTTCGCCGTATGCAACCCCGGCCGCCATGCCTGCTTCCGTGAATGTGCCGTTGCGGTTGTTTCGATACAGCTTGTTCGGTTGCGTGTCGTTCGCGACGAAGAGGTCCGGCCAGCCGTCGCCGTTGTAATCCAAAACCGCGACTCCCAAAGATTTGCTGGTGGGATCGCCCACGCCCGCCTTTTCGGCGACATCTTCAAAATGGCCGCCGCCGAGATTGTGGAATAACCTGCTACGCGTGCCCTGGTATGATTCGGGAGTACAGTACGACTTGGTCGCGCCATCCAGCGAGCACCATAAATCCAGCTTCGGCGTCCACTGTACGTAATTTGCTACAAAAAGATCCAGCTTGCCGTCGCGATCGAAATCCACCCATGCCGCGCTGGTGCCGAAGCTCGCGTTTTGAATGCCCGCGCTCTTGGTCACATCGCGAAATTTCCCACGTCCCTCGTTGTGAAAAAGATGATCGCCATCCAGCGCCGTAATGTACACGTCGCCGCGTCCATCATTGTCGTAGTCGCCGATAGCGACGCCCATTCCGTACATTTCGACGTCGAGGCCGCTGCCGCGAGTAATGTCGGTGAAGGTGCCATTGTGGTTGTTGCGATAGAGCGCCGGCAGGGACTTCTTGCTGTTGGGCGTCCAGTCCTTGCCGTTGATCAGCAGGATGTCGGGCCAGCCGTCGCCATCGGCGTCGAAGAAAGCGCAACCGGAGCCGAGCGTTTCCGGCAGATATTTCTTGCCGGCGGCGCCGCTGTTATGCGTGAAGTGGATTCCAGCCTGAGCCGTGACGTCGGTAAAGGCTATCCCGCTATCGGATGCCGCGGGCGCGCCCAGTATAACAACGCTTGCCAGGACGCCAATCCCCAATGCCCAACCCCTCATTTGACAGCGCTTTCATGATCGTGGATCGGCTGCCGCTCGTTATTGTCTTCGGGACTCGATGCCCGGCGGCGAGCGGTCAGCGTCTGCGAAGCTTCCTCCGCTTTGAACCGGCGGAAGAGTTTTTCCTCGCGCTCTGCCGTGGCGGTGTCGCCGAGGCCTCGGGCAGCCAGCATCCACGTGTAATGCATTTGAACATCCTCGGGATCCACCGCATTCACGGCTCGCAACGCCTCGATGGCTGGCGCGTACTGACGTTTCAGAAACAGAAGCCGGGCGATTTGGTTCAATGCCACGCGGTCGCGTGGATATTGGGAGCGAACGCGGTAAAGCGATTGAAGCGCGCCGTCGTAGTCGCCATCCGACTTCTGGATCGCTGCCTTGAAGAACCACGAGCGGCCAAATTGCGGAGCGATCTGAATCGCCTTGGCGATGTAGGGCTTCGCGGCGTCGGTCTCGCCTTCCTGAATCAACGCCCGGGCAAGGTTCAGCCAGCCATCGGCATAACCGGGCTCGGCCTCGGTGGTTTTTCGAAATGCGTATTCAGCGCCCTTGAGATCGCCTTGCAGCAATAGGCCGATGCCCCAATCGTTCCAGCGCTCCCGATCTTTTTGGCGGACCACCGGCGACCAGGCAGACTCGCCGAGGGGCACCGTAGTGCTGGCTTCGGCGAGTGTCACGATCGGAAGATCGGGAATTCGATCGCGAATTGCGCCCGAAACATTCGCGGGTATGAAATGCGGCGCGCCGTACGCGAATTGCGTATACGACCAGGCGAACTTCCGATAATTCAGCCGCGCCGTGAAGTGCAACGGCCCGCGCGCGTCTTTGGGAACTCGCACCAGATAGTGCGCCACGTCGGCCGCGCCGGGCGGAATCAGCCTGACATATAGCAAGCTCCGGGTCTGCCATGCGTTCCGCTTGTCGATGGGGTTGCCGTCGCCATCGAGCTGGAAGGAGCGATAGAAATGAGCGCCTGGCTCTACCGGACCGCGCCCACCATCGGTAACGTTCCCGCTCCAAAAAATGACGCCGCCATCGCTATCGCGGGCCTGTAATTCCAGCCACGCGTCGAACGCATCCACCGTGCCACCGGGAAAAAAATGCCCGATCTTTCGGGTTCTCACCACAACATCCACGCGCGCGGTGCTGCCTGGTTCCAGCTTCGCGCCTGAAGTGTCCAGGGGTGCCGCGATCTTGCCAACCTCGCGGATTACGACGTCGCCTTGTTGTTCCGCTTCCTCGCCCACGGCGAAAGTCGTATTCGATCGAGGCGTATCGTTGCGTCGAAGCATCTCCCCAGTTCCGCTAGGATCACTGGCCGGCGATGCCGCGAAGATATCTACGGTGATGAACCCGGATTTCAGGAAATCTTCCTCAGCCTTCAGTTGGGAATCGTCGTGATTCGCGAACGCAATGGCCGTGTTTGCGCCCGGGAAACGATGCGAATGCACCTGGCCATCGCGATTGCCGGGATCGTGCGACGCCACTAGCGGCATGTGACAATCCGCGCAGTTGAGCGACTTCGCAGGATAGTAAAACGATCGCGCGCCCTGGCCGGAGACGCCGCTCGCCTGCCAATTGTCGTAATCGTCGAACCCTCGCACCCAGCGGTAGTTGTTCACGGGTACGTCCAAATGCACTTTGTGGCAAGAGGCGCAGTATTCCGCCGTTTGCTCCCGCATGAACGGCTTCATGAACGTGGCCCGGTGAGGCTTCGGGTTGAGATAGATCAGGAACCGGTCGAGCGCCTGAATGAATGGGTTCTTGCTGGATGCCAGCTCGTGCAGCGGCGGATACTCGACGGTGAAATCGCCGTTGCCCATGGAGCTACCCACATGCACGATGGCGTGGCAGGACATGCAGCCGAGCCCCGCTTGCGCTTCGGGTGTATTGATCTGCTCGCGAATCGGCCGATCGAAGCGGCCATTGAAGAACACAGCGTGATCATGGCAACCCGCGCACCACTTGCTGGGCCGCGTGCCGATGTTGGCCTGCATGTATTCGATCGCCTTACGATAGAACTGATTATTGAAGGAAGCGAAGTGATGGGCAGAGCTTTTCCACTGCTCGTAGATGTCTTTGTGACATTGCCCGCAGCCCTCCGAATCCATGAAGAAGTTCGATGGAATAATCTTGCCGGTGTTGGTCTGCGCCGAAGATGGCGCGAAGGGAGAATGGGCGCCCGCGCCTTCCACATCCATCGACAGGGGTGCGCTTGAGGGATTCTCGATCCGATTAAGTTGCGGCGGCCAAGGGATCACTGGAAGAAGCAAGAGCACGGCCAGAGCAACGATGCCGAGGCGCGAGCGGCGGACCACGCGCCATCCGATCAGCGCCAGCGCCATTTCGGCGAGCGCGATATGCAGCCACAATACCGCGCGCTGATCATACGTGTTGCCGCGGAACACCAGATACACTGCCACCACAGCCGCGGCCAGAAAGATCCCGCATTCGACCGGATATTGGCGCACATAGCGCGCTGCCAGCAACGCCAGCGCCAAGCCCAACCCAAGATGCAGCAAGACATTCGCTTCGTAAAAAATGGTGGCGTGCGCGAAAGCGGCCAAATAAGCACCGTTCACGGCCAAGAGAACCAGTGCCCACACTGCTACCCGCCGCATGTCATTCTCTCTCTACCGTGGGACTCATGAGTTTATTTAGTCCGGGATTTCCTTTTTAGGTCCGAGATTTCTCCCAGTGTACACCCAGCCGCTATTCTCCGACCCTCCCAGGCAGCCGGCCCCGGCCAGCAGCCCCCGCGAGATAAACTGATGAGCGAATGTCCAGACGCTCGTCAGTGATCCGGCGCGAGTCATCGGAAACCAAGGCGGGGGAAGCCAAGGCGGGGGAAGCCAAACCACTCCAGGCCGAAACCCAGGCGGTGGAGCGCAGCTACCGCTATCTTGTTCCCTGGCTCCTGTTGTTTGCCGGCAGTGGCTGCGCAGCGCTCATTTACGAAATCGTCTGGTTTCAGTTGTTGCAACTGGTAATCGGCTCCTCGGCCGTATCGCTAGGGTTGCTTCTCGCGGCCTACATGGGCGGGCTGTGTCTGGGTAGCGCCGCTCTGCCGAGGCTGGTTTCGACGCGGCATCATCCCATGCGCGTCTACGCGCTTCTGGAATTGGGGATCGCGGCGTTCGGGATCATAGCGCTGTTCGGCGTGCCCTGGATCGCACGCATTTACGTCGCGGGAGCTACCACCGGGTTGGCGGGCCTGGTGCTGCGCGGCGCGGTTGCAGCCGTGTGCCTGCTTCCTCCTACTTTCCTGATGGGAGCTTCGCTTCCCGCTATCGCCCGCTGGGTGGAGACGACGCCTCGGGGAGTTTCATGGATGGGGCTGCTTTACAGTGCCAATGTCGCGGGCGCGGTAACTGGCTGCGTCCTGGCCGGCTTCTACCTGCTGCGTGTCCACGACATGGCTTTCGCCACCTACATCGCCGCGGCGATCAATGTTGCAGTGGCATTACTCGCGCTGGCGGTGGCCAGTAGCGCCGGCAGCTGGACGGACCCGGGTCCCCAGGAACGTGGCGCCCAGGTAACGCGCGCGCCTGCCGTGATGTTCGTTTATGCAGCGATTGCGTTTTCCGGACTGACCGCCCTCGGCGCCGAAGTGGTGTGGACGCGGCTGCTCTCGTTGCTGTTGGGCGCGACCGTCTATACCTTCTCCATTATTCTTGCCGTGTTTCTCACCGGCCTGTGGGCCGGCAGTGGCGCCGGTTCTTTCCTGGCCCGCCGGGTGCCGGATCCACGCTTGGCGCTGGCCGGTTGCCAGATCCTGCTGGCCCTTGCGATCGCCTGGACCGCGTTCACGATCGCGTATGTGCTGCCCGGGTGGCCTGTCGATCCGTGGCTTGCTACCAATCCCTGGCTCAACTTCGATCTGGACCTGACGCGCTGCATCCGCGCCATTTTCCCGGCAACGTTGCTGTGGGGCGCGAGCTTTCCGTTGGCGCTGGCCGCCGCGGCCGCGAACAGGGAGGATCCCGCGCGATTGACGGGCGAGGTGTACGCGGCCAATACCGCCGGGTCCATTGTGGGCGCGCTCGCTTTCAGTCTGCTGTTGATTCCCGCTATGGGAACGCAAGGCTCCCAACAGGTGTTGATCTGGTTGGCGGCGGCGGCCGCGATAGTCGCCGTTGCACCGGTGGTTTTCAGCTTGCGGCGTGCCCTCATCGTGTCCGCGGGGGCGCTGGCCGGCACAGTGATGCTGGCGTGGGGCTTAAGTGCGACCGTGGGCGCGGTTCCGTGGCAGGCCATCGCCTATGGCCGCCGCGTGGCGCCGATTCTGCGGGGCCTCGATCGTGCGGCCGATTCCCAGACCACTCCCGTGTTTGTGGGCGAGGGAATCAACTCGTCGGTGGTGATAACCGAGCACGGCGACCAGAAATCTTTCTACGTGAGTGGTAAATCGGAGGCCTCCTCGGCGCTGCTCGACATGCGGCTGCAACGCATGATGGGACACCTCCCCGCGTTAACAAGCCCGGCGCTGCGTTCGGTGTTGGTGGTGGGGTTCGGCGCCGGAGTCACCGCTGGTTCCTTCGTTCCCTACCCCGAGGTCCAGAGCATCGCGATCTGCGAATTGGAACCTTTGATTCCGCCCGCCTCCGACGAGTTTTTCGGCCAAGAGAATAACCATGTGCTGCGCGATCCCCGCTCCCGCGTGATTTATGATGACGCCCGGCACTATATCCTGATCAGCCCGGAAAAGTTCGACGTCATCACCACCGATCCGATCCATCCGTGGGTCAAAGGCACTTCGACGCTGTACTCCAGGGAGTATTATGAGTTGGTCAAGCGCCATTTGAATCCGGGTGGAGTAGCGGCGCAATGGCTGCCGATTTATGAGAGCGACGAGGAAACCGTCAAGACCGAGCTGGCAACTTTCTTCAGCGTCTTTCCGAACGCGACGGTCTGGAGTAACTATTTGAACGGCGACGGGTATGACCTGGTGCTACTGGGCAGTGCCGGCGCGTCCGCCATTCATGTGGATTCACTTCAGCGGCGTCTGGACCAGTCCAGCTACTCCGCGGTGTCCTCGTCGCTCGCCCAAGTCGGGTTCCATTCCGCCGTTGATTTGCTTGCGACCTACGCGGGCGGCGCCCCGGACCTGGCGCCGATGTTAGCCAACGCGCAGGTGAATGAAGATCTGAATATGCGCTTGCAGTACATGGCGGGACTGGGGCTGAACTCGGTGACCGCTCCACGGATTTATCGCGAGGTCCTGTCCTATCGCAAATTTCCCGAAGGACTGCTGGTGGGAAGTGGCGCCGGCGTGAACGCGTTGCGTGAATTGATTGGGCGGCCCCATCGCACGTTCTGACATGCGGCATCCGTTGTTGCAACAACCGTTGTGTTCCCTGCTCTGTGCCTGTCTGCTACCCTGCGGCGCAAGCGCGGAAGTTCTATGCGCGCTGGGATCCGGCGCTGCTTCCTACGACGCCAAGGCCGATCAGCGCCCCACCGGCGACGCCATGCAATTGGCTGGCCGCATGAACGCGGCGCTGTCGCCAACCTGCTCGCCGAAGTGCCCTCAGATCGCGATATACCGCAACGCCACGGCGGCAAATGCCATGCTGGTGGTAACAGGCGACCAGGCGAAGTTTGTGTACGCACCGCGGTTCTTCACGGCGGTCTACGATCGATACGGTGACGGCGCCATCATTGCCCTCATCGCCCACGAGTACGGCCATGCCCTCGCCGAGACGATTGCGGCTCCGTGGATGAAAAGTGCCTGGACGGGGGAGCTGCGGGCCGATGCCTGGGCCGGGTGCGCGCTGGCCAAGAGCGATCTGAGCTCAAACGATCTGACGGAGGCTTTAACCGCAGTTTCGAAGTATCCACCTGTTGCCGATCCGGGCGCTCAACCGAGTTGGAGCCTGCGTTTGCCGGCTCTGCGGCTCGGGTATATCCATTGTGGTGGAGATGGCTCAAAGTTCGACAGCGCAGCCGGTGGCGGCAAGCGCAACTAGTGGTCCGCTACCCACTTGTGTCGCATTCATCCTCGCACTCCTTGCCGCCGCCCGCGTCTATTTCCGCAGCCGCACCGACACGGCGCTCGAAGTACTCGCCCTTCGCCAGCAGGTCGCCGCTCAAACCGAGGCGGCCCAGGGAATCAAAGCCGACCTCCGGCGCCACCGTGATGTCGCTGCCGCACCTGGGCGAACCACTGATCTGGATGTAAAACGATGTCCGTTTGTAAAAAAGAGACCTGTCGGTAGCCAAAACCGCATTCACAGCCGCGGCCGAACGATGCAATCGCGGCTGCGTGATTCCGCGCACCCCTGAAAGTGCTATGACACGTCGGAAAGTTCGGTCTGGACCTGCAATCTGAGGAGGGGCCTCAAACCAGTCTTCGTCGGAATATGCCATGTTTCCACGGAATCGGACGATAAGAGCCGGTGTATGGCTATCACCTTCGGGCGACATACCGGAGAAACGCTATGATGTCTTGCGCTCTTAGGCGCCCGTCTGCTTTCACAAAAACATCCGTTGTCAGAGCGTGCCTGCTTCTAGCTATGGTCGGGCTCGCATCGGCAGTAGCCTTCGGGCAGGATGTTGATCCTTCAAAACCCGCCGCTGAAAAGACCCTTGTCGATCTCAGCCTCGAGCAGCTTCTGAATGTGAAAGTGACGTCGGCTTCGCTCCACGAGCAAAGCCTCAAGGATGCTCCTGCCAGCGTCACGGTCATTACTGCTGACGAGATCCAGAAGTTCGGCTATAGAACCCTGGCGGATGCGCTCAGCTACGTTCGCGGTTTCTTTACTAGTACGGACCACACCTATACCTATCTCGGAGTTCGTGGATTTTCGTTGCCGGGCGATTATGACACACGGGTGATCGTCATGATCAACGGCCATAGCATCGCCGACAACATCTTCAACCAATCCACGTGGTTCGGCAATGACTTTCCGCTGGACATGGACCTGGTGGACCGGATCGAGGTGATGCGCGGCGCTTCTTCCTCGCTGTATGGCAGCAACGGGATGCTGGCCACCATTAACGTGGTAACGAAGCGGCCCGAGGACGTGCATGGCTCGAGCGCCCGGTTCGAAACCGATAGTCTCGGCGAACGGAAGGTCGAAGGCTCGACATCATTGTCCTTGCCGCACGGCGCCAATCTGCTCTTCTCCACATCGATCTTCAACAACAGCGGAGCAGATCAACTGTATTTCAGCGAACTCGATACTCCGCAGACGAACTTCGGCAGGGCCGTTCGAATGGATGGCGAAAAAGGCTACCATGCATTCCTGGATCTGACGTGGGGGCACTGGGAGATTCTCGCCGTAGCCGGTGACCGCGTCAAGCAGCAGCCGATCTCCTGGGGCGACACGGTGTTCAACGACAGAGGCACCAGCGCGGAAGACTCCCGTAGCTTCCTCGATATTTCCTACACCAAAAAGTATTCGGGCGATCGCACTTTGAGCTGGCGAACCTCTTATGACGCGTACCGCTATCGCGGTATCTATCACTATAACGACGATGGCGGAGTCCTGGACAGTCGCGAACGCGATTACGGCGACTGGCTCGGTTCGAAGATTACCTATCGCATGCCGGACTACGGAACTGGCTACATCACGATCGGGATGGAAGGCAGGCTTGACTTACGCGCATTACAGAATGCGTTTAACCTCACACCTGAGCCCGTACAAATTCTGGAAATCAACCGGCCCGATCGATACGCCGGGTTTTTCGTACAACAGGAATGGACGCTCGGCAACCATTGGGAGATGAATGTCGGCGCCAGGTTCGACTGGTCCTGGTTGAAGCGGAGCGCGCTTTCCCCGCGTGCGGCCCTAATTTATAAGCCGACATCGACGACCGACATCAAGCTGCTCTACAGCAGAGGTTTTGGAAATCCGAGCAGCTATGACATGTTTTACCAGGATAACGGTCTGACGCAGGTCGCCAATACGTCCTTGCGGCCGGAAACGACGGATACCTTCGAAGTGGATATCGACCAGGATTTCACCAAGCACATTCACGGTGGAGCATCCGTGTATCACTACCAGGTGGACAACTTGATTCAGCAAATCTTCTTACCTAACGGGCTGCTCCAATATGTCAATCAGGATCGCGTGCGTGCTGCTGGCGCTTCTGTTGAATTGGCTTACCAGCTTCGAGTTGGCGGCGAGTCTTGAGTTTCAGAGGGCCGTATTCTCCAATGGCGCGGTTCTACCGAATTCACCAGGACAGGTTGGCAAGCTGCGCGCGTCCGTACCGTTATGGCGCAATCGACTCACCGTCAGCGCCGGAATCCAGGCGCTCGGCCAGCGAAATACTTACGCCGGCATCACCGTGCCGTGGGTGATTCTGCCCGAAGTGGTGGTGAGCACCAAGACTCTTCCTGGCGGGCTCCAACTTAGCATGGGGATCAAAAATCTCTCGAACAGTTTTTATCGTGATCCGGTGGGTTTGAATGCAGTCGTGGACACCATGATCGGCAATGGCCGGACGTATTATCTGAATCTGAGTTGGCATCAACCCCAGCGGAATGACTCGACAAAGGAGAAGAATATTCCGAGAACTGCGACGAGTGGCTTCTGAAAAAGGTCGAAGGTCCCTTCGGCTGGAGCGAAGGTGTAAGGAGTAAATGCTTCTCAAGGCTAGCTGCATGTTCATCGTGGGATTGTTCCTTCCCGCGGTCGGCCGCGCGCAAATTGTCGAGGAGTACAGAGTGAAAGCGGCGTTTGTTTACAACTTTCCGAACTTTATAGAGTGGCCCGCGCGGAATTTCAAGAGCGCTCAAGGCCCACTTATCATTTGTGCCCTCGGGAAGAGTCCTTTGAGCGATGCTCTGGCGGAAGTGGTCCAGCAGAAACCCGCGGAGGGCCGGCCCATCGTGATCCGGGTCATTGAGGATGCAGTGGAAGCGTCTGAGTGCCACATTATCTTCATTCGCGCCTCGGAGCGAAAGCGGTCGCGCTCGATCCTCGATGTTACCTCCGGGCGGGGAATCCTAACCGTCGGCGAGATGGACAGTTTTCTCGCCGAAGGCGGAGTCATCAACTTCAAAATTGACAACGAGAAGATTCGAATCCAAGTCAATCTCCGCGCGGCGGATCAGCAACAGCTCCGAATCAGTTCAAAGTTGCTGGGATTGTCTCAGATTGTAGTGGGACGCTGAAATGACCTTGCTGGCAAACTATCCAAACCTGCCCGTCAAGCACAAGCTTCGGCTAATCATCATGTTCACGGTGGGCGCGGCATTACTGTTGGCTAGCGCTGCGGTGCTCATTTGCGGACCTAGGAACCACAACATGCCAGGGTTGGCCTGGAAGCCGGAGTGACGGTCGGCTATCCCGAGTGTTCAAATTCTCAAAGTTCTGTCCGCATACGCCGTAATTCAGGACCTAACTCCTTTTCTGATCGGATAAACTAAGCTCTGCCAACAGATGCCGATCTCTCCAGGCGAAAAACTCGGCGTAGCCCGCCTGCCTGATATTATTGGCCTTCGCATGGAGCAACGGATCTCCGTGCTGATGGCCGTTGACGAGCAGTATGCGGCGCCGTTGTTGGTAACCGTCGCATCGCTTCTGGAAAGTCTCCGGCCAGGCGTGGGCTTGGACCTATACGTTATGGGTAGCGGACTTCGGCCTGGGACGCGCAGCAGACTCGAAGGCGGCTGGGATGGCCGCGTCCGGCTTCACTGGACGCCCCTAGATAACTCGAAGCTCGAATCGTTCCAAGGATATGCCCATCCGTCGTCACGCGTGGCCAACTTTCGCCTGGTGGTTGGATCGTGTCTCACAGGCGACGTCTCGAAGGTGATTTATCTCGACGCGGATCTCCTAATCCAAAGAGACATCTTTGAGCTCTGGGAACAAGACATGCAAGGTAAGATCGTGCTTGCGGTGCAGGACAGCTATATCCAGAAACTCCCGGCTCGCTGTCTTCCGGCGCAGGCGGAGGTCGAGCGGCCTTACTTCAACTCGGGTGTGATGGTGATCGATCTGGAAGCGTGGCGGATGGCGGAGATTGAGCAGTGCTGCCTGGAAGCTGCCAGACGGCTGCAGCATCGAACCAAATGGCTTGACCAGCACGTACTCAATGCATGCCTGGCTGGCCGCTGGGGACGGTTAACGCCGGCCTGGAACAAGCAGTTTTTCCTGGACGTGTTCCCGGACTGGCAGTGCAGTCCCTACGAGGAGGAAGAGTTTCTGGAGGCACGCAGCGACCCGGCAATCATTCATTTCAGCTCGCGAACCAAGCCTTGGCAAGCGTTCTGCGATCATCCGCGCCAAGACGTTCTCGCCTACCGGGCCGCACTCCGCCGCAGCGCTCTGGGGGCAGGCTTGGAAGCAAGGCCATCGCTTGCGCGGCGAACCGGCGAGTTCTTTGCCGCTCCCCACCGGCATCTTCTGGACGGCATCGCGGCGGCGGTCCGAGCCAAACGGCGAAAGCATGCGCTACGGATGATGCTACCGGGCATGTTGAGACTCGCGATTCTACATCCTTGGACATTGGCGACTGTACCGCTGTCGGTGGCTCACGAGCGAGCCGCTCGATGGTTGGCTCAGCGGTTGAGTAGACTAAGCGCTGTCCGGCGACCACGGAGATGTTAGCCTAATTTATGACGCATATGGCTCTCAACTCCGCGTCCTCGACTAAACAGCCAGCCGTGACGGTGATGGTGGTTTCCGACTACCGGCCCGGAGAAAAGAAGTCATGGGACGATCTTCGTGGGACCCTCGCTGCGTTGGGGCGCCAAAACTTCGATGAACCGATTGACTACATTCTCTTAGAGAATGCCCGCGATCTCGAGAGAATGCCCGAGGATGTACCGCGGACGATACCGGGGGTCCGCGTGATCGCCTCCGACTCCCGCGGCTCCTACCCTCTCAAGAATGCGGGAGTGCAGGCGGCAACCGCCGATCTCGTGATGGTTCTCGACGCTGACTGCGTCCCGGACCACGGCTGGGTGCGGGCCGGGGTGGAAGCGATGCGCCAGCGGCCCGACGCGGTTGCAATCAGCGGTCGGACCACCTACCCGGGACGTTCTACTCTGGAACGGTCGCTCGGACTGCTGTCGCGATGTTACGTGGACCGCGGCACGGCAGGCCCGGTTCGTTTGCTCTCGACCAACAACATGATCGTCCGGCGGAGCGTGTTTCGCTCTGACCCGCTGCCGGATGACGCCGGCCCTTTCGCGTACCGGCTGTTGACTGAGCGCCTGCTGCGTCAGGGCGGCCAGCTCTACTTCGAGCCGAAGATGCGAGCCGTGCATGATTTCGAGGGCTGGCCAATGGAGCGGGACTTGCGCCGGCAGGTGGGATGGACTTCGATTCGCATCCGGCAACTCGACGAAAACATTCCGGGGGCAAGAGTTGTGAGGCTGCTCGGCCCGGTCTCGGCGCCGCTGCTGTACGCTTACCGCTTGGCAGAGAGCACGGGTCATTGTTTCCGCCTCCCACGGTATTTTGGGCTTCATGCGGGCCACATCCCTATGCTGCTCGCGCTGGCCGCTCTGGTCCACTCCTTCGAACTGCCCGGTATGTTCCGTGCGCTGGGCGGCCAGCCGGCGGGGCCGACCGTCTATCGCTGATCGAGAAGAAGCAATGGAACGCTGGCAGAGGGGATGAAGTCAGCTGCGTCAAATCCCCGCCATGAATGGTGTCGATGCGGAGAAAGCCTCTCACCGGATCCCGCTGGAGGCCGAAGCGCCCAAGCAGGAGCACGAAGTGGTATTCCTCGAAAACTTCTTCGGCGAGCTGCGGCGCAAAGTGCCCACGGGCAAATAACGTCACTCGCCGATAGCGGCCGAAATCTCTGATGACCGGTTCACTCTTAGCGTGTTGGCCGTGACATTCTTCACTTCGACGAAAAGTCGGCATGCGGCGGATGTGGTTGCTCCGATCTGGCGCACGCTGGCATTCGCCCGCTGGCAGTCATGCGCCGAATTGACCATGTAAGTAATGGACAGAACGAGCATTTGATGTCACCAGCGCTGATCTCGTCAAATGGTGTTCATGATGCGCGTCAGCAGCTTATGGTTGGCCTGTTTCTTAATGGTGTTCAAACCGTGTTCAGGCACGACTGAGTTTTTCACTTCTCCACCGGTCGGCACTCTTCTTGGAGTAAAAGGTGTATTGATCGGACCTCCTCCAGCTTTAGCCGAGATTCAGGTCGAGATGGGCGCCGAAAGCAACGCTCAAAGGTCATTCCACCCGACATCGTCAGTCGTGAAAAGACCGGGCTTAACCGACAAGACCGCCAAGTGTACGTACGCGTAAGCCGACAGTTGATACTCCAGAGCGGATACTATTCGTAACGCAAGGCCACCATCGGGTCTACGCTCGCTGCTCGCCGCGCCGGAGCCAGATTGGCTGCGAGCGCTACGACGCACAGTACCACGGGCGCCACCACGAAAGTGATCCAATCCGTTGGCCGGACACCGAAAAGAAACCCTGTCATCAAACGAGTCAGGGCGAACGATGCGGCCATTCCCACCACTAAGCCAGCAAGGACGGGTCTCAGCCCCTGACCGATCACCAGCCCCAACACTCCGCCGCGACTCGCGCCCAGCGCCATGCGAACGCCGATCTCCTGGGTGCGCTGGGTCACGGCAAACGACACCACGCCGTAAATTCCGATCGCCGCCAAAAGAAGAGCCAGCCCGGCAAAGGATGCTACCAACCCAGTTTGAAACCACTCTGGTGCCAGCGACGCCTCCACCTGCGCCCGGACCGTTCGCAGATCGGTCAGGGGAAGCTCGGGATCGAGCCGCGCGATCGCGGCCCGGAACGCCGAGGTCAACGCTCCCGGCTCGGACGCCGCCTTCACCGCCAACACCATGGACTTGCCGTAGCCCAAGGCGAACAAAGAAGCCGGCAATTGGGCATACGCTTGATACAACTGCGGTCTGACGCCGTTGGTCAATTCGTTGTTCTTCACGTCCGCCACCACTCCGATCACGGTGTACCAAGGGTCGGGTGAGGAGGGCGGTCCCAGCTTGACCTGTTGCCCGACGGCGTCCTTGCCCGGGAAGTATTGCCGAGCCATCGTTTCATTGAAGACCAGCACCGGAGCCGATCCGACCCGATCGCGCGAGTCGAATAGGCGGCCGCGCCTGAGGCGGATGCCGACGGCTTGAAAGTAGTCGCCCAGCACCGTGGCGTTGACGGCAAGCGCCGAGGGAATCGCGGGATCCTTCACCGAGAAGAGGTTTTGGTTCCGCAGAGTGAGCAAGGGTACAGTAGCGGCCCCCGCCGCGCTTGCCCCGGGCAATGTGGCGAGTTTATCCGTCGCACGTTGGAAGAAACCACGGACGGAAGCAGCATCGGAATATGCGGTCGGCGGCAGGGCAACTTGTGCGGTAAGGACGTGCTGGACGTCGAAACCCGGATCGACCGCGCGTAGCGCGATCAAGCTGCGAACCAGCAGGCCCGCACCCACCAGCAGCACCAGCGATAAGGCGACTTCGCTCACAACTAGCAGACCGCGAAGGCGCACGCGGCCCAGCCCGAAGGTCGCATTGCGGGAGACATTTTTCAACCGAGCCGACTCGCCGGTTCGAGCCGCCATCAAGGCCGGAATCGAGCCGAACAAAAGCCCAGTGAGCACCGAAACGATGGCTGTGAACGCGATGACGTGCCAGTCAAGGTCGATGGTCGCGACGCGCGGCACAGAGGCCGGAATCACCCGCGCGAGCAGCGTCACCAGCCACATGGCCAGAAGCAACCCGGCTGCACCCCCGCTGATCGAAAGCAGCAGACTTTCGGTGAGCACAAGACGGAGCAGACGTGCACGGCTGGCTCCCAGGGAGGTGCGTATTACCATTTCTTTTTCCCGGCCCGCCGCTTTCCCCAGCAGCAGATTGGCGACATTGACGCAGGCGATTAACAAAACGAACCCAACCGCGCTCGCCAGCAACCACAGCACCTTTCGCGAATCGTGCGCCACTAGTTCGGTCACTGGCGAGACTTGGGCCTCAAGCGTGAACCCCGCTTGAGCAAAAGCCCGAATGCTCTCACGGATGCGCGCTGCAATCCTTTGCACATCGGCTTGCGCCTGAGCCTTGTTCACCCCGGATTTCAACCGGGCAACAACTGCGAAATTGTAGTTGCCAATGAAGGCCTGCTCTTGCGGTGTAATTCCCAAAGGCACCCAGACGTCGTGGCCACCTCCGAACGGAAGACCAGCTAGCGGAAACTCGACGTCCTTGGGAAGCACGCCAACGATCGTAGTCGGTTTTCGGTCGAAATTGAAAACCCGTCCGACGACACCCGGATCGCCTCCGAATCGTCGCCTCCAGAGCCGGTTACTGATCACCGCAACGCCGCTGTCTGGATGGTCTTCCGTTCGAGTGAATGCTCTGCCGATGGCTGGCGACACGCCAAGAACGGAAAAGATCTCACTGGAGGCGCGCAAAACCTGAATGCGCTCCGGCAAGCCGTTGCCAGTCAAATCCATCGATGTGAAAGTGTACCCAGCCACGGATTCGAAGGCTTGAGAACTGCGTTGATACTCGATCAAGTCCGCCGGGGTGACCGCGATGCCGTTTGGCGAGAGCTTCTTGATCACATCTTCGATCAGCACCAGCCGTCCTGGGTCCCGGAACGGCAGGGGCCGCAGCAGGACGGCGTTGAGGACGGCAAAGATCGCCGAGTTTGCTCCAATTCCCAGCGCAAGCGTCGTCAGGGCAAGGAGCGTGAAGACCCGTTGCCGGGCGAGTAACCGGACGGCGTACCGCAAGTCATGAAGAGTGGTGCCCATAACGAAGGAGCGGGCAATCTTATGACCACTTTAAGGGCATTTGTTTTTAATGAACCGGCCGCGAATCGTGTCCGCTTGCGGGATTCCTTGTTCGCTTGGATGCGCTCCTTAGCGCCGTTCTTGCTGGAGGTGGTTCCTCTCTTTCTCTCATACAACACGGCCTATCTGGATGGAATTACTGGGATTAACCATCGCGCCGGGCAGCATCCCCGGTGGACGGATGGCGGCAAAAGTTCGAAATGCGTCCAGACTGTGGACCCACAATGTGTGCGGACACCCCGAACGCCTCGTTCGCAAGCCTCCCAATCCATGCCGCACCACCTGCTCAGCAATTTGGTATAGAATCTCCACCCAGGAGACCTCGAGTATGTCTTTTCTTGGGCGAAGCTTAATGGCGTTGTCCGCGACGGCAGTTTTCCTCTTGATCGCGGTGCCAGGCTTCAGTCAGGCTCCAAGCAGAACGGCGACGCGGACAACCGCCCAAATTCCCCGTATGCCCGATGGAAAGCCCAATTTCACCGGTCTGTGGCAGGCACTCGGCACGGCCGACTGGGACATCAAGCCGCACTACGCCCTTGCCGGTCCGTTCTTCCAGCTTGGCGCGGAGGGCGCGGAGCCGGCCGGGGAGGGAATCGTAGAAGGCGACGTCATCCCGTACACACCCGAAGCCGCCGCGAAAGCGAAGGAAAATCTTGCCAACCGCGTGAAGCTCGATCCCGAGATCAAGTGCTACATGCCCGGCATCCCGCGCGCGAATTACCTGCCGTTCCCGTTCCAGATCGTGCAGGGCAACAAAGACATCGCGTTTGCCTACGAATATGCAACG
>Ga0209415_10008610_pt1 | contig 17679 bp, 16 predicted proteins | sample PeaSoiSIISIP2007_FD_187696 | JGI IMG/M metagenome (GOLD analysis project Ga0209415, IMG submission 187696) | Peat soil microbial communities from Weissenstadt, Germany - SII-SIP-2007 (SPAdes) (version 2) | ecosystem: Environmental > Terrestrial > Soil > Wetlands > Peat | place: Germany... | reverse complement strand
TATCGCGGCGTCAAAATCGCGGGCGAAGACGTGGTGGAGGAAGAGCCCATCGCGGAAGAAGTTTCGCTCGCCGGCGATCTGGGCGGCTACGAAGACGAAGCCCGCACCGTGTACGCGGGTGGCCTGACCGAAGAGCCGGGCGAAGAGCCGTCGCTAGCCGAGTAGTCGCGATTTACGTTAAATTGAAGGCGGACCTACGACGGTCCGCCTTTTTTATTGACTGCGCTACACTGACGCCGTGCACAAAAGAATCACAATCACGCTCGATCCTGAGGTGGCCCTTTGGGCGTGCAGGAAGGCTGCAGACGACAACACCTCAATGTCGAAACTGATCAACCACCTGCTCGAAAACGAGATGCGAGCTGCCTATTGGCGCGCATACGAAAAGTGGAAGCGCCTCCCCGATGATCTCGGCGTCCCCATAGACGCTTCCAAGCGTTTTACCCGCGACGAAGCGCATGAACGACGCTGACTACGACGTCATCATCGCCGGCGGCGGCGTCATCGGCGCTTCCACGGCCTGGCGTCTCGCCCGCAATCATCTGCGAGTCCTACTATGTGACGCCCGCGCCATCGGCTCGGAGGCCAGCTCCGCGGGGGCCGGAATGCTCACGCCGGGCGGCGAATTCGACCAGCCTTCCCCCTTGCTCGACTTCGCCATCGGCAGCCTCGCGCAGTATGACGATTTCGTCGCCGCAATCCAAGCCGACAGCGGCCTTCCGATCGAGTTCCACCGCACCAGCGCCATCCAGATCGCCCTCACCGCCGCCGAGCTCGAATCGCTCACCCAGCGCGCCGCTTTCCAACGTACCGCCGGCATTGCTTCCACAGTCCTCACGGGAGACGAACTCAGGGCGCTTGGGCCGTTGGTCCGCTCCGACGCCCTGGGCGCCGTCCTCTACACCAACGAAGCCACCGTCGATCCCGCGAGCCTCATGATCGCTCTCCGCGCCGCGTGCCTCGCGCACGGAGTTACGATTCAAGAACAATCGCCGATCAAATCTATCTCGGTAACTCAGAGCGATGTTCAGGTGTCGCAGTACAAAGCCCGCTTCGCCATCATCGCCGCCGGCGCCTGGAGCGGCGGCATCAACGTCACCATCGACTCCCAGCCCTATCCGCTCCCGCGCTCATTCCCCATCAAAGGACACCTGCTCGGCTATCGCCTCCCCGCCGGATCGCTCGAAACCACCGTTCGCCACGAACACACCTACCTTCTCCAGCGCGCCAGTGGCTTCACCATCGCCGGCTCCTCCACGCAGGACGCCGGGTTCGACCGCACCATCGATCCCGCAATTGTTTCCGACATTGCCGCTCGGGCCGCCGCCCTCGTCCCCGCCCTGCGCGACCTCAAGCCCGAATCCGTTTGGATGGGCTTCCGTCCCGCAATTGACGCTCCCGCCCCGTACATCGGCCGTGTTCGATCCAGCCGCCTTTGGCTCGCCTACGGCCACTACCGCAACGGCGTCTTGCTGTCACCCGCTACGTCCAATCAGGTCTGCCGGGAAATCAGCGCAGCGCTAGAATAGCAGCCGTGGGCAAGCTGCGGTTGGCTGGTTTCGTGCTACGCCTGTTGTTGTCGGTTGCGGGCGTGGCCATCGTCACCGCCACTGCGTTTTACGCCATCCCGCACAATCCCACTACAGTAGGCTTCGCTTACTTGTTGCTGGTCTTGGTGATCGCCAGCACCTGGGGTCTGGCCGAGGCTACGCTCACCTCGATCGCCGCAACGCTCACCTTTAACTTCTTTTTTCTGCCGCCGGTTGGCCGCTTCACTATTGCCGACCCGCAAAATTGGGTCGCGCTCTTCAGCTTCCTCGCCACCGCCCTCATTACCAGCCGCCTCTCGGCGCGCGTCAAGCGGCAAGCTTTGGATGCCGTCGAGCGCCAGCGCGACATTGAGCGCCTCTATACTTTCAGCCGCGCCATCCTGCTCAGCGACCCCGTGGAACCAGTGGCCAAACAACTCGCGCGCAAACTGGCGGAGGTCTTCGGACTGGACGCCGCCGTGCTCTTCGATCGCCGCACCGGAGAAATCCATCGCGCCGGACCTTCCGATTTCCAGGGCGCGGATTTCGAAGCCATGGAGGATCAGCTCCACGACACCGCCACGCAAGGTACGTCCTTCGTCGACCCCGAGCGCAAGCGCGTGATCACCGCGGTTCGCCTCGGTTCCGAGCCCATCGCCAGTTTTGCTATCCAAGGTGTATTCATGCAAGACTCGGTATTGCAGGGCGTCAGTAATCTCATCGCCATTGGATTGGAGCGCGCCCGGGCGCAGGATCTCGCTCACCAGGTGGAGGCCGCGCGCCGCAGCGAGCAGCTTCGCACCACGCTCATCGACGCCATGGCGCATGAATTCAAGACGCCGCTGACGTCCATTCGCGCTGCTACTACCTCGCTGTTATCTTCGCCCGATCAGCCACTGGCGAGCCGGACCGAACTGCTCCAAGTGGCTGACGAGGAAGCCCAGCACTTGCAGACCCTCATTGATGACGCGCTGGACATGGCGCGCCTGGAGTCCGACAACAACAACCGCCACGTGCAACTACGGCGCGAACTCATCGACCCCAGGGAGCTGGTGGAGGCCGTGGTTGAGTCGCTGCACACACAGATCGACAAGCGGCCCATCGAGATTCACTGCGAGGAATCCCTGCCTCAACTGGCGCTCGACCGCCGGCTGTCGAAACTCGCCCTCAAGCAGGTGCTCGACAATGCGCTCAAGTATTCCCCGCCCCGCTCCCCCGTGACGGTGCGCGTATCCGATGGAAACGGCATGATCCACTTCGAGGTTACCGATAGCGGCCCCGGGATTCCGGTGCCGGAACAGGGCCGCCTCTTCGAGCGCTTCTATCGCAGCCCGTCGGTCAAGAATCAAATTCCAGGCTTCGGCCTCGGTCTCGCAATTGCGAACAGCATTGTGCAAGCGCACCATGGACAACTGACGGTAACCAGCCGTCCCGGAGAAACCACGTTTCGAATGACTCTGCCCATAACGGCGCAGACCGACAGAACTGGAACGCGCCAGTGAGCGCCGGCCGCATCCTGGTGGTCGACGACGAGCCCCAGATCCGCCGCATCATGCGCACCGCTCTCACTGGCGCCGGATATGAAGTGGAGGACGCCAAAACCGGCGAAGAGGCGCTGGAGAAGCTGCGCGATTATCATCCCGATTTGGTTCTGCTCGACATCAATATGCCGGGCATGGGCGGATTGGCAACGTGCCGCGAGATCCGCGCGGGTACCGGCGCCGGAATCATCATGCTCACTGTGCGCAATACCGAGAAGGACAAGGTTGAAGCGCTCGACGCGGGCGCCGACGACTTCGTGAATAAGCCCTTCAGCACGCCCGAACTGCTGGCCCGCATCCGCGCGGCGCTTCGACGGGTTCCCGCTTCCGCGCAAACTTCCGCTGCCCGTATTCGCATCGGCGATCTGACTATCGACTTTGCCGGCCGTACGGTCTTCAACGGCGCCCGCAGCAGCCACCTCACGCCCAAGGAGTTGGATCTGATCCGCTATCTCACCAGCCACGCCAACGAGGCCGTGGCTCACCGCGAGCTTCTTCAGGCGGTCTGGGGGCCCGACTACGGCGACCAGGTGGACTACCTGCGCGTGTTCATCCGCAACCTCCGCAAGAAGGTGGAGCGCGATCCCGATCACCCCGAATACCTCGCCACCGAGCCTTGGGTCGGCTATCGTTTCAACGGCACGCCCGAGCCGTTCTGATCGGCAACCCTACTTCGTCCGCTTCTCCATCTCCGCCAGCGCCGCCATCTCCTCATCAAACGTTGCGATGCGGCCGTGTACCGGAATGTCTTTCGCGAAGTGGATCTTTCGCAAGGCCAGGTTCTTGCGATAGTTTTCCACCCAGGGATGCTGGACCCAGGTCATGTCCATCAGGTCGCCCTGAACCAGCAGGTTGTCGCGCGGGACAAACGCCGCGATCAGATACGGCGAGTGCGTGTTGTCGATAAGACGGAAGAGGTCGATCTCCATCGACTTGTCCTTGAGCACCAGCGCGTCGTCCATCCCGCGAAACTTCAGCGTCTTGCCGGATTTCGTCAGCAGATCGGGCTTGAGGGTCGCTTTGCGCGAAGTCATCTCTTTGAAGATGCCCTCGTTGCCCTGGTGCGAGATCACTGTCAGCCCTTCGGCCACCGCCGTGCGTAGCCCTCCCGAGTGATCGAAGTGATGATGCGTCACGATCACTTCGGTCAGCGGTTTATCTGGCACTAGCGTCCGGGCCTTGTCGATCACGGCTTTCGTACGAGCCTCGCTGGTGGGCGCTTCAAACAACGTGAGATGATCGTCAAACTCAAACAGAATACTGAAAGCATTGCCACCCGTACCCGCCAGCCACCAGATCCCCTTGGCCACTGGCTGGGCGTCAACGGATATCACCGGCGGACCCGGCGCTGCGGACGCTCTTCACCGCGGCGGGCGCGGCCAGATCGCCCACGTCGCCATCTACTGTGTTTTTCGAGACGCGGAAGTCCCCGCTGGTCCAATCCCGGAAATCGATCTTGGTGACGTAGTGCTTGGGGAGCTGGATACCACTCACGGTTTCGTAATCTTCAAACGAGGTGGTGTTGACGACGTCACCCAGGTTCTCGCTCGACGTCATCCAACTCACCGACGCTGGCAGGTGTGTGGTCGCGTCCAGCGCAAGCGTCAGCTTGTCGCCTTTCGCGGTGGTGATGTCGATGGCCTCACTGTTGTTCCTTCGTCGAACGCCGCCAGTTTTCGCCTGGCCATCGAGAACCGCCCGCACGATCGTCACCGGCGTTCCCAGCATCTCAATCCGGCGATCCGCAACGGCGGCGTTTGGAGCCCGCTGCGCGCGCCCTTCGCCATTGATGTTGAACGCGACATCGCCGTCCAAGCCTTGACTTTGCCGCTGGTCGGTTGGAAGCGCGAAGGGGAACATCCCGATGCGGTGCTGCTCGGTGCGTGAGCGCCCATTCGCCAAGTCGATGCTTCGTTTGAACTCGGGAATCCACCAGGTTGGTAGCGGGCCTTCCGGAAACGGGTTTTGCCCGATGTTGGGCGCCACGCCGGAGCCTTCGATCTCGAGCGTCTTGACGGCCATAATCTTGTCCTTGCCGCCCAGCGCCTCGGCCACGCTGTTGATAACCTTCATCCCGGCGGACTGGCCGTATGCAATCGTCGCGCTCGCAAGAGCAATCGAAATGTTTCTTTTAATCACTTGGTCACTGCGATTTGATCACCGCGCGCAAGTACGCCAGGATCGCGGTCAGCTCGGAATCGCTGTACGCTCCGATCACCGAGGAATGCCGCCAGTTGCTGCCGTCGCTGAATTTCACCGTGCCCGGTTCGGCATTGCGCTGCACCGGAGGCGCCGACGTCAAGTCGTAAAACAGCGTGCCCTGTTTGCCATCGCTCAATACCAGGACCGGCATGGATTCGCCATTCATTGTGCCCGTCTTCACGTTGGGCGTCGCCAGCGCCTTGAGCGCGGCTGCGGAAGCCGGCACTTGCGCGATCCCAGACGCCACCGAAATCCCGAGCCCGCCCACTTCATGGCATGTTGAGCACCGCCCAAAGCCACGCACCGCCTCCTTAAACAACTGTCCGCCGCGAGCAGCTTCGCCAGTTAGCTTAGGCCCCGATGCAGCCGCTGCCTCGTCGTCGTCCGAGCCGATTTTCGGATTGGCAACGCCATTGAGCGTCGCTACATAAGCGACCACCGCCGTCAGATCCGGCCGCGACAAGACCGTGGCGAACGATCGCATGCCGGTGCCCGCCACGCCGCTCACCACCACATTAGCGATATAGGTCTGATTGAATCCCCGGCCCGCCAGTCGCGGCGCGCCACTGGGTCCGCCCTTGACGCCATGGCAGTATCCCGTGGCGCACGATTGGCTGAACACCTGCTCGCCGCGCTTCAACGTATCTTGCAGACTCTGGGACCAGCCCAGCATTGGCACCAGGAGAAGCAGAAGCGCCCGTCTCATCGCGACGCACTTCATTGCGACCCCCCCGGCAGCGCGAATACCACCAGCGTCGATCCGAGCCGCCAGTCCTGATCCGGAAACAGCGACTGAGCCAGCGCTCCTACCACCGAGGAATGCCATCCCGTGGACGTCGCGATGAACTGCCGCCCGTTTACCGCATACGATACCGACGCCCCGCGATGCCCAGCGCCGGTTTGATAACTCCACAGCTTGTTTCCGTTCTTGGCGTCCAGCGCGTAAAACTCGCCCTCCGGATTTCCGGTGAACACCAGGTCACCCGCCGTGGCCAGCATCGAAGCCAGCAGCACATACTTGTACGGAACCTTCCAGGCGAGCTTTCCCGTCACCGGATCCCAGGCGTCCACATGGCTATAGGTGGTGCGTCCTGGAGCCAAGTGAATGGGAAATGCCCCATTCATATAGTTCTGACCTTCGTCGGGCGCAGCGTTGTTCGGCGTAATGTCCTCGCACAGCTCATTGACCGGGACGTAAAGAAAACCGGTGCGCGGCGAATAGGCCATGGAGTTCCAACTCTTCGCGCCGGCCGCGGTCGGGCACACGGTAGTCGTCTTGCCGAGTTGCGGCTCAACGCGTCCCACCAGCTTGCCGTCTTCAGTGATGCCAGAGATCCAAGTCTGCACTTCCGGTACCGAGAACACTTTCAATAACTCACCCGTAGCCCGGTCCAGAACGGAGGTCAATCCGCTCTTGTTCATGTGGACCAGCGTCTGCCGTATGCGCCCGCGGATCTCGCGATCCATCAGAAGGACTTCATATGCGGAATCCCAATCCCACACGTCATCGTGAATTTCCTGGTGATACCAGCGCAGTTTCCCGGTATCGGCGTCCAGCGCCACTACGCTGGCGGTGTAAAGATTAATGTCCTTGCTCTTGTCGGCGCCCGCGGGCACGCGGTCAGCATCGTAGAAGTCAGCCGCGGCATTGCCGGTGCCCCAATAAACCATATTCAACCCTGGATCATAGGAGCCAGTCAGCCAGGGAGCTCCTCCGCCGAATCTCCAACTGTCGCCCTTCCAGGTCTCATTCCCTTTCTCTCCCGGACCCGGGATCACATACCAGCGCCACGCCAGCCGGCCGGTCTTGGTCGAGAACGCGGTGAGGTAGCCGCGATGCGCTCCATCGCCTCCCGATCCACCGACGATCACCTTGTCCTTGGCTACCAGCGGCGCGGCGGTGATGTTGCAGCCGCATTGCTGTACATCGTCGACGCTGACTTCCCACAGCAGCCGTCCGGTCTTTTGATCCAGGGCGACCATATAGTTGTCCTTAGTGCCGAAGAAAACCTTGCCATCGCCGATCGCCAGACCGCGATTACCCACAAACCCGGGAACGTTCCGCCCCGGCTCTGGGTACCTGTAGTTCCATATCTCGCGCCCCGTCGCCGCATCCAACGCGAACACACGCGCCCGCGCGGTGATCAAGTACATCACGCCAGCTTCCACAATGGGCGTGGTCTGCAGGTTTTCCGCATAATCTCCGGTCTGGAACAGCCAAGCCGGAGTTAGGGCTTTGACGTTGCTGGTGTTGATTTGGTCCAGCGCGCTATAGCGCCACGAGAACTGTGTGCCGCCATAGTGCGGCCAATCGGCATGCGTGGCCCCGGCCTCCTGCGCCAGCACCGCCGAAGAAACAGTGAACAGAATCAGCCAGAATCGCATCCTGCCTATCATATGTGACTTTTAACGGGAATGCGCGCCGTGGGGCGGTCCTCCTCGGCAGTCCTGCGCGGGCTTCGGGACACGCGTGTCAAAATAGGATGGATGATCGGTCGAGCTACCTCCGCCCGGGAAACCGAGGAAGAACGCACCCGGCGAGCTTACCTTGTGCAGCCGGATTCGGAAGCCGAGGCCGACGATTGGTCCTCCGCAGAAAAATGGGCAGCACTCCCCCATCACCCCTCCAAGACCTCCCGCCCATCAGTGACGCACCGACGGCGGCATTAATTCGTCCAATTCCAATAACATACGATTCCTCGCCCTTCGGTTCGCCCGCCGGAGTTGCTACTCTCGATCCAAATGAACCGAACGGCCACAGCTCCAATCCCCAACCCCGAATCCCTAATCCCTGGCCCCCGGCTGCCCGAGAAAAATACACCACCAAATACAAAACTAGGCGACTTGCGCCACCTGCAACTAAGAACCAGCCACCATCAACCAGCCACCTTCGCCCCGTCTGCTATGATGCCCCTTCGGATCGTCCGCGCCGATGATGCCTTCCGCCCCGCAAACTTCCGCGACAACACCGCCTAGACAACACACCCTCCGCCCCACCCGCGCCCGGCACGTCGTGCTCGCCATGACGGTGGCCATCTACATGATCACCTACATGGACCGCACTATCATCGCGTCGGCCATGCCCCTCATCCGCAAAGATCTCGGCTTCTCCCTGATCACTGCCGGCTGGATTTTAGCCAGTTTCCGCTGGGGTTTCACGCTTTTCCAAATTCCCGGCGCCTGGTTTGGCGACAAAATCGGCCCTCGCCGCGCCCTCGCAATCATCGTCACCTGGTGGAGTATATTCACATCCCTCACCACGCTGGCCTGGAACACGGCGTCCATGGTAGTGGTCCGCTTCATCTTCGGCGTCGGCGAATCGGGCGCGTTCCCCATCGCCACGCGATCGCTCTCTCGCTGGATGCTTCCCACCGAACGCGGCTTCGCGCAAGGAATCACGCACGGCGGTTCACGCCTCGGTGCCGCCGTCACACCGCCGCTGGTGGTGTGGATGATCCTGCGCTACGGCTGGCGCATGCCCTTTCTCGCGTTCGCTGGACTCGGGCTGGTGTGGTCCGCGCTCTGGTTTTTCTATTACCGCGATTCTCCCGAACAGCACCGTGGCGTTAACTTCGCCGAGCTGGAGCTGATTCAATCCACAACCGGTGGGCCGCGCCAGCAAATCGGAGTGCGCGTGCCGTGGCGTCGCATCCTCTCCAGCCGCACTCTCTGGCAACTCGCACTGATGTATTTCTGCTATCAGTACGCGCTCGCGGTGTATCTCGATTGGTTCCCAACCTATTTGAACAGCCATCGTGGCTTCGATCTCAAGCAAATGGGCTTCTACGCCAGTCTCCCTCTGCTCGCGGGCACTCTCGGCGATCTCGCCGGTGGCTGGCTGTCGGATCTCTTTCTGCGCCGTAGCGGCAACGTCACCTACGCGCGCCGCATCGTTGGCATCGCGGGATTCATGATCGCGGCGTTCGGGATCCTGCCCGCCACTCTCACTCACGATCCGAAACTCTGCGTCGCATTCAGTTGCCTGGCCTTCGGCGGTTTGGAATTGACCGTTGGAGTCTCGTGGGCCATTCCGCTCGATATCGGCGGCGATTTTGCCGGCTGCACCGCGTCCGTGATGAATATGTGCGGTAACATCGGAGGCGCCATCTCACCCGCGCTGCTCGCGTATCTGGTGAAGTATTTTGGCTGGGACGTTCCATTCTTCGTGACTTCCGCGCTGTGCGTCATCGGCGCGCTCGTCTACGCCAAAATCGACGCCAGCAAGCGCATCTTTGCAGGGTAATGCAAGCTGCGTGAGCACCACCGTTGAGGTCGTCGCAGTGCTCTTTCTTGCCACCTTCATTCGCTCGGCTCTCGGATTCGGTGAAGCGCTGGTGGCCGTGCCTCTTCTCGCGCTGACGCTTCCGGTCCAGGTCGCCGCGCCCCTGGCCGTCTTGGTATCCATCACCGTTGCCGTGGTCGTTGTCATTCAGGATTGGCGCAACATTCACATCCGTAGCGCAGGTTGGCTTGTGCTTTCCACCTTGTTCGGAATCCCCTTGGGATTGCTTCTCCTCAAGACTGTCCCCGAGTCCATCGTCAAGGCGATTCTCGGCGTTTTCATCATCGCGTTTGCACTTTACTCGCTCGCTGGCCGCAAGCCGGAGCTTCATAGCAATCGGTTCGCACCTCTCTTCGGCTTCGTCGCCGGAATCCTGGGAGGCGCGTACGGTATGAATGGGCCGCCCCTGGTCGTCTATGGTGTGTTGCGGCGCTGGTCGCCCGCGCAGTTCCGCGCCACCCTGCAAGGATACTTTTTGGTCGCGAGCATCGTTGGAATGCTTGGGTACGCGCTCACCGGATTATGGACTCGCACCGTCAGCGGCTACTTTCTGCTCTCGCTGCCGCTCGCCTTCATCGGCATCTTCCTCGGCCACGCTGCCCATCGACGTTTGAGCGGCCCAGGCTTTCTGCTCTGTGTCCACATCGGCCTCGCATTGATTGGCGTAATCCTACTGGCACAGGCGCTGCGTGCTTAGCTGCTCAGTGATCCAGGTGCTATGGCAAAATCTCGGTCCGCAGAATGTAGTCCAGGTTCGGGAAGCGCTGCACGAGATACTCGTTGGCTTCGCCTTCCACGCGGGTGGGGTCGATGTACTTGCCCTCCGGCCGCATTTCGCCGTAGCCGGCGTAGAACTTGTCCACCACATCCATTCCTTGAACGACCTGAGCGAAAGGAGCGAAGCCCTGCTGGTCGAGCGCGGGGTTATCCGCCAGATTGATGAAGATTTCCGTGGCCCGCGTGGTGGATCCCGACATGGCGTAGGCCAGCGTGCCGCGCAAGTTCTTCCGCACTGGAGGATCGTCCGCGATGAAATATTCGCGCCACTTCCCGTGAACATTGAAGTCGCGATGCACGCCGAACTGCGCGATGAATCCAGGCACGACGCGGAAGAAGCGGCCCTGGTCGAAGTAACGCGTCCGGAGCAGTTCATGAAAGCGGTCCACGCCATGCGGCGCCCAAGCGCGGCGCGCCTCCACGACAAAATCGCCCTGCGATGTTTGGAACTTGGCACGAAACACTTCCGGAACCACCACTTTGGGTTCTGGCTTCTTCTGGCACGCAGTCAGAAGCAACGTCAGGACAAAGACCGATCCAATGCGCATCCCAATTAGGGTACACTGTCGAACAGCCATGCACGGAAAAACGGTAGTGATTACCGGCGGCACATCCGGAATTGGACAGGTGGCCGCGGAAAAACTGGCGTCGATGGGCGCGCGCATCGTCCTGGTGGCTCGCAGCCAAAGCCGCGGAGAAGCGGCTCTATCGCGTCTGCGCGAAATTGCTCCAACCGCAAAACACGCCGTGCATTACGGCGATCTCTCGCGATTGTCCGAGTTGAAGCGTGTTGGCAAAGAGATTGCCGCGGCCGAGACGCGCATCGACGTACTGATCAACAATGCGGGCGCGATGTTTGGGCAGCGTCAAGTGACCGAAGACGGTCTGGAGCTGACCTTCGCCACCAATCATCTCTCGTATTTCGTGCTCACGCATGCTTTGAGTGAGAGGCTGATCACCTCGGCCCCGTCGCGCGTCATCAACACCTCTTCGCATGCCCACTACCGCGCCGTGATCGACTTCGACAATCTGCAATACGATCACGATTTCAAATCGTTTCCGGCGTACAGCCGCTCGAAGCTGTGCAACGTCCTGTTCACTCGAGTGCTGGCGCGTCGGCTCGCTGGAACGGGCGTCACCGCGAACAGTTTACACCCGGGGTTTGTGAAGACGCGATTCGGTGATGAGAGCGGCGGCGCGATGGCTAGCATCATTGGACTTATGAAGGTCTTCGCGATCTCGCCGCAGAAAGGCGCGGAGACCATTATCCATTTGGCTTCCTCGGACGATGTAGCCAACACGACTGGCCTCTATTTCTATAAATGCAAGCCCGTCGATCCCTCAAAGCTGGCACAGGATGACGCCGTGGCTGATCGGCTCTGGCAGGAAACGGCGAAGATCCCGGGAATCAAAGGGTAGCTACTTTTGTACTAGCCCTTGGATGGATTCCAGTTCCTTGCCGGCCTCGGAAAGTTTTCCTTGTGAAACCAACTCCCGGTAACGCTGCAAGTGCTGGCGGATTTCGGTGATGCGCGCGTCAGGTTGTATGGAAGGCTGCGCGGAAGTGTTTGCCGGTGTTGGTGCGCCTTCCTGTGGCGTTGGCGTGGTTGGCAATTTCTCGCCCGCCAGTTGCGCCAGCGCCTGTTGATAGGTGTCGGCGTATACCAGGTTGTTTCCCATGGACAGCGCGACCTTCTTCAATTGCGGCATCTTGGCTTGTGAAGCCTGAATATAGATCGGCTCCACGTATAGAAATGTCTGTCCCATCGGCAGCACCAGCATCTGGCCTCGCAGAACTTGCGAGCCTTGCTGGTTCCAGAGGGTCAGATCCTTAGAGATGTTCTGGTCCTGATTGATGCGGGCTTCCACTTGCATGGGACCGAGGATGATTTCCTGTTTGGAAAGAAGCAAAATCACTTTCTCGCCTAAATGTTCGCCGTCGCAGCGCGCCATCATCAGTCCGATCAAGTTGTCGCGATTGCGCGGCGTAAACGGGGTCATGAGGAGAAACTCGGGCTTGCTTTCACCGGGCAAAGTCGCCACGACATAGGTGGGAGCGAGCGGTCCCGGCGTGCCGCCTTGTGCGTTGGTGAACTTGGCGGTGTCCCAGGCGTCCGATTTGTTGTAGAAGGTGTCGGCGTCGCGCATATGGAACAGACGATAAATGTCAGCCTGGACGTGGAAAATCAACTCCGGATAACGGACGTGACGGCGCAGATCGGCCGGCATGGCGGAAGAAGGCTCGAACAGGTCGGGGAACAAATTCCGATAGGCTTGGAGAAGCGGGTCGCCCGGTTCAAAAACGTAGAGGTGCACGGTGCCGTCGTAAGCATCGACGGTGGCCTTCACCGAGTTGCGAATATAGTTGACCTCGCCGATACCCTCGAGACCGACGTGCTCGGAATAGGGATGGAGATTGGACGTCATGTAGCCATCGATGATCCAGACCAGGCGGCCGGAGTCCGTCAGAACGAGATAGGGATCGGGGTCCCAGGTCAGGAAATCAGCCAGCGCGTTCACACGCGCCGTGACATTCCGGCGAATCATCATGCGGCTGTCCGAGCTCAGATAGCCGGTGAGAAGAATGTTGAAGTCTTCGCGCGATACCGCGGCCGCGGCTCGCAGCAAGAACGAGGAAATCGGAAAGCCGCCCTTGCCGTCGTAATGGGTCTCAACGTTGCGGTCGCCGGACGGATAATCGAATTCGGCCTGCGCGGTGTGCACGAACACGGGGTCTTGCGTATTCTCGCCATAGTAAAGCTCGGGACGGGCGAGCGTCAGCCCAGGCAGGCTGATGACCGGGGGCGCATCCTTGATGATCAGCTCCGGCAGGCCATTCGGTGAGACGGTATTGGCCTCCGCCATCACGATTCCGTAGCCGTGGGTGTAGATGAAGTGCGAATTGATCCAGCGTCCGCCGGCTTCGCCAAGTTGCGTGAGATCGAGCTCGCGCGGCGACAGCATCATCTGACGGAGCTGGCCATTGACGGTGTAGCGATCGACGTCCGTATCGGTATAGATGTATGGCCGATAGGGCTGGAGCTGGGTGATGGCGTCGTGGAAAGCGTGCCAGTCCCAGAGCCGCACGTTATCGAGCAGCGGCTGGTGCTGCTTGAAATCGATACGCTGGTCCGACATCGCGGCGAAATTCACTTCACGCGTGCGATCATCGATGCCGAATGCCGCGCGTGTAGCAGCGATGTGCCGCTGGATGAACGGCCGCTCAATCGAGATCTCATTGGGCCGCACATAAGCGGTGGCGACGATGGGCGGAATGACATTTCGCAGCAAAATGGCGCCGACAAGCACGACCAAAGCCGTTCGCCATCGGGAGACCGCCAGCGCGATTGCAGCGATCACGCAGCCGGCGATTTGTAGCCACTGCAGCGGAAGGACGATATTCTGATCGATGTAATCGACGCCCACCATGAAGCTGCCGTGCTCGTTGAGCAACAGGCCATAGCGAGACAGGAAGAAGCGCACCGCCATGGCGAGCAAGAATACGGCGCCGAGTCCGCGCAGGAAGTTGCTTTGCAATGCGCCTGAAAGGCCAAGTTCGCTGAGGCTAATCTCCTGCACGTTTTTCCAGTCGCCGACGCGGCCGCTGATTTGCCATCCGCGCGTGGCGACCCAATAGATGAGGGCTCCCAGCACGACGATGCCGAGCACGAGTCCGAGCAGGTCGGAGTAAAACGGGATCTTGAATAGGTAGAACGAGAGCGGATTATCGAAGACCGGATCGCGCCAGGCCGTGGCGGCGCCCGCCAAATCACGGCCGCCGAAGTATCGGACGACGGTCCAAGTATCCAGGGTGGCGAGCGAGACTGCGAGGGCGATGAAAAAGATTGCGAGCGACGTGATTCGCGCGTAGAGCGGATGATCGGAAAGCCGCGTGTGGGCATGCTTGAGCGCGAGCGTGTGGGCGATCCAGAAAACAATGAAAGCGATGACAGTGGCACAGGTGGTGGGGACGACGCTGTAGGTCAGGATGCTGACCCAGGTACGCAACTGGCCCATTTCCTTCCACCATTGATAGTCGATCACCCAGGAACAGAGCCAGCGCGCCAGGATGAACAGCACCACTACGACGATGAAATACCAAAGGCATCCGCCGCGGGCACGGCGGCCAGTAATCTCCCGAGGTCGATAGGAAGGGTCCAAGTCACTAGTAACTGTACTCTATTACGAGGGCTGGCGACGGCGAGGCCGTCAGCTCAACGGATCGGCGCGCCAGACGATTTTGCCGTTGACGATGGTTGCGACGGGGCCGCCGCGGAATGTTTGGCCGTGAAAAGGCGAGTTGCGGCTTTTGGAAGCCGAGCGGTTCACGTCGTACTTCCAGGCGCGTTCGGTGTCGAAAATGGTGATGTCGGCGGTCGCGCCAGCGGCGAGGCGGCCACGATTCAGATTGAGCACGCGGTCAGGGCCGGTGGTGAACAGCTCCAGCATGCGCATCAGAGAGATCTTGCCAGTGTGGACCAGGCGATCGAGCGTGACGCCGATGGCGGTCTCAAGACCGAGGATGCCGAAGGGGCACTTCTCGAACTCCTGCATTTTCTCGCTGCCCGCGTGGGGCGCGTGATCGGTGGCGATGGCGTCTATCGCCCCTGAAACGATGCCCGCGGTGACCGCACCGATGTCGCAGGCGGACCGCAGCGGCGGCTTCATTTTGTAATTGCTGTCGTACGGCGGCATCGCGTTGTCTGCAAGCGCGAAGTGGTGCGGAGTGGCTTCCGAGGTTACGGGCAAGCCCCTGGCTTTCGCGAACGCGACCATTTCCACCGAACGGCGCGATGAGATGTGGGCGACATGAAAACGCGCGCCGGTAAGCTCGGCCAATAAAATATCGCGGGCCACCATGACGTCTTCCGAAGCAGCCGGAATGCCGCGCAGGCCAAGGCGGACGCTCTGGATGCCTTCGTTCATGTCGCCGCCGGCGCTCAAGTGCAGATCCTCGCAATGGTCAATTACGGGAAGGTCAAAGGATCGAGCGGTCTCCATGGCGCGGCGCATCACGCGGGCATTCATCACCGGGCGGCCGTCATCGGATATCGCAACGATGCCGGCTTCCTTCATCAATCCAATGGCGGCGAGCTCCTCGCCCGCACTGTTCTTGGTAATGGCGCCGATGGGAAAGACGTTTACGATGGCGTGACGCTCCGCGCGCTCCTTGATGTAGCTGGTGACGGTGGCGCTGTCGTTGACGGGCGAGGTGTTGGGCATGCAGCAGATGGAGGTGAAGCCTCCGGCGGCGGCGGCGCGCGATCCGCTTTCTATCGTTTCGGCGTATTCAAAGCCAGGTTCGCGCAGATGGACATGCATGTCGATAAAGCCGGGCGCGACGATCAGTCCCGAGGCATCGAACTCGCCGGCGCCGTTGATCGCAAGGTTTGGGCCAATAGCAGCGATGCGGCCGTCTTCGATGGTGACGTCGCACACCGCGTCGAGACCGCTGGCGGGATCCATCACGCGGCCGTTGCGAATGACAAGTTTCGGCATGGAGAATCAGTTTCCCAGAATTCGTTCGAGCACGGCCATGCGCACCGCGATCCCATTTTCCACTTGATTGAGAATCACCGAACGCTGTGAATCGGCAACTTCGGACGAAATCTCGCGGCCGCGATTGATGGGACCGGGATGCATCACGATGGCGTCAGGCTTGGCGAGGCTCATGTGCTCGAGCCGCAATCCATAAAATTGGAAGTACTCGTTCGCCGAGAAGGCGGCTTCGTGCTGGCGCTCCAATTGGACGCGCAGCATCATAATGACGTCGGCATCGCGAATGGCATCCTCCATTTTGTGAGTGAGACTCATGCCGGGCGTGAGTTTCTCAAGCTCGGGCGGCAACAACGACGCGGGGCCGCATAGGACAACTTGGGCGCCGAACTTGGACAGCAGATACATGTTGGAGCGCGCAACGCGGCTGTGCGCGATATCGCCGATGATGGCCACGCGGAGTCCTTCGAGGGTGGGACGGCGGTCGAGAATGGTGCGTGCGTCGAGGAGCGCCTGGGTGGGATGTTCGTGGGTGCCGTCGCCGGCATTGATGATGGGCGTCTCGACCAAATAACGCGCCAGAAAATGCGGAGCGCCGGAGGCAGCGTGGCGCATAACGATCGCGTCGGGATGCATGGCGCCTAGCGTGTTCAGCGTATCGACAAGAGATTCGCCCTTGGAAACACTGGAGCCGGTGGCGGTGATGGAGATGGCATCCGCGCCGAGGCGCTTGGCGGCGATTTCGAAGCTGGTGCGCGTGCGCGTGGAAGCTTCGAAGAACAGATTGACGATCATGCGGCCGCGCAACTGGTCCGATTTCCGGCGGGCGGTTTGTTGAGGCTGAAAACTCTTGGCGCGATCGAGAATGGCTTCGATTTCGACTCGATCCAGCGGCTCGATTCCCAAAAGTCCACTGGGCATGAGGCGTCCTTAGGTCTTCTCCACCAAAAGGACTTTGTCGTTTTGGTCGATTTCCTGGAGCTTCACTTCAATGATCTCGCTGGCGCTGGTCTGCACCATACGGCCGACGTAGCGCGCTTCAATGGGGAGCTCGCGCCAGCCGCGGTCGATCAAAACCAGCAATTGCACGCGCGACGGACGGCCTTTGTCGAACAGCGCGTCGAGCGCGGCACGAATGGTACGTCCGGTATAGAGCACGTCGTCAATCAAGATGATGTCTTTGCCGGTGACCGGGAAGCTGATCTCGGTAGCGCTGTGGACCGGCTTTTCCGAGACCGTGGAAAGGTCGTCGCGGTAGAGGTTGATATCAAGAAAACCGACCGGGACCACAAGGTTTTCGAGGTTCTTAATCTTGTCAGCAAGCCGGAGCGCGAGAGGGACGCCACGCCGCCGGATGCCGATGAAGGCCAGACGTTTCAGATCTTCCGTTTTCTCCAGGATTTCATGGGCCAGCCGGACGAGCGTGCGGTCAATCTCGGAGGCGCTCATCAGCTGGGCTTTTTCGCGTGTGGAAACCATGGTGAGGGCTAAACGCTCCAGCGTACCATATCAAAAGCGTTTGAGCCGGTCGTGAATGTGTTTGGCGAGTTTGTCGATCTCGTCGACCTTTTTCAACGTGGCGAGCGAGAGGACGTTGTAGTCATTTTTCTCGAGATCTAGCTTCAGCTGATCAGCTAATTTGGACAAAGCGCGGGCGTCGTCGAGGGACTTTTGATAGTCAGACTTGAGGATTTCCTGGCGCTGCATTTTTCCGTTGGGGAGGCGGACGTCTTCGGGAGCAGCTTCACGGATGACGGGCTCGGGCGACGGCGGCTGGGCCTGCAAGGCCAACATGGCCGTGAGGATGAGCAGAATTCGGGGGAGCATATTGGAGCAATTATAGGTCAATTGG
>Ga0209415_10008609_pt1 | contig 17679 bp, 15 predicted proteins | sample PeaSoiSIISIP2007_FD_187696 | JGI IMG/M metagenome (GOLD analysis project Ga0209415, IMG submission 187696) | Peat soil microbial communities from Weissenstadt, Germany - SII-SIP-2007 (SPAdes) (version 2) | ecosystem: Environmental > Terrestrial > Soil > Wetlands > Peat | place: Germany... | reverse complement strand
GCGGGCCGCAGCGGAGCCGAGCGAGCGTAGCGAGTCGAGGCGGAGCGAGGCTCAGGGTAACCCGCGTGCCCCGTCAACTCAAAGCGGAGCGAGGCTCAGGGTGACCCTGGTGCCCAAACTAAAACGTATATCTTAGACACAACGCCGCATCCCACAGCACCGGGATGTCCGACGTCGCGAGGAACTTGTCGAAGCTGCTCGCGTACCGTGCGCCGACCTGCACGCTCAGCGCCAGATGCCGGTCGAGCTGGTACCACTCGAGCCCCACGCGCACCCCGTAGGCGGGCGCGAGCGATTCCACCGAGCGGAAGCCGTAGATCGCGAGCGTGTCGTGAGGAACGGCGGCGCCGATCGCGTCGACGTTTCCCTGGACGAACGTCGCGACGCGCTCGCTCGCGTGGAAGGTCGCGCGTGCACCGCCGCCGAAGCCCCAGATAGGGAAGACCGCCACGTGCGACAGGTCCACGGACTCGCTCGTGTCCGTGTATGCCAGCTCCGCCTCGCCAAGGAGCATGAGCCATGTGTTGATCTCGTAGCCAAGCAGCCCGTGAAGCCAGTAGGCCGTCGGCGCGACGTGGCGGAAGTCGCCCACGAAGCCAAGCGCGCCAACGGAGGACTCGAGCACGAGCCCCTTCTTGTGCGGACGCAGCGGCGGAGGCTCGTCCACGTGGACTCCTTCGGCCTGCACCTTCGGCTCCGGAGGCTGAGGCGCGATCTCGATCTTGGCGTCGGGCGGGAGCGTGTCCTGCGCGAGAGCGTTCGCCGCGAACGTGGCGACGGTCATGCCGACGGAGAGTGCGAGCGCCGGTGTGCGCACACCTCGACGGTATCAGATCCCGAGCGCGTCCACGGCGATGAGCGCGTGCTCGACGAGCTCGCCGAGCTCGTCGACGAGGAACATCGGCTCCCACCGGAGCGCGGAGCCGCCGTCGTCGCCCACCGCGCGGAAGGCGAGACCGTACGCGGTCCCGCCGAGGGGCGTCAGCCGCGCGAACGCCTGGTCCCCCTGGAATCCTACGAGAACATGGGGCCCCGAACCGCGGGCCCAGACACGCGTCCCGCCGAGGGCCGACAGGGCGTCACGCACGCGCTGCAGGGCGGACCGCTGGTTATGCCCGGCCGGCGCGTCCACGAGCGAAAGCATCTGCGTCGCCATGACCATCGGCGGTATCAAAAGGCCAGAGAGAGGGCCAAATTTCGGGCTCTCCGCCAGGTTTGGATCGCGCGGCGTGGGGGAGCCGCCCGCAGCAGAACGTCGAGAATTGCGGCGCATTCGAGCGCGGAGCGTCCCCGTGGTCGGCAGGCCGTGCTCGTCCTCGTCCTCGCGCCCGTGCACGTACCTCGAACGGCGTGCTCCTCCTCGCTCCAAACGCCGATCTGTTTCCACGTAGCACCTCGCCACCCCTCACTTGAGCAGCCACCCGAGGATCATCCGCTTCGTCGTCTGGCGACCGACCTCGGCGATCGAGTCGACCAGCGGGATCTCCTTCGGGCACACCTCGACGCAGTTCTGCGCCTTCCCGCAGCCCTCGACCCCGCCGTCGCCCATGACGGTGTCCAGGCGCTCGTTCGCGTGCATCTTGCCGCTCGGGTGCAGGTTGAAGAGCCTGACCTGGTTCAACGCGGCGGGGCCGACGAAGTCGCTCGCCGCGTTGATCTGCGGGCAGGCCTCGAGGCAGCAGCCGCACGTCATGCAGCGCGAGAGCGGATAGGCCTCTTCCTGCGACTCGGGCGACTGCCGCGGTCCCGGGCCGAGCGCGTGCGATCCGTCGAGGGTCACCCAGGCGTGGACGCGCTTGAGGTCGTCGAACATCCGCGAGCGATCGACCACCAGATCGCGCACGACGGGGAACTTCGTCATCGGCGCAAGGACGATGGCCTCGCCGTTCGGCGCGAGCTGGTCGACGAACGCGCTGCACGACTGGCGCACGCGCCCGTTGATGATCATCGTGCACGATCCGCACACCTCCTCGAGGCACGCGCACTCCCAGACGACGGGGGTCACCTTCTGGCCGCTCGCCGTCGCGGGCTTCTTCTGGATCTCCATCAGCGCGCTGACGACGTTCATGTTCGGCTGCCAGGGCACCTCGAAGTCCTGCCAGTAGCCGGACAGGCCGGGGCCGTCCTGGCGTTTGACCCTGAGCTTCACCTTCGTCGGTGCGGACATGTCGCGCGCCTTTCAGGGCTTTGCGTGTGTGGCCTGCGCGGTGCTCGCAGTGCCCGCGGTCTCGTATTTGCGTGGGCGGGGGCGCACGAGGCTGGTGTCGACGGAGTCCGTCGCGTGGACCCTTTCGCCGTGAAGATCATAGTCGACCTCGCGAACGAAGCGCACGCCGTCCGGCCCGGCGCCGTCGGCGCGCGAGTGGAAGGCCAGCGTCGTCCTCAGCCAGCGGCCGTCGTCGCGCTGCGGGAACTCGGCCTTGTAGTGCGCTCCCCGCGACTCGTCGCGGGCCCGGGCGCCGAGCGCGATGACACGCGCGAGGACGATCATGTTCCTGAGGTGCCGGACGTACTGCGCTCCCTGGTTCATCTTGCCCGTCGCCGTGTCGGTCACGCCGATGGCGCGGGAGCGCTGGTCTATTTCGTCGATCTTCGCGAGCACCCGGTCGAGCGTCGCGTTGTTCCGCTCGATGGTGCAATCGACGAGCATCACCTCGCCGAGCTCGTCGTGGAGGGCGTAGGCGTTCTCGCTCCCGTCCATCGCGAGGATGGCCTGGAAATCCTTCGTCGCGCGCTTCTCGGCCTTGTCGAAGATCGACGCGGGCAGGTCCCACGCGCTGCTCTTCATGTTCGCGCGAAACGCCGCGATGGCGGGGCCCGTCGTCATTCCTGCCCAGAGGCACGAGAGGAGCGAGTTCGCGCCAAGGCGGTTGGCCCCGTGGTACTGGTAGTCGGCCTCTCCGCACGCGTAGAGGCCAGGGATGTTGGTGGCCTGGTTGCGTGGAGAGCCCGCGATCACCGATCCGGTGGACGCCCGCTCGAAGTCGACCCACAGACCGCCCATCGAGTAGTGGACGGCGGGGAAGACGCGCATCGGGTTGTCGAACGGATCCTCGCCCGCGAACTTCTCGTAAATCTCGAGCACGCCCGCCAGCTTCTTCTTCAGCACGTCGCGCGGAAGGTGCGTCACGTCGAGGTAGACCTCGTTCTCGTTCTTGCCGCTCTGCGCGTTGTAGACACCGCGCTTCTCGTGGAACGCCTTGGTGAAGAGCTCCCGGCTCGCGATGTCGCGAGGGACGAGGTTGCCGTACCCGGGGTATTTCTCTTCGAGGAAATAATCGCGGGCGCTCTCGGGCACGTCGCGGCCGGGGCGCCGCTCCTTCGGATCGCGCGGCACCCAGATCCGGCCACCCTCGCCGCGCACGCTCTCCGAGATGAGGCGCAGCTTGTCCGCACCGGGAATGGCCGTCGGGTGCAGCTGGATGAACTCGCCGTTCGCGTAGCAGGCGCCCTGCTGGTACACGGCGCTCGCCGCCGTGCCGGTGTTGATGATGCTGTTGGTGGAGCGGCCGAAGACGATGCTGCACCCTCCCGTCGCGAGGCACACGGCGTCCCCGGGGAACGCGCGGATGGCCATCGTCTTCAGGTCCTGCGCGACGATTCCGCGGCACACCCCGCCGTCGTCGAGGACGAGCGCGAGAAAGTCCCACCACTCGAACTTGCGGACCATCTTCTCGCCGGGCACCCGCTCGCCCTTGTCGTCCTCGACGTCCGCCGTCTCCCACCGGCGGACTTGCTCGTCGAGCGCGTAGAGGATCTGCTGGCCCGTCGTGGCGCCGGCGAAGGCAGTCCTGTGGAAGAGGGTGCCGCCGAAGCGGCGAAAGTCGAGCAGGCCTTCCGGGGTGCGGTTGAAGGGCACGCCCATGCGGTCGAGCATGAAGACGATGCTCGGGGCCGCGTCGCACATGCCCTTGATCGGAGGCTGATTGGCGAGGAAGTCGCCGCCGTACACCGTCTCTTCCAGGTGCACCTGGGGCGAGTCCCCTTCTCCCTTCGTGTCGACGCTCGCGTTGATGCCGCCCTGTGCGCACACCGAGTGGGAACGCTTCACGGGGACGAGCGAGAAGAGGTCGACGGGGACGCCCGCCTCGCACAGCTTGATGACGGTCATCAGGCCGGCGAGGCCTCCGCCAACGACGGTCGCGCGGCGCACCTTGCCGGACTCGCTCCGGATGAGCGGCTTGGGGGAGGCCATGTCCGTGGGCGCGGGGGTAGGGGAAAGGGGGCGGAGTGTCAAACTAGCGCGGAAGTCAGGCCACTCGAACGCGCACATCGTGGCGATTTGTGACAGCCGTGTTCGTCAATGGTTTCGGGACGTAGCGCACCGTTACTGGACAAACGTGCTTACTTGACGCCTCCGCGGGGCGACGGTCTCATCGCGACCTGTGAAAGGTTGGGGGCAAGCTGGGGGCTGGTGGCAGCGTCGGAGCTCGAGCCCCGACAGCGTGACGCTGGCCGCGGCACCGACCTCGCCGATGTCGGGACCCGGGGTGGTCGGCCCGCACGCCGAGCGACGCGAAGACTCGCTGACGGTTCAAATTGGATTCCGGCGCTCCATCGCAGTCGCCGCCGCGATGTGGTGCAGCTTCGGAGTCGTCGACCTCGCCGTGGTGCGGTGGGTTCACGCGGGCAACCTCATCCACTTTCTCGTGGTGAGGGCGGCGGTGCTCGCGGTCCTGCTGCTCGTCCTCTTCCACACGTCGAGGCGTGCAGCGATTGGCGCACGCGGGCTCACGGCCGCGGACCTCGCAACGTATGTCTCGGGGGCCGTGGGCATCGCGCTCATGTGCATCGAGTTCCGGGGGCTCGCGAGCCCCTACGTTCCGGGAGTTTGCCTGGCGCTCCTCTCACGCAGCACGGCCTCGCAAGATCCCTGGAAGCGCGGCGTCGTGATGACCGGTCTCCCGGTCGCCGCCTTCTTCGCGGTCCTCCTGGGCTCCGCCGTCTTCTCGCCTCGCATCGCGACGCAGCTGCACGAACCCGCGGCGGTCGCGACGTTGCTGATCAACGCGTCGTACGTTCTGGGAACGTACGTGTTCCTCGTGGGCGGAGGGCACATCGTATGGTCGCTCCGTCGCCAGGTGTTCGAAGCGCGCAGCTTGGGGCGCTATCGGTTGAAGCGCCGCATCGCGGTGGGCGGGATGGGAGAGGTGTGGCTCGCTCACCACCCGGGGCTCAAGCGCGACGTGGCCGTGAAGATTCTGATGCCCGAAGAACGCGAGCGCTCGAGCAGCGCCCTCGCGCGCTTCGAGCGCGAGGTGCGCGCCACCGCCGAGCTCAATCACCCGAACACGGTACGCGTGTTCGACTATGGCGCGACCGAGGACGGGCTCTGGTATTACGTCATGGAGTTCCTGGAGGGGGAGACGCTCGCGGCGCACGTGAAGCGTCTGGGCCCGCTGCCCCCCGCCCGCGCGGTGCACATCGTGGGACAGGCCGCGAGGGCGATCGCGGAGGCTCACGAGCACGGAATCGTGCATCGAGACATCAAGCCGGAGAACCTGTTCCTGACGGCCCTCGGCGGCGAGCACGATTTCGTCAAGGTGATCGACTTCGGAATCGCGAAAGTCACTCGCGCGGACGGGACCATGACCGGCACCGGCTGGGTCCTCGGGACGCCGGCGTACATCTCTCCCGAAGTGGCCACCGGAGAGGGCGCGGACCCGCGCTCGGACGTATATGCCCTGGGTGCGGTCCTCTATTTCTTGCTGTGCGGCCGACCGCCGTTCGAGGCCAGCAGCGTGGCAGGCCTTCTGTTCGCGCACGTGAACGACGATGCGGCGCCGCCATCGAGTGTCCTCGGACGCCCGATCCCCTCGGACGTCGAGGCCGTCGTGCAGCGTGCCCTCGAGAAGGAGCCGGCCGCGCGTTACTCGACGGGCGCCGAGCTGGCGCTCGCGCTGGCGGCGTGCCGCGTCGCCGGCAAGTGGACCTTCGGCGACGCAAAGGACACGGCTCGCAAGAGCAGCCGGCCACCCGAGCCGGGCCAGGTGGAGGCGCTGCCCTCGCTCAAAGCGCCCCGGGTGCCGCGCTTCGCGCCCGGCGAGTGAAGTCCTATCCGGGCTTCCGGACGTCGAGGAAGATCGCGCGCTCCGTTGCATCACGAATAATTCGCACGTCATGGACCGCAGGCGTCAGGCAGTCGGCCAGAGCCAGCATCGTTTCGTCGGTTCGATAGACGAGCCGCCACCCGAGCACGTAATCCATGACCCAGGTGGTATCCGGAGACTCGACGAGGTTTCCGTGGAAGAGGCGTCCCCCGGAGCGCAGTTTCGAATAGGTGAGTTGAGTCAGGCGGCTCGCGATTGGTTGAGGAAGGTAGTCGTATAGTCCCGCCGAGTAGACGAGGTCGAGATCGGCGAGCGACTCCCCGACGACTCGATGCTCCTCCGGCGTCTGGGGTTTGAGCAGCTGCCTCACGGAGAAGTGCAGGCAGCGAACCGTGACAGGAAGCATCCCGTAGTGACGCTCGAGAAGGAGACGCGTCAGATGACGATGGGCGGATTCGAGCGCCGCGGGGTCCTGGTCGAGCAAGATGAGCTCGACGGGGCGGTCGAGCGCGCTCACGCCCTCGACGAAGCGACGGAGCTCCATCGCGGGACCGGCGGCCAGCGCCAGGATGCGAACCGGTCCTTCGCCGCCGGCCTCGGCAGCTTCCTGGACCGCCCCGCGCATGAGCGCCTCGCGGTTGATCACCGCGCGGACGAGCGAGTACTGCCTCGTCACGGAATAGAGGAAGCGACCGAAGAGGCCGTCCCCGAGATCGCGGGCAAAGTAGAGCTCCATCATGCGATAGTCGCCCGCGTAGCCGAGGGGCTTGTCGTACGCGCGGCGGTGCATCGGGCACGCGGCAAGCAGAGGCATCAACATCCCGGAAGCGTAGGCCTGGGCAACCTGCGCGCTGCGCACGTCGAGTGACTTGCTCATCGCGTGCAGGGCCACGAGCGCGCCGAGATAGACGCCGCTCCACCTGGCGCGCAGACTCTCGAACAGCTCCTCTTCCTCCTCGCTCCGGCGCAGCGGGTCGTGCACCTCCCTCCGCTCGGTCTCTTCCAGCTCGAACTTCGCGTCTTCGAGCAGCTGCCGAAGGTCCGCGACGGCGGCGCGCCATTCCGGCGGCAGGAGGTCGCGCTGCTCGCGCAGGAGGGCCAGGCGACCGTCGAACGTGATGCCGAGGCGCAGGCCATGAAGGTCGAGAACGCCGGAGGTGAATCGACCGCCGAGGCGCTCCTCGCCACCGCGCACGACGATGGCGTTGCCCGTCCATATCGTGCGATCACCGAGGCGAAGCTCGAACGAATCGAGGACGCTGCCGGGAGCCAGCGTGATCTGCGATGGCGGAGCGATTCCGAAGCCCACCGCGCTGAGGTCGAGCACGGCGAGGGGGCCGACCGAGATTCCATCGCATACGAAATGACATCCGAGGTCAGAGGGAATGTCGGCTGCTCCGAGCCTGGATGGTCGAAATTGAACGGACGCGCCGCTCGCACCATTCAGATCTTCGTGGCGAGGGGACGGGGGAGCGGACGATGTCCGCCAGGTCGATGACTTTGGATGGGATGGAATGGAACGTGGCGGAATGCTCGAGTCGCGCGAGGAGCTGGAGCCGGCAGGGCACATTGGGGTGCCGTCATGCTACGGGCATCGTCATCTTCGGTTAAGTGACAATCACATGCTGAACTCGACAGCCGGACGTGTCCGTCACGAGTCGCGTCTGTGCCACACTCATTTCTTTCCGGAGACGGGATATGCAGTCTCCGGACAGGGTGGACCAGCCTGGCTCTCCCCCGGGCCCTCCCCGACCAACCGCGCCCCCGTCGCCTCAAAGACGACGACGTTCACCAGCGTCCCCCAGATCACCGCTCCGGCCGCGCCGGCCACCCACGCCGTCAACCTCCGCCGCCCGACGCTCCCCGCCCAGGCCGGCAGCGTTGCCAGGAATCCCCACGTCCCCGCCACGAAGTGAAACGTGACGCACGCTGTCCCGACAAGATACGCGACCCCCGTCCAGGGAATCCCCATCCACGTCGACGAAAGATCCGCCACCGCGCGCGTGACAAGCTCGTGCCCGTGCGGGGCGGCGGCTGGCACCACGAGGCGTAGCTTCCACAGGTGCATCGCCACGAAGACGAGCGCGACGACCCCCGTGACGCGCATCCAGTAGAGGACAGCGCCAGGGTAGGGACTCGGCGACGTGAGGGGCGTGCGCGTCGCGACGAGCCACGATCCCACCGCAGCGTGCAGGACCAGCGGAGCGATCACGAGCACAGCCTCGATGAGCCTCAGCCCCGGCACGCGGGCGAGCCAGTCGAGGGCCCTCGCGTAGGCCTCGTCCCCGGAGAGGGCGCGCGCGTTCACGGCCACGTGCAGGACGAGGAACCCGCCGAGCGGAACGACGCCGGTCAGCGAGAAGAGGCGCCGGACGAGGACAGAGCGAACGGGGACAGGCACGAGCGCGTGGTAGGGATCCTAACGCATGTGGTTCGGCACACGGGCAGCTCGAGCATCGGTCCTCGCATGGCTCGCGGCGGCGTGCGTCGTCGGGGGTGGTCCACCGAGACCCGTCGCGACGGTCGCGTCGTCCGTGCTCGCGGCCTCGGCGTTCGAGCAGATTCGCGAGGCGTGGGGGGATCCCGAGCACAGGACGCCTGCCGAGGTCCGCGCCATGATCGAGCGCTTCATCGCCGACTTCCCGGACGACGGCCTCGTCCCGCTCGCCCGGATCGCGCTCGCCCTCGTGTCGATGAACCAGGCGGACTTCAAGACCGCGGACGCGCAGCTCGCCCTAACCGAGGACGCACCCGTCGGCACCACCCGGGATCTATGGACGATCGCGCGCGCGCGCAGGCTGAGGCTGCGCGGCGAGCCGGAGACCGCGCTCGAGCTATTGCGGCCCCTGCTGGGAAAGAACGTCGACCCGCTGGCGCGCCTCGTGTTCGAGGAGGAGCTCACCCTCAGCGCGCTCGCGACGAACCGCGACTACGAGGCGATCTCGTACATGGACGCGTGGCTCCGGGCGAGCGCCGAGGAAGAGAAGGACGCGACCGCGAAGGCCGTGACGGCCATCGTCTCGAGGCTCCCGAAGGACGTCCTCGCGGGCGCGCTGCAGGCCATGCGCGGCCAGGGGGAGAGCATCGGCTACGGCATCGAGATCGAGCGGATCCTCGCGGCTCGACTCGTCGAGATCGCGACGGCCACCGGCGACGTGAAGCTCGCACGGATGCTGCTCGAGTCGGACGCGGGCTCTGTCGTCGCCGCGGGCGATGCGGCCCTCGAGCTCGGGGAGCTCGCGACGAGCCGGCGCGGGCTGAACATCGTGATGGGCCGCACGATCGGCCTGCTGCTGCCGACCGAGTCCCCGGGCTTGCGCGACGAGGCGGCGGACGTGCTGCGGGGCGTCCTCTGGGGGCTGGGGTTGCCGCGCGGGGCGAGGGGCCGCGCCGCAACCCCCGTTGATGCGGGCACGATGGCGCGGGTCCCCCGCGCGGGGTGCGCGCCCCTCGCGCCTGCCCCGGATCTCGAGGAGCCTCGCCCCGAGCTCGACGTGAAGCTCATCACACGAGACGACTCGGGAGACCCCGACGGCACCGAGCCGTCGCTCGACGAGCTCGCCGGCGGAGGCGCGTCGGCGGTCATTACGGCGCTGGACGGAGCGACCGCCGCGCGCGCGCTTCGCTGGTCCGAAGCGCACGGGATGCCCCTCATCGCGCTCGTTCCGCCGGACCGGGCTGACGAGCGCGATGCCGGACCGAGCCCCGCGTCGTTCGGGTTCGTGCTCGGCGAGGACCGATCGAACGTCCTCGCGGCCCTGGCACGCGCCGCGCCGTCGCTGGCCGCCGAGGCCGTCGTTCCGCTCATCGATACGAGCGAGGCGAACCGGTACCCCCCTCAGGGGGGACGCCTCGGCCCGATGACCCTCGCTCCACCCGTCTCGTGCGAGATCCCACCCGTGCGCGCCGGCGAGCCCCGGTTCCCGATCGCGGAGTGGCAGCACGACAAGATGGGCGCCTGGCTCGTCAGCGGCTCGGCCACGTGCGCAGGCGACCTCCTGCAGGAGCTCTCGAGCGCAAGGGACAGGGGCGTGGTCGCTCTCACGCTCGAGGCGGCCGCCCTGCCGCCGCACGCGCCGGGCCTTCGCGTCATCAGCGCCTCGGCAGGCGTCATTCCCACCGGCCCGGGCGCCGACGCGCGCGACGACGAGCTGCTCCGGTTCTCGGCGACGCTCGGAGGCGTCACCTGGTGGACGGCGCTCGGACGCGATGCGGCGACGCTGGCACGCCTGGCGGTGGAGCAGCTTCCGGCGGACGACGTGAGCGATGCCCCCTCGGTAGCCGGGCGGCGGACGATCACGAGAGACCGCCTCGCCGCCATCCAGACCCGACTCTGGACGACCGAGGCCAGCACGTGGACCGGACGGAGCATGCCGCGCACCGTGTGCGCAGTCGAATCGCCTGCCAGGTGAGCACGGCCCGCTTGCCGAGGCGCCCCGGCTTGATCCAGAGTATCGGCCGATGGTCGGCCGCTCCCTTCGAACCGCAGTGTTCGCCGCCATCGTCATGGTCTTCTGGACACTGGCGCGCCCCGCACACGCCACGCCCGCGCCGTTCTGCGACGACCGCGGGGCGTCCGCCCTCGCCCCACCCCCCGTGTTCGAGGCCCCCGACGACGCGATCCGCCGCGCAGCGTTCTCGAGCTGCGACCACGACAGGGTCGAGTTCGGGGTTGCCGTCCGGGTGCAGCACCACGGCGGGGCTCCGCAGTCGGACGCGCCCGAGATGGGGTGGCGGCGGCACACCGCTCTTGCGGGGCCCGCCGAAGGCATGATGCTCGAGTCAGCCCCCGTCCCGGGTTCGCCCTGCGTGGGTGTCCGGCACCGGGTCGAGCGGCCACCCCGCAGCTGAATCACGCGCGCGGCCAAGCTCCTTCGTGCGCCCCGCCGGGCGCGCGCGTGATGGTTGTGTTCCAAGCTTGCGGCAGGGCTATCCGATCTTTCGTCGTGCGTTCGCGCCCAGGCGCGGCTATGGCGAGGGGCCGGATTGACCATCTTCTCGAAACCATTTTCAGGTGATTTGCCATGGCCAAAGATACGAAGACCTCTTCCGCCCCGACGAATGACGGAGACGGGGGCGTCAACGCAGGAGTCGCGATCGTCGGCTTTTTCCTCTGCTTCCTCGCCGGTGTCGCGGTCATGTGGGGCTACGACCAGCACCGTTTGCGCAGCGGCGACATCTCGGCCGACACCTCGTCGAGCAGCCCCACGGGCGCGTGGGACGACAGCGACTCGCCCGTTCCGGTGTCGAGCAAGGACCCGATGTGGGGCAAGCGCGACGCCCCGATCACGATCGTCGAGTATAGCGACTTCCAGTGTCCCTACTGCTCCCGCGTCGAGCCGACGCTCGACCAGGTGCGGACGACGTACGGAGCCGACAAGGTTCGCGTCATCTGGAAGAACAACCCGCTCCCCTTCCACCAGAACGCAAAGCCGGCCGCCGAGGCCGCTGCCGGCGTCTTCGCCCTGGGCGGGAGCGACGCCTTCTGGAAGTTCCACGACACGGCCTTCAAGAACCAGGGCTCCCTCTCCGAGGACAGCTACGAGAAGTGGGCCAAGGACTCCGGCATCAAGGACAAGGATCTGCCCGCGTTCAAGGCAGGCCTGGCGAGCCACAAGTGGGCGGACAAGGTCGACAAAGACCTCAACGACGGCAAGGCGGCCGGCGTGCAGGGAACGCCCTCGTTCTTCGTGAACGGGGTGTTCATCAATGGCGCGCAGCCGTTCGACAACTTCAAGAAGACAATCGACCAGGAGCTCGAGAAGGCCAAGGCGAAGATCGCGGCGGGCACCCCGAAGGCGCGCATCTACGTGGAGATGACGAAGGAGAACAAGAAGAACGCCCCTCCGCCGGCCAAGGAAGAAGGGAACGACAAGGAAGACACGACGAGCGTCTTCAAGGTGCCTGTCGGATCGAGCCCCGCCCTCGGCAACCCGTCCGCGCTCGTGACGATCGTCGAGTTCAGCGATTTCCAGTGCCCGTTCTGCAGCAAGGTCGAGCCGACGCTCAAGGCGCTCCGGGACAAGTACGGCGACAAGCTACGCCTGGTCTGGAAGAACGAGCCCCTCCCCTTCCACCCCGCCGCCGAGCCCGCCGCCGAGGCTGCGATGGAAGTCCGCGCCGAGAAGGGCGACAAGGGCTTCTGGGACGCCCACGACAAGTTCTTCGCCAATCAGAAGGACCTGACGAACGGCAAGGACCCCAACCTCGACGGCATCGCGAGCATCGCGGCCCAGACGGGCGCCAGCGCCGACAAGATCAAGAAGGCGATAAGCGACCACGTGTACAAGAAGTCGATCGACGCCGATCAGGATCTTTCGGAGGACTTCCAGGCGAGCGGCACCCCGCACTTCTTCGTCAACGGCCGGCGCCTGGTCGGCGCCCAGCCGCAGGAAAAGTTCGAGAAGATCATCGACGAGGAGATCAAGAAGGCGCAGGACGTCATCGCGAAGGGCACCCGTCCGACCGAGGTCTACGAAGCGCTCACGAAGGAGGGCAAGGGACCGCCGGAGCCGGAGAAGAAGGACCTGCCGAAGACGCTGCCCACGAACGACCCGTCGCGCGGCAACACGAACGCGAAGGTCGTCATCCACGAGTGGAGCGACTTCCAGTGCCCATTCTGCGGTCGCGTGGAGCCGACCGTCGCGCAGATTACGAAGGACTACGGCGACCGGATCAAGTTCACCTGGCACGATCTCCCTCTGCCGATGCACCCCGACGCGCCACTCGCGGCGCAGGCGGGTCGCGAGGCCTACGCGCAGAAGGGCCCGAGCGCGTTCTGGGCGATGCACGACAAGATGTTCGCCAATCAGCAGAAGATCAAGCGTGAGGACCTCGACGGGTACGCCAAGGAGCTCAACCTCAACATGGATAAGTGGAAGGCGGCTCTCGACGGCAGCACGCACACGAGCGAAATCGAGACGGACAAGAAGGCGGGCAACGACGACGGGATCAGCGGCACGCCCGCGTTCATCATCGCGCCTGCCGGCGCTTCGAGCGGGTACTACATCAGCGGCGCCCAGAGCTACGGCAAGTTCCGCAAGCTCATCGAGCGCGCGTTCAGCGAAGCCCGGTGATGCCGGACGCTCCTCATGCTCCCCCTCTCCGGTCGCGGAGGGGGGGTTCGAGGGCGGCGTTCGCGGTCGGGATCCTGTTCATTCCCCTGAGCGGTCTGGGCTGCGGGGGGGCCACCGCGGCTTCCCCCGGGGCAATCCCGGTGTTGCCGGCTCCCCCCGTAGCCCCGCCGGTGGCGTCTGCGGCCGGCGGGCGTGGCGAGAGCGCGGAGACGCCGGTGGAGCCGCTGGGGGCTGATCCGGCGGAGCCGATCTTCAAGGTGCCGCTCGGCGCGAGCCCCGTTCGCGGACCGGCGACGGCCGCGGTGACCATCGTCGAGTTCGCCGACTATCAGTGTCCCTTCTGCGAGCGCGCGGAGGAGACACTTCGAGACCTCGTCGCCCGCCACGGCGACGCGATCCGCATCGTGTTCAAGGACGAGCCCCTGCCGTTCCACCCGCGCGCCGAGCCTGCCGCAGAGGCCGCGCTCGAAGTGCGAGCCGAGAAAGGCGACGCCGCGTTCTGGAAGATGCACGACCTGCTGCTCGAAAACCAGAGCGACCTCGGGGACGAGACCCTCGTCCGCCTCGCGACGAGCGTCGGCGCGAGCGGCGACCTCGTGCGAGCGGCCGTGGCGAGGCACGCCCACCAAGGGGAGATCGACGCCGACCTCGAGCTCGCCGAGGACTTCGACGCGGGCGGCACGCCGCACTTCTTCGTCAACGGGCGACGGATGGTCGGGGCGCAACCAGCAGAGGCCTTCGAAGCCCTCATCGGCGAGGAGATCGCCGAAGCACAGAAGCTCGTAACAGCCGGGACGCGACCCGAGGCGGTCTACGAGGCGCGGATCGCATCGGGCCGGGGCGCGCCCGATCCGCCGCAGGTCGACGCGTCGCACCTCCCGGAGGGCGATCCCGCACGCGGCTCCGCATCGGCCCGCGTGACGGTGCACGAGTTCGCCGATTTTCAGTGCCCGTTCTGCTCACAGGCCGAGACGACGCTCGGACAGATCGCCAGGACGTACGGGGACGCCGTCCGCTTCGTCTGGCACGACCTCCCCCTCCCCTTTCACCGCAACGCGCTCGCGGCCGCCAGCGGCGCGCGCGAGGCGCGGAGGCAGCGTGGCGATCGCGCCTTCTGGGCGTTGCACGATAGACTCCTCTCGGACCCATCGAAGTTGACGCGCGACGGGCTCGACGCGGCGGCGCGCGCCCTCGGGCTGGACATGGCCAAGTGGAGGTCGTCGCTCGAGACCGGCGCGCATTCGGGCGAGATCGAGGCGGACCGGGACGCTGCGGAGGCCCTCGGGTTTCGAGGCACGCCGTCGTTCGTGGTGGTGGCGACGGGGACGACCCGAGGCTACGCCGTGATGGGTGCGCAAGGCTTCGCGAGATTCCGCAAGGTGATCGATCGAGCGCTCGCCGAGGCCACCGGCAGCCCCGCCCCACGGAAGGCCCTCGATCCGGGGAAGCGATGAGCCGCGTCGTCGCGGCCGCGATCGTCGTCGCCTCGGGGATGTTGGCGCGACAGGCGCTCGCCGTCGAACGCGAGAACCAGGTCGGCGCAGACCTCGGCGGGAGCATGCTCATCGTGTCGGGAAAGAGCGCTCCGGACGTGGGCGGCGTCGCGGGGGTCCACTGGACATACGGGCTGAGCGACGCGTTCAACCTGATGGCGGAGGCCGACTGGTCGCTCCTCGCCCTGAAGGAGACGCAGAGCGGCAGTCCGGGTACACGTCCGTCGTGGGCCGCAAACGCGAACATCGGCGTCTCGTACGTGTTCGATGTCCTGCGATGGATCCCGTACGCGGGAGTGCTCGTCGGCGGGTACGACCTGTCGGGCGGGACGATCGCCGGGATGAAGCTCCTCCCGGGCGCAGCGATCGCCATCGGCTTCGACTACCGCTTCGACCGCTCGTTCGCGGCAGGGTTCGCCTTGCGCCAGCACATGCTGACGGACGCGTCGACCTATCCGAGCTTCACCCAGGCCTTCGCGCGCGTGGAGTACTGCTGGGGGTGGTGAGCCCCCACCCCGGCCCTCCCCCGGTCTCGGGGGAGGGTGGCGGCACGCTCAGGGCTTGGCCAGGCCGAACCCATCGTGCAACGAGCGCACGGCGAGCTCGGTGTACTTCGACGCGACGAGGCAGCTGACCTTGATCTCGCTCGTCGAGATCGCCTGGATGTTGATCCCCTCGTTCGCGAGGATGCGGAACATCTTCGCGGCGATCCCTGCGTGCGATCGCATCCCGAGGCCGACGATTGACACCTTGACGACGTCCTCGTCGTAGCGCACTTCGCGCGCTCCGACGCCCTTCGCGATCTGCTCGATCCAGGGCTTCCCGCGCGCGAGATCGGTCTTCGGGAGCGTGAATGTGATCGACGCACGCGGATCAGCGTCGGTCGTCACGTTCTGGACGATCATGTCGACCGAGATGTTCTTCTCGGCGATCTTCTCGAACAGCTCCGCCGCGACGCCCGGCCGGTCGTCGACACCGACGACGTGGACACGCGCCTCCCCCTTGTCGTACGCGACGCCGCTCACGACGACGCCCTCGAGCGCCGCGTCCTCGCCGGTCACGAGCGTCCCCGGCTGATCGTTGAACGAGCTTCGGACGTGGACGGGTACGTTGTACTTCATCGCGATCTCCACGCTCCGGATCTGGAGCACCTTGGCGCCGAGCGACGCCAGCTCGAGCATCTCCTCGTACGAGATTCGGTCGATCTTCCGGGCGGACGGGCAGACGTTCGGGTCCGTCGTATAGACCCCATCCACGTCCGTATAGATCTCGCACTCGTCGGCGCCGATGGCCGCCGCCACGGCGACCGCGCTCGTGTCCGACCCGCCGCGGCCGAGCGTCGTGATGTTGCCGTCGTCGTCGACGCCCTGGAAGCCCGCCACGACGGCGATCTCTCCGCGATCCACCGTCTCGTTGATCTTCGAGCCCTCGATTGCCTTGATGCGGGCCTTCGTGAAGGCATCGTCCGTCAGGATCTTCACCTGGTGGCCGAGGAGAGACCGCGCCTTGCCGCCCTCCGCCTGGATGGCCATCGCCGTGAGCGCGGCGCTCACCTGCTCGCCGGTGGCCGCGAGCGCGTCCATCTCGCGTGCGTCAGGCATCCTGGTGACCTCGTGCGCGAGGTCGAGGAGCTTGTTCGTCTCCCCGCTCATGGCGCTGACGATGACCACGAGCTTGTGGCCGCTGCGCTGCGCCGCGAGGGCGCGCCGCGCCACGTTGCGGATGCGGTCGATCGAGCCCACCGACGTACCGCCGAACTTCTGGACGACCAGGGCCACGCGTTTGAACCTCGACGATGAGAAAGGCGCGTTTAGCGGCCGGCGCGTGGGACGTCAATGCGATAGAGTCGCGCCGTGTCTTCGTACGGAGCTTACGTCATCGAGACGTTCGTGACGCTGGTCGCCGTCTGCGCGGTGGCCGCGCTCGTCCTGTGGGGGGCGCGGCGCGTGGGGATCGGCCGCCCGAGCGGTCCCATCGAGCTCGTGGCGCACCTCCCGCTCGAGGCGCGGCGGAGCATCTACCTGGTGAAGGTCGGCGCCCAGGTGTTCGTGATCGGCGTCGGCGAGGGCGGCTTCACCAAGCTGGGCGAGATCCCGGCGGACGCCCTGCCGCCGGGGGAGCACGTCCGGGCGGCACCCTTCGGAGAGGTGCTGTCGCGCGTCCTCGGGCGGAAGCAGGGCGGCGGATGATCCTCGCGGCCGCCGGACCGAGCATCGACGACCTGCTCTCACGCCCGGTCGTCCTCGTGGTCGCGCTGGCGATCTTCTCGGTCCTGCCGTTCGCGTTCATGACGGTGACGGCTTTCGTGAAGATCGCGACCGTCTTGCAGATCGTCCGCGGTGCCATCGGAGCGCAGGGAGTGCCGTCCAGCACCGTCATCATGGCGCTCTCGGGCGCGCTCACCCTGGTCGCGATGGCGCCGGTCGGCGAAAGGATCCTGGCCCGGACGGCGCCGCTCTTCTCGGCCAAGGAGGCGGCAGATACCGTCACGCTCGTGCGCGAGGGCATCGAGGCCGTGCGCGAGCCCATGCGGGATTTCCTGCGCTCCAACGCCAGCGACAGGGAGCGCGCGAGATTCCTCGGCGTCGCGCGCGACGCTCGCCCCCTCGGCGACCGCGATCGCGTGGGAGCGGACGACCTGACGGTGCTCGTACCGGCGTTCGTCGTCAGCGAGCTGACGGCGGCCTTCGCGATCGGCTTCCTGATCTACCTGCCCTTCCTCGTCATCGATCTCGTGGTCTCCAACGTCCTGCTCGCGCTCGGGATGCAGATGATGCAGCCCGCACAGGTGAGCCTGCCCTTCAAGCTGCTCCTGTTCGTCGCGATCGACGGGTGGGGGTTGCTCGCGAAGTCGCTGGTGACCGGGTACCGGTAGGCGCGCGCTGGCGCGGAGGGACCGCTGCTTGACTTCGGAGGGACCCGGCGTATGTTCCCCGACCTCGTTGCCGGGTCGGCTTCACGGAGCTTGCCCGGCAATGCCGCACCTGGGGCAATAGCTCAGCTGGGAGAGCGCTGCGTTCGCAATGCAGAGGTCCGGGGTTCGATCCCCCGTTGCTCCAC
>Ga0209415_10008608_pt1 | contig 17680 bp, 10 predicted proteins | sample PeaSoiSIISIP2007_FD_187696 | JGI IMG/M metagenome (GOLD analysis project Ga0209415, IMG submission 187696) | Peat soil microbial communities from Weissenstadt, Germany - SII-SIP-2007 (SPAdes) (version 2) | ecosystem: Environmental > Terrestrial > Soil > Wetlands > Peat | place: Germany... | reverse complement strand
TGGTTCTGGCTTGAACCCAAGTTCACCGTATCAGAACTTCCGCCTGAACTCGATTTCCAATTTGGACAGGCGTGGTTCGACTCCTGCCCCTGGAGCCAGCTCAGGCCGTGAGATGTATGGCGCATGGACGGATTTATATCCCGCGAAGCTTCAGATCGGAGCGCAGGCTGGGTTCGAATCCCAGCACGGCCACCATGCGGGGCACCCAGGCTGGTCGCCTGGACCGGTCCTACAAACCGGCATAGCGGAGTTCGATCCTCCGGTCCCGCACCAAGTTTGCGGAGGTTTCGGGAGAGTAACCTCAAGAGGAAGAGGCCCGGTCTTTTGAACCGGCCGGTGCGATTTCGAGTTATCGCCGCTCCCACAAAGTCTGATATGAGCCTGAATCGCCTGGTGCTGGTCCTGAACGCGAGCTATGAGCCCATCCATATCTGCGGGGCCAGGCACGCACTGACGCTGGTATTCAAGGGCGCGGCCGTGGTGGAAGAGGTCTCCAACCGCGTGGTGCGGACTTCGAAAATCAGCATTCCGGTTCCCGACGTGATCCGGCTGGTTCGGTATCGCCGCGTGCCACGGCAAAATCGTTCCGTTTCCCGTAAGGGGATTTTGCTTCGGGACGGATTCGCCTGTCAATACTGCCACAGGCGATACGCCGCCGGAGACCTGACCCTGGACCACGTCTTGCCCCGATCACGCGGTGGACCCTCAGTATGGGAAAACCTGGTTACCTGTTGCTTCGCGTGCAACAACCGCAAGGGAAATCGCACTCCGCAAGAGGCCGGTATGATGCTCGCGAAGGTGCCCCGGCAGATCTCGATCCACGCCAAGCACCGGCTGATGGCCGGCAACGAAACGGCATGGAGCCGGTATCTGTTTTGGTGAGAAACCGGAAAGTGGGGCAGTCTACCTGGTTCAACTCCAGTCGCGGACCCCACGGGCCTGTAGTTCAACGGGAGAGAGCGGCTCCCTTCTAAGGAGCAGATTCGGGTTCGAATCCCGACGGGCCTTCCACGATTCCGGGTGGTTCAGCGACCTACCTGGCCGCCGGAATTCGACCGGTAGCGGCCGAGCCGCGACCCGGAGGCCAAAACAAGCCAAAGTTTTTTGCAACACCGGCGCTGTCCGACAGCGTATTAGCTACTATGGGATCCGCGTTCAACAGCCTCCGGCACGCCGTCCGCTCGCTCCTGGGCGATAAGGGATTCACCGTCACGGTGGTCCTGACCATTGCGGTTTGTATCGCGGCGAACACCGCCACCTTCGCGGTGGTGAACTCGGTGCTGCTGCGGCCGCTCCCGGTGCCGGACGCGCGCTCCGTCCTGTTGATGGCGAACCGTTACCCGAGGGCGGGCGCCGGTTTCGGGTACAACAGCGCCTCGGGCGATTACTACGACCGCCTTCGCGACGTCCACGTATTCTCGGAGCAGGCGCTATTCCGCGCTACTGGCCGAACGATCGAGATCCAAGGTACGCCGCAACGCGTCACCGGCATGGTGGCGACGCCTTCACTGTTCCGTCTGCTGCGCGTATCACCGGCCTACGGCCGCGCTTTTTCCGATGCCGAGGGCGAGCCCGGCGCCGACCAGAAAGCCATTCTGAGCGATGGGCTGAGCCGCCAGCTCTTCGGCAGCCCGGAGGCGGCACTCGGCCGCGACGTGCGCATGAGTGGGCAGCCGTTCACCGTGGTGGGTGTGATGCCAGCGGGATTCAACTTCATCGACCCGGATGTCCGCCTCTGGGCGCCGGCGGCGTTCACCGCCGAACAGCGGGAGCAGCGCCACTCCAATAACTGGCAGAGCATCGGGCGGCTCAAGCCGGGCGCGACCCTCGAGCAGGCGCAGGCCCAGGTGGACGCGCTCAACCGCGCCAACCTCGAACGGTTTCCGAGTTTCAAGGAACTCCTGATCAACGCGGGCTTCCACACCGTGGTCGTGCCGCTGGAGGACATGCTGGTAAAAGAGGTCCGGGGAGCGCTTTACCTGCTCTGGGGAGGAGCGGCGTTCGTGCTGCTGATCGGCGCGGTGAATGTCGCGAACCTGGTGCTGGCGCGAACCACCCTTCGGCGCAAGGAGTTCGCCACGCGCCTGGCACTGGGCGCCGGGGCGGGACGCCTGATGCGCCAGTTGGTGACGGAGAGCATTCTGGTGGCCCTGGCCGGCGGCGCGGCGGGGGCCGCGCTGGGCACGGGATTGTTGCGGGCGCTGGGACACAGCGGGATCGAAACGCTTCCGCGCGCGGGCGAGGTCCGCGTGGATGTCAAGGTGGTGCTGGCGATGCTGGTGACGGCGGCGCTGGTCGGGATCGTCGTCGGGCTGATCCCCTCGGTGCAGGTGATTCGGGCACGGGTCAACGAAGTGCTGCGCGAAGAGAGCCGCTCGGGCACCGGCGGCCGGCGGGCACGACGGGTGCGGCAGGTCCTGGTAGTGGCGCAGGTCGGATTGGCTTTCGTGCTGCTGGCCGGTGCTGGATTGGTCCTGACGAGCTTCCGGCAGTTGCTCCACGTCGATCCCGGATTCGATGTCAGGGGCGTGGTGACGGCTTCCACCAGCGTGCCCGAATCGCTGTATCCCAAAGACGCTGACGCGAGCGAGCTGATGGACCGTGCGCTGGCTGCCATCCGCGCCATTCCCGGAGTGACGGCGGGTGGCGCCACCACGACTATCCCCTGGGGTGGCAACCATAACGACAGCGTGATCCTGGCCGAAGGCTACCTCATGAAACCGGGAGAGTCGCTGATTTCTCCCGAACAGGTGACGGTGACGCCAGGCTACTTCGAGGCCATGCATATCGCCATGGTGGCGGGGCGCCCGTTCGATGAGCGCGATCGCGAATCCGCCCCCGGGGCCATCATCGTGGACGAGCGGCTGGCGCACCACTTCTGGCCGGGTCTCAACCCGATCGGCCGGCGCATGTATCAGCCGCGGGACATCCACAACGTCCTGAAGACGGACGAGCACACGCACTGGATGACCGTGGTCGGGGTTATCCACGCCGTCCACACCGCGAGTGTGGAAGGCAACGGCAGTCCGGTGGGTGCGTATTACATGCCCTACGCGCAGAATGTCCAAAGGGGGTACTCGCTGGCGATCAAGTCCTCCGGTGGCGCCGGACCGGTCCCTCAGTGCCGTGCGTGCCCGGTTCGCGGCGATCGCGCCAAGCCTGGCTTTGTTCGATGTGCACACCATGGAGGAGCGGGGCGACCTGGCGCTTCGGTCGCGACGGGCTTCGCTAACGCTGGCCATGTTCTTCGGCTGCCTGGCTCTGTTTCTCTCGGCGGTGGGCATCTACGGCGTGCTGGCGTACCTGGTGACGCAGCGCCAGCGTGAGATCGGCATCCGGGCGGCGCTGGGATGTACCGCAAGCGGCGTAGTGAAGCTGGTGGTCCGCGAAGCGCTGTGGCTGTTGGGCGCCGGCCTGGCACTTGGCGTCGCAGGCTCGGTAGCGCTACGGCCGGTGGTGGCGGGACAGCTCTACGGCGTGAAACCGCTCGACCCGGTGGTGATGTCGTCGGTGATCCTTACGCTGGCGGTGGCCGGGCTGGCGGCGTGCGTGCTGCCGGCTCGGCGGGCAACGCGCGTGGACCCGGTGACGGCGCTGCGCGAGCAGTAGCCCGGCGCCTTTCTTGGGGGCTGACGGTGGAAATTCGGGCTGAAATATGTTCCCGTAAGTTCTTATGAAGTCAATGAATCGCGCTGTCCCTTTCGTCACTGCGATCTGTCTCGGCACGGCTTTGCCGGGAGCGGCGTTCGCCGCCGATCGCGTCAAGACCGCCAATGGCCTCATCGAGGCGGCTGCCCAACCAGGTTCCGGGGTTCGCAGCTTCAAGGGAATCCCGTTTGCGCAACCGCCGGTCGGAGATTTGCGCTGGAGGGAACCACAGCCGGTGAAGAACTGGACGGGCGTGCGCAATGCCGGCCAGTTCGGCCCACGCTGCATGCAGCGGACCTCGCCAACGGCCGACTATTGGTTTCGCAGCAGCGGCATGAGCGAGGATTGCCTCTATTTGAACGTGTGGACGCCGGCGAAATCGAACCAGGAGGGGCTGCCGGTCCTGGTGTACATTTTCGGCGGCGGATTTCAGAACGGCGACGGCTCGGAGCCGCGCTACGACGGCGAGAGCACGGCCAGCAAGGGCATCGTGGCGGTCACGGTGAACTACCGCATCAACATTTTTGGTTTCTTCTCCCACCCTGAATTAACGAAGGAGTCCCCCCACCACGCGTCCGGCGACTACGGCTTGCTGGATCAGGTAGCCGCTCTCGAGTGGGTACAGCGGAATATCGCGGCATTCGGCGGAGATCCGAAGAAGGTGACGGTTGGCGGCGAGTCGGCCGGTTCGATTTCGGTCAGCGCCCTCATGGCCTCCCCGTTGTCCCGGAACCTCATCGCAGGCGCCATCGGTGAGAGCGGCGCCATGATCTCGAGCCTGCCTCCGCGCCCTCTCGCGGAAACGGAACAGGAGGGAGTGAAGTTCGCCGCCTCCGCCGGCGCCCGGTCGCTGGCGGAGCTCCGCACCATGACCGCGGAACAGATTCAGGAGGCCGTGGCAAAAGGCGCTGCGATGCGCTTCAGCTCGGACCTGGACGGTTATTTCCTGCGGAAACCCCTGACCGACACTTTTGCCGCCGGCGAGCAGTCCAAGGTTCCGTTGCTGGCCGGATCCAACTCCGAGGAGCAGCCGGCCCGGAGCGTGCTCGGGACGAGCGAGCCGACGCCGGAGAATTTCGCGAATGCTGTAAGGAGGCTTTACGGCGAAAGCGCCGACGAGGTCCTGAAGGTGTACGCGCCGTCCACACCGGAAGACGTCCTCGAGGCTGCCACGGACCTTGCCAGCGCTCGATTCGTGGGACACAGCACCTGGAAATGGACCGAGCTGCAAATGAAGACCGGCGGCAAGCCAGTGTACCGCTACCTCTACGCCCGCATCCGGCCGAAGTTCCTCGCGGCCGCGGTTCAACCTCCGGGCGGGGCAGGCGCGGCAGCACCGGGCAGGGGCGGTCCGGCGCCGGCGCCCCGCGGAGCGGCGCATTCCGCTGAGATTCAATACGCCATGGGCAATCTCCCTCTGGACAAGAGATACGCCTGGGAACCCGCGGACTACAAGGTTTCCGAAATCATGCAGGCCTATTTTGTGAACTTCATAAAGACCGGGAATCCGAATGGCCCCGGTTTGCCGAACTGGCCGGCGTACACGAGCGAAACCAACTTCCAGCGCATGCGCCTGGATGTGGATTCCCGTGTGGAAACAGAGACGCACCGAGACCGCTACCTGGTGCTGGATCAGATCTACGCCAGGCCATAGTTTCGCCGGTTCACTGTGGGAAGCCGACGCTCTTCCCACAGCAGCCAGGCGCGCCGCTCGAAAAAGCGTCTTCGGCGGCGTAGTCAAACTTGTGCGGATTGAATTCTCCGGGCGGGTGTGCGCGCTCCCAATCAATGGTCCGGTGAATGGCTTCGTCGAGCGGCACCGGTTCCCTGTAACCGAGTTCCAACCGGATTCGGGTTGAATCCGCTTCCCAATGCTGCGCGCTGTTGCCGGGCGGCACCAAATGCGCCGGCATGCGCTCCTTCGGCAGAGTGACGAACTCGCCGTCCCAACCGGTTGCCGCCGCGATCTTGCCTGCCCAATCCAGCTCGGAGAATGCCGGCGTTTCCGCGACGTTGTAGACGCGGCCGGCAGCTCGCTCGGAAACCGCAGCCAAGGCGAGGGCTGCCGCCACGTTCTCGACGTACCCTCGTGGCGAGCGCCAGGCGGCCCAACCTTCTTCAAACAGGATCACGCGGCGGCCATCGTCGATCCTTTTGAGCACCGGGTGGAATCGGCATAGGTGATCGCCCGGACCATAGATCATCGGCAGCCGGAGCACCGTGCCGGGTAGCTCGGCATCGCCCAAGATGACGCGTTCGACAGGAATCTTGTCGTACTCGTCGTCAATCCAGCCGAAGAGTTTTTGCAGCATTCTCACCTGTGCGGGTGGATACGTCTGCAACTTCGTCCGAAGCGGTGAATCCTCGGTCAGCGGCACTGGCTCCAGCGGGCCCTCCTCGCTGCCGTGCAGCACCCCGCAGGCGCGATACACGTCGATGCTGCTTGCCGCCACCACACGTCTTGCAACGCCCCGGAACGCCTCCATTAACGACTCCGCCTGCGCACCGGAGCTGAGAATCAGGTCGATGACCACATCGGCTTTCGGGCGAAGGGCAGCCAAGTCCCGGCGGTCGCCGAGGATCGATTCGGCGGGCAAATGCGTTGGCGTGCGGCCGCGGTGGAAAACCGACACGGAATGGCCCATCCGGGAAAGCTCGCGCACGAGGTGCGGACCAATGAAGCCGGTCCCGCCGATAACGAGAATCTTCATGCCACCAGATTACTTCCGCCAGAAGTCACGCGCTCGGGGTACCCAGCCTGTAGCGCGCCGCGTAGAGCCTGGCCGAACATGGTTCGGAGTGATGGTCTAGACTACAGATCTTCTGCACCTCCGCCGATAAGACATCATGGACACGCCCCGTGGAACAACTGGGACGGCCGATCCGATGCGCCATGCGATCGGAGTGCCGGAAGCACATCAATTCCGGCGCGTCGGGGGGCAAGCGGAGGTGGCGTGGCCGCATCCGCGGAACCTGGCTGGAAGTCCGGCCAGACTCTCACATCCAGGTTTAGCCTGCAACGGCATGCAAGCTGTGGGTCGTCGAAACACGAATACGAGACAGGGGCGGGTCAGAGCATTGCGGCTGGCCGTGGCTCTGCTGGTCCTAACCTCGCACGCCTTCTCACAGAGAAACGATTGGCGTTTCTGGAGAGCCTCGGACGGATTCGCCGAGTCCTTCGTCCGGAGTGTGACTGCGGGAGCGGACGGCAGCATCCTGGTGCGCCACGGCGAAGTAGGGTCCATGACCATCCTGGACGGCTACGGGCTTCGCCGCGTGCCGGAAATGCAAAGAGGGTCGATCGTCGATTGGGGGATGAAGGGGCGTGCATACCTCGCATCGAACGGGGAGATCTGGACCGTCGATCGCGGGGAACTGCGGCGCTACCAGTCTGGAACCTGGTTATTGGAGGCGCCGCCGGACCCAGCCCACCCAATGCTGGCGGCAGTGCCCGCCGGCGACGATCGCGTCCTGGTCCTGTTTTCGGACCGCCTGGTGACGTACTCCCCCAGCCAGCACAGGTGGAGCATCCTGAAGTACGGCGCGGAAACCTTGCTTGGCGAGTTTACCCAGATGGTCCCCGGCTTTTTCTCGGATTTCTGGATTACGGGCAAGGCCGGCGTAGCGCGACTGAGATTCGGGTCCGACGGGGAAGGCATCTGGACGCAATCGGACGTTCGCAAACTCGGACTTTCAGCCGCCAACTATCCGATGCCTTCGGCCGGGCAGGACGTCTACATTTCCGCACGCTTGGCCGGCAGCAGCCGCTGGGCAGTAGTGCGCTGGAGCACGGCCGGGTTGGAAGTCGTCTATACGGGGAATCAGGATAATGTCATGGGCTGGCGAGGCCCCGACGACGAATTGTGGGTGCTCGACGGCGTTTCGTTGTTGCGAATGCCCAGCGGCCGCCCGGAGTCGAAGCAGAGGGCCGGCTCACTGTCCGGCTCGGTCTACGACGTGCTGGCCCGGCCCGACGGATCCTTCTGGCTGGGCACGGCCAATGGTCTCGTGAAGTACTCCCCCTCCATCTGGCGGACTCCCGCTCCGGTAGCCGACCTGGACGTCCCGGTCCATTCCATAGCCGAAGACGCTCAGGGACGGCTATGGTTTTCGGCAACTGAATACCTCCTCGAACTGGATGGAGCGGCCTGGCGAAGGTACCCTCTTCCGCTCGGCATGCGCACGCACGACGTCCAGCCGCGCAGCCTCTTTGCGCTCGCCGACGGCCGGATCCTGGTGAAAGCGAGGACGGCCGAGGGCGAGGACTGGGTGTTACGGTTCGACCCGAAGAACCAGCGTTTCGAGCCGCTGGTGCATCCTTTGCGGCGCACCGTCACTCTGATGGTTCCCCGGCGAGACGGCACGTTCTGGGTGCGCACCAAGCCGGGAGACCACATCGAAGTGTTTGACGGGAAGACCTTCCAGCCGCAATTCGATCTTCCGCCCGCCTGGAAGGGCGCCGATGTCCGCTGCATTCTGGAAACCGCCGACGGAACGCTCTGGATCGGCGGTACAGTTGGCGCCATCGAGGGGAAGAACGGCAACTTTCGGGAACTCAAAATGATGGACGGCTACGCCGAAAACGGCGCGTTCGACATCGTGGACCTCGGGCAAGGCCGGATGGCGGTGGGCGGCCGGGACACGTTGCAGTATTTTGATGGACGCAAATGGTGGCTATGGAGATCCGGCATGGATCGCGCCCGGATGATCACCCGGACTCGAGACGATGCCCTCTGGGTGGCGTCCGGATCGGGGCTGCATCGCCTGCAAAACGGCAATTGGCTCATCAACGGCGAGGATGAAGGACTCCTTTCCGCGGCAATCGCCGTGGTCTTTGAGGACAGCCGTGGGAGAGTGTGGGCCGGTACCAGCCGCGGCGTCAGCCTTTACCACCCGGAAGCGGACCGGGAGGCTCCGTCCGTGGGATTCACGCCCGCGGAGAATATGCGGGAAACGGGGCCCGACGGCCACATCCGCATCTTCTTCTCCGGCGTCGACAAGTGGAAGCACACACCGGTGGACAAGCTGTTGTTCTCCTATCGGCTCGACTCCGCTGGGTGGAGTCCCTTCGCTGAGAATTCCAGTGCCACGTTTGACCGCCTGAAGGCCGGCGCGCACACCATCCGGGTCAGGGGCATGGACCGCAATGCCAACATTCGCGAGTCTTCCGGTTCGTTCGCGTTTCAGGTAGCGCTGCCCTGGTACCGCCAAACCGGGTTTTTCGCAAATTGTGATGGTCAGTGGCCTTATGGTCACGGGGCTCCTCGCGCTGGCCGTATCGAACTATCGGGAGCGGAGCCGCTTCATCGTGGAGTTGAACAGCGCTCGAATGGCTGCGGAGTCCGCCAGCGTGCACAAGGGTCAGTTCCTGGCGAACATGAGCCACGAAATCAGGACGCCCATGAGCGGCATCATCGGAATGACCGAGATGGCGCTGGAACTCGCCACCAGCGAACCGCAGCGCGGTTACTTGAGCACCGCGCAGAAAGTGTCGAATTCCCTGCTGGCTTTGCTGAACGAAATCCTCGATTTTTCCAAGGTGGAGGCGGGAAAGCTGGAACTGACAGCGGTGGATTTCGACCTGGCGGAGTGCGTCCGGGATGTGCTGCGGACCCTGGAAGCAAGCGCGCGGGAAAAGCGCCTGGTCCTGGCCATGCGCCTCGACCCCGGCGTTCCGCGTTTCTTATCGGGCGACGACCGCCGGCTGGGACAGATGCTCCTGAACCTCGTCGGCAATGCGGTTAAATTCACATCCACCGGCGAGATTCGGGTGGAGGTTCGCCTGGCCTCTCCAGCCGGGGAGCAGGCGGACCTGGAATTCGTGGTGTCCGATCACGGCATCGGCGTTCCCACGGAAAAACAACAGACCATTTTCACGGCATTCGAACAAGCCGATGGGTCCACCACTCGCAAGTACGGCGGCACAGGCCTCGGGCTGGCGATCTGCGCGAAACTTGCCGGCCTGATGCACGGCCGGATTTGGGTGGAAAGCCCCTGGGCATCCCGGGAAAGCGGCCAGAGCACGGAGGGCAGCGCTTTCCATTTCGCCGTGACGTTGCCTCTTGGGAAGGCTCCGGTTCAGGAGCAGGACGACGCCGTGCGAGTCACACCGCGCAACCTGCGTGTCCTGCTCGCCGAGGACAATCCGGTGAACCAGCAAGTGGCCATCCATCTGCTTCAGCGGAACGGTCACACGGTCCTGGTCGCCAACAACGGGCGCGAGGCCCTCGAAATTGCGAAACGGGAATCCTTGGATGTCGTTCTGATGGACGTCCAAATGCCGGAGATGGATGGTTTTCAGGCTACCACGGCGATCCGGGAATGGGAACAAGCCCGCGGGAGCCGGCTGTGCATCGTGGCCGTTACCGCGCATGCGATGGACGGGGACATGGAGCGGTGCTTGGCGCACGGGTTTGACCAGTATCTGGCCAAGCCGTTTCGGGCCAATGAACTGGATGCCGTACTAGCCGAAGGCACCTGGCACCACGGCGCGCCTGCCCGGCCGGGAGGCGCAGCCGTTATGGGCGCGGGGCAAAAGGGGGGACCACGAATTTGAAATTGTCGATTCCCGGGCTGTCGACGCGGCGCGCTCTTTGTCGGGCGGGAAACCTCACCGGAGGGGCGGCACATCCGCGCGTTACAGTATTAAGCGGAGCAACTCGGCTTATGATTCGAATCACTCAGCCTGCGATGGCGGCGGCCACGTTTTTTCTTCTGGCGGGCGCGGGTGTGGCGCAGGAGAAGCGATACGTGGTCATCGACCAGGATGCGGCCGGGCCCGGCGGTACGGACATGATGTCAATCCTGGTGCTGCTGCAGTCGCCCAACGTGCAAACGCTGGGCATTACGGTGGTGACCGGGGACCAGTGGCGCGATGAAGAGGTGGCACACACGCTGCGGCTTCTGGAACTGGTGGGACGCACGGATATTCCAGTGGCGCCGGGTGCGGTATACCCACTGGTGCGGACGCAGGCGGAGACTAGGCTATGGGAACAGCGGTATGGGAAAATCACCTACCAAGGGGCCTGGACGCGCCGCGAGAGCAACCACGATCCGGCCGAGGTGCCGGCGATGGCCGAGGGCCAGCCGGCGAAACTGCCGCTCAACGAGGACGCAGCGCATTTTCTGGTGCGCATGGTTCACGAGCATCCGCACGAGGTGACGGTTTATGCGGGCGGCCCGATGACCAACCTGGCGATGGCGCTGGGCCTTGACCCGCACTTCGCGGAGCTAAGCAAAGGGCTGGTATTCATGGGCGGGAGCCTGAGTCCGCGTACGGACGACCCGGAATACGCCAACGACCCGCGGCACGAATTCAACCTGTGGTTCGACCCCGAGGCGGCCCACATCGTTCTGCGCGCGCACTGGCCCTCGGTGATCTGCACGACGGTGGACGTGTCGGTGAAGACGCGGTTGAGCCAGGAGATGTTCGACCAGATCGCCAAGGCGCAGACTCCTGTGGCGCAGTATGTGGCCCGCTATTCGCACCCGGCGCGCAGCTACCTGTGGGATGAACTGGCGGCCGCGGCGTGGGTCGACCCGACGCTGATTACGGCCGAGCGGCAACTCTACATGGACGTCAACCTGGACCGCGGATCGGGCTACGGCGACACGGTCACCTGGTCCGACCGCATCAAGCCGGCCCTGGACCTGCCACTCGTACATGCGCAGATGGACGTGGACATGGCGAGATTTGGCAAGATGTTCGTGGAGTTGATGACGCGGGCGACGCCGGGACGAAAACAGTGAACGTCCAGCGAGGTGGTTGGATTGGATCCAGGCTGCCGGCGGGCTGCCGTTCGGCCGCGTCGGTTTGGCCGATACTCCGGGAGTCCCGCTATTCGATCGCCGGTTCAAAAACTGATGCGGGCACTGATCTGCAAGCGCCGGGCCTGGGTGCCATCGGGGAAGCCGCCGTCCGCGGTGCCATATCCGAAAGCGGTGGGCGTCGCCGTCAATACGCCCTTGGTGCTTTCGATATAAGCCTGGCTCGCCATGGCGGTCGCCGCCCAGGAGTTGCTCACATTGAACACTTCGAAGTTCAGGGTCAACCTCACCTCACGATCCTTTACGTTGAATGGGATCGCTTTGGTCAGCCGGGCGTCGGCGCGATAAGAGGCCGGCGTGAAGATGCTGTTCACCGGCAGAAACGGAACGCGCGAGTTGCCGGAGAAGCCGTCGATGTACGAAGTGTTTAGCAGGCCCGTAGGGCCCGCCGAGCTGACCCGGATGGTGGGACTGGTATAGGGACGGCCGGAGGCTAGCGTGGTGATTGCGGAGAGCTGCCAGTTGTTCAGCAAGTACTTGGCGAAACCGTTGCTCGATTGCGTCACCGTGGGGGACCACACAAACGAGTACACGAACCGGTGCCGCTGATCCAGCCAGCCGCTAGCCCTTTCCAACGAATTGGCGCCGTTGTAGAGGGTCGTGATGGTGCTGAAGAAGATGGCGTTGCTCGCTTGTCCTTGTCCGTCATCGATCTGATGAGCCCAGGTATAGGCCCCCAGCATCTGGACACCGTGCGAGAGCCGTTTGTTCAAGGTTACCGCGAGCGCGTCGTAGACGCTGTCCACGCCGTTGGTGTCTTCGATTACCGCGCCATATTTCGTGCTCGGACGCGGCGTCGTATAGATCGGCGTGGTGAACGACCCGGTCGGGTTCCCGTTGGCATCGGCGATGGTATAGGTGTACGGGGAGGTGGCTGCCGGCGCGTTCAAGTCGACCGAGCCCATCAGATGGACACCGCGGCTAAAAATGCCCGAAACGCTGAGCAGGAAGTCCCTCGAAAGCTGCCGTTCCAAGGTCACGTTGCCCTGCTGCGAATAAGGAGTCTTTAAATTCGGCGCAGCAAACTGAATGGTGGCGGCGCCGACGCTGGCGCCGGTCGGAGCGGCGGGCAACGCGCTGGGAAACACCGGGCCGGCGGCCAGTTGCGTGGGGTTGGTCGCGGTCAACGAGTCGGCAATCTGATAGATGCCGTTGGTGGTCCAAAGGTCGTCGATCAATCCCCCCAGCAGCCGGGCATAAAAAATGCCGTACCCCGCGCGCAGTGTCGTCTTGTCATCGAGGTGGTAGGCGAGTCCCAGGCGGGGAGCGAAGTTGGCGTTCGGCGTATGGATATAGCCGGTCGCCGGCCAATCCGGATTGGTGACGGGGAAGTTCAGGCTGCGCGACTTGTCCCAGCGGACGCCCAAATTGAGGGTCATTTTCGGCGATGCCTTCCACTGGTCCAAAAAGTACCCAGCCATCTCCGTAATGCGGTAATCAGCGATGGGGTTTCCGAAGGTCTGCGAATAGCCCGACCAGCTCTTTAAGCCCGCGGTGTTGCCGCTGTAGTCCAGGGCGAACTGCGTCGAATTCAAATACGTGTACGAACCGAACGCATTGCTGATGTAGTAGTTGTAATCCTCGGTGGTGAAGAAGTTGAAGCCGAACTTGAGGGTGTGGTTGCTCTTCACCATAGTCGCGTCGTCGGAGATCTCGTAGCGGGTTTCGCTGGGCTCCACACGCGGCAAATAGGTGGCGGGGCCAAGCTGCACGCCGCCCACCGAAACGTCGAGATAGCCCAGACCGCCGCCGAGCTCCGCTTGATCGAACGAATCGGCCTGGCGGTCGGTATCCCAGCCGAACCGGAAGGTGTTCACGAAACTGCTGGTGGGGACGGACGTCCAGCCCAGCTTTCCATTGCGCACGCGCACGGAATCGTCGCCGTTGCCGGTAATGGCCGCGCCCGAGGTGGAGCTGAGACCGGTCTGGATGCCGTTCGGAGACCACCAGCGCAGGAAATTGAATTCCGCCGTGAAGGTGTTCTTGTCGGAGGCGTGGTAATCGAGCCGCCCGAACGCCAGGTCGTTAGCGTCGGTTCGCGGAATCTGGCCGTAGAAGCGCGGCAGGAGGCCGTTGATGGCGTTGCACTGCGCGGGTGTGGCGGGAGCGCCGCATCCCACCCAGGTCTGGGTGGTGGGGTTGACCACGCCCGACAACACGTAGCTGTCCACCATCGGAAACTGGCGGTGGGTCAGATCGAAGTTCACCAGATAAAACAGTTTGTCCTTGATGAACTTGCCGCCCACCGTGGCGCCGCCCTCCACGCGTTTCTCGGATGGATTGAACGTGGAGAAGGGATCGCGCGCGTCAAATCCCGTGCTGCGGAAGTAATAGAAACCGCTGCCGTGGATGTTATTGGTGCCGCTCTTGGTCACGGTGTTCACCACGCCGCCCATGGCGCGCCCATACTCGGCGGAATAATCGCCCGAGACTACCTCGAACTCCTGCACGGCGTCCTGCGAAATCTGCGATTGAATGCGCGTGCGGCCGGCGTTCTCGTCGTAGAACTGTTCGGTGTTATCGTTGCCATCGATCAGGAAGGAATTGTTGCCGGCCACGCCGCGGAAAGTCAGCAGCCCGAAGGTGGCGTCGTTAGTGACCCCCGGCGTCAGCAAGACGAAAGAATCCACGCGCCGTCCGTTGACCGGCAGTTCTTCCAGTTGGTGGCTGTCCACCACGGTCGAAACGTCCGACTTGGTGTCGCTCACCATGGAAGCCGTTCCCGAGACCTCGACCGTCACAACGCTGGCACCGATCGTCAAAGAGATATTGAGGTCCAGGTTTTGGCCGACCGCCAGAACCAAATTGCCGGCTTCATAAGTGTTAAACCCGGTGGACGTCACCGTGACTTTATAGCCCGATCCGGGAATCAATGCCTGTGCGGCGAAAACTCCGGAGTCGTTGGTCGTCAGGCTTCGCACCTCGCCTTGGCCTGCGCTCGAGATGACAACCTTGGCATTGGGCACGACGGCACCGCTCGCATCCCGGACAACGCCGGCGATGCCGGCTACGCCTCCTGCGGATTGCGCATAGAGGGGGACCCATGCAAATAGCAATAGCGCTGCTAATGGCTTCGAATTCATGAGCTAACCTCTCGATTTTGGATTCTGGCATCAGGGAACAGAGCCACACCGGATACGTCACGGACCTTTCCCGCAGCGGCACCGAGACCGGTGGCGCGTTGGTCGATAGCCGCGGAGCATGCGAACGCAAGTGCACGCAACCCCTTCCTCTGCTGCATCCGTTCAACTCCTTGAAGGCCCTGAATGTATGGAGCATACCACGACTCGCGTTACAGTTTTGCTAAATTTGCGACATCCGGCTGGGGGCCGGATGGCGATTTCTACGGCCTGCGCAGGGGTAGAGGGGGCTGCGGCGGGTCTTCTCGAGAAGAGTTTCGCCGCCGTAACAGACATCACGATGAAGATCCGGCCGTCGCGAGCCTCCTCGATGCTGTGAATGGTTCCGCGACGCCGGGATATGGCCGGCGGAAGGCGACGGAATCGACGGCCGCACCCGAAGCCGCCGAAGGCGCGGTCGAGAATCCTCGATGGCCTTCCAATGAATTGAGCGACGCCTTAATGATCCGCCGCTCGCCTTCCGCCGGATGGTAATGCGCTGCGCATCCTGGCGGCGTCATTCGTCCTCATCTACTTCCGCACCAGCAGCGCCCAATCATTCCGGCCTGGCGCCGCCGGTGAGGTCCACGCCGGACCCTCGGCCACGCCAATCGGAATTCGCTCCCCCGTCATTGGGTTGAACCACTCGGCGTTGTACCGGCCCGGGAGCAGCCGCACGGTCACCTTGCCCGCGTGGGGCAAGTAAACGGCATACGTCCGGCCCGGCTCCGCCAGGCACCAGTTGCCGGCATCCACCAACTCATCGTGCGGCTCCGTCTTCCACCATTCGAAACTCGTCAGGAAGTCCACCATGTGCGCATAGCCCGCCAGCATTGTTGTAGTGTCGTCGCTGCGCCCGTTCATCCAACCACCGCCGGTGTCCGGCCAGATGCCTACGCCACGCCGCGCCGTCTCACCGGCCGTGCCATAGGCGCCCGCCATGGCGATGTCCCACGCCGTCCGCCGCAGCGTGTCGGCGGAATCACCCGGCGGCGGTGGCGCCCACAGTGGGTAGTGGTCCTCATAGCCGTACTCTTCGTTAGCCTGCGGAACGATGCGGCCGGTCTTGATCTGCAGTTGCCGCTGCTCCAGCATGAGCGCGTGCTGGTTGCGCGACCAATCTTGAATCGATGTGAAGCCGAACCACTCCGAGCCTCGGTCCTGGTGCTCGCGGTGCACCGGATGCGTCGTCGCCAGATGACGGTATGGATCCCAGCTTTCAAGCAGCGTGCCCGTCTCGTGCGCCCACTTGTCGTCGCGGAACGTGTCCAGGTCGTCGCCCAGATCCCACGTGATATTCGAGAAGGCCGTGAGCCGGGCCGTCGCGTAGCGGATATAACGCCGTTCGTCCTCGCTGCCCGGAGTGAGATGGATCTGTCCATCGGCGATATCCAGGATTACCGAGATGATGATGTCCCGCTCACGCGCGTAGCTCAGCATCCTTTCGAAACGCTGCCAGTGCTCTATCCGGAAACGCGTATAGTCGAACCCCGGATGATAAAAGTCGTCGGCTTTCACCGCCGGCCACGGGCTGAGGAACAGGCTCCACTCCGCCGTGTTCATCGCCGGCTCACCGTACATGGTGTTCGTCCGCCCGCTCAACAGCACGCGCACGCGGTTGATCTTCAGCCGCCGCAGCCTCTCCAGACTGTTGGCGATCACTCGCTCGTCGCGCCAGCCCATCAACCAGAAGGCCGTCGTCCCATGGAAAAAGTAATGCTCCCGCGTGCCTTCCCAGATGAAGTGCCACCGATGATCGGGATCCACTCGGATAGGCCCGCGCCGCCCGCCGCCGATGGCGTGAAACGTCCCTTCGTAAGTCTTCTCGAAGCTCTTCGCCGCATACGACACCTTGTAGGCGTAGTCGCCGGGCTTGGACGGCATGAAGCGGATTCGGAACAACGTGCCATCGGAGGAGTCGCAAAAGCCGTCCACTTTCACTTGCTCGCCGGCACCGGCCAGGCCGAACGCGCCAGTCACGACGGCGTCCATGAACGGGTTCCCCGCAACCGGCGCGCTCACCCGCAGGCTCACCTCCACGAAATCGTACACCACCACCGAAGCGGCCGACTGCGAAAACGCGACTTCGTCCGGTGCCGCCCACGCCAGGTGGCTCGCTAACAGACATAACGCAAAAACAGAAATCTGCATGGTCAACACCAGGGTGTCCCTTTCCTTGCCCGGCTCGCAAGCATTCTACACCCGCACGTGCTCTCCTGCGGGACCGTCCCTCAAGCCGCGCCCATGTATGACGGTCGACGCGCCGGGTGGAGTTCGAAAACTCGATAGGGGCGGCTATAGGGAGGCAAGGAGAAGCAAAGATGAAGCCGGGTGTTGGCGCATCGTTTTTTGCCGCTCGATGAACTGCGAGGTCTCAACAAGACCTATGAGCTCCGAAGCTAGGGTTTGGCGGCGGCACCCGTCGCTTCGGCCGCGGCCACCAGGGCGTCCAGGGCGGAAATCTGGGTTGCAGCGTTTTTCGCTTCGGAAGGCCCGGACCACACCACTCCAAACCGGTGATCCGGGTCAGCAACCTGCCAGATCTTCTCGGCATTCGTTTGCAGGAAGCGCCGGAACCGGGGATCCGGAGCGGCCGCGTTCAGCGTTGCCAGATTCCGCACGAAAATGCCCTTAAACTGCACGGCGTCGTTCCCGCAGCGGGGTTCACAAGGATCGTGGAGGATGCCATCCTTGTCGGCGAGCTGAGAGATCGCCGCCGATGCGATGGACTGCGCGCGCTCCAGGAGTTTCGCATCGCTGGTTTGTTTGGCCAGCGCGCTCAAACCCCCCAGGATCACCCCCTGGTTATAGGTCCAGGTGGTTCGATGGTTATTGTGGCATGCGGAATCCAGCCCGTCATTGACGAGGTTCTCTGGATTGATCATGCCGGATGCCGCAAACCATTGCCATTCCCGTTGCGCCCAGTCGAGGTAACTGGCCCGCTGCTGCGGGTCCTTTGTAAGATTCGCCAGGGTGGCGGCCACGGAAAGGAACAACTCGTTGGCGATGGCATTCTTGTAGTGCTTGTCCTTTCTCCACCAGATGCCGCCGCCGCAGGTGTCATCCCAACCCTTCGTCATGTCGAC
>Ga0209415_10008607_pt1 | contig 17682 bp, 12 predicted proteins | sample PeaSoiSIISIP2007_FD_187696 | JGI IMG/M metagenome (GOLD analysis project Ga0209415, IMG submission 187696) | Peat soil microbial communities from Weissenstadt, Germany - SII-SIP-2007 (SPAdes) (version 2) | ecosystem: Environmental > Terrestrial > Soil > Wetlands > Peat | place: Germany... | reverse complement strand
GAGTTCGAGCCATCCAATCCGCTTCATCAGGAGCTAGCGGCCGAAGGGACACGCGCCGAGAAAGTCGCGGCGTTAGTGGAACTGCCCGAAGCCACGCATTTCATACGGGCGCGTGGACTCATCCGGAAGGCACTCCGCGAAGACGGCGTCGCCGGGCGAATCGAAAAGCTCGTTGCCCGCCTTCTCACAAAGCGACCGCAACTTTGACGCCGGTGCCCCTCGCACGCCATGACCCCGCCTATTCCAAAAGAGCCACCTGTGTACTGAGCGAGTACAGGGGCTATCGCGCTTCTTCCAAAAGGAGTATAGTTCCACTCAGCGACGCACCCCGTCGGACTGGCATGCCGTGCGCTTTGACGCTGGCTTGATGCAGACGGCCACCCGCTCGCGTCTCCAGCACTCTTCAGTCCCGCACGCTAACCCCCAGTCTGAACGCAACCGTGATGTCCCAATCGCCCAAGCACCAACTCAAACGCTGTGACCACGCCTTTTTGCACCAATTCGGAGGGGAATCGAAACCAAATTCTGCAAAAGCAAACCCAATTGCGGAGCTTTCCTAATGGGCAGCGGCGGGACCGCCGGTCGATTTCTGCTTGCGCATCACAAACGCCATCGGCGTCAGAAAGAAGAAAATATATGCAATCAGCCGGAAGTCATCGACGAAGGCCAGCACCGCTGCCTGCCGTTGCACCTCCTGGTAAACCATCCCCAGCAAGGGCGCACTGCCATGACGCGTAATCCCGTTGAATTGCCCGGCCGCCGCCGGAAATGAGTTCCTCCAGATGGCGAAGCTGAATGGATCGACCTGCTCGGTCAGGTAGGTCTGATGCATTTGCGAATGACTGCTGAGCATCGCCACCAGAATCGCGATGCCGATGCTGCCGCCGATCGTCCGGACCATGTTGAACAAGCCCGACGCCGTGCCCATCTCCTCCTTCGAGACCGCTCCGAGGCTGAGCGTGGTCATCGGGATAAAAATGAGTCCCGATCCAATCCCGCGATAGAGACCGGGGAGTGCGATGTTCCAGAAATCGATCTGGGGATTGAAGTGAGCCATATCCCAGGTGCCATAGCCGCCAATCAGGCAGCCGAGCGAGACCAGAATGCGCGCGTCCACCAGATTGAAAAGCCGGCCCGCGATCATGATCGAGGCGAGCGTGCCAAAGCTCTGAATCGACAGCACGAATCCGGCCAGCAGCGGCGTATAGCCCGCGATCTGCTGACAATAGAGCGGAATCAGAACGTAGGTTCCGTACATCGCAAACATGATGACGGTCGTAAAGAGCGTGCCGACGGCGAACGTCCGATTGTTGAGCACGCGCAAATCCACGACTGGCTCAGCCGTCCGCAATTCCTGGATGATAAAAAGCAGGACGCCAATCGACCCCACGAGGGTCAGGATGATGATGGTCTCGGAGTTGAACCAGTCGAGGCGCTCCCCCTTGTCGAGCATCACCTGGATACAGGTGACGCCGATAACGAGGTAACACAGGCCCCACCAATCGATTCTTTTGATTCCGCGCCGCACGTAGGTCGGGTCGTGGACGAACGTGATGACCATCGCAGCCGCGAGCAGTCCGATCGGCACGTTGATGTAGAAAATCCAGCGCCAACTGTAGTTGTCGGTGATCCAGCCGCCGAGCACCGGTCCGAGCACCGGTCCGAGCATCATGCCGAGACCCCACACCGACATCGCGACGGCTTGCTCCTGCGGCGGAAAGGTCTCCATCAGGATGGCCTGCGACATCGGCATCATCGCACCGCCGCCGAGGCCCTGGAGGACCCGGAAGACGATTAGCGTCGGCAGGTTCGGCGACGCACCCGCCATCAGCGAACTACCCACGAAGAGCAAAATCGAAAAAGTGAAAAAGCGCTTGCGGCCGAAGTACGCGCCGGCCCATCCGGTCAGCGGAATCACGATCGCATTGGCGACGATATACGACGTCAGCACCCACGCGGCCTCGTCCACGCCGGCCGATAGGCTACCGCGAATATGCAGCAGGGCGACGTTGGCGATGGTGGTGTCGAGCACCTCCATGATCGTCGCGAGCATCACCGCAACCGCGATTATCCACTTGTTCGAAGCGGCCGCGCTGTGTTGCGTAGGCCCGGAACTCTGTGCGGGAGCGGCGGCCATGGTGATCTAAATCGTCATACTAGTGGGCGGAGCGGGAGCGGATCCGGCGCCTGGATTTTAACGCTACGGTTGGTGGAGCGGTTAACGATTGCACGACAGGAATGAGCTTGACGAAGATACCTACGCTGATGCAAACCAGCGCGAAATCGTAGGAGGCACCAGCGCCGCGGCAATTTGGGGGGCCAGACGTTCGCGACCTCGGGGGACCAATATCGCGATGTCCAGGTTGCCGAAGCGACCGGTGCCTCCGGAAGCTCGTGACTGTGATTTCGGGGGACGGCCCAACTCAAATGTTGCTCTTACAACAGGATCCAAATTGGGGCCGGACCCAGAGCAGGCGGCCGGCAACTATCCCTGTCCCATCGGTACGCATTTTAAGCATTTCGTACCGGAGTTTGTCAAACGAATCAGTCGCGCCCATTCTAATCAGCCACAATTAGCGCTAGATGTAAGGCGGTTTATGAGGCGCGCAATGGGAAAGCCCAAATCGAAATCCGTACCAGTTCGCCTGCAGCGCGTGTTGGATGAAGCTGAAGAGCTGTTCACACGGGAAGGCTTCCTGCACTTCAGCACCGACGAGCTCGCGCGGCGGTTGCGATGCTCCAAGCGCACGATTTATGCGGTCGCACCGGGGCGTGAAAAATTTTTGGAAGCAGTGATTTTGCATCGCGTAGCGAAAGCGGAAGACGCGACGATTGCGCCACTTCGCAATGCTCCCACCGTGCAGGCCGCTGTTCAGGGCTTCATTAGCGTGAGCGTCGAGCAGGCGCAGGAATCTACGCCCCTGTTCATGCGCGACGTGATGCTATTTCCGGCCGGGCGGCGAGCCGTCGACAAATGGCGCGCCGATGTCGCCGACGAACTGGAGCACGTCATCGAACGAGGGATCGGCGAAGGGCTGTTTCGAAAGATTGACCCCCGCGTCGCCGCCGAGGCGCTCCTTACTTCCGTCCTCCGGATGTGTGAATCCGACTTTTCATCCAAATCCCACACGACCACTGCCGAAGCAGTGCGCCAGGTCTATGAGATTTTCTGGGCGGGACTGTTTCGCGGACGTCGCTATGCTAAGCGAGTGCCGCGGATTCGAGAAGAGCGACAAGTTGTTGCGGTTGTTTAACCGATAGTCGATAGGGATTTTCACAATTTCTTCAGGGAGATAACCGCAGCCGTCGCCATGCCCCTTGGCGATTGCTTCACAGATCTCCGGCGACAACGGTTAGCGCGGACGCGCGCACGAAGACCACACCCTCCATCAAGCGGCGCGCGGTGCGATACACCGTCGCGTGATCGGCGATCCATCCGTCGGCGGCACGCCGCACCGCGGCGCCGACCACGGTCAAGCCCGACGGCTGCCCGATTCGCACCGGCGCGTCGGGCGAAGTGGCCGCCCGAGCCACGCGATGCGCGATGCTGCCCGGCAATCGCGACGCCACCGCGAGGCACATCGCGCCGGTCAGCGGCACTGCGCGATGCGGTTGGCCAATCGAGATCATTCGCACCGTCAGATCCGCGTCGTCAGTCGCGATACGATCGCCCGCGAGCGTTAGCGCGTCGCGCGGCCCGGTCACCATCGCGACCTTAGGGATACTTGGCTTGCGCATCGCCTCGTCGGCGCTGCGCGCAATTCCCATGCGCAAGCTGGCGTCGATTCGAATGGCATCGAGTCGAGCTAGCAGGTCGCCGTTCGCATCGAGTTCGTCGGGCATCTCGATGCCGGTCATGCCAAGGGACTCCGCGGCGACGAACACGCAGGGATTTGCCGCGTCGATCATCGAGACTTCGATGACACCAAGACCGGCGACATCGAGACGGTCGATAACGTTCCCGGTGGGAAGGAGTTGGCCGGTTCCCGCGCCGCCGGGCTCGAGAAATTCCAGTCGCACCGGCGCACCCGCGCGCGCGACGCCAGGGAGCGCGAAATCGCCGTCAACCGCGGCGCGGCCATCGTCCATCGCGAAACGTGCGACGATTAACTTCTTCGTGTTGGTGTTGTGGATGCGCACGACGGCTTCGGCGCCGTCCACCTTGACCAGTCCTTCATCGACCGCGAACGGTCCGACCGCCGACGACATGTTCCCGCAATTGCCGCTGTAATCGACGGTGGCGCTGCGAACGGAAACCTGCGCGAAGGTATAATCCACGTCCGCGTCGGGACGCGTCGGCGCTCCAATCACGCATACCTTTGAGAGCGACGAGACGCCGCCGCCCATGCCGTCGAGCTGGCGGCCGTTGGCGTCGGGACTGCCGATGACGCTGAGAAAAATCGGCGTCCATCGCTTGCGATCGCGCGGCAAATCTTCGGCCCGAAACATCACGGCCTTACTGGTGCCGCCGCGCATGAACACGGCGCGCAATCCGATCTGCTTCATAAGATTAAGTTGAGACGCATCACGAAGTGCTCAGCCGCGATCGCCAGCCGCGTTCGCGCCGGCGATACGGCCGAAGACGGCACCCGACATCAAGCCTGATCCGCCCGGGTAGTTGTGATGAAAAAGGCCGCCGACCATCTCGCCGCAGGTGTAAAGACCCGCGATTGGATTCCAGTCGGTGCCGATGACCTGCGCGCGATCGTTGACCTTGAGGCCGCCGAACGAAAACGTGATGCCGCCGGTGACCGGCCATGCGAGGTACGGCGGCGTATCGAGCTTCTGCGCCCAGTTCGATTTCGGCTGGGTCAGCCCGTGCGTCGTCATGCCGTCGCGATCGCCGGGATTGAAGCTGCCGTGACCCGCGGCGAGATTGTATTCCTCGAGCGTGCGGATTGCGGTTTCGCGATCGAGGTCAAGCTTGCTCACCAACTTGCCAAGACTGGTGGCCGTCACGGGTTCGCTGGTCGCGTAGCGTGGTTCGAGCAGATGCTTCACCTTCGCATCGAAGATTTGATACGCGACGCTCCCCGGCTGATTGAGAATGATTCCGCCGAACTTGGCGTAGGTGAACAAGGCCTGGTCCTCGCCCTCATCGACGAAGCGCTGACCCGACCGGTTCAGCATCACACCGTATGGATACGACAAGCGATTGGTCTTGTCGGTGAGTTGGCGATCGCCGAACGCGGGCGCCTCGGCATTGATCGGCGTCGCGTGACATCCACTCCACTGTCCCCACGGCATCGCACCAATTTCCAGCGCCATGCGTAAGCCATCGGCCTGGTTGTGCGGCGTGCCACGAACTTTCGCATGGTCCCACGGCCGGCCGAGATATTGCGCTCGCCACGCGGCGTTGGCCTCGAAACCGCCGCATCCGAGGACCACCGCATTCGCGCTCAACTCGTGAACTCCGCTGGCATCGCGCGCGATCACTCCCGTGACGCGGCTGCGATTATCCTGCGCCAGCCGAATCGCCGGACTGGCGTAACGAATCTCGACGCCCTTGCGCTGCGCCGCCGCAAACCACATTCGCGAAAGCCCAACGCCCTCGTGCACCGCGCGCACGATCGCGCCTTTCGGCCATTTGATCAGATTCCCGACGCGCACCGCGCCGAGCGAAATCGCAGGCTCGAAGCGGATACCCTGATCGACCATCCAACAAGCGGTCGCAAACGAATTCGAAATCAGAATTTCGGCCAACGCGGGGTCGGTCCGGTTACTCGTCATCCGCTGCAAATCGGACCAGAAAGCGTCCTTTGGATACGCTTCGATACCCTCGACGAAGCCCTCCAATTCGCGCGCCTTCGGCACCAGTTGCAAAATCTCTTCGACGTTATCGAAGGCGATCCGCAGCAGGCCGCCACTGTAATGCGTATTGCCACCGCGCATCTCCTCGGGCGCCTTCTCCAGCACTAGCACGCGTTCCGCACCGGCATTGCGCGCCGAGACGCTCGCCGCCAGAGCCGCATTGCCAGCGCCAACTACAATTACGTCGTAATCCGGCACCTAATTCCCGTCTCCGTTCTCGCCGTAATTTTCATACGCGACGGCGCGTCGCTCAGGGGCGTCGCCAACGCATTATTTTCGCCGGCGAATTGACTGTTGCGTTATTGGAATCGAATAATTGCACAATTCGCGGTAGCGCCGAAAACGTCCGCTTCGGGTCGCGCCGACGATTTGTTCCCGGCGTGCGAGAGGCATTCGCAATGACCTGGATGAATAATGACGGGAGCGATTCCAGCCCGCCGGGCGAACGGCTCGCGGAGTTGTGGCGTGGCGCCGGCATCGTGCAAATCCCAGGCGCGCACAACGCGCTCGCCGGTCTGCTCGCGAAGCGCGCCGGGTTCAAGGCGCTTTATCTTTCGGGCGCGGCACTCTCCGCCAGCCTCGGTCTCGCCGATCTTGGAATCCTCGGCCTCGACGAAGTGTGTCTCTTCACGCGTATGATTTCGCGCGCCACCGGCCTGCCCTTGATTGTAGATGGCGACACCGGCTTCGGCGGCATCCTGAACGTGATGCGCACGGTGCGCGAAGTCGAGGACGCCGGCGCCGCCGCGATTCAGATTGAAGATCAAACGTTGCCGAAGAAGTGCGGCCATCTGAACGACAAGCGGCTAGTCGCGCCCGGCGAAATGAGTGCGAAGATTTCCGCCGCGGTGCGTGCGCGCCGCCACCTGCGGATCATCGCGCGCACCGACGCGGTCACGGTCGAGGGCCTCGATGCGGCGCTGGCGCGCGTGCGGCTTTATCGCGAGGCCGGCGCCGATGCGATTTTTCCCGAAGCGCTAACGACCGAAGAAATGTTCAGGACCTTCGCGCGCGAAATCGACGCGCCGCTGCTCGCCAACATGACCGAGTTCGGGCGCACGCCCTACTTCACCGCGAAGCAGTTCGAGGACTTTGGCTTCGCGATGGTGATATGGCCGGTGTCGTCGTTACGGATCGCGGCGAAGGCGATCGGCGAGCTCTACGAATGCCTGATGCGCGAGGGCAGCGCGGAGCCATTGCTCGATCGGATGCAAACGCGGGCGCAGCTTTACGAAACTATCAGCTACAACGATTACGAGGCGCTCGATAAATCGATCGCGCAAAGCGTGGCACCGCCGGACCTCCGCCGCAAACAATGAGTAGTACTGCGACCTGTCGCTCTTCGATCCTTTCGACTGACGCTTCACCAGGGAAAAGTGACCGCAATGTCTTCAGCCTATGACGTAGTCGTGATCGGTGGCGGCAACGCCGCCTTTTGCGCCGCACTCGCGGCACGCGAGAGCGGTGTGAGTGTGCTCGTCCTCGAATGCGCGCCGATCGACGAGCGCGGCGGTAACAGCCGCTTCACCGCTGGAGCAATGCGCGTGGCTTACAACGGCGTCGACGACCTCGCGCGCCTGATGCCCGACCTCACCAACGAGGACAAGGCCAACACCGATTTCAGCGCCTATCCGATCGAGCAGTTCTACGACGATCTCTGTCGCGTCACGCAGTACCGCACCGATCCGCATTTGGCGGAGACGTTGGTCGGCCGCAGCTTCGAGACGATGCTCTGGATGCGCGGCAAGGGCATCCGCTTCGCGCCGATTTATGGACGGCAGGCATTCAAGGTTGATGGTAGATTCAAATTCTGGGGTGGCCTGACGGTCGAAGCGTGGGGCGGCGGTCCCGGCCTGATCGACGCCCTCTACAACTCTGCCCAACGCGACGGCATCGAGGTGTGGTACGAGAGCCGTGCGATCAAATTGATTCACGACGACGACGGCGTCCATGGCGTAGTCGTGCGCAAGAACGGGCGGACCGTCAACGTCGCGGCACGTAGCGTCGTGATCGCATCCGGCGGCTTCGAGGCGAATGCGGAATGGCGCACGCGCTATCTCGGTCCAGGCTGGGACCTCGCGAAGGTGCGCGGGACGCGCTTCAACACCGGCGACGGCATTCGCATGGCGCTGGAAATCGGCGCGATGCCGTATGGCAACTGGTCGGGATGCCACGCGGTCGGGTGGGATCGCAACGCCCCCGAATTCGGCGACCTCAGCGTCGGCGACGGCTTTCAGAAGCACAGCTATCCGTTCGGGATCATCGTGAATGGACGCGGCCGCCGCTTCGTTGACGAAGGCGCCGACTTCCGCAACTACACCTATGCCAAATACGGCCGCGCGGTGCTCGAACAACCCGGTCAATTCGCCTGGCAGATCTTCGATCGCAAGGTCGCTCATTTGCTGCGCGACGAATATCGCATCAAGCGCGTGAGCAAGGTTAGCGCGGCCACGCTCGAGGAATTGGCGGGCAAGCTCGAGGACGTGGACGCGAGCGGGTTTCTCGAAGAAGTGCGCGCTTACAATGCGGCGGTGCGCACCGAGGTGCCCTTCAATCCCAACGTCAAGGACGGCCGTTCGACGCACGGCCTCGCGATCAACAAGAGCAACTGGGCGAATACGATCGATACGCCGCCGTTCGAGGGTTACGCGATCACCTGCGGAATCACGTTTACGTTCGGCGGCCTGCACATCGACTCCAATGGCGCGGTGATTAATACCGACGGCGCGCCGATTCGCGGACTCTACGCGGCCGGCGAACTGGTCGGCGGCCTCTTTTATTTCAATTATCCCGGCGGCACCGGCCTGATGTCGGGCTCGGTCTTTGGACGAATGGCGGGAAGCGCAGCCGGTCGCGCGGTGCGCTCTTGATGAGAACCGGGCGGCTCCCCTACGGAACCGCCCTCAATTCACGCGGGTTAGTAGCTGCTCGATGACTTCTCGGTGGTCGTGCTGCTGCTCGATGACGGCATCGCGCCATTGTTACTGGTGGTCGTGGAGTCATGAGTTGACTTCGACGAGACCGTTGTACTAACTGGTGCATCCGCGCCCTGGGCCCCTGTGGCGCCCGTCATCCCGGGAGGTCCAGGAGGTCCTTGGACCGCCGGTTCCCTGATCGTTTCCGTACAACCCATCGCGGCAGCGCCCATCAACAAAGCGACAGCCCCCATGGCGGTATAAGTCACAGCCGTTCTCAAAATCTTTCTCATATGCAGACGCTATCAGGATCGCTCGGCGGCAAGACATTCCCGATCACCGAAGTTGGTTCTGCACATAACCATTCGCTGACGCCGCGCGCGTGGGGCTATTACTGATGGAGTTGAGTGAGCACAAACTTCGAGAATCGATCTGCGGACCAATCACGGAAGTTCGATCGAACGGGGGTCTACCCGCGCTCAGTTCCGATCGCGCTTCAACACCCGATCGACCATCGATTTGAATTCGCGCGTAATCGGCGATCGGAAAAAGCGCGTGCGCGTGAAATAAGGATCGCCGGAATAAAACCATTCGTATTGCAATTGGCGGCTGCCGAAGGGTTCGCCGATCATGTCCCACGCGAGCTTGAACAACTGCACGCGGTCGCGCGCCGAGAGATCCTTGCCGCGCAGATATTTCTCCAGGTAAGCGGCGATTTCGGGATTGGCGAAATCGCTTTCCGTCGGCGTCATGATGAGACCGCTGCCGCTAAGCTGGCGGATAACCTCGGCCGCGCGCATCTGCACTTGCGGCATCAACACCCACAGGGTCGCCGCGAGCGAGCGATGCGGCAGGCCGCGCGTCGTGCCCCATGTGACCTCTTGCGTGCCCGCGCGCACCAGGCCGCTGACCAGTTCCGCATTCGCGACCAGCTCGCCGATCTGCGCCTGCACGTGCAGCAAGTCGCTGCGCCCGATGGCTTCTGCGATACGCATCGCGAGACCTGCCAGAAAGCGCAGCTTCACCATTCCGCGAATCGTCGCCTGCAAGGGCGCATATCCCGGCGTGCGCGTCAGGATGCTGTTGAATGTCTCGATGTCGCCGTTGATAAAGACGCGCTCCCACGGCACCAGCACGTCGTCGAAAACCGCCAGCGCGTCCTCTTCGTCGTAGCGCGAACTGAGCGGCCGGTCGAAGCTGTTACGGCCGGTGTCGAAGGTTTCGCGGCAGATGAATTTCAAACCGGGCGTGCCCATCGGCAAAGCAAAACTGAGAGCATAAGGCTCTTCGCCGGGCTGCCGCGGATAAAACGGCCCAACGAAAAGCTCGTTGGCAAACGGCGCCAGCGTCGAGAGCATCTTGGCGCCGCGCACAACCAGGCCGGCATCGGTTTCACGCACCAGCCGCAGCGCGGCGAACGGATCGGACTGCTCACCGGGGCCTTTCGAGCGATCGATCTGCGGATCGACCAGCGTGTGTGTCAGGCACCAATCGCGATCGCGGCACTCTTCGTAATAGCGTGCGATATTTTCTGCGTAACGCGGTTCGCGGCGCCCGAGATAGGTACGCGCCGCCATGAAGTCGGATATCATAGCGTTGCAGAAATCCGGCATCCGGCCCATCAGACCGAGCGTATAGTCGGCGCGAACCTCCTCGGCACGCGCGCGGAATTCACCGGCCTCAAGCGTCTCGGCCAAGGCGAAGCTGGCGGCGACCGGCTCCCCGGTCTTGGGCGACCGGTAGGTCAATTCGTCGCGGCGCTCATGCTGCAGGTCGTACAGCGATGCCAACGTCGCCACGATGCCGCGAAAGGGCGAATACTCAGTGACATCCTTGACCCGCTCGCCATTGACATAAACGGTGCGCTCGTCGCGCAGGCTTTCGACGAATTCCTTGCCGGTCCGAATACCCATAATTGTATCGATGTGCCTATCTGTTAATCTAATTGCGATAGTGCGTCTGCGGCGACCGTCGCCGCACTCTGACCTAATTCAACATCTTGCGAAGGGCTTCTCTGATACCAGGTTCTTCAGCCGCGAAATCGAGCTTATCCATGCCCGCGTATGAATTTGGCAGGCTCGCTATATATTCCGGCGAATTGTCGCAATAGACTTCCAGCTGATGGCCGTCGGGATCGCGGAAATAGATGCTCTTGGTTATCCCGTGATCGACGGTCGATAAAATGGGCACCTGCTTTTCCTTCAATTCACGATAGGCGGCGCGCAGATGCTCCTCGTCGCGCAGCCGGAAGGCTATATGCACCAGCCCGATTTCACCTTTCTGCGGTCCGGGGGCGTCCGCGCCAACTTCGACCAACCCGATTTCGTGATGGTCGCGGCCGTTGCTCGCTAAGAATGCCATCTTGATCTTCGGCGCTTCCATCATGAGCTTGAGGCCCATCACGTCGGTGTAGAACTTGCGCGATTGTTCGAGGTCGCGCACCTTGATTACCACATGGCCGATTCGATCGGGAACTATCATCGCCGAGAACCTCCCGCGGAGAAAACCGCCGTTTCGGTTACGCAGTTGCGTTGCATACTGGCTATTCCAATCCTAGTACAGTCGCGGCCCGATGAAGATACCGTCGATGAAATGCTTGGTCGCGGTGGAAGCCTTCTTCGGCATCTTCATCAATTCCTCGGCCAGCTCTCGCGCGGCCGGCATCAGTTCGCTCTTCTTTACCACTCGATTGACCATGCCCAGGTCAAACAGTTCACGCGCCTTGAAATGCCGGCACAGGATCATCGCGTCTTTGGCGCGCCACGGCCCCAGCCGCGCCGCCATCGTCAGTGCGGGCGTACCGGTGAACGCCGCGCCGAGTTCGACCTCCGGCACCCAGAATTCGGCTTCCTCCGCCGCGACAACGAAATCGAAGGCCGCCGCGAGCGCCCATCCTCCCCCCACCGCATGACCGTTGACGGCCGCGATCGTCATACAATCGAGGCGCGAGACGTGATCGAAGGTTCGCCCGACCATCCGCGCGACGCCGCTGTTGTGCTCGGAGAACGCCCGCATCCGTTCCTTCGGATCGGTCAGCCCCTTCGCTGCCGACATATCCGCGCCGGCCGAAAACGCGGTGCCCGCGCCGGTCACGATCAACACGCGGACCGCGCGATCGTTGCGCACCTCGCGCAGCAGATCCTCGAGTTCGGTCATCACCTGCCGATTCATACAATTGCGCCGCTCCGGACGATTGAAGGTAATCGTCGTGACCGGGCCGTTCTTCTCGTAGAGAAAATCTTCAGGCATTCGGATCCTCTGGTAGTTTTGCCGGCCGCCGCATCTCAGATTTGAAATCTTTGCGCACGTCGCAGATTCCTTTCCTCGACTCCGCTTCGCTCCATCTAGTCCAGCGTGAAGCCGTTCAGTTGCGCCTTCGCCTGGATCATCGCCGCGCGCTTGCGCGAGGCCAGGTAGCGCGCCAGTTCCATCGCCGCCGGCATCAGCTCCGCCTTCTTCACCACGCGGTTGACCAGGCCCCATTGATAAAGCTCTGCGGACTTGAAGTGGCGGCAGGTCAGAATGATTTCCTTAGCACGCGCCACGCCGACCTCCTCGCGCAAGCGTCGCTCGGGCTCGCGCGGGCCCGGCACTCCGAGGTCGATTTCAGGCATCCAGAACTCCGCGCCCTCGACTGCTATGCGAAAATCGCAGGCCAGCACGAGGAACCATCCGCCGCCGACCGCGAAGCCATTGACCGCAGCGACCGTCGGGAGTTCGAGGTTCACCAGCAACTCCATCGTACGGCGCACCAATTGCCGCCGGCGCGCCGGAACCGAGCTGAACAAACGCACCCGCTCGGCCTCATCGGTGACGCCCTTCATATGCGACAAGTCAGCACCGGCGCAAAAGGTGTTACCCGAACCGGTCAGCACCAGTGCGCGGACCTCGTTGTCATCGCGCAGCGCCATCAGATGGTCGTATAACTCGGCGAGACTGCCCTCGTTGAGCGGATTGCGTTTCTCCGGGCGGTCGAAGGCAAGCACCGCGACGCCGTCGTTCTTATCGAGCTTGAATTGATTACTCATTTGCAGTTCCTCGTCCGCGCTTCGATTGACTATATACCTGACTAGTACTTTGCGATTACCTCGCGGCCGAATTCCTCGATCATCTCGCGCCCGTTGTTCACCACCTGTATTGCGACCTGCTTGAGGCCCTCCGCTTCCAGCGCCTTGAGCCGCGCGATGATTTCCTCGCCATGCCCGGTCAGCGTCGTCCGTACCAGGCTCTCGTCGATATATTTCTCTTCGCCCGGCCGCATATAGATGAGGTGCCCTTCGTGCATCTCGAGGTAGCGCCGATCGGGCGGGGTCTTCATCTTGGAGACGTACTCGTCGCGATAGCGTTCCCACAGCTTGAGCAGCGGTCCCTGTAAGCCCGCGCCCACCGCAGATTGCTCCCACAGTGCGTGCAGCATCACGACCGCGAACGGACCAACGCGCTCGATCACGCGGGGCGAGGTGATCGATTCGCCGTCGCGCAGGACGCATCCGGTGGTGAGTGCCGCGATCGGAAAATTCGCCATCGAGCGTCCTGCACGCGCCGCGCCCTTTTTCACCGCGTCGAACTTGTGCCGAAAGCGCGGCGCATCGGCCATCACGGTCAGCCATCCGTCCGCAATCTCGCCCGCCAGCTCGAGCGCTTTTTCCCCATCGGCCGCGAGATGAATCGGAATCGGATCCTTCAAGTTGATGTAGCCGTTGTCCTGATGCAGGAAGCGAATCCAGCGCTCGCGCTTGCCGTCGCGATAGAGCACCTCTTCGCCGCGCAACAGCGAACGCACCATCTCGACATACGCGCGCAGCCGATCGAGCGGCACCGGCGGCAACCCCATCGTATTGCGTCCGGTAAAGCCGGTGCCGACGCCCAGCACCGTCCGTCCGGGCGCGAGCAGATTGATGGTCGCGATCGAATGCGCGGTGACCGGCTCGATTCGATTCGACGGGATCGCCACGCCGGTCGCGAGCTTGATGCGCTTGGTGTGCTCGGCCGCCATCGCCATGCAGACATACACGTCGCTGTAGAGCATCTGCGAGTCGTAGAACCAGGCCTGCGTGAAGCCGTGATCCTCGGCAATGACCAGATCCTTCCAGGCGTCCGGCCGCGCCGGATATGAGATTGCGAATTCCATTGGCTCCCCACCTCCGTGGATTTAACTTAATCCCTTTGCTTCCGATCCAATGTCAAGCGCGCGCCCCCGCGTCTGCGGACCGCGCACCAGCAATCTGGTGAAACGCGCTCGCGGAACGGGTGGGACGTTGCGCTGTGCCCATCTCGAAACGGCTGGCCACGACCTTCGGCAGTTGTCCGAAATTGCGACCTACTTCGCGCGAGGGAAACCGCCCGAACTCCTGAAACGAATCATCCCTATTGCTTCGGCCCGGCGCTGCGCGGCCTACGGCACCCTATATTCAGGTCGTAACTTCCGCTGTTCTCGGCATTGCCCTTGCACCCAGAATGCAGAGATCCGCGTTATCCAAAGAACCAGGCCGCGCATGTATCAAACTGACGCCATCGCTGAAACCAGCGCTTCGCCCTCACTGGCGTTAGGTTCCACTGTTCATGGAATCGACTTCCGCAAACCGATTGGCCATCACCATCCATCGAGGAGTGTCGCTCTTACTGGACTCTTAGTGATGGTGGGCATGACTCTCTACGAGTCCGCGAAGCAGTACTTTCTTCCAAATATCACGATCTGGCAGTCCCACATCATAACGATTCTGGTTGCCGCGGCCGCCTCGGCGTTGAGCGTCTATCGTTTAAGCCAGCGCAATATGAGAACGGCTCGGGACATTGAGGGAACTGTCGAAAACGCTTTTGACGCAGCAATCACGCTCGACGGACATGGACGGGTGACAACCTGGAATCTGCGCGCGGCAGTAATGTTCGGATGGTCGCGCGAAGAGGCCCTTGGCAAATCGTTCATCGACCTGGTGACCCCTATCCCCCTAAGAGCTCAATATCAGGAAGTTCTGAGGCAGTTTCAGATCACGGGTGAAAGCTCAACTATAAACAAGTTCATTGAGAGTCCTGCGCTCCATGAGGACGGACACGAATTTCCAGCAGAATGGACGGCATCAGTCGCTCCTATGGTGGGTAGCTATGGTTTCACCGTGATGGTGCGCGATGTCTCCGAACGCAAGCGGATGGAGCAGGTTATTATCGATGCGCGCGAGGAAGCCTTGGCTGCCTTGCGCGCCAAATCGGAATTTCTGTCCACCATGTCGCATGAAATCCGCACACCGATGAACGCGATCCTCGGCATGACGGAGTTGTTGGCGGAGACCGAGCTTCAATCGGATCAGCGGCATTACCTCGAGATCATGTCGGCCAACGGAAACGCGCTGCTGAATCTGATCAACAGCATTCTGGACCTCGCACGAATCGAAAGCGGGCGGTTGCAAATCGAAAACACCGAGTTTGATCTCAGCGATCTCATCGACCAGACGATCTCGACCTTCGGCGTGTCCGCGCATGGCAAGGGTCTCGAGCTCGCCGCGCGCATCGCGCCCGGTGTGCCCGATCGGCTCATCGGCGACCCGCTGCGTCTGCGCCAGGTACTGGTCAATCTGCTCGGCAACGCGATCAAGTTCACCGAACTCGGACAGGTCGTGCTCGAAGTCGATCATGCGCCCGAGCAAGCGCCCGGCGTCTTGCTCTTCACCGTCGCCGACACCGGCGTCGGTATTCCGCCGGATAAGCTTCAGTCGATCTTCGCCAGCTTCACCCAAGTGGACTCATCGACCACCCGCAAGTACGGCGGCAGCGGCTTGGGACTCGCCATCGCGCAGCGGCTGGTCACCATGATGGGTGGGCAAATCAGCCTGGAAAGCGAGGTCAACCAGGGAAGCAAGTTCTCGTTTACCATCCACTTCGATTTGGCGCCGAAGGTGTTTGCGCCCAGCAAACGGGTGGTGTTGAGCCTGGATGGATATCGCGTCCTGGTGGTGGACGACAATCAGATCAATCGTCTGATCGCCCGGGAGATGATGACTTCATGCGGCGCGGAAGTCGGCGAAGCGGAATGCGGTGAACAAGCACTCGCTGCGGTGCACCAGGCGTGCAATAGCGGACGGCCCTTCCAGATTATTTTGCTCGACATGCGAATGCCCGCAATGGACGGCCTCGAGGTTGCCCGCCGGATCCGCGACGACCATCTTCCGGTCGAGCCCATTATCCTGATGCTGTCCTCCGATGACCTCAAGCCGCAAATCGAGCGGCTGCGTGATTTCGCGCTCGACGCCTATCTGGTTAAGCCGATCACGCGCAAGGAAGTGTTCGAGGCGATCTACCGCGTCCTTAAGGATTCCAATCACGAAGGCGTCAAGCCGATGCCGCAGCGCCAAGCACCGCAACTTGCAAACAATTCGACCGACGATCTGCCCAAAAGGCGCGTGCTCGTGGCGGACGAATCACCCGACAATCGCCTCGTGATAGCCGCTTACTTGCGCAAGGAACCTTACGAAATCGATTTTGCTGAAAACGGCAGAATCACCGTCGAACGCTTCCGCGCGCAAAGCTACGACCTCGTCCTGATGGATATCCAGATGCCGGAAATGGATGGACTCGAAGCCACTCGCCGGATTCGCCAATGGGAGAGCGAACACGACCTCGGTCATACTCCGATCATCGCATTAACGGCTTCGGTGCTCGAGGAAGATGTCAAGAAAGCCCTCGCGGCCGGATGCGACCAGCATCTCAGTAAGCCGATCAAGAAAGGGATATTAATCGAGGCCATCCGCAATGCGACGCGGCTGCCCGGAGACAACGCGCCTGTATCGGCGAACGGCGCGAACGCGAAGCGCGCCATTGCGAACGGCGCGGCCCCGGCGCCTCGCGAGCCGCTGCCAATTGCCGGCTAGCCTCGGTTTAGCTCAGGTTGTAGTACCTCTTCGCACCGCCCGAGAGCACGTTGCTCAGCGTCTTCGGCGGCATACCCATCGCCTTGATCATATTGGCCGCGTTGGGAAAACCGTCGAGATGCGGATAGTCGGTCGCCCACAGAATATTGTCCGAATGGATGTAGTCGGCCAGCAGCGGCAGCGACTTCTCGACCGGCTCGAATGAGATAAAGCATTGTCGATGAAACAGTTCGCTCGGCCGCATCGTCAGATGAGTGTCGTTCATACCCTTGTCGTCGAAGTGGCGATCCATGCGATCGAGCCAACCCGCCATCCAGCCGCCGCCCGATTCCAGGAACGCGAACTTCAAGCGCGGATGGCGATCGCAAACGCCGCACATGATCAGGCTCGTCGCCGCCGCCATCATCTCAAACGTATGCGCCACGCAATGACGCACGGCACCGCCGGTGGTGAAGCGATCCATCGCGAGCGTCGCCTGTCCGCTTTCGGATCCGCCGTGGATACCCACCGAAAAATCCAGCCCCTCGGCTTCGTTCCATAGCGGCTCGTAAGCGGCATCGTGCAAAACCCGCCCGTTGTATGGATTGGGTCGGATGAAGCCCGCGTGAAAGCCCAATTCCTTCACCGCAAAGCGCATCTCGAGTACCGCGGCCTCAACCGATTGCATCGGCAACATCGCCGCGCCGAACAGCCGCTCCGGATACGGCTTGCAATAATCCGCCAGCCAGCGGTTATAGGCGCGGCACGCAGCCGCCGCGAACGCCGGATCTTTCATCGATCCCAGGAACAGGCCCAGGCTCGGATAGAGAAACGCCGCGTCGATCCCTTCCGCATCCATGTCGGGGATTCGCGCGTGCGGATCGAAGCCGCCCTTGCGCCCCTGGCTGTATGGGATTTTCGCCGATACCGAGCCGTCGCGCGCCCCGAATGCGCCCACCGCTCCGAAGCTGACTCGCTTCTTGCCGCGTCCGAGATCAATCGCGTCGTCATGCTCGACGCGAAAAATCTCCATCCCGTCGGCCGCCGTCACCAGCTTCGGACAGCCCTCGCGAAATTTCGGCTCGATATATCGCTCCCATAGATCAGGAGGTTCG
>Ga0209415_10008606_pt1 | contig 17683 bp, 21 predicted proteins | sample PeaSoiSIISIP2007_FD_187696 | JGI IMG/M metagenome (GOLD analysis project Ga0209415, IMG submission 187696) | Peat soil microbial communities from Weissenstadt, Germany - SII-SIP-2007 (SPAdes) (version 2) | ecosystem: Environmental > Terrestrial > Soil > Wetlands > Peat | place: Germany... | reverse complement strand
CCCTCGCCCTCGTGGATGAGGCCGAGAAGAATGTGCTCGGTACCGATGAAGCTGTGATTGAGCAGGCGCGCTTCCTCTTGCGCCAGCACCAACACCCTCCGTGCCCGGTCCGTGAAGCGTTCGAACACCAGACCGCCTCCCTCGAAGGCTCGATTCCTGAAAACGAGTCTACCGGCCGGACCGAACGAACCAACACCAGTCCGCCACGAATCTGTGCCGAACGATCCGTCCGCTCTCCTTCGGCACATTAGGCCCAGATCCTGACGAATACCACGATCCGCGGTCAGTTGACCGAGCACGCGGTCGGTCGTGGGCACCCAGATCCGGGGGAGATCCGGTCCAGCCTTCTGACCAGGACGTCGCCTCCGGCACGGACAAGGCCCCTGACCTGGAAGGCGGTGCGTTGTCGCATCTCGGGCTCCTTGGCCTATCGTTCCACGAAGTGAACGCAGCTCCCCTTCTGTCGCTCCCCTTCATGGACGACAACCTGGCCAGCCTCGAACCCGAGCTGCGAGAGTCGGTCCGTTCGGGCGACCCGTTTCTGGACGAGGTCACCACCCACCTCATCTCCGCCGGGGGAAAGCGCCTACGTCCGGGCCTGGCCCTGGCCTCGGCCACCGGGGGGTCCCGAAAGGCGACGCCCGACGACCTCCAGGGGGGCGTGGCGGTCGAGCTCGTCCACCTGGCGTCGCTCTACCACGACGACGTCATGGACGAGGCCACCATGCGCCGGACGGTGGAGAGCGTGAACGCCCGCTGGGGCAACCTGGTCGCCATCGTGGCCGGCGACTTTCTTCTGGCCCGGTCGGCCGAGATCGCCGCCTCGCTCGGCACCGAAATCGCCGGCCTCCTGGCCCACACCCTGGGCCTGCTCTGCCAGGGGCAGGTGGCCGAGGTCCGCGCCGCGTTCAGCACCGAACGCACGGAAGCGCACTATTTCGACGCCATCGCCGGGAAGACGGCGGCCCTCATGGCCACGTCGTGCCGGATCGGCGCCCTCACCGGGGGCCTGCCCCGAACGGAGGTGGACGCCCTCACCACGTTCGGCCGTTGTTTCGGCATGGTGTTCCAGCTCCGCGACGACGTGCTGGACGTCATCGGTACCGAAGAGGATCTGGGCAAACTGCCCGGTCAGGACCTGGCCGAGGGCATCTACACCCTGCCCGTGCTGAAGGCCCTGCAGGATCCCGGCGCCGGTCGTGAACTCGCCCCGTTGCTGGGCAAGCCCCTCGATCAACCCGAGCGGGACAAGGCGCGATCGATCGTGGCCGGGTCCACGGCCATCGACGCCACCGTGGCGGCCGGACGGCGTTACGTGGAGGAAGCGGCCGACGCCGCCACCTCGCTGCCCGCCGCGGATCTCGGGCGTTCACTGACCGAGTTGGCCCACGGCCTCCTCGACGATCTTCCCGTCGTCAGCCGCTAACGGACGACGACGAACCGGCCCCGGAGGGCCGGCCATCGTCTGAGGATGGTCCGGGGGATGGACCGGGATCAGAACAAAGACGGGATCAGATCAGGAGGTCGTCGACGTCGGGCACTTGGCCTGGATCTTGGTGGCGAGGCCCCCGAGCCGTCCGTTGGCCGTCTGCAGGCGCTGGATCCGCTTCTCGACGCGGGCGGCCAACTTTGTGTGCCCCTTCGTGGTCAACCTCGACTCGGCCGCCTCGAGCTTCGGAAGCCGAGCGCTGATGGTGGCCTCGGCCTTGTTGATCCTGGCCATCGCCTTGGTGGCACGAGCGCAGGTCACATGGCGCGCTGTGACAGGAGTGGAATGTGAGGCGGTCGGGGTGGTGGCGAACGCCGCGCCACCGGTTCCCAGGGCGACGGCGCCGCAGATCGCGGTGGCCGCCAGCGCTCTTGCGGCCAGTGCCATGGAGGGGATCCTGGTGAACATCTCTCGACCTTCCTGTCGGAACCGGATCATCCGGTTTGCCTGCCCCTGAGCATCGGCCGGTGACGTGTGCGCCTTGTGTGGCAACTGTTAGGAATTATCGGAAAACCGCCCAATGGGCGCACAACAATGCAAGACGCCGGTCGTGCTCTGTTGCGGCCGGCTCCTTACCGCTCGGGGCGGAGGGTGGGGAAGGCGATGACCTCCCGGATGTTCGAGACGTCGGCCAGGAGCATGACCAGACGATCGACACCGATGCCGAGTCCGGCCGTCGGCGGCAGCCCGAGCTCGAGGGCGCGGAGGTAATCCTCGTCCACGGACATCGCCTCGTCGTCGCCCGCCGCACGGGCGGCGGCTTGCGCCTCGAAACGGGCCCGCTGGTCGTCGGGGTCCACGAGCTCGGAGAAGGCGTTCACGAGCTCGCGCCCCGCCACCACCGCCTCGAACCTCTCGACCAGATGGGGATCCTCGCGGTGGCGGCGCGACAGAGGAGACACCTCGGCCGGGAAGTCGGTGACGAAGACAGGTCCCCACAGATCGGGCTCGGTCGTCTTCTCGTAGAGCTCCTGCAACAACTTGCCCGCCCCCCACGACCGATCGGGCTCGACCTCGGCGGCGGCCAGGCGGCGGCGGAGCTCCTCGACGGGAGTGTGCACGCTCGCCGCCACACCGGTGGCCTCGGTCACGAGTTCCGCCATGGTGGCGCGTCGCCAGGGCGGGGTGAGGTCGAGGGTTCGTCCCTGGTACGAGAGGGACGTCGTGCCCCGCATCTCGAGGGCGAGCCCCGATACGAGGTCTTCCACCAGCACCATGAAGTCTCGGTAGTCGGCATACGCCTGATAGAGCTCGAGCATGGTGAACTCGGGGTTGTGACGGGGCGAGAGGCCCTCGTTGCGAAAGACCCGTCCGATCTCGAACACCTTCTCGAAGCCGCCCACCACGAGGCGCTTCAGGAACAGCTCGGGCGCAATGCGCAGATAGAGGTCGGTGTCGAGCGCATTGTGGTGGGTCACGAACGGCTTGGCCGTGGCCCCGCCCACGAGGACATGGAGCATCGGCGTCTCCACCTCGACGAAACCGTCGGCCTCGAGTCGTCGACGCAGGGAACTGACGACCCGGCTGCGCAACCGAAGGATCTCCCCGGCCCGCTCGTTGGCCCACAGGTCGACCTCGCGCTGGCGGAAGCGCGTCTCGGTATCGGTCACACCCTTCCACTTGTCCCCGAACGATCGCCGCGCCTCGGCCAGGAGCACCCACTCACGGACCTGGACGGAGAGCTCGCCCTTGCGGGTCCGCATGACCGGCCCGCGCGCTCCCACCCAATCACCTTGCGACAACTTGGAGAAGGCGTCGAAGTCCGCTGTCACCTTCTGCGTGGCGAAGAGCTGGATCTGGCCCGACGAATCGCGCAGCGTCGCGAACGCCAATCTCCCCTGAGGTCGGGTGAGCATCACCCGGCCGGCCACGGCGATTGTGTCCTCGGTCTCCTCGCCTGCCCCCAGAGTGGCGTACTTCTCGTGCAGCGGCCCGGCCTCGGCCGTGCGCTCGAAACGGTAGGGGACGTCGGCCATGGGCGACGACGCTATCCGGCTGGCGGGGGGTGGGCGGTCACGCCGTCTTCATGTTGCGTTCGTAGACCAGCCGCAACCCGTGGAGAGTGAGCCAAGGTTCGCGGTGCTCGATGCGCGCCGATAGAGGGGCCACGAGCTCGGACAGCCCGCCCGTGGACACCACCGCGCACCGGCCCAGCTCCTCCATGATCCGACGGCACATCCCGTCCACCTGCTCGACGAACCCGTAGAGCGCCCCCGACTGGATGGACTCGACCGTCGACTTCCCGATGACGCTTCTCGGCTCGACGAGCTCGACGCGCCGCAGGGCGGCGGCGTGGTGGAACAGGGCGTCCATGGAGATGGCGATACCGGGGGCGATGGCGCCGCCCAGATATTCCCCGTCGGACGAGATGGCGTCGAACGTCGTGGCCGTCCCCAGGTCGACGACGATGCACGGGCCCCCGTACAGGTCGTAGGCGCCGATGGCGTTGGCGATCCGGTCGGCCCCCACCTCCTTGGGATTGTCGTAGAGGATCGGCATGCCCGAACGCACCCCGGGTTCGAGGACCATGCAATCGACGTCGAACCACCGGCTGGCCATCTGTCGCAGCGCGGCGGTGACGCGCGGCACCGACGAGGTGACGGCGATCCCACTCACCACATCAGCCACGTCCATGCCGTCGAGGGTGAGCAGTTGTGAGATGAGGAGGGCATGCTCGTCGGGTGTGCGGTCGTCGACCGTCGACAGACGCCAGTGGTGGGACAGTCCCGCCGGTTCGGGCGGCACCGCAGGAGCAGGACGCGTACCAGGCGGTGGTTCGTCACCGGGGGCCATGGAGAAGAGCCCGATGACCGTTTCCGTATTCCCCACGTCGATGGCCAACAGCACCGTCAGTCCTCCCGGAGATCGAGACCGAGATCGAGAACGGGCGCCGAATGCGTGATCGCTCCGACGGAGATCAGATCGGCCCCGGCGGTGGCGTAGCGCGGCGCCGTGTCGAGGGTGATGCCGCCCGACACCTCGACCAGCACGTCGGCCCCCCTCGCGTGGGCGCGTACGAGCCGCACACACGACGCCACCTCGTCCGGCGTCATGTTGTCGAGGAGCACGGCCGACGCACCGGCGTCGACGGCGTCGGTCACCTGGTCGGCGCGGTCACATTCGACCTCGACCATCCGTCCGGGCCACCACACGAGTGCCCGCGTCACGGCGTCGGCGATGGTGAGCCCACCGAGGTGGTTGTCCTTCACGAGAATGGCCTCCGAAAGATTGCCCCGGTGGTTCCAGGCCCCACCGGCGCGGACCGCCGCTTTCTCGAGAGCGCGCAGACCCGGAGTCGTCTTGCGGGTATCGAGGACCCGGGTACGGGGATTGGCCGAGGTGACGGCGTCCACGAACCGGCGGGCCGTCGTGGCCACCCCCGAAAGATGACACAGGAAGTTGAGCGCCGTCCGCTCGGCCGTGAGGATCGAGCGCAGCGAGCCGCTCACCACCCCGACAACCGAACCGCAGTCGACAGCACTGCCGTCGTCGAGCATCCAGTCGACGACCAGTCCGGCGTCGACCTGGCCGAAGGCTTCGAGAGCGCAGAGACGACCGGCCACCACACCCCGGTGACGGGCCACGACGGCGGCACGGGCGGTGGTGGTGGCGGGAACGAGCGATCCCGTGATGTCACCGAGCGGCAGGACGTCTTCGGCCAGGGCCCGGCTCACCGCCTCGCGCACGGCCAGAAGCGGGGGATCGACGACACCCGACGACGGCCACGGCGCCGATGTCATCCGTGGGCCCCGGCCCGGTGCCCGTGCACGAGCCGACGACGCCACTCGGGCCGAAGGTCGCGATACTCGACGCGGGCGTGGGCGCCGCGTGTCTCGGTCCGGGCGTCGGCGCTGCGCAGCAGGGCGGCGGCCACGACGGCCAGGTTGGCCACCTCACCGGCGGCCCGTCCGGGGGGACAGGCGTCGGCAATGGCGGCGGCGTCGGCCACCTCTTCGGCGGCGCCGGCGAGCGACTGCGTGGACCGCAGGACGCCGGCACCCTCGGTCATCGCCCTCTGGAGCCGGTGGCGCGCCTTGGTCACGTCGGCGTCACCCTCGGCGCGGGCGTGCCGCGTCGTCCACCACGGCGCCGGCAGATCCTCCACATCGACGGATCCGATGTCGCTCGTCGGCGTGTCCGAGAGCAGCGCCCCCATGACGCCGGTGGCGACCGGACCGTCGCGACCCCCTTCGATGGCCTCGGCCAGGCGGGCGCCGAACACCATCCCTTCGAGAAGCGAATTGGACGCCAAGCGGTTGGCTCCGTGGACCCCGGTGCATGCCGCCTCGCCTGCTGCCCACAGTCCGGGAAGGGCGCTGGCGCCGTCGAGATCGGTGATGACCCCTCCGGACAGGTAGTGGGCGGCGGGGGCGATCGGCAGCCAGTCGACCGACGGATCGAGCCCGGCGGCGTGGAGACGTTCGGCCAGGGTGGGGAAGCGCTCGCCGAAGGAGGCGAGCCCGGTGGCGTCGAGCCAGAGGTGCGGGACGCCGGCGTCCGCCATACGCGCCGCCATGGCCCGGCTCACGACGTCGCGCGGGGCCAACTCGTCCACGAAGCGCTCGCCGGCGGCGTCGCGCAGCAACGCCCCGTGTCCGCGCAGCGCCTCGGACAACAGGGGCCGCGGCACGGCCGGATGGTGCAGCGCCGTCGGATGGAACTGGAAGAACTCGACGTCGGCGACCGGGACCCCGGACCGCAGGGCCATGGCGATGCCGTCGCCGGTGGCCTCGACGGGGTTGGTGGTGACCGAGTACAGCTGACCGGCGCCGCCGGTGGCCAGGACCACGTGCCGGGCCCGGACCTCCCGCACCGCTCCTTCGGGATCGACGGCGATGACCCCCGTGCACCGCCCGCCCTCCACCAGCAGGTCGAGGGCGAACCACTGCTCGAGCACGGCCGCGGCGGTGTGCTCGGTGGCCGCCACGAGGGCCCGTTCGACCTCGGCCCCGGTGGCGGCGCCGCCGGCGTGCAGGACGCGGGCGGTCGAATGTCCCCCTTCGCGGGCCCGGGCCAGATCGCCCCCCGCTTCGCGATCGAACACAGCGCCGAGGGCGATGAGCTCCCGCACGCGCGCCGGGCCCTCGTCGACCAGCATCCGGACGGCGGCCACGTCGCACAGGCCGGCCCCGGCGGCCAGCGTGTCGGCCAGATGGAGGTCGGTCGAGTCCTCGTCACCGCCGAGGACGGCGGCCACGCCGCCCTGGGCCCAGCGCGTGGCCGACTGGGCGAGCTCGGCCTTCGTCAGGACCCCCACCTGCATCCCCGGCACCTCGGCCAGCCGGACCACCGCCGACAGGCCGGCCACGCCGGAACCGAGAACAAGAACGTCGAGCTGCACCGCGGGTCCCGCCCCCGACGCGCGGCCGGGTGTCAGCCGGTCACTGCCCGGAGCAGCTCGGCCTCGAGTTGGCCGGTGGTGGCGTCCACGGTGTCGCTGATGTCGACCGGCGTGTTGGTGGTGTCGACGTGCACGATGGTGGGCGCGAAGTCCTCGAGCTCCGACTCGTCGTAGTCGGCATAGGTGATGACGATGACCTTGTCACCGCGATGGACGAGACGGGCGGCGGCCCCGTTGAGACAGACCTCACCCGGCCCTCCGACGATGGCATAGGTCTCGAACCGGGCAGCGTTGTTGATGTCCACCACGGTCACCTGCTCGTACTCGAGCACGTTGGCCAGGGCCATGAGCTCGGGATCGAGGCTTATCGACCCGACATAGTCGAGGTTGGCGTCGGTGACCGTCGCCCGGTGGATCTTGGACTTCATCATGCGCCGGCGCATAGCTGTTCAGCGCTCCCCTCTCGTCGCAACAGTGGACTCTTCGCCCGTCTGCCGGGTTCTCGTCTCCATGGTGCTCACGACACACCCACCGCCGTGGCCGACGCCGGCGCGTCGAGGTCGTCGACGTCCACCACGACGCCCACGTTGTCGATCAGTCGCACCGGCCCCACGGTGGCGGCGACGAGCAGTCGGACCTCGCCGGCGAGAACGTCGGGGGCGCGCAGCGTGGCGGCGTCGACGGCCACGGCATAGTCGGGGACGACCCCGTGGGTGTCGCTCAGCACTTCCTCCATAACGGCCCCGACCCGAACAGGGTCCCGCTCGCCGGCACCGATGAGATCGAGGCCGGCCCCGAGGGCCCGATGCAGGGTCACGGCGGCCCGACGATCGGCGGCCGACAAACGAACGTTACGGCTCGACAGGGCCAGCCCGTCGTCCTCCCGCACCGTGGTGCAGGCCACGATGTCGACGGGAAGCGACAGATCGGCGGTCATGCGACGGACAACCGCCAGCTGTTGAAAATCCTTCTCCCCGAAATACACGCGCGCCCGTCCGGCGAGGGAGCACAGCTTGGCCACCACGGTGGCCACCCCGTCGAAGTGGCCCGGCCGCGAGGCACCCTCCAAGACATCGCCCACGGCGTCGACGTGCACCGACGTCGCCACCGGCGCCGGGAAGCCGGGGTACATCTCCGGCACCGGGGGGGCGAAGACGATGGCGGCCCCGGCCTCGGTGGCCTGGCGCACGTCCCCCTCGAGATCACGCGGGTAGCGGGCCAGGTCGTCCGCATTGTCGAACTGCAGCGGATTCACGAAGACGGTCACGGCGACGACGTCGCATTCGGCTGCGGCACGAGCGACGAGGGAGCGGTGTCCGGCGTGCAGAGCGCCCATGGTGGGGACGAGCCCGACCCGCCGGCCGAGGGCGCGTTCGGCCTCGAGCGCGTCGGAGAAGACCCGGGCCGAGGTGATCACGCGCACGGCGCCATCTCCGTCTGGGCCAGGCGACGGGCCAGCGCCACACCGGCGTCATAGCCGGCGACCTCTTCGGGGGCGAGCACGGCGCGGTGCCGGGCCACAGTGGCCTCGTCACCCCGGGCGGCGGGGCCGGTCAAGGCGGCGGCGGCGCCCAGGTCCGAGACGTCCTGCACGGCGGCGGCGGCGAGGGACACGAAGGCGTCGAGGCCCAATCCGGCCGACGCGGCCACCCTCTCGACCTGGCCGAGCAGCGCCACCACGTGGTTGGAGGCGATGCAGGCGGCCGCGTGGTAGGCGGCGCGCCGGTCATCGTCGATCTCGACGCACAATCCCCCGAGCGAGCGCCCAATGGCCGTGGCCAACGGATCGCCGGCTACGGCGAAAGTGATGCCGCTGCGCACCCGGACCCGGCCCACCTCGGCCGAGGGCAGCGGCACCAGCGGGTGCAGCGACGCCCGCCTCTCATGGGGCGCCAGCACATCGAGGCCCAGGGCTCCCGACAGGTGCAGCATCACGGTCGAGGACACCGGGGTGATCGCCGCCGCCACCTGGGCGACGGCCGCATCGGGCGTGGCGATGATCACCACGTCCACGCCCTCGGCCGCCCCGGCCAGGTCGTCGCCGCGGCCCAGGACCGCGCGCAGGTCGTAGCCCGTGTCCACCAGAGCCGAAGCAATCGAACGGCCGGCCCGTCCGGGCCCGACCAATCGGAGAGTTGTCACCGGAAACCTTTCTGCGCTCCAGCCCCTCACCGAGGGTGCCGGTCGCGTCAGGCGATCGGATCAGTACCCCCGCAGCATACCTACGGCGCGGACCTCTCCACCAGAGGCAATCCGCGCCTCGTCCGACACCAGATCGGGGGCCAGCTCGGCCAGGGGCTCGACCACGAAGCGCCGCTGCCACATCCGGGGATGAGGGACGACCAGATCAGGCTCGTCGACGTCGCCACCCTCCACCAGAAGGACGTCGACGTCGAGGGGACGGGGGCCCCACCGCACGGTGCGGACCCGACCGGCCTCGTCTTCCAAGCGGCGCGCCACCTCCAAGAGATCCCGGGCGGCGAGGGTGGTGTCGAGCTCGGCCACGATGTTCAGGTAGTCGTCCTGTCCCGGTGGTCCGCCCACAGGGACGGTCTCGTACACCGACGACACCCGGACCAGGTCGGGCAGGCCCGCCAGGGCCCGACGCAGGTGACTCTGGCGGTCCCCCATGTTCGAACCGAGACCCAGAAAGGCCCGCACCGTCGTCAGTCGGACCGGCTGCGCGTGAGCCGCACTCCGGTGGACGCCACCTGGTGCGGAACCGGTGGTCGCAGCTTGCGCACGGCCACCGTGGCCGACCTGATCCGGTCGTCGGCGAGAAGGGCCTCGGCGATGGCGCCGGCCAGGGACTCGAGCAGGTTCCGGGGGGCGCCGCCCACCACGTCGGCCACGGTCCTGATGGCGGCGGCGTAGTCGGCCGTGTCGGCCAGGTCGTCTGTGACCGAGGCCTCGGCCATGTCGATGTCCAGATCGAGGTCGACTTCGAAGGGCTGGGGCCGGCCCCGCTCCTCGGGCAGCACCCCGTGGACCCCGAGGAGCCGGAGGCCCCGAATTTCGATCCGGTCCCCCGTCACCGACCCGTTCCGGCACCACGAGGGGGTGCACGGCGCTTGTCCCGAGGGGCGGCCCCCAGGGTCACGGCTTGGGCGGCAACGTCGCGGCCCTGGGGCCCCATCTGCCGTCCCACCAACTGTTCCACGGCGACGATGGACTGGGCACCGCCGGGCAGACGGCCGGACCACAGCAGATAGCCGGCCACCACCCCCATGACCCGGTCACCCAATTCCTCCTGGTGGACGAGCACCCGCTCACCGGCCTGCAGCCACTCGTCGAGGTGCCGGTAGATGTCGGCCAGGACCTCGCGTTGGTCACCGCCGGGACCGAAGGGGAAATGCGAGCTGGCCAGCTCCCCCTCGTCGTAGGCGGCCAGGTTGTGCGACGAGGGCAGGAGCGACACGACGCGGGTGAAGCCCTGCACCCGCAGCCAGATGATCTCCTCCTGCCGCCGGACCCGACGGTGGTTGGGGGCGAATCCCCCCGGTCGTTCGCTCACGGCCAGTTGGTCCTGGACCACCCATGTGAAATTGCGGGGCGAGATCCCCGCCGCCCACTTGCCCCTCACGGTCTGCGTCCCTTCAACTCGGTCATGAGCGCACCAGCTCGGACGGCCCCACGAGGGTGGCGGCGTGCACGGTGGCGGCTACGTCGTGGACCCGGACCATGGCTGCTCCGGCGAGCATGGCCCAGGTGGCGGTACCCAGCGACGCGGCCAGACGGTTTTCGACGGGGGCGGCCCGGCCATCGGGGGTGGGCGAGAGCCGGCCCAGGAACGACTTCCGGCTCGTCCCCACGAGCACCGGAAAATCGTCCCCCGCCAGTGCGCCCACATGGCGGAGCAGGGCCAGGTTCTGATCGACCGTCTTGCCGAAACCGATGCCGGGGTCGACCCAGACCTCACCGACACCGGCGGCGGTGGCCTGTCGGGCCCGGTCGAGGACGAAGGCGTGCACCTCGCTGACCACGTCGTCGTAGCGGGGGTCGTCCTGCATGGTGCGCGGGGTCCCCCGCATGTGCATGGCCACCCATCCCACCCCGGTCGACGCCGCCACCGGCCACAAGGCGGCCGAGATGTCGTTGATCAGGGTGGCCCCGGCGCCGACGGCCGCTTCCGCCACCGCCGGTTTCACCGTGTCCACCGAGACGCGCACGTGCGCTGCCAGACCTTCGATCACGGGCAGCACCCGCCGCCGCTCCTCGGCCTCGGAGACGGGCTCGGCCCCGGGACGGCTCGACTCGCCCCCCACATCCACCAGGTCGGCCCCTTCGGCGGCCATGGCCAGACCCCGCTCGATGGCCCGGTCCGGGTCGAGATAGAGACCGCCGTCGGAGAAGGAGTCGGGCGTCACGTTGAGGACGCCCATGACGAGGGGCCGCATGGCTTGCAGCGTAGAGGCGCCGGCGGCGGCCCGCCGGTGGTCGAGCGGGGGTCGTCTCACCGGCCGTGCACGAATTCCATGGCCTCGGCCCGGGTCCGGGGGTCGTCGCGGAACAATCCCCGCACGGCCGAGGTGATGGTGAGGGTGCCGGGCTTGCGGACACCTCGCATGGCCATGCACAGGTGTTCGGCCTCCACCACCACCAGCACCCCGCGGGGTTCGAGGACCCTCTCGATGGTGTCGGCGATCTGGGTGGTCATGCGCTCCTGCACCTGCAGCCGGTGGGCGAAGGAGTCGACCAGACGGGCCAGCTTGGACAGACCGGTGATCCGGCCGTCGTCGCCGGGAATGTAGCCCACGTGCGTCTTGCCCATGAACGGGATCATGTGGTGCTCGCACAACGACGCGAAAGGGATGTCGCGTACGAGGACCATCTCGTCGTGCTCTTCGGCGAACGTCACCGTCAGATGGCTGCCCGGATCGTCATCGATGCCGGAGAACAGCTCCTGGTACATGGCGGCCACCCGACGGGGCGTGGCCCGCAGGCCCTCGCGGTCGGGATCCTCACCGATGGCCGCCAACAGCTCGGCCACGAGCGTCTCCACGCGACCAGCGTCAACACTCATGGCGCGCAGCCTCTCCTCTGTGTTTCCCGCCGGCCCCGCAGGAGCCGTCGGTCTCACCCGACAGGGACGGGACCCTTGTAGACCCGGACGTCGGGCAGATTGCGGTAGCGCTCGGCCACGTCGAGCCCGTAGCCGACGACGAAATCGGGCGGGACATGAAACCCGACGTACCGCAGATCGAGCTTGCCCGGTTGCTTTCCCTCTTTCACCAGCAGCGCGCAGACCTCGAGGCTGGCCGGCTCACGGGCCAGCAGGCTGCGGCGCAGATACGACAGGGTCAGCCCGCTGTCGACGATGTCCTCGACGACGAGGACGTGACGACCGGTGAGGTCGGAGTCGAGGTCCTTCACGATCCGGACCACGCCGCTCGTGGTGGTGGCCGACCCGTAGGAGGCGACGGCCATGACGTCGATCTCCACCGGCAGCTTGATGGCGCGGGCCAGGTCGCTCATGAACACGAATGCGCCCTTCAACACACCCACGAGCAGCGGCGGCCGACCCTCGTAGTCGGCCGTGAGCTCGTCGCCGAGCTCCGCCACCCGTTTATCGAGAACGTCCTCGGCCACGACGACTTCCCCCAAATCGGGGTCGTCCTGCCAGGGATCGACGGCGCCCGACATCCGTTGTCCCCCGGCGCGCCACGGTGACGCCACCTCATCGGCCATCGGACCGGACACTACCAATGACGGCTCAGGGGCCCACCGGGCCGCCCACGGACGTGGCCGACAGCCGACCACGAGAGCGCCGGACACGCACCCCCGGAGCCACGTCCGTGGCGCGGGCCTCGCCGCGGGCCACGCCCAGAACCCGTTCGACGGCCGCCAGGTCGGGCGGATAGGGACCGTCACGGCGCAGCCATCGCCGTGCGGCGCGTCGGGCCAACGACGACGGCGCCGCCGCCAGGGCCCGGCTGTCGGCGGCGTCGATCCCGTCAGCCAACCGGTCGAGCAGGCGCCCCTCGGCGCCGAGCATCTCCGCCTGCCGGGCCAGGATCGGCACCACGTCGCGCCCGGCCACCTCCGAGCACAGGGGCAGCAACTCGTGACGGACCCGGTTGCGCCGGAACCGGGGGTCGGCGTTGGAAGGATCGGCCACCGGCTCGAGCCCGAGCTCCTCACACAGAGTCTCCGTCTCGGACCGACGCAGCCCGAGAATGGGGTGCCTCACCCCCGGTCTCATGCCGGCCAGCCCGTCGAGCCCGGACCCCCGCAACAAGTTGAGAACCACGGTCTCGGCCTGGTCGTCCATCGTGTGGCCGGTGGCCGCCTCGGATCCGAGGACGGAACGGCGCGCGGCGCGGGCCCGGGCTTCGAGGTTCCCGCCCTCGTCGACCACCACGGTCTCGGACCGGAACCGGGCGCCGAAGCGCCGGGCGGCGTCGGCCACGACCGCGGCCTCGGCGGCCGACTCCGGTCGCAGGCCGTGGTCCACGTGGACGGCGGTGACGTCGGCCCCGGCGGCGCAGGCCAGGACGAGCAGGGCGAGGGAATCGGCGCCCCCCGACACCGCACAGACGAGGGCCTCACCGGCGGGCGGGAAGGTGCAGCGACCGAGGAGCTCGTCGACGAGGTCGTCGGCGACGCCCCGGGGGGGCATCAGCCGGCGACGAGGCTGGCCGGTTGGGTGCGCGCCAGCCAATCGGCCGGCCGGCGGATCTCGTCCATGGTGGGCAGGAGGTCGGGGCCCTCCCACACCCGGGCCAGGGCAGCCGGTCCGGCCGTCGCCTCGACGGCCCGGATGAAGTTCTCGCCCTGCTCGTACTGGCGCATCTTGGCCTCGATCCCCACCAGCTGTTGCAACAGCCGGACGGGGCGAGGCGCCCGATTGCGCCGCTCGCGCAGAACCCGGGAGAACCACGCCGCGTCGGGGACGGCCTCGGCTCCGGCCCGGTCCATGGTCACGTCGCCGTGGCCTTCGAGGACGCTCATCATGGCCTGGATGCGGGCGATCACGGCCAGCTGTTCGGGCGGCGCCATGAGGCCGAGCATTCCGGCGTCCTCGAGCGGGTTCCTCCCCTCCCGCACGGCCTGCGCCGCCCGACCGAGCGCCTCGGCGATGCGATGGGGGTCGGGCGTCACTTCGGCCAGCACCTGGTCGACCTGGGAGAGGAAGTAGTCGCGCAGCCAGGGCACCCCGGTGAACTGGCACCGGTGGGTGACCTCGTGCAGGGCGATCCACAGACGGAACTGCCGGGGGGGGAAGCCGTGACGACGTTCCAGGGCCACGATGTTCGGACCCACGTAGGAAACGGCGTCGCCCGAGGTGTCGCCGGCGAAGAGAAGGTCGTACTGCCCGAGGACCCGCGTCGACATCCAACCCAGGATGAGACCGAGCTGGGCGCCGGCCGCGCTGCGGGCCGCCCCCGGGAGGGTGCCCCGCAGGGCGGTGGCCTCGAGCTGACCGAGGACGGGATCGAGGAGGTGACGGAACGAGGAGAGGTTGTTGCGGACCCACCCGGGCCGGTCGACCACCCGGGCCCTCGCCTCACCCGACAGGGGCCGCAGTCCCGTGGCCTCGATCACGAGCCCCTCGGCCTGGGCCGTCACCTCGGCGAAGTCCTCGTCCAGACGGGCGGAGGTGGCCGCATCGATGCTCGGTGTCGTCGGCGCCCCGGACAGGGTCCGCCTCGTCCCCACCCACGTGGCCACACGTTCGGCCGTCTCCCACGACACCGGGCTGCTCACCCCGACAGTGTACGGACCCCCGGGCCCCACGGTGATGCGCCGGACCCCGAGCCTCCGGGCCGGCTCCGGTCAGGCGCTCTTTCGCCCCCGCAGCCGGGGGGCCGCCCCCGAGTCGTGCTGGTAGCAGAATTCGCTCTCGTTGTAGATGGAGAGCAGGGTCTCACAGCTGGGCTCCCCGCACACCCGGCCTTCGGGAAACGTCTTGGAGGGCCGCCCGTAGGTGGTGAAGGCCTGCCCTCCGATCGATACGTCCCCGCCATCCGCTCGATCAACCATTCCCCCCGGACCTCCTTCGGTCTCAGCCGTCCTCCCCCTATCGGCGGGGAGGACCACTGGACAAAAGGAACTTCTCGCCGCGTTGTGCGGACGTTGTGCCGGCACGATGCGGCGGGGTGCGCGGCCCCGGCCGCCCACGGGGGGCCTTCAGGCCCGATCGGCCGGGGGTCTCCGAGCGTGACGAGAGCGACGTCACGCTCCGGGACTCAGCTCCCAGTGCGGTCGCGCTCCCGTTCGGCCTCGATCAGCGCCAGGCGGATCCGCTCCCGCAGGGCGTCGGGGACCCGGTCCTTGCAACGATCGGCGATGACCTGCCGGAGCTCGCTCTCGAAGTCGAAGGCATCGAGACAGGGAGGGCAGTCGTCGAGGTGGTGCTTGATCTCTTGGCGGCGCTCGTCGGTCAACTCACCGTCGAGATAGTGGTACAGCCGCTCGATCGTCTCGTTGCAGTCGACGTCGGACTCTCCGGTCCCCATCGCGCGTCCTCCTCGGGCTGGTGGCGGTCCCCTAGTGGCCGGCGTCGGACGAGCCGACCAGGCCTCGCGCCACCGCGTAGTCGAGCAACGCCTTCTGCAGCGCCTTTCTTCCCCGGTGGATCCGGCTCATTACCGTTCCGATGGGAACGTCGGTGATCTCGGCGATCTCCTTGTAGGAGAAACCTTCCACATCGGCCAGCAGGACGGCGATGCGGAACGACTCGGGGAGGGACTCGAGAGCCTGCTTCACCTCGTCGTCGGTGAAGTGGTCGAAGACCTCGTCCTCGGCCGACCGACCCGTGCCCGTGGCCTGGAGATCTCCCAACCGGTGGTACAGGTAGAGGTCCTCCACGTCCTCCACGTCGGCCTTCTCCGGGCGCCGCTTGGCCGAGCGGTAACTGTTGATGAACGTGTTCGTCAGGATCTTGTACAGCCAGGCCTTCAGATTGGTCCCCTCCTCGAAACGCCCGAAGGCGCGATACGCCTTCAGAAATGTCTCCTGGACGAGGTCCTCGGCGTCGGCCGGGTTCCGCGTCATGCGCAGCGCGGCCGAATACAGAGACGGCATGTACTCCATGGCGAGGTCCGCGAAATGCGCCTGATCGGCCATGGCCTGAACCATAGTCACCGGTTGTCGGATTGAGTCACCGGTCGTCGCATTGCGTCACCGTCCCGGAGGCGGCCGGCGCGACCGGGGTTTTTCTCAGAGTTGGGCGCAGACCGCCTTGACCTCGGTGTAGGCCTCGATCGCCTCATGGCCCATCTCCCGCCCCCACCCCGACTGCTTGTACCCGCCGAAGGGCAGGGCGGCGTCGAAGATGTTGTAGCAATTGATCCAGACGGTCCCCGCCCGGAGCTTCTTGGCCAGGGCATGGGCCTTTGAGATGTCCCTGGTCCAGATCCCGGCGCCGAGCCCGTAGGGGGAGTCGTTCGCCTCCCGGGCGATGTCGTCGACACTGCGGAACGGGGCGGCCACCACCACCGGACCGAAGATCTCCTCCCGCACCACCTTCATATCGGGCCGGGTCCCGGTGAGGACCGTGGGCTCCACGAAGAAGCCCCGGCTGCCGCGACGTCCCCCGCCGCTCAGCGCCGTGACGCCGTCGCTCTTTCCCGACTCCAGGTAGCCGGTCACCCGCCGGAGCTGTTCGTCGGAGACGAGCGGGCCCATCTGGGTGTCGGCGTCCATCCCGTCTCCCAGCTTGATCGACTTGGCGATCTCGGCCACGCCGTTCACGACCTCGTCGAAGCTGTCCTCCTGCACGTACAGCCGGGAGCCGGCCACGCAGCACTGCCCGTGGTTGAAGAAGATGGCGTTGGCGGCGCCGGCGATGGCACTTTCGGGATCGGCATCGGCGAACACGATGTTGGGGCTCTTGCCCCCGAGCTCCAAGGTGAGCTTCTTCAGATTCCCGGCGGCGGCCTGGATGATCAGCCGGCCCACCTCGGTCGACCCGGTGAAGGCGACTTTGTCGACATCGTCGTGGGCGGCCAGCGCCGCGCCCGCCGTCTCGCCGAAGCCGGTGACCACGTTCACCACGCCGTCGGGCACCCCGGCCTCGGCGATCAGCTCGGCCAGCCGAAGAGCCGACAGCGGCGTCTGCTCGGCCGGCTTGAGAACCACGCAGTTCCCGGTGGCCAGGGCCGGGCCGAGCTTCCACGCTGCCATCAGCAACGGGAAGTTCCAGGGGATGATCTGGCCCACCACGCCCACCGGCTCTCGCAGCGTATAGGCGTGGAAATTGGCGCCCGGCGCGTAGGGCACCGAGATGTTGATGGAATTGCCTTCGATCTTGGTGGCCCAGCCGGCCATGTAGTGGAACAGGTCGGCCGCCAGCGGCACGTCGGCCCCTGTCGCCACGGTGAGCGGCTTGCCATTGTCCAGGGTCTCGAGCTGCGCCAGCTCGTCGACGTGCTCGAGGATCAGGTCACCGATCCGCCAGATGACCCGGCCCCGATCCGACGGCGTCATCCGGCTCCAGGGACCGTCCTCGAAGGCCCGGCGTGCCGCCGTCACGGCCCGGTCGATGTCCTCGGCGTCGCCTTCGGCCACCGTGGCCAAACGCTCGCCGGTGGCGGGATTGGGCGTCTCGAATGTGCGGCCCGCCGCCGCGTCCACCCACCGACCGTCGATGAACAACTGCCGCTTCGTCCCGATGAAGTCATCGACCCGCTTGTCCAAGGTGACCGTCATGATTCTCCCCTTCCGACTGCCCGCGCCCACTCAACGCAACTACCACAGGGGGGCGGGCGCAAGGGCCTCTTCGCGACGTCGTCGAAGGCGTCGTGCGTAACGGCGTCGATATTGTGCGGGTGTTGGAGCCTGGGAGGGGATTCGAACCCCTGACCTGCGCATTACGAGTGCGCTGCTCTGGCCGACTGAGCTACCCAGGC
>Ga0209415_10008605_pt1 | contig 17683 bp, 17 predicted proteins | sample PeaSoiSIISIP2007_FD_187696 | JGI IMG/M metagenome (GOLD analysis project Ga0209415, IMG submission 187696) | Peat soil microbial communities from Weissenstadt, Germany - SII-SIP-2007 (SPAdes) (version 2) | ecosystem: Environmental > Terrestrial > Soil > Wetlands > Peat | place: Germany... | reverse complement strand
TGCTGCTTGGCACGCCGGTCATCGCGATCACACTGCTTCTCGTATTCGCGGAGCGGACCCTTCACCTCGGCGTCTTTTCTCCCGAGCTTGGCGGCGATCCCGTGCTATTCCAGCACATGTTCTGGTTCTATAGCCACCCCGCCGTCTACATCATGATCCTGCCCGCGTTCGGGGTCATCTCCGAGCTGATGGCGACCTTTAGCCGCAAGAAGGTCTTCGGCTACCACTTCGTTGCCTTCTCCTCGCTGGCGATCGCCGCTCTCGGCTTCCTCGTCTGGGGACACCACATGTTCGTCTCCAGCGAGTCGATGTACCAAGGCGTCGTCTTCTCGCTCGTTTCCTTCCTCGTCGCGGTGCCGTCCGCGGTGAAGATCTTCAACTGGACGGCCACGATGTACAAGGGCACGATCCGGCTCCAGACGCCGATGATCTACGCGTTGGGATTCCTGGGGTTGTTCACTGTCGGGGGCTTGACCGGACTCTTTCTGGGCTGCCTCGGGACCGACGTCCATCTGACCGCAACCTACTTCGTGGTCGCGCACTTCCACTACGTTATGGTGGGCGGCACGATCATGGGCTTCATGGGCGCCCTCCACTACTGGTGGCCCAAGATGACCGGCTACATGTACAACGATAGTTGGGGCAAGTTCATGGCGATGCTCGTGTTCATCGGATTCAACTTGACCTTCTTCCCCCAATTCATCCTCGGGTATCTCGGCATGCCGAGGCGATATCACTACTACTACATCGCGCCCGAGTTCACGGCCTACCACATCATGTCCTCAGCGGGCGCGTCCGCCTTGGCCGTCGGAATGATCGCTCCCGCGTTCTATCTCCTCGCCTCGATCTACAAGAAGCGGAAAGCCGGTCCGAACCCGTGGGGCGCCCATGGCCTCGAGTGGACGATCGCTTCCCCTCCGACTACGACAAATTTCCCGGAGATTCCGATCGTCACGGACGAAGTTTACGACTACGAAAACATCGACGAATTTGGCAATCCGCTGCCTGAAGGGGAAACTCGCCCCGGTTTGCCCGAAGACACGCCTCCGGAGCCCGCTCCGTCCGAATCCGATCAGGCCGAGATCGCCAAGGAGCAGGAATAGACATGGCTAGCATCGTTCACGACCCTCACGAAAGCGAAATGGTGGTGCATGTTCACCACCAGTACGAGAACATCGACCAGCAGAACGAGTCGTACATCGTCGGTATGTGGTGCTTCCTCGTCACCGAGATCATGTTCTTCGGGGCTTTGTTCCTGATGTACACGATCTACCGCTGGAACTACCAAATGGACTTTTACGGGGCCCACCTCGAGCTAAGCCAGAACCCGGAAACCCCGATCGTCGGCCCGGTCGTTAAGGCTCTCGGCTATTCGGAATTTCCGCTCTGGGGCGCTATTAACACGACGGTCCTTCTCTTCAGTTCCTTCACAATGGTGCTCGCGGTGCGTGCGGCTCAGCTCCGAGTCAAGAAGGATGTCCTGAAATATCTGATGGGCACCATCACATGCGCGGCCATTTTCCTTGTGATCAAGTTCACATTCGAATGGCCTATCAAGTTTCAGCACAAGTTGGTCCCGGGAGCGAACTTCGGGCCCGAAGCCTCCCATCTTCACGGCGCGAGCCCCCGGGCGGCCGAGCTTTTCTACAGCCTGTACTTCGCGATGACTGGCCTTCACGCGGCTCATATCGTTGCCGGAATCGGCGTACTTCTGGCTCTTGTCGTTCTTTGGATGAAAGGAGCGAAGTCCGTCACCGAAGACTACGTTCCGACCGAAATGATCGGCCTCTATTGGCACTTCGTCGACCTTGTCTGGATCTTCCTCTTCCCCCTCTTCTATCTGATCCCGAAGTAGGTTCAACCCAAACTCCAAAATCCAAATTCCAAATTCCAAAATCGACATGGCATACGGACAACCTCACGGACACCTACACCATCGAGCCGGACCGGTCGCGGTTCAGGAACACACCTTTCACGTCCATCCCGTCAGCATGTACGTCCGGACGGTGCTTCTCCTAATCGTTCTCATGGCATCGACGGTCTACTTTGCCTTAATTCCGTTTCCCGACGTTAACCTCGGGCTGACGATCCTGCCAGGCACGATGATCAACAACATCATCGCGATGGGGATCGCTACCGCTAAGGCGACCCTGGTCCTAAACTTCTTTATGGGAACCAAGTTCGCGACGCGCCTCACGAAGATGTGGGCGTTCGCCGGCTTCTTCGGCTTCTCGCTGATGTTTCTCGTCTACGGGGACTACAGCACCCGAAAATACGAGCCGACCCCACGCTGGTCGGCGGATCCAGGGACTTCCCTGAGCCGCTCCGTTCACGAAGCTCGCGGGCAGAAGGAAGAGCTCAAGGAGTTCCCAGAAAGCGGAAGATTCTGAGTAGCAGGGGTGAAGGCGAAAGAGGAAGAGGAATCCGCTTGCCCTCAGTCCCGCCAATCGGCGGCAGCCTCGGGGCCAATCCGAGCCAAAGGGGGTTGAGGCTCGCTGATATCCATGCCTCGATAGCACCAGCGGAGCAGTACTGACTGATTCCAAAGGGCGCGCTGTCGACGCTTGGAGCCACCGCCGGAGAGTTGTGGGTCACTTCACTAGTCTCCTGAGTCAGTGAATTGTAACATAAGTCGCCGTACGGTTGTGCGGGTCCAGGCACGAGCATGCCCTCCCCGGCGAGGCGGCTCGCCGACCCCTCCCCGAGCGGGAGTGTACGCTGGAGTCGTCGACCACGACTTATGAGACTCCCTTTTGACTCACCAAATTAGCTAACTGTAGAGTAGGAGGGCGGGATTACCCAAAACCCTCCCCTCACCGAACCGGACGTGCAGATTTCCCGCATCCGGCTCTCCTGCAGACCACAGGTAGGTCGCCTTGACCACGCAGGTAACGAACGACGGTCGGATCGCTCAGCCGCAGCAGGCCCAAAGAGGCGAGCCAGGTGTACTGCGTCATCCCAGTGGGGATGCGCATCTTGCGCTGGCTCCGGTTCCTTAGGAATCTGCGAAGCCGCACTTGAACGAACCAGTCCATCGACGCGAACGCCTTGGACGGATATCCGTGGGTGTAATAGCGAAACCCCGAGATCAGCAGCTCGTTCAGCCGACCGATCAGATCGATCAGCTTTGGCGAGCAATGCCGGCCCGTCAGGTCCCGTATCTCCTCGCGCTTGCGGGCCATCGCCTTTGCCGACGGAAAGAGGTTGACGTAGCGTCCCTCCCCCTTCAAGCTCCGGTCGTAGCGGAACGTATAGCCCAGAAAGTCCAGGCCCCGTCCCGCCTCCCGCAGGTTCAAGATGCGAGTCTTCTCGCGATTGAGTTTCAGCCCCATCTTCCCTTCCAGCAATTCGCTTAAAGAACCGCTCGATGGGCTCTCCGATGTACCGGGCAAGGACCACGAAGTCGTCCGCGTAACGCACCAAACGCGCGTTGTGGCGTCGCCTCGGGCCACCCTCCCGGTGCCACCGGAGGTCCAGTTCGTGCAGATAGATATTCGACAAGAGAGGAGAAACGACCCCTCCTTGCGGAGTTCCTGCGAGCGGCTTCGTTAGCTTGCCGCCCTTTTCCTGGACCGGACACTTCAACCACATCCGAAGCAGCCTCAGCACGCTGCGGTCCACCACTCGGCGGCGCACGCATGCGATCAGCTTGCGGCGATCGATCGTGTCGAAGTAGGACTGGAGGTCCGCGTCATAGACCGCCAGGTGTCCAGCTTTCAAATGAGAGCGAATCTCTTCCAGAGCGTCCATTTGGGAACGCCCCGGTCGAAACCCGTACGAACAATCCTGGAAGTCCGTCTCGAAGATCGGCTCCAAGATCAACAGACAAGCCTGTTGAACCACCCGGTCCCTTACGGAAGGGATGCCCAGCGGTCTCATCTTGCCGTTCGCCTTGGGGACGTAGACCCGCAGCACCGGCCCGGGGGTATACGTCTTCGTCTCCAGTTCGTGCTGGAGCTGCTTTAGGAACGCCTCCACGCCAAGCGCTTCGACGTCCCCGATGCTCATCCCATCAGGACCCGAGGAACCCCTGTTGGCCCTTACGAGCTTCCAGGCCGTCTCCAGCACGTCCATCCGGTAGATGCGGTCGTACAGCGCATAGAACCGAAACGTCGGTTCCTGCGTGGCCTTGCGGCCCAGCTTCCATCTCAGCAAGGAGAGCTTGTCGGGGACGCCCTTCTCAGGCACGTATCCCTCTTCCGTAGTGGGCTTGTCAGCCAAGCGGTCCTCCTTGTCTCGTAGGATGCTCATCTACAGGCATGGCGTCCCTTGGCTCCACGGTCGTTACCCGCTTCTTCGCTACTATGGACGCCTCCGCAGGCCGCCAAGCCGGGCGTGCCTTATCTGTTCGGCACGGTCGTTGGGGCTTCTCACCCACTTGGCAAGCCTTTTCCCAGGTTCCTCGGATTGTCTTTCCCCACGCGCCGTCCCCTAACACCCCGGACCACCCGACGCTCCCATTCGCCCATTGCAAGAGCATCGGTTCCAGACTTCGCCCCTGTCCGAGGGTTGGTCGTGATCGGTTTTACAATTAACGAGGCCGGTACAGGTTCGCTTGCGCTACGGCTCGCGGGTTCGCGCACCCGGGCTTCGGAGGAGCCATCCATTGCCCCACCGCCGAGATTGCTACATGTCGAACGGGCAATTAACATGACTGATACGTTTCAATCAAACAGACAACCCAGGCTTCTCCTGGCGCACGGACAGTATTGGGGCTAGAGCCTGGCCCTAGCTAGGAGACCGTTGCATGGACCGCGTCGAGCTTCGCTCCGGCCGGGGACAGGAATGTCCTCGCTACGGTTGACGGGGAAGGGCATACTGAGACAAGATGCTTTTGTCCCCGACTCTCGCGAACGCGCCTATCCCGAAGCTTGAAGACTGCGACGTCGTTTGGACGACTCCGTCCGCCGATGCGGCCGGATCGATGCCGATCGGCAACGGCGAGGTCGTGCTCAACGTCTGGGTCGAGGATAAGACCGGCGATCTTCTCTTCTACATCGCACGCACCGATGCGCTCAGCGAGATAAGCCGGTTTCTCAAGCTCGGGCGGATACGCGTCCACCTTTCCTCGGCAGCATTCAAGGAAAAAAACTTCACGCAGCATCTTCATCTGCGCGATGGAACGATCAAGATCACGGGAGGCAACGCGCGGATCATTCTGTTCGTCGACTCCGGCGCCAATGTCATCCACGTCCTAGGTTCCTCAGCGAAACCGGTTTCGGTAACCGCGTCGGTGGAGTGCTGGCGCAACGCTCCTAGGCAGTTGCCGAAGGAGGAGAAATATTCGTCGTGGGCAACTCACGATGCCCCATTCCCGCTCATCGAGTCCGCCGACGTTTTTCTGCCGGCGCATGGTCCAGCGGCTGTCACATGGTATCACCGGAACGAGACCACCGTCGTTCCCCAGATCTTGGCGAACCAAAGCCTTACCGGACTGAGCGGCACGTTCGATCCGATCCTGCACCGTACGTTTGGGGCCGAGCTCCGGGCTTACTCAACGGAGCCACGAGGATGGTTCGTCAACGAGGGCGAGCGATCTCTTTCCAGCAGGGGGCCCGTCAAGGATTTCCGGATCGCGATCGCAACCGCGTCCGCTCAGACTGCCTCCGCGGCGTCCTGGATCAAGTTGGTCGGATCGGAACTCCGGAAGTCGCCGGAGCCGGAGTCTGCTCCCTCGGATACACGATTCGACGCGGTTCTGGCTCGCACGGTGGCTTGGTGGCACAAGTTCTGGGATCGGTCTTGGGTCTTCGTAAGCGGCGATGGCGGCGGAGCGCCTATTCCCTCCAATGACCATCCCATGATCAGGGGCGCCGACCAGAACGGTCAGAACCGCTTCGAGGGCGACATTCGCGATCGGGAACGGGGAGGATTTGATGCCGGGCCGTTCCATGAGAGTCTTTCACTGTCTGCAACTATCACACCGCGAAAACTGGGATCAGGACGGATTTTCGACAAGATCACGCCGGGAGGAACCGATGGTTTTCTCTTCGACATGCAGCCGGGCGGAATTCTGAGGCTAATCGTCGGGAACATGACCTTGAAATCAGAGCCGTGCCTCGAGACCGGGAGGACTTACAAGGTCGAGGCCACCTACGACTCCAAGACCGGCGAAGCCGCGATCTACAAGGACGTCGTGCGCGTCGCCTGGCGCGAACCCGATACCGGCTCGCCGGTGAGCCGCGGATACAACCTCCAGCGATACGTCCAGGCCTGCCAGGGCCGCGGATTCTATCCGATCAAGTTCAACGGAGGCTATTACACGGTCGAGCCGAAGGCGATGGGGATGCCGTTCGACGCCGACTTTCGCAATTGGGGTGATTGCCACTGGTGGCAAAATGTGCGGCATATGTACGAGCCGATGCCGGCCCAAGGCGACTTCGAGATGATGGATCCGCTGTTTCGGCTCTACGAGTCGGCCGTTCCTCTCGCCGAGTCGAGGTCGAAGCTCTACCACGGCTGCGAAGGCGCCTATTTCCCCGAGACGATGACCGTCTACGGCACCTACTCCGGCGGCGACTACGGCTGGGATCGTACCGGACATAAGCCCGAAGACGTGATGTGCCCTTATTGGCAATACGCCTGGAACCAAGGCCCGGAGTTGGTTGGCATCATGCTCGACCGCTGGGACTACACCCGCGATCCGGTCTTCCTAAAGAAACAGGTCCTGCCCATGGCAGTGCAGGTGCTGAAGTACTTCGACACCCGCTTCCGCAAGGATGCGCAGGGCAAGATCGTGCTCGATCCCACCCAAGCCGTCGAGACCTACTGGACCGGAGTCGTGAACGACATGCCGTCGACCGCCGGTCTGAATTCCATTACTCATCGGCTCGCCGCCCTGCCGCCAGAATTGGTGCCAGGCTCTGACCTGGCGTTCTTTAAGCACATGAAAGCCGCCAGCCCCAATCTCCCTCTCGAAATCAGGGAGGGCGAGCGGCAACTCGCTCCAGCCCAGAAGTTCGTACCGAAGACGACCAACGTAGAGAATCCGGAGTTGTACGGCGTGTGGCCCTTCAAGGTCGTGTGCCTTGCACATCCGGCCCTGCTTCAGGAGGCGAAGCACGCCTATGCGAGCCGGTTAAACCATCTCGACGTCGGCTGGGGATACGACGGCAACGTCGCGGCGCTCCTTGGGATGACGGGCGAGGCAGCCCGGATTCTCAAGGTGAAGTGCGCGAACTCGCACGCCGGCTATCGCTGGCCGGCGACCTGGGGCCCGAACTTCGACTGGCTCCCCGACCAGAACCACGGAGGCAACCTGCTCGAAACCACGAGCCTGATGCTGATGCAGGCCGAGCCGCTGGACGCGGGCGGGGCCATCCGCATTCTGCCGGCTTGGCCGAAGACCTGGGACGTGGACTTCAAGCTCCACGCGCCGGGGAATACCGTCGTGCACTGCCGGACTGTCGGCGGGAAAATCGTCGAGCTCGAGGTAATTCCGGCGTCCCGCCGGAAGAACGTGATCTTGCCAGAGGGATGGTAGATCGGTCCAAAGCGGCCGATCCGTCCGAATTGTGTGATTGAACCCGTCAAAATCACAATATGCCGCTGACCGCTCTGATCGTCTTTGCCACCCTCCACACCTTGCCCCAGAGCTTGAGGGACGGAGTGACGATGAAGGGAATGCGCCTCTACGCTCGTTGTTGGCGAACACCCACTGGAGACAATCCCTACATGATCTGGACGATCGGCTCCCGCGACAACCCTCCGTCCGGGCAGGAGTGGAGGATCACCGGGGACAGCATTTCCTTCGAAGGCCTGCCGATCGAGCCGGCCGCCGGATTCTCCAAGATGGTCGCGGCCTCCGACCCCGACCATGTAGGTGGTCCGATGGTGGTGCAGCCTCAAGGCCGCGATGCGAAGGTCGCTATCATCGAGGGAACCCTCGAAAAAGTGGAGACGTTAGCGGAAGACCTTCCTCTCGGCGACGTGCAGATCGTTAAGGCGGCTCATCAAGACGAGGGTCTCGGCCCCGCATATCACATCGTGATCGACCATCCGATCAAGCTGACCACCCCGAGCGGTATCACGATCGAGATCCCCAAACAGGACGCAAAGTCCACCTTCAAGTACGGGGCGCTTGGGCCAAGGCCGATGGTCGCGATCCACTTCCACGCGGATTTCAAAGACACCGAGGATAAGATTCCGGGATCTTCCTTATATAGGAGGTTGGGCGGGCCGGTTGAGGTCGAGGCGCAATTGAAGGGCGTCGAGACGGCCTCGGCCTCGGGATTCGTGGGAAGCGACTACATCGCGGAGTCGGAAGGATTCGGCATCAAGCCTGGTCCGGCCAAAGATCTGAAAATCGAGATCATCCAGACCGTCGTGCTCCAATCCTATCCCCTCGACTTTCGCGTTCCGGTCAAGGATTCGAACTGACCGATAGCCCGGCCCTCCGGGCCGAGATACCGAGCGTGACGGGCCCTTGTTGATCGCCGATTTGCCCGATATTCTGCGAGCCGGGAGATAAAGCTGGCAAACTAGAACCTTAGGGTTCTGTTAAGGATGAGCATTCAGGCTGTCGTGCAGGGAATTGGGCATTCGGTGCCTGAGAAGATCTTGAGCAACGCCGACCTCGAGAAGATGGTCGACACGAGCGACGAGTGGATCGTCCAGCGTACGGGAATTCGGGAACGTCGGATGTGCTCTCCGGAGCAGACGCCGAGCACGCTCGGGATCGAGGCGGCGCACGAAGCGCTGAGCCGATCAGGGATTAGCGCCGAGGAAGTAGACCTTATCATCACCGGCACCGTCACCGGCGACATGCTCTTCCCTTCTGTCTCCTGCCTGATCCAGGCCGGGATCGGGGCCAGGAAATCAGGAGCGTTCGACGTTGGCGCGGCCTGCGCCGGATTTATTCATGCGACCGCGGTTGCCGGCTCCCTGATCCAGACGGGGCAGGCGAAGACGGCGGTTGTGGTCGGAGTCGACACGTTGACGAAGTTCGTCAACTGGAAGGACCGGTCGACCTGCGTGCTCTTCGGCGACGGGGCCGGAGCAATCGTCCTTCGCGGCGAGGAGGACACCGATCGCGGCGTTCTCAAGACCGTCCTCCTCGCCGATGGGACGGGTGCGCGGCATATCGACTTGGAGGCAGGCGGGTCGCGTTATCCGGCTTGCAGCGAAGCATCGAAGCGCGTGAGAGACACGATCTACATGGCCGGGGCGGAGGTTTATCGCTTCGCGGTCGTGGCGATGGGCGACGCATGTTGCCGCCTGTTGGATCAGGTCGGGATGAATCCTGAGGACATCGATCTCTTCGTGCCCCATCAGGCGAACCTGCGCATCATCGAATCGGCGGCGAAGCGGCTACATCTGCCCGACGAGAAGGTCTTTATTAACGTCGCCAAGTACGGCAACACGAGCGGAGGCTCCATCCCACTCGGCCTTTATGAGGCCGAGCGGGAGGGCCGGCTGAAGAAAGGGATGGTCGTTATGACAGTTGGCTTCGGGGCCGGGCTCGTCTGGGGCGCGAATCTGATTCGTTGGTAGAGCGAGAACTCGGATGTAAGAAGAACGATGAACAGGTCGGGGCATTGGGATCGCGGCCCGCGATCTCTAACAACCCGAGCGGGATCATTAACGGACTCACGTAACCCATGGTAACGCCAGCCGAGTCCGATCTGAAGTCACGACTGTACGGCCTGTTTCCCTGCAAGCTCCGAGACGTCCTCGACGCTCCCGAGCCGCTTCGCGGCGCCATGCTTGCCGCGCTGGGTAAGGACGATGCGGTCGACCTTCTCATCCTGGCGCCGGATTCGCGATCCGGACGTGGCTCGCCTCCGCCATCGCTTCTCGCTGTGCAGCCGTCCGGATGGATCTTCGTGAGCGGTAGCCGAGTGGGCCAATGCCGGACGGTCCGCGCGACATTCGAGGATACGCTCCGGATCGAGCTCACTCGCGCCCTGCTGTTCGGGTGCCTGAGGCTGACCCGCCTGCATCAAGACCGATCCGAGACGGTCGAAATCGAGTTCAACGCGGTCATGACCCCAATCTATCAGGAAGCCGCCCAGTCCATCCTCGACGGTATCGACGATATCTCGATATTGAGACAAATCGACGACAGAGAACTCGGTGCCAAGTTGAGCGGCGTTCCCGTCAAGTTCGCGAGCGCAGTCCGCACATATCGCCCGGCGTCGAGAAAGGTCATCGAAGTCCTCCATTGGCCAGCCGTTAATTCGGGTCGTTTGCCCTGGACTCGCCGGGAGCTGGTACCTTCGGGAGCATTGGTGCTCGCGGAGCGCTGTCTGATCTGGATCTCGGACGAGAAGCGGCGGCCATGGGAGTTGTTCCACAGCCTCAAGATTGGCAGCATCGTCACTTACTTTCCGCTAACCAGACTATCTGGCCACGGCATCGAACGTCGCGACGGCTTCGACTCTTTGGAGTGATCCTTCCCCGCGGCCCCAGCCGGGAAGCCATCAGTATCGACTTTCCCCACGACCGCGAATCTCAGGTCATCGCCTTCATGGACCGTGCTATCCGGAGATTCGAAGAGCCGTAACGCGGCTCATTCGTCTTCGGTTGCGAATGCGGCTGCGTCCTCCGCGCCTTTTGATTTGGGCAAGTGACGGTGGGGCATGAACCAATGGTTCGCGATCCAGGTCGGGATCACCGCGCTCCCGATCACGGCCGCGACGATAAGCGAATACTGGGCCCGAGTGATGATCTTGTGAGAAAGGCCATACAGCGCCGAGATGGTCCCGAAAGTGAGCCCGGTGGACATCATCAGCGTGAAATACATCGACTCCCTCTTGTCGTGCCCGTTCCTCCTGGTCGCCGGGAACACTCCCACAAACTTTGAGAACATCTTCCCAAAGAACAGAGCGAGGAAAGTGCCGAAGGACGCAACGACGGCAGGAATCTGGACCAGAGAGCCCGCGCGGATGAAATAGAAAGGCGTTAACAATCCGAACGTGAGGGTTCGCAGGCGGCGGACAAGCTGGTGGTCTCTGCCCACTGAACCTGCCAGGACCATCCCGATGATATAGGCCGGAAGCACGGCTTCCGAACCCGACCAAACGGCCAGGCCGCCAAGCAGGAACAACGCGAATAGAAGGTACTTCGCTTCCAGTTCGCTTGGCCGTCCGCCGTATTTCTTGAAGAACGGCTTCGTCGCCAAGAGCAGAATCGGGATCGAGAGAGCAAGCCCCGCCGCGAAATAGGCCGTCTTGACGGTGAACGGCGCGAAGATGAATCCGAGTGCGAGAACGGTTCCCAGGTCGTTGATGAAGCAAGCCGCGAGGATCGCCTTACCGAACTGGCTCCGGTTCAATCCTAGTTCGAGCATGACCGCATAGACGACCGCGACCGAGGTCGTCGACAGAGCGACTCCCGAAAGAAGGGCGGAACGAATGTCCCACTTGAGGACCTCGAATGAGAGCCAAGACACGAAGACGAACGGTGCGGCAAACCCGATCAGGCCGATGACCGTCGCCATCTTCCAGCTTTTTCGAAAGGCAACCGGGTCCAGTTCCGCGCCGGCAAGGAAGGTCAGCACGATCGACCCCACTCCCGCAAGAAATGCCACCCAGCCCTCGGAAGCATCGAGAAACTTGGGACCTATCGTGCTGCCGATAATAAGCTGGGCGACGGTTCCAACGACGATTTCCGTCAAGGCGACGGAGATACGCAGCCAGATTCCGAGTAGAGTCGCGGCCAGGGCAAGTCCAAGCCAAATTGCCGCCGTAAACCAGACGTGTTCCATCTTTGCCTCCTATCAACGGATTGAAGCCATAGGCTTCAACCGCGCGGTAGGAGTCATTAGTCTTGCAAAGACGGTCAGGGCGGACTCCATCGCCCAAGCCTTGTTCGTTGCCTGGGTTGAGAATACCCAGGTCAGCGCACCTGGCCCTACTGAATTCGCGGCCAGCGACCCTTCGCGATCCCAACCAGCATTTCCGTTGCGCGTTCGATTCCTGTTCGGGAGGTTGGGATGACAAGATCGTATTGAAGCGGGTCATTCCAATCCACATTGAGGAACTTGCGGTGAAACGCAGCCCGGTTGTGGTCGCTCTGCTTGATGATCTCCTTGGCGTGAGGTTCGTTGGCCCACCGGACCTCTATCACGCGGCGGACTCGGAAAGGCATGTCGGCGATCATCCTCACATGTAAGACACCTTGGTCTCGAAGGATGAACCCAGCGCCGCGGCCCACAATAATGGCGTCGCCCGCAGCGAAGAACTCCCCGATGATTCGCCTTAGCGCATCGAAGTATCGCTCTGCTTCGTGCGGATGGACCCAGGACTCGATGAGTCCGGGTGCGAACTCGTCGAAGTGACTGACCTTTGGCAGGCTCACGCCCATCTCGGCGACTTCGCGATCGAGAATCTCGTGGTCCACGCATTTCCAGCCGAGCCGCTCGGCGACAGCCGGGGCGATCGTCGTCTCACCCGCCCCGATTTGCCTGCTTATCGCGATGACGTCCATTAAGACTTCGGCTCGCCCTCCGAATGTACGTACCGCTCGACGTTCACATTCCACGTGACGACGAGGCCCTCCGTCACCATCTCGTCCAACTGCTTCATGAAGAGATCGATCCTCTCGGGTTGGTCCACAAGCTGAACCACCACCGGCAGGTCCTCGGAGAGGCGCAGGATCGCGGTCGTGTGGATGCGGCTGTTGGCGCCAAATCCCATGATCCCTCGCGTGACCGTCGCGCCCGCCAGACCCATCTCGCGGGCCTTCTCGACGATTGCGGCGTAAAGGGGTTTCCCGTGCCAATGGTCGCTCTCGCCGATGTACACGGCAAGCGCCTTTGCTTTGCCTTCGATCTTCATACGTTTCCTCCGAGCACGAGCCGCGACAGGACGAGGCCGATCCACGCGCCGAGGACGGTGAACAGGGCGGTCCCTTCGATATAGAATAGCGCCCTGACATATTCGCGCTCGCTCAGCAGTCCGACCGCCTCGTAGGCGAAGCTCGAATACGTCGTGTAGCCGCCGAGGATGCCGATTGCGACGAAGAGCCGCCAGTTCTGGCTCCAATTGAGCCCAGCGAGGAGGCCGAGGAAAAAGCCGATCACCAGCGAACCGCTGACGTTGATGATCATCGTCTGCCATGGGAAAGTGACGCCAAGCCGCGACTGGATCAGCCCGCCGAGCCAATATCGGACGTTCGCCCCGACGAAACCGCCCGTACCGACCAGAAGTATCTTGCCTACCGTATCCATCTTATCGTCCGGTAGGAGTCATTAGCCTCGGGCGGTTTCGGGCGAACTCCATGCCCTCGAGAATTGATTATGGCCCAATGGGGGTGGGACGGTCCCGCCGTCCATCCACCAAAGGGCTGTTCAGACAATCTCGATCACGGGGCCGATGGTCGAAACCGGCTCCAAACTGATCGAGACGCTCTTCGTTAGACGCTCAACGGCCGCTCCGCAGGAAGCCTCATCGCGAGCATGGATGGTGAACACCGGTTGATCGGAAGCGACCGGCAGCCCAACTTCCCGGTGAACTTCCACGCCCACGGACGGATCGATTCGGTCTTCCTTCTTCGTTCTTCCGCCGCCAAGCTCGACCACGACTTGTCCAACGATGTCCGCGTGGATCTCCTCGATCCAGCCCGCGCGCCCGGCGAAAACCTGCTTCTGAACCGGCGCCCTCGGCAGCTTGTCGGGCCGGACGAGAACGGCCGGATCGCCGCCTTGAGCCTCGAACCAGGCCTCTGCCTTCTGCAAGGCTTGCCCGGACGCGAAGGCCCTCCTCGCTTTCTCCCGGCCGGTGTCCATGTCCCAGGTCTCGCCCGCCGCGACGAGGGTCAGGGCGGCGAGGTCCACGCATAGCTCGCAAAAGCGCGACGGCTCGTTGCCCGTCAGCACCATCCCCGCTTCGCCGACTTCGAGCGCGTTCCCGACCGTGCGCCCGAGCGGCTGGCTCATGTCGGTGATGGCGAGACGCGCGTTGAGCCCGGCCAGCTTGGCGGTTGCGGCGAGCGCGTTCGCCAACTCCCTCGCCGCGTCCAAAGTTTTCATGAACGCGCCCGAACCAGCCTTGACGTCGAGCACGACGGTCTCCGCCCCGCCCGCGATCTTCTTGCTCAGGATGCTGGAGACGATAAGAGGAATCGAGCCAACCGTCGCGGTCGCGTCGCGAAGGGCATAGAAGACCTTGTCGGCGGGGGCCAGATTCGGGGTTTGGCCGGAGATGGCGAGGCCGATCCCCTTCGCCTGATCCTTAAGCTGATCCGGCGAAAGGTCCATGCGGAAGCCGGGAACGCTGAGGAGTTTGTCGACGGTTCCACCCGTGATGCCGAGGCCACGACCGCTCATCTTGATGACGGTCAGGCCGCAGGCGGCGAGGAGGGGTAATAGGACGATGCTGGTCTTGTCGCCGACGCCTCCCGTGCTGTGTTTGTCGACCCATGGTTTAGGCAGCCCGGTGAGATCGAGACGTTCGCCGCTGTCCGCCATCGCGAGGGTAAGCCAAGCCGTCTCCTCGGCGTCGAGCGGATGGAGGTAAGCGGCCATGAGCCAGGCCGCGATCTGGTAATCCGGGATCTCGCCGCGGGCGGCAACGGACGCGAGCCAGTCGAGTTCAGGCTTCGTATGTTTGAGCCCGTCCCGCTTGGCGGCGATGATGTCGAGGATGGTCACTTCAGCGCTCCAGCGAAGGGACCCATGTGTCCCTCGGGACATTTAAGAAGACCGATTCGCCTCATTCCCAGAGCTCCGACAGAACGACGGACACCTGCTCCAGAAACTCCTCGTCGGTGCGATCGAAGCCACCGACCTCGTGGCCGTCGACGTCGATCTGGCCTAGCACCGCATCGCCCATTCGGATGAGCACGACGATCTCGGAACGGGTTTGTAGAGAGCATGCGAGGTAGTTGTCAAGTTGCCTTACATCCTCGACCACTTGGTTGCGATCCTCGTCGACGGCGGTTCCGCAGACGCCGACGCCGACTTTGATCCGCGTGTGATCGGTCTGCGTACCGACGTATTCGTCGAGAATCAGGGCGTCGCCTTCCAGCCGGTAAACGCCGCACCAGTTGTAGCCGGGCAGCCGGCTCAGCATTTCCATCGCCCGGCGACGCAGCGCCGAGCCTGACTCCGGGCGGGCTCGGAGCTCGACTATGAATCGGCCCGCGTCTTGGCGCAAGATCATGCCCTTGAGTATGTCTCGCAAGGGGGTGAACGTCAACAACCGAGACGCGAGTTGTCATGGGAAGAGGACTCGCTAAGAATCGTCATCCTGGGAACCTGGGCCAAGCGCACCGGAACGGTGGAGGGACCTAGTAAGGTCGGGAATGGGCTAGGAGGTGAAGAGGCGCACTGGCATCTGCGCGGAGTCAAGTGGCGCACTGGCATCTGCGAGGAGTCCAGTGGCGCCAACCGCGTCTAGCCAATTTCGAAACTCCCGATCGGAGCCTCTTTGCGTCTTGGCGTAATTCACCCATTGCGGACTCTGCGAGACCTTTGCGCGCTTCGCGCGAGGAGAGATCGCGACACCGGCCGGAAAGTCTTGAAATGGCTCAGTTAGCCTTCTTTGAGACCCGGCTCCTAAGGCCGCCACACTACCCGCCGCTACGCTTGTCCCGATCGCCGCCTCGGGAAGGCAGGGGTTTGGAACGAATGGAGGCGTCGGGCTGCGAGAGATCTGCGCTGGCAAGAAAATCGCGCCGGTACTGCATAGCTACGATGATATCGTGCTCGTATTTGGCAAGGTCGGCGAGGCTGGTCACTTGGTTGGCGGCGGCGAAGTCTTGAAGAGTCGCCTGGAGGAGATCGAGCTTGCCTGTGTTCACTTTTCGATCCATCAAAGTGGCGAGGCCAGCCTCGGACTGGAAGACATCGGAGACCTTTCCGGAGAGGATTTGGCCGTTCATATTGAGGATCAACGGATCGGCGGCGGGGTAGAATTGAGCTTTGGCGGCGCGAAGCTGCATGGCATCGTAGGCATCGCTCCTTTCCCCGTCGTACTCGAAGACGGCGATCAATCGCGGGTCGTCGATCACTTTGCGGACGGCGACTTCACCCGTGAGTTCCGCGCCAGTCGCGGGATCGACGCAAGCGAGCTTGGAATCGGCGGTGACGTCGATTCCAAAGCGCCGGAAGTCGGTTTGGAAATCCTGGGGATCCTGATCCTTATAGAGTCGCATCATGTCGCCGAACGAGTTGCCACCATCTTTGAGCGTCGCGAATTGGATGAAGCCGACGGAGACGAAGCCGGTGTCGTAGGTGTTGATAGCGTCGAATCCGCCTTCTAGCATCGAGACGGCCTTCATGACGCGAAACTCGGAATCGGTGACCCCCGCTTTCTGGCAGAGGTCGTGGAGATGGTCCTCGGGCATCGATTTGATGGTGTCCCCGTCCCAATTCACGCCCTGCCGGAAACGGTAGTAGGCGTAGTTCTTGCGCATCTTGACGTTGTCGTCGAAAGCGATTCTGGTTCCATCGTCGAAAGCGATCACGTGCTGCATAGGGACGACGGTTTCGGCGAACTTTGGAGGGTCGCCGGCGAATGCCACCAACTCGGCGGGTGCGGGACCGGGATCGGGCGGCTCAGAGTTGGGGAGGGCCCGCTCGTCGAGCTTGGTCTCGTGGCCGGTCAGCTTCCGGTTCGTGTCGATCGCGATCTGCATCGCGAGCCATCGGTCCCTTTCGATCTTGGCGTCGATCCAGTCTTGCCAGACCTTCTGCTGGTCGTTCTGAGGTTTGGCGGTTGTTGTGGGAGGGACTTTGTTCATGCCACGGAGGCGGTTGTATTCGCGGAGCCAGACCGATCCCTCGACGGTGAGACGGACCTGGGACGGCCCGCTCTTGTCTGCGTCGGGAGGCAGACTTTCGACGTAGCGGCCGGGCTGAGCCCAGAACTGCATGACGGCCTGCTTCTCGGCATCGGTGAACAAGGGTGCGGCCTCCTGCTTCCCGCCCGCGAGAGCGAGCGTCAGAAGTGTTAGAGGCGCGATACCGCGCAGGATCGTCACGATCGAATCACCGCAATCATTATAGGGTGAAATCCAGCATCATAGGCCTCTCGGTCAAGGCTTGAACTCACCGTGTTCGCCCTCCTTCAACTTCAGGGCACGCGCTTCGATGCCGTCCGCGTGTCTCAAGACCGTTTCCTGCTTGTTGTCCGGGAGCCTAAGAACTAGGATTCGCAGCTTCTCGCCTGCGTGCGAGTGTTGATGAAGGATGCCTTTGTCGAACGTGATAAGTAATTCGAAACCGGACCTCGCGAGCAGGAGAAGCTTGCCGTTCTTCACTCCCTTGCGCCCGAGATCTTCGATGTGGATTGCGACCATGGTCTGAAAGCGGGCCGCCAGCTCGGAGGGCACGTTTTCGTCAAGCAGCGTCCGCACGCTCAGGCGGCCTTCTTCAACAGCAGTCCCAACCCCGTTGGAGCGAGCTCCAACACCGACCGAGCTACCCGCGGTTCGACGTGGTAGTCTGCGCAAAACTGCTCCATCGTCGACCCCGTCTCCAGATAACTCATGAGGTGCGAAACGGGTATCCGGGTGCCGTAGAAGCATAGCGCTCCGCTCATCCGTTCGGGATCCTGCCAGAGGAGGTCTTCATACACGAGTTCGGCTTCCATGATCATATTATGGGGCGACTACTGGATCTTCCGCGAATCAGCTTGTGTCGGGACGCTCATGCCCACTGCGAGAACGTGTTCACAGGCAAGTATGGAGTCAGGTGCCGCCTCTTGGAGCATTTACGGATCGGTCCCAGACAACAATG
>Ga0209415_10008604_pt1 | contig 17684 bp, 15 predicted proteins | sample PeaSoiSIISIP2007_FD_187696 | JGI IMG/M metagenome (GOLD analysis project Ga0209415, IMG submission 187696) | Peat soil microbial communities from Weissenstadt, Germany - SII-SIP-2007 (SPAdes) (version 2) | ecosystem: Environmental > Terrestrial > Soil > Wetlands > Peat | place: Germany... | reverse complement strand
TCGCGCATGGTCATGTTCTTGGCGGCCACGGAGAGCAGCCGCTGGTTGGGGATCACGATGATGGTGTCCACGCTGGCCCGCAGCAGTTCCAGGCCCTGGCGGGCGTTGCGCTTGCGCACCGCGCCCTCCCAGTCGAAGGGCCGGGTGACCACGGCCACGGTGAGGATGCCCAGCTCGCGCGCGATCTCGGCCACCACGGGAGCCGCTCCGGTGCCCGTTCCGCCGCCCATGCCGGCGGTGATGAACACCATGTCGGCGCCCTTGAGCCGCTCCGCGACCTCCTCGGAGCTCTCCTCCATGGACTGGCGTCCCCGGTCGGGGTTGGCGCCCGCGCCCAGGCCGCGGGTGGTGTTGGTCCCGATCTGGATCTTCACGTCGGCCAGGTTCCGTTCCAGCACCTGCAGGTCCGTGTTGACGGAGATGAATTCCACTCCGCGCAGGCCGGCTTCGATCATGCGGTTGACGGCGTTGCCGCCGGCCCCCCCGACGCCCACGACCTTGATGCGGGCGGGGCTCGACTCGTGGATGCTTTCGAGTTCGAAGTTCATGGTGGTTCTCCTGTGGTGGTTTCGCGTGAGGGTTCTGTTCGTGTCGGAATCTGTCAGAAGTATCGGGAGACCCAGCGCGACATGCGCTGGAAGACGTCCTTGAGGCGGTCGCCGCCCGGTCCGCCGGGAGCCTGGTTGCCGGATGCGCCCGTGTCGGCCCGCCCGTAGAGGACGAGCCCCACGCCGGTGGCGTGCTTGGGGGTGGATGCCGATTCCACCAGGCCGCCGAAGCCGCGCGGCGCGCCCAGGCGCACCGGAAGCCCGATCACGTGGCTCGCGAGTTCCGCGGCTCCGGGGAGGAGCGAACCTCCTCCGGTCAGCACCACGCCGGCGCCCAACTGGACCTGCGAACCCAGGGCGCGCAGCTCCGCCGCCACCCCGCGATAGATCTCGACCATGCGCGGCTCGATGATGGCCGCCAGTTCCAGCCGGGTGAGTTCGCGCTGGTCCAGCGCTCCCACTCCGGGAACCACGAAGCACTCGTCCCGGGCCACCAGGGCCTGCATGGCGCAGCCGTGCTTCTTCTTCACCTCTTCCGCGCGTCCCTTGGGCACCTTGAGCCCGTAGGCGACGTCCGTGGTCACCAGGTCCCCCCCGATGGGAAGCGAGCTGGTGTGCCGGATGCACGATCCCGTGAACAGGGCGAGGTCGGTGGTGCCTCCGCCGATGTCCACCATGGCCACGCCCATCTCCTTCTCGTCTTCGTCCAGGACCGCGATGGACGAGGCCAGCGGTTCCAGCACGATGTCCGCCACGCGCAGTCCCGCTCCTTCCACGGCCTGCAGCAGGCTCTGGACCTTGGCGACGTCCCCGGTGACGATGTGGACCTCGCCCTCCAGCCGGACTCCGGTCATGCCCACCGGGTCCAGGATGCCGGGCTGTTCGTCCACCACGAAGGTCTGCGGAACCACGTGCAGCATGCGGCGTCCGGGCGGCAGCGGAACGGCCTGGGCGGCTTCGATCACCCGGTCCACGTCCGGTTGCGCGATGACCCCGCCCTTGCGGCTCACGGCGATCACCCCCCGGCTGTTCTTGGCCTGGATGTGGGCGCCCGCGATGCCCACGAAGACTTCCTGGACGTCCACGCCGCTCATCAGTTCGGCTTCTTCCACCGCCTTGCGGATGCTTTCCACGGTCTTCTGGATGTTCATCACCACGCCTCGGCGCAGTCCGGTGCAGACCTCGGTGCCCACACCGATGATGTCCACCCGTCCGTCCTTCCCGACCTCGCCGATGATGGCGCAGACCTTGGTGGTTCCGATGTCGAGCCCGGTCACGATCCGGCCCTGGGTCTGGGATCGCATCACGCTCCTCCTTCCGCGCGGCGCAGGGCCGCGCACGACCCGTGCCGCAGGTCGATCTCGGAGAAGAGGGCGGCGCGATCCCCCAGCTCCCGGCGCAGCGCGACCCATCGGGCCAGCGAGCGTTTCCAATCTTCCGGACGCAGGAGGATCCGCGGGGAACCCGCTTCCCCGGCCAGTTCGATGCTCCCATCGCGCAGGACGCAGGCCTGGACGAAATCCGTCCAACCGGCCGCTTCCATGGCCCCGACGGCCCCGACGGCGGGAACCAGGAGCCTTCTGGAGAGACGGCCTCCCGGAACGCCCCTGGACACCAGGCGCGGGAGCACCGCATCCTGGCGTCGGGGAAGGACGGTGCCGTCGGCGGCGATCCAACGCCCGGATCCGAGATCCGCGACGGGCAGCCTTTCCCGGATGTCGAATCGGACGCGGTGGGGCCACCGGCGATGGGCCCTGGCGTCCAGGATCCACGGGTCCGCGAGCAGGCGGCTGCGGGCCTTGGACAGGTCTTCCCGCGCCAAGCTCGTCCCCCAAGGAAGGTCCGCGGTCTTCGCGACGTCACGGGGATCCTCGCGGTGCGCCCCGCGGACCTCGATGGCGGAAAGTCCCGTCCAGCGCGGATCCGTGGCCACCTTCCAGAGGAAGATGGTAGCAGACACGGCCAGGGCGGCCACCAGCAGGAACACCAGGACCTTGACGGAATTCGTTTTCGCCTTGGCCGCCAGGCGCGACCGGGCCACGGAACGCTCGGACCTCCGGGTGACCTCGTGGATCCTCGCGTTGGTCCCCTGCCGCGGGGTCAGGGTCCCGGAGGGAGACCTGTGGAGCACGGAGGGGCCCATCATGGCGCAGCCTCCACCAGATCGGTCGCCCAGGACCCCACGTCTCCGGCCCCCACGAACAGCAGGTTCCAATCGCCCGATCCCGCCGTGGAGCGAAGCCGCGAAACGGCCTGTTCGCGTCCGGCCACGAGCTCCGTGCCGGAACCGGCGGCGGCGAGCGACACGATCGCCTCCGAGGACGAGCCCTGGTCCGGCGTTTCGCGGGCGGCGTAGACCGGGGCCACCAGGGCCAGGTCCGCGTGTCCCAGGGCCCGCGCGAAACCTTCCGCGAAATGGGCGGTGCGCGAATAGAGGTGGGGCTGGAAGACCAATCCGATCCGGCGGCCCGGGGAGGACTCCCGCAGGGCCTGGAGGGTGGCCTCGATCTCGGTGGGGTGGTGGGCGTAGTCGTCGTAGACGGGATTCCCGAACACCCTTCCCACCAGGTCCAGGCGTCGGCGCGCACCGCGGAAGCCCTCCAGGGAGCGGGCCGCGAGCGCGGGGTCCACCCCTTCGATGCGGGCCAGGGCCATGGCCCCCAGCGCGTTCTGGCGGTTGTGCCGTCCGGGGATCCCCAGGACCAGCCTGGCCACGGTTCGTCCGCCCAGGCGGACCTCCGTGGAGCCGTCGGGCTGCTCCACGCCCCGCAAGTCGGCGTCCTCGGAAAATCCGTAGGTGGAGACCCCAACGGGAGAGGCCCGGCGCAGGGAGAGGGAGCCGGGGTCGTCGGCGCAGAGCACCGCTCGGCCGTGGAAGGGGAGTTTGGACAGGAACTGTCCAAAGGCCCGGCGCAGGTCGTCGAGGTCCCGGTAGCAGTCCAGGTGGTCCTCCTCCAGGTTGGTCACCAGTGCGGTGTCGGGCTGGAGCTGGAGGAAGGTCCGGTCGAATTCGTCGGTCTCCACCACCAGTTGCCCGCCGGCGCCGGGCCGCAGGGCGTCCGCGGCGTCGGTGGGGACTCCGCCCGGCAGCACGCAGGGATCCATCCCCGCCTCCCGGAGGATCCGTCCCAGCATGAGCGTCGTGGTGGTCTTGCCGTGGGTTCCGGCCACGCACAGGGATCGCGAAGACCGGGTCGCCTCGCCCAGGGCCTCGGCGCGGCGGACCACGGGAATTCCGGCCGCCCCCGCGGCCACCACTTCGGGGTGGTCCATGCCCACCGCGCTGGAGCGCACCACCAGGTCGGAGGCCGCGGCGAGCTTCGGATCGTGGCCAGCTCGGGCGTCGATGCCCAGCGACCGCAGCCAGTCCAGGTTGGCCGATTCCTGTCGATCCGTCCCCGTCACCCGAAATCCCCGGGCGGCATGCCAGGCGGCCAGCGGGGCCATCCCCGCCCCGCCGATCCCGGTGAAGTGGAGCTTGCCGCAAAGGTGCAGGGGGATCATGCCTTCCCCCTTCGCGCGGCTTCGGCCACGGCATCGGCGATCCGCTCGGCGCAGTCCGGCCGTGCGAAGGACAGCATGGCGCGGGAGGCCGCCGCTCGCCGTTCCCAGAGCCGCTCCACCGCCCGGACCGCGTCGCCGTCGGCGTAGGCGGATTCCAGGAGGACCGCGGCCGCGCCCGCCGACTCGAATTCGCGGGCGTTGATCTCCTGGTGGTTTCCCGTGGCGGAGGGGAACGGGACCAGAACGGAAGGAAGTCCGTGCAGGGCGAGCTCCGCGAGGGTGCTCGCGCCGGAGCGGGTCAGGGCAAGGTCCGCCGCCCCGAAGGCTCCGTAGACGTCGGCCACGAACGGCTCCACCTGAACTTGGGGAAGCCCCGAGGCGGCTTCGCGACCCCTCCCCAGTCCATCGGCGCCGGTCTGCCAGAGGACGCGCCAGCCGCGTTCCACCAAGGCGCGGATCTCGGCCGCCAGGATGCGGTTCACGCCGCGCGCGCCCTGGCTCCCACCGATCACGACCAGGTACTTGTCGGATTCCGAAAGGCCCAGGTCCGCCCTCAGGCGGGCGCGATCCCGTCCGTCCAGGGGCCGCACGGGGTTTCCCACCGATTCCGCGCCGTGAAGACGCGCCGCACCCGCGGGCGACCCGGCGAAGACGCGGTCGGCGATCCTGGCCAGGAGGCGGTTGGCCACGCCGGGGTGGCTGTTGGATTCGTGGACCAGGAGCGGGATCCCCAGCATCCGCGCGGCGACCCCGGTGGGCAGGCTCACGTAGCCTCCGGTGGCGAACACCGCCCCGGGCGATTCCTGTCGGAGCACGACCTTGGCGGCCAGGACGGACCTCGTGGCGGACACGGGCAAACCCACGTTGGTCCACCACCGGGACCGGCGCAGCGGGAAGGCGGGAACCTCGCGGAACCTCCTGCCCGCGTCCTCGGACCACTTCCTTTCCGGGCTGCCGGGACGCCCCACCACCACGATCTCGGCGCCGTGCCGCTCCACCAGGGCACGACCCACGGACAGGGCGGGAAACACGTGTCCCCCCGTTCCTCCGCAGGCCAATGCGACCTTCAAGCCCATGCCGACCTCCGCACCGCGGTGGAGGTGGCTGGACGCGTGTCGGGGGAGGCGGTCTCCTCGCCGGCGCTGCCGGATTCCGTCTGTCGCCGCGAGAGGTTCAGGAGCAGGCCCAGGGCGATCATGGAGAAGGTGAGATTGGATCCGCCGTAGCTCAGGAACGGCATGGGCAGGCCCGTCGTGGGGATCAGGCGGGTGCAGACCATCGCGTGCAGAGCCGCGTAGAGCCCCAGCGCGGTGGCCAGACCCACGGCCAGGAGGCGGTGTTCCCGGCTCCGGGAAAGCTGGGCCGCGCGCAGTCCGCGCCAGACGACCAGCAGGAACAGGCCCAGGATGGAGAGGGTCCCCAGCAGTCCCAGCTCCTCGCCCAGGACGGCGAAGATGGTGTCGGTGTAGGGTTCGGGCAGGTGCAGCAGCTTGGCGGTCCCGCGACCCAGCCCGACGCCGAAGATCCCGCCGTTTCCCAAGGCGACCACCGCCTGCAGGGATTGCAGCGCCGATCCTCGCGCGTGGTCCTCGGGGTGCAGGAAGGCCGCCACCCGCGCCATGCGGTAGGGCTGCAGCACCAGGATGCCGGACAGCCCCGCGAAGGCCGCTCCGCCCAGGGCGGCGATGTGCTTCCAGGACATTCCCGCGGCCACCAGGATGGCGAACGAGATCATGGCCAAGGCCGTGGCGGTGGAGAAGTTGGGTTGCAGCAGGATGAGTCCGCACATCAGGGCCGTCTTCCAGAGGGCGGGTGCGAGGCCCGTCCAACTGTCCATCCGGGCGTCCTTCCGCGAGGCCGCCCAGGCCAGATGCACGATCAGGGCGAGCTTCGCGAATTCCGACGGTTGGAGGGAGAACATGGCCAGGCTGATCCATCTCTTGGCCCCGTTGACGGCGCCCACGGACCGCGACGCCACCGTGAAGGCCAGGAGACCGATGGCCACCCAGTAGGCCACCCTGGACCCTGCGCCAAGCCACGACGGGCGCACCAGATAGGCGACCAGGAACGCCACCAGTCCGACGCCCAACCGGACCAGGTGGTCGTGCAGGACGTGCTCCTCTCCCCAGCTCCAACGGATGACCGTGTAGCCCGACGACGCGCTGTAGATCATGGCGGTCCCGACGGCCACCAACGCCAACGCCGCGGCCAGCAGGATCCAGTCCGGCTGTTCTGGGGAGAGAGCCTTCATGCGTCCAGGAACTCCTCGGCGAAGGCCTGGCCCCGACGCCCGACCCCAAGTCCCTCCGCCTGCGGGAAGCACCCCGGGCTGAACAGGATCTGTCCACCGGAGGCGGTGCATTCCAGGGCGAGCTTCGCCGAACCGGCCAGGTCCTGTCCGAGCCGGACATCCACGAGGCTGGACCAGGCGGTGGCGATCCATTCCGGGCTCCCGGGCAGGAGGACCACGCGGGAGGCGCGCAGACGGACGGTGTCCAGAAGCTCGAATCCGGCGTTGAATCCCGGTCCACCGGTCACCAGGGTCACCGGCTGGTCGAACGCGGACAGGGCGCGGTCGAGTCCTTCGGAGGTGCAGCTCGCGCTGTCGTCGAACAGGGTGGCTCCGCGGTTCAGCCCCGCCCATTGCAGGCTGTGCGAAGGACCCGTCCACGCGTAGACGAGCTCGCGCAGGGTCCTGGGCTCCACACCCCAGCTGAACGCGGCGGAGACGGCGGGCAGGACCGCCTCCAGGTGGCGTTTCCCGGGAACGCGGAGGTTGCGCACCGGTCCCAGCACGTGCGCCCTTCCCTGGTCGGCCGCGATGAGCAGGCCATGGCGCAGGTAGCTCCCGCGCCACACCGGACGCTCGGTGGACCAGCTCCAATCCAGCGCCGAGCTTCCCGGAAAATCGCGCTCCACCGAAGCGCGGACCCCGGGGAACCCCTCCAGATCGGGACGGACGTCGTCGGCCTCCACCAGGAAGTCGGCGGAGGCGGGAATCGGTCGGCCCGCGGGAACTTCCACGACTTCCGGAGGTCGGCTCCCGGCGGGGATCCCCTCGGCGAGTCGGCGCAGCAGGTGGGCGCAGGCGAACCGGAGTTCCGATCCGGACACCACGGCGGTGCGCGGGAGGCGCGAGACGGAGGTCGAGGCGACGGTCATGCTTTCTCTCCAGGTGTGACGGGTTCTGTGGCGACAAGACGATGGACCAGGGTGTCCAGGCGGAGGCCGTGCGAGGCCTTCACGAGAACGGCGTCGCCGCTCTCCACTTCCTCCACCACGGCGCGCTCCAGGGCATCCTTCTCCGCGAAGTGCCGGACCTTGCCGGAAGACATCCCCGAGGCGAGCGCGGCCTTCGCGATGTCCCGCGCCCGCGGGCCCAGGCACCACAAGGCGTCCAGCGCCATCTCCCCGGCGTAGCGCCCGATGGCCTCGTGCATCTCCCGCGACGCTTCGCCCAGCTCCAGCATGTCGCCCAGCACCGCGATCCTCCGGCCGGTCACGTCCATGCCCGCCAGGATGGAAAGGGCCGATCGCACCGAAGGAGGGTTCGCGTTGTAGCAGTCGTCGATGACCCGTACGCCGTCGTGCTCCAGCACGTTCATCCGTCCCGGCACCGCCTGGAAGGTCTCCAGGGCGTCGCGGATCTCCCCCTTGGGAACGCGGAGCTCCAGGCCCACGGCGATCGCGGCCAGGGCGTTGTAGACGTTGTGCGTGCCGGGAACGGGAAGCCGGAACCGGGTGCGCCCGACGGTGAAGGATCCCCTGCCCATGCCGTCGAATTCGAGGTTCGCGGGCCGCACCTGCCCCTTGCGCAACCCGAACCCGAGAACCCGGAACCGGGCGTTCGTGCGCAGCCTCTGCAGGTGGGGGTCGTCCGCGTTCACCACCAGCGTCCCGCCCCGTCGCAGGCCGGCGGTCACCGCGAGCTCCTCCTTGCGCACCTTCTCCAGCGTCTGGAAGAACTCCATGTGCTCGTGCCCGATGTTGGTGAGCACGGCGATGGTCGGGGCCAGGGCGCGGGAGAGGGGCGCGAGTTCGCCGGGACTGGACGTGCCCAGCTCGACCACGGCGGACCGGTGCCGGTCCCCGATCCCCAGGAGGGTGATGGGCACCCCCACGTGGTTGTTGAGGTTCCCCTGCGTGCGCAGCACGGGCCCGCGCGACTCCAGCACCCGGGCCACCATCTCCTTGGTGGTGGTCTTGCCGTTGGATCCCGCGATCGCGATCCTGGGGATCCGGTGCCTCCGGGCGTGCCGTCCGGCCACGCGGAGGAAGGCTTCGTGCGCGTCGTCGACGGGCAGGTACACCCCCACCTGACGGAAATTGTTATCGAACCATTCGCGTTCCACCACGGCGGCGATCCCCCCCTTCTCGAAGGCGTTCTGCACGAAATCGTGCCCGTCGAACCTCTCTCCCCTGAGCACCCAGAAGACCTGCCCCTTGGCGAAGGTCCTGGAGTCGGTGCCCACGACGATCCTGCGGTCGGCGCGCGGAAGCGGCCTGCCCACGGGGGTCGTTCCGAGCCATTCCACCAGTTCGGACCATTTCAGGGAAGGCACGGCGCCCCCTCCCTCGCGGCCAGGGCCGCGGACAATTCCTGGACGTCGTCGAAATGGCTCCGGCGGGTCCCCACGATCTGGTAGTCCTCGTGCCCCTTCCCGGCCACCACCAGGAAATCGCCCGGTTCCAGCAGGGAGGCGGCCTTGGCGATGGCCTCCCGGCGGTCGGAGATCCGGATGGAACGGGTGCCCCCGGGGATGCCGGCGCAGACGTCGTCGAGGATGGCCTCCGGGTCCTCAGTCCGGGGATTGTCGGAGGTCGCCACGGCGAGATCGGCGGCGCGCGCGGCGATGGCCCCCATCAGGGGACGCTTTCCCTTGTCGCGGTCCCCGCCGCACCCGAACACGCAGACGAGCCTCCCGGAGACCAGGGGCCTGAGCCCGTCCAACAGGCGTTCCAACGCGTCCGGAGTGTGGGCGTAGTCGACGGCTCCGCGGAACGCCCCGGAACGGACCACCTGGCACCGGCCCGGCACGCGGGTGCTCTTGGCCGCCCTGCGGACGGCTTCCGGTTCCAGACCCAGTTCCACGGCCGCCGCGGCCACGCCGGCGAGGTTCCGGGCGAACACCTCGCCCACCAGGGGGCTTTCCAGCTCCAGGACGCCGTGCCGGGAGGCGAGCCGGAACCGGTTCCCGTCCAGGTCCACCGCAAGGTCCGTGATCCGCCAGTCGGCGGCGGGATCCTCCAGCGACACGCTCCGGCAACGCGACCCCAGGCGGTCTGCCAGGATCCGTCCCCACGGATCGTCCAGGTTCACCACCGCGATGCCGTCCGGCGCCAGGTGGCGGGAGAACAGGAGGGCCTTGGCCTCGAAGTACTCCTCCATGGTCGCGTGGTAGTCCAGGTGGTCGCGCGAGAGGTTGGTGAAGATCGCCGCCCGCGCGCGGATGCCGCCCAGACGGCGCTGGTCGAGGGCGTGGCTGGAGACCTCCAGCACCAGGGACTTCGCCCCGGCCGCCGCCGCCTGGGCGACGAAGTCCCACAGGGCCACCGCGTCCGGGGTCGTCATGGAGGCCGCGACCTCCCCGCCGGGGTGCCTCTGCACCACCGTGGAGGAAAGCGCCGGCGCCAGCCCCGCCTCGCGGAAGACCGCTTCGGCGAGGTAGCAGGAACTGGTCTTTCCGTTGGTGCCGGTCACGGCCAGCACCAGGAGGCCGCGGTCCGGTTCGCCCGCGAGGACGCGGCACAGGGGGCCCGTCGCCTCGGGAACCGAATCCACCAGGACCCGGCCGGGCAGCTTGGCGAGATCCCGTCGGTCGGTCAGGACGGCGGCGGCACCGGAGGCCAGGGCCTGGTCGGCCCAATCGTTTCCGTCCCGGACCGTCCCGCGCACGGCGCAGAAGAGGCACCCCTCTCCCGCCGTCCGCGAGTCGAGGCTCGCCCGGGCGATCTCCGGGTCGTGGGCGAAGCTCGCCTGGATTCCGGCGCGTTCCAGAAGGCGGGAGAGCCTCATCCCGGGGCCTCCGATCCGGCGATCTCGCGCATCTTCTTCAGTTGGAGCGAGTCCTCGTGGCCGTGCGACCGCCCGAGCCACGAGTACAGGGTTCCCGGCGCGTCCACCGAACCCGCGCCCCAGGGCAGCGACGGGTCCTCCAAGGCGAACCGGACGATGTGCGCGAAGGCGGGTGCCGCCGCGAGGCCGCCGGTGTGCCCGTTCGCGGTGGGATCGTCCAGCACCACCAGGCAGACCAGCGCATGGGGCCTGATGCCGACGATCCCCACGAAGGACGCCATGAAGTGGTCCTGGTAGTACTTCCCGGTGGAGGCGTCGACCTTCTGGGATGTTCCCGTCTTCCCCTCCACTTCCTGTCCGGCGATCTCCGCCATCCGCCCGGTGCCGCTGTCCACGACCCGGCCCAGGGCCTGGAGGACCAGGTTCGCCGATCGCTCCGTCACCGCGCGCCGCACCGGCCGGGACGGGAACCGTTCGACGGTGTCGCCCTGCGCGTCCACCAATGCCCGCACCAGCCGGGGACGCACCAGCACGCCGCCGTTCGCGATGGCGGCGTAGGCGGAGGCCAGTTGGAGCGGGGTGACGGTCACCTCCTGCCCGATCGCGAGGGTCGGAAGGGTCCGCGCCGACCACTGGTCCACCGTCCGCAGGATTCCGCCTTCCTCGCCGGGGATCTCCACGCCCGTGGGGGTCCCGAACCCGAAGTCCCGCGCGGCGCGGTACAGGCGCTCGGGCCCGACGCGGCTCGCGATCTGGGCGAAGCAGACGTTGCTCGACTTCTCCAGGCACCAGCCGACGTCGTACGTCCCCACGTCGGCCTCGGCGTCGTGGATGGGCGCCGAACCGTCGCCCGGATCCCATTCGCGCCCGACGGTGAACATGGTGGAGAGGTCCACCGATCCGGCATCCAGCGCCGCCGACAAGGTCACTGCCTTGAAGGTGGATCCCGGCTCGTAGGTGCGGTTGACGATGCCCGCGTCCACGCGTCCCTGGAGCATCTCCTGGCGGTTCCCGGGAGCGGGCAGGGAGGCCGCCGCGGCGATGTCGCCCGTTCCCGCTTCCAGGACCAGCGCCACTCCGCCCTGCGCCTTGTGCGAGGAGACCGCGTCGGCGAGGATCTTCTCCACCTCCGCCTGCAGGCCCGGCCGCAGGGTCGTGACCACGGAAAGGCCTTCCCGCGCCCCGTCGCCCTCCTCGTCGAAGCCGGGCCAGGGCTTCCCCCGACCCGTCCGGCGCGCCACCTTCCAGCCGGCCGTCCCGCGCAACTGCCGGTCCCACCTGTACTCCAGTCCCATCAGACCGGTCCCGTCCCGGCCCACCACCCCCAGGATGGGAAGCGCGAGGGATCCCCAGGGCCATTCGCGGCGACCCCCGGGACCGTCCGCGGCCAGGACCGATCCGTCGGTGCCCAGGATCTCCCCGCGCGGGGCAGTCAATATCTGTCGCATCCTCGTCTGGGACCTCGCCACCGCGCGGAGTTCCTTCGAGCGCACCACCTGGATCCAGAAGAGCCGTCCGGCCAGCACCAGGAAGAGGAGGGTGAACAGCACCCTCACCAGCCGGATCCGCGCGTCGTTCACGGATGCACCTCGGCGAGGGAGGTGTCGGGTTCGGGCAGCCGGAACTGGCGCCGCGGCCTGCGGTAGCCGTAGAGGGCGGCCCGCGCCTCCACACCGGACGGCTGGCGTTCGGCGCGCACCGCGGCCTGCATCTGGACCAGGCTGTCCTCCAGCCGACGGCCCTCGGCGCGGGCGGTCTCCAGCCCCTTCTCCAGCTCCACGTGCCGGGTCTGGCGCCAGACGCAGCCCACCATCACGGAACCCGCGAGACCCACCATCACCAGGGCGACGAGGATTCCCGCCAGTGCGACGCCGCGCCTCTTCTCCACCACCCGAAGCTGGGCCGAACGGGCCCTGGGGTTCGTAGCGACCTCCCGGGCGTCCGGTTTTTCCAGGCGCACCACCCAGTCGCCCTTCCTCTCGGGTCGGTTTCCGTAGAGATCCCTCTGGGCGTCCGGATCGTCCCCGATCAGGGCGCGCAGCAGGCCCTTGACCAGGCGGTCCTCCACGGAATGGTAGGTGAGGACGGCCAAGCGGCCTCCCGGAGCCATGCGCTTCCATGCCTCGGGGAGGGCGGTCTCGATCTCCTCCAGCTCCCGGTTCACCAGCATCCGCAGCGCCATCGCGAGCCGGGCGAGTTCGCGGGGCCGGTCGCGCATGCCGCGCGGGAAGGCGGAGAGGAGGGCGTCCTCCAGGTCGTCGGACACCAGGCCGCGCGTGGCGGCGATCGCGGAAAGGTGGCGGGCCACGGTCCGGGAACGCGGCACGTCGGCCAGTTCGGAGAGCCTGCGGCCGAGTTCGTCGCTGTCGGATTCCGTCAACACGGTGCGGAGATCGAACCCGTCGCCGGGATCCATCCTGAGGTCCAGTGCGACGCCCGGGCGGATGGTGAACCCGCGGGCGTCCTCGTCGATCTGCCGGCTGGACACCCCGAAGTCGAACAGGAATCCCTCCGCCCCGTCGGTGGCCTCCACCGAGGCGAGCCCCGAGAACGCGGTGTGGACGCAGGCAAACCTGGGATCCTCGGAGAGGCGCGCCGAAGCTTCGCGCAGGGCGTCGGGATCCCGGTCCAGTCCCACCACCCGCGCACCGGGCGGAAGCAGGGAGAGGATGGCCTCGCTGTGGCCGCCGTCGCCCAGGGTGCAGTCGACGACGGTTCCTGTCACACCTTCCGCCAGCAGTCCGGAGATGCGCCGGGCCATCACCGGAACGTGGCGGATCACGAATCCCCCTCGGGCACCTGCAGGGTGTCCAGGAAGCCGTCGAATCCCGGAGCGTCGATCCCCAGGACATCGGATTCGAAGAGGGACGGACGCATCAGCGAAACGCGATCCCCTTCGCCCACGAAGGTGACGCGGTTCTCCAGGGAGGCCCATTCCATCAGGCGCGGGGGGATGCCCAGGCGGTTCTGTTCGTCGAGCTCCGAGGCCGCGGCCATGGCCGTCATGCGTCGGATCGAAGCGGCCAGCTCCACGGTGCGTTCGCGGGACTGGAGGGATCGAAGGAGGCGTTCGAAGGAGGGAGCGTCGAACAGGAGGAGCGTTCCCTTCGGCCCCGGAACCACCACGACCTTGCCCTCGGCCGCCGCCGGGAGCTCGCGACGCAACTCCCGGGGCAGGTTCGTCCTGCCCTTGGCGTCGATCGCAACGGTACTGTGGCCGTAAAACACTCCCTATTTCCTCCAAAACAACCCGTATTTACCCACGGGCACCCACAAGTAATACCTAATTGCAGTCCACCCACGCAAGAGAGGCCGATCTGGCACTGCCTCATGGGGGGTGGTTTGGGGGAGTTGATCGGCCTATTTATCTATATATAGATGTATATAATATTACTACAACAATATATAGTGCAGAACCGATTTAGTGATCCTTGCTTCCACTGAAATACCCCACGTTATCCACAAAGAAATCCACAACTCGGGGATAACTATCAGGAATTCTGGATTTCGGTACATTCGAAAACATGAATCCATCCACAGAAGTTCTCGGAACCCACCAAAAAGCTTTGCGGGTGAACCTCGATCCTCGTCGATACGGCACCTTCGCGGAGATCGGCGCGGGACAGGAAGTGGTGCGCTGGTTCTTCCGCGTCGGCGGCGCGGCGGGAACCGTTTCAAAGTCCATGAGCGCCTACGACATGACCGTGTCCGACGCCATCTACGGGAAATGCGACCGGTACGTGGCCCGACCGCGCCTGCAGAGCATGCTGGACTACGAATTCGAGCTCAACCTCAACCGCCTCCAGGAATCCAGGGGGGACTCGACCGCGTTCTTCGCCTTCGCCGACACCGTCTCCGCCCGCAACTTCCAGGGGACCAACGAGCAGCACGGCTGGATGGGCGTGAAGTTCCAGGCCCACCCCCGGGACGAGGCGTCGCGGATCATCATCCACGTGAGGATGCTGGACAACGAGAACCTCCTGCAGCAGGAGGCGCTGGGCATCGTGGGCGTCAACCTCCTCTACGGCGCATTCTTCCTCTCCCACGAACCCGAGCTCCTGGTCGAATCCCTGCTCGACGGTCTCTCCACGGCGCGGATCGAGATCGACATGGTGGAGTTCCACGGGATCGAGTTCCGCCACGTGGACAACCGCCTGATGAGCCTGGATCTGGTCCGTCTGGGCCTTTCGAAGGCGGCCATGTTCTCCGCTTCGGGCGAGGTGCTCCAGCCGTCCGAGGTCCTGCACAAGCGTTCCATCCTGGTGGAGCGCGGCAGTTTCCGTCCCGTCTGCACCGTGAACCTGGACATGATGTCCGCGGCCATGGCGAAGCTCCGGGAGGAATCGTCCTTCGGGGAGGAACCGCTGGAGATCATGGAGATCACCATGTCCAACCTGGTGAACACCGAGAGCCGTTCGGTGGACCACCGCGATTTCCTCGCCCGCGCCGACATGCTCTCCGCCTGCGGCAAGACCGTCCTGATCTCCGACCACTCCGAGTTCTTCCGGCTGGGAGCGTGGCTGTCGAGGTTCACCAAGCAGCGCATCGCCATCGTCCTGGGAGCCCAGTCCCTGCAGCAGCTCTTCGACGAGACCTTCTACCAGAACCTCGACGGAGGCATCCTGGAGGGATTCGGAAGGCTCTTCAAGAACGACCTGCGCCTGTACGTGTATCCCTATCTGGATCCCGCGACCGAAGTGCTGCACACCGCCAAGGACATCTCCGTGCCCCACCCCCTCACCCACCTCCACGAATACCTGCTGGACCGCGGGGTGATCGAGGACGTGGACAAGTACGATCCGAGCTGCCTGAAGGTCTTCTCCCGCCAGGCCCTGGCCTACCTCAAGAGCGGGAATCCCGCCTGGATCCCCATGGTGCCTCCCGAAGTCGCGGAGGTCATCCGGAAGAACGGGCACTTCGGGTGGAAGAAGGAACTGCCCTAGGGGTCGACGGAAATCGTCATCCTGCCCACCAGCTGCCCGCCGCCGGTGGAGGTCTCCACGGAGACCTTCCCGGATCCCGAGGCCGCCAACGCGGAGGAAGACCAGACCCGATAGCCTCTCGCCCGCCCGCCCAGCAGCGGCAGACGCACCTGCGCGGCCTGCCTTCCGTCCCTGGACCAGGTGTGGACCAGCGTGTCCCGGAGACCCGAAGGGGCGAAGACCGGAGTGAAGGCCCAGAGTTCCCGACCCCGCCGCGCCCGCACGAGCGTGTCGGAGGGCAACCGCGCGGAGATGGCGGAACAGAAGACCCCGCCCTCGATCCGCAGCGGAACGGGGGCGATCCAGGGAGCGGCCGCGATGGCCAGCGACGCCCCCGCGAAGACGCCCACGGGAAGGGTGATCCAGGGCCTTCGGAACCGACCCGCGATTCCCGAGATGCCCCCGGCCAGTGCTCCCGCCAGGGCCAGGGACTCCAGGGTGTGGACCCCGGACAAGGTGGGCACCAGGAAGGCCAGCGCCGCGAACTGGACCAGCGAATTGTGGATGGCCGCGGCCCGGATGTCGCGGAGGAACCAGTTGTAGACGGGCACCACCACGACCGTGCCGCACAGGAGCAGGAGCAGTACGGTGAAGGGTGCGTTGCGGGAGGTCCAGGTGGTGGACCGGATCCAGAAGGGGAGCACGAAGAAGAGGATCTCCTGGCTCGCGCCCTGCCCGATCCAGGTCAGGCTGATTTCCAGGACGCGCATCCACTTCCGGTCGTTCTTGCGCAGGGCCGAGCGGACCAGCGCCAAGAGGCCCAGCACGATCCAGATGGTCCCCAGGAGCCAGGCGACACGCCGGGCCTGGGAATACCGGCGCACCACGAAGAAGGCGCTCCAGGCTCCCGTCGCGAGCGAGACCCACGGAGCCGCGATGCGGATCCGCTCGCGCCAGACCGGCCCCGGCATCGGGATCTTCACGAGCGCCCCGCCAGAAGCCAGGTCCAGGCATCGGAGAGCACGGCCCCCCCGTCGGGCCAGCGCGGCGTGAAGGCGTCCAGCGCGAGGGAATTGTGGCATGGCGAGGGCGACGGGTGCTCCAGGGAAGGATCCAGGTCCGTGACCAGCCTGCGCACCCTGCCCCAGGGCGGATCGCCGGACTCCACCCGCCCTTCGCGGTCGTCTCCCGTGAAGCGCTCCGCCAACTCCCGACCCACGTCCACCGGCACCATCTCGTCGCGTTGGTGGAGAAGGGAGAAGCGGAATTCCACCGGCGTGGCCCACTCGGCCTCGGGACCGGTCCAACGCGCCCCCGCCCCGCCCTCGCGGCACCATTCCGCCCAACCGATGGTCACCACCCGCTCCAACCGGTGGAGACGCCCGGCCAGCGCCGCGTAGCCGGCACCCAGGGAATGGCCCAGCGCCACGATCTTCGGCCAGGCGGGATCCGCATCGGCCAGAAACCGTCCCCAACCTTCCTTGGGACGATCGGATTCCAGGCGGCCAAGCGCTCCGGTGGCTCGCTCCAGGATGGATTCCCCGGGCCTCAGGGCCACCCGGCCCGTGCGGTCCTTCCCGTCCCAATGGTCCAACCGCAGGTCCAGGTGCGCCGCGGGGTCGCCTCCCGCCAGTTCGTTGATGGAGGTGTCGTTGGGGTAGCGCAGCACCAGGGCGTGCAGTCCCAGGGCCGAGGCTTGGTCGGCCAGGAGGCGGTAATCGCGCGGCTGCCCTCCCGTCCCCGGGAAGATCAGCGCCAGAAGGTCTTGGGGCGCGGCGAGATGGGGCGCCGAGAAGTAGTGCGGCGAGGTCCAGCGTTCCGTCCGCTCGTCCACCGTTCGCGGAGAGAGGAACCCGCGGTGCGTCGGGAGGGACGGAGGGTCGTCGGACATGAGGGACGGAAAACTACTGGAACGCGGACGCGGGCAACGGGGTTCTACGTTGTGGGGTCGATGCGCGCAAGCCTTCTCACTCTCCTTTTCCTCGGCGCCTGCACGGTGGTCCCCACGCCGACGACATCGCTGGGTGTCGCCTCCGACCCCAACCTGGTGGGCGACTGGCACTCGATCACCACCTACCGTTCCGATTCCCTGGTCCAGCATCTGGCCATCTTCTCGGACGGCAACTACGAGCGCTGGGCGGAGGACTCCACCGACGTGGGCATTTCTCCGTACCTGATCGAGGATGGAATCTGGGCGTTCCTCTCGACGGACACCGCGCGCGTCGCATTCACCCCGGCCTTCCGCCAAGTCTGGCCCCCGGGGGGAACCGGCCTGGGCGCCGCGGCCACCACCCCGGACACGGCCTCCTGGAGCCGATCGCCGGACACCCTGTACCTCACCCTGCCCGAGTGGTACCAGCGGGACAGCCTCCAGACCCTGGGCTACACCCGGGACTGAGACGGGTTCCCGGGAATGGAATCTTCCCGAGCCACGGCGGGGGCGATCGGAATCCAGACGGAGAGGTTGCATCTGCGCCAGTGGAGCGCTTCCGACATGGAGCCCTTCGCCGCCCTGAACGCGGATCCCCAGGTCATGGAATTCTTCCCTCGCCCCCTCTCCCGGGTGGAAAGCGACGCGATGGCGGATCTCTGCGCCCGGTTTTTGGAGGCCAACGGCTGGGGCGTCTGGGCCCTGGAGCGGAAGGACACCGGCGAATTCATCGGGTTCGCCGGCCTGAACATCCCCGCCACGCC
>Ga0209415_10008603_pt1 | contig 17685 bp, 13 predicted proteins | sample PeaSoiSIISIP2007_FD_187696 | JGI IMG/M metagenome (GOLD analysis project Ga0209415, IMG submission 187696) | Peat soil microbial communities from Weissenstadt, Germany - SII-SIP-2007 (SPAdes) (version 2) | ecosystem: Environmental > Terrestrial > Soil > Wetlands > Peat | place: Germany... | reverse complement strand
TAGGCCGCGGCCATGGTGGCCTGCTTGTCGTCGTAAACCTGCGAGGCGCTGCACCAGTCGTACTTGAGGTAGTCGATGCCCCACGAGGCGAAAGTCTTGGCGTCCTGTTCGTCGTGCTGGTAGCTGGCCTCGTAGCCCGCGCAGGTCTTGGGCCCGGGCCCCGAGTAAATGCCCAGTTTGAGCCCCTTGCCGTGGACGTAGTCGGCCAGCGCCTTCATATCGGGGAATTTATTGTTGGTGGCGATGTTGCCGTTGGCGTCGCGGTGCGCGGCCTCCCAGGTGTCGTCGATGTTGACGTAGACGTATCCCGCCTTGGCCATTCCGCTCTTGACGATGGCGTCGGCCATCTCGCGGATCATCTTGTCGCTCACCTGGTTGCGGAACTTGTTCCAGCTATTCCAACCCATCGGCGGAGTCTTGGCGAGGCCGTTGGACTTCACCGGGTCGGGCATCGGGAGGGAGACCGGGGCTGGACGGGGCGGCAGCGGCTTGGGCGCCTCGGTCGAGACACGGCTCAATTCGACTACCTGCGGCTGGCCACCGCGTCCTCCTCCGGGCCGTCCGCCGGGGGGAGGCGCTCCTCCGGGAGCGGGACCCCGGCCCGCGGCGCCGGCGCCGCCCCGGCCTGGGGGCACGGGAAGCGTCAGCTTCATCTTTCCGCCATCCACGGTGCCGGTGTAGGTCAGCTTCTGGATAGCGCCGCCGCGGCCCGCGCGCTCGACATCGATCGTGAGGCTGTTGCCGTCTACCTTGCCGCCCACGATGCGGTCGTCAGCTCGCGGCCCCTGAACATAGCCGGTCAGCGAGCCGTCGGCCGCCTGCGTAATGGCCAGCACGAACTCCTGGCCGTCGTCGGCGGTCGAACCTGGTCCGGTCCATCGGCCGGTCAGATTCTGAGCGCTGGCCGCCGTCAGGCACGCGAGCGCGGTAACAGTGAGTAGGAACCATTTCATAAATTGTCAGACCTCCAGCTTCCACGGGGAACGATATTTCGCTTTCAAAAACGGCTTCACCTCGTGCTGCTTGACGGTGAACGCCTGGTCATCCCAATCCAGCGTCATGCCGTGACGCATCGCCAGGTTGGCCAATATGCAGGTGGTGGTGCTGCGCACGCAGGTCTCGATATCGGAAACCGGTTTTGCGCGTGTGCGCAGGCACTCCAGGAAATTTTTCCAGTGAGGCACGTTCATGTCCGCCATTTCCTTGCTCCGCTCCACCACTGGCTCCGCGCCCTTGGCGTTGGGGAAAAGGGAATAGCCGTCGCGATTCACCATGAGGGTCGCGTTGGCGCCGTGAAACGACGTGCCGTAGGTATCGCCATACAGCGGATACGGATTGACGGTGCGGCTCTCGTAGGAGCCGATAAAGCCGGGGTACCGGTAAGTTACCAGCATGGTATCGGGCGTCTCCGTGTTGTCGTTAACATAGAACTTTCCGCCCTGGGCCGATACCGAAACGGGCATGGTCTCGTCGAAAGCGAACTGGACGATATCCAGCAGGTGCACGCCCCAGTCGGTCATCGCGCCGCCCGCGTAGTCCCAGAAATAGCGGAAGGTGGACCAGCGCTTCTCGCCAACACCCCAGCGGTTGGCGTTGAAGGGACGCTTGGGCGCCGGCCCCAGCCAGAGATCCCAATCCAGGCCCGGAGGCGGATCGGAATCGGGCGGATTGCCGTACCCTTCCTTCTTGTCCGACGCGGCTTGAAAGGTGCGGCAAAAGCTGATGCCGCCCAGTTCGCCGCTCTTGACGATTTCGCGCGCCTTCTGAAAGAACCCGCCCGAGCGCTGCATGGTGCCGGCCTGCACCACGCGCTTGTACTTGCGCGCCGCTTCCACCATCTTGGGCCCTTCCTCCACGTAGACGCAGGCGGGCTTCTCCACCCACACGTCCTTGCCGGCCTTGCAGGCTTCCACCGTGAGGTAGGCATGCCAGTGGTCGGGCGTGGCGATGGAAACGGCGTCGATGGACTTGTCCGCCAGGATCTCGCGGAAATCCTTCACCGCCTTGACCTCTTCGAAACCCAGCCGCCTGGCCTGGGCTTGAGCCTTCTCCAACGCCTGCTGATAGACATCGCAGACGGAGACGATTTGGAATCCGGGCGCCTTGGCGGCATACCCGATATTTCCCGAGCCCATGCGGCCGACGCCGACGAACGCGACGTTTACCCGGTCGTTCGCGCCCCGAACGTTGCCCGTGAAAAACGAGGAGGCAAGCGCAACGCCTCCCGCCGCCTTCAGAAACTGCCGGCGGTCCGTCGATTCCTGTGCCATGCACTCTGTTGTATCAGGTTTAACGGCAAGGTGGGCGCGGGACGGATGGGCTACCGGTTCCCCTCTAAACCAGTTCCAGGCGGATTTCGCGCCCGACGGCCGTCGCGGCTTTCTGCAGGGTGCTCAGGGTCACGGCATCGTTTTCGGGATCGAGCAGGCGGTCGAGCGCGGCGCGGCTGGTGTGCATGCGGCGGGCCATTTCGGCCTTGGTAACATTCTCCTCTTTCATCGCGGCTTCCACCTGGCGGGCGAGAACGCGCTTGATGGCGGTCCCGGTGACCTCTTCGTAGATGCCTTCCTCTTTGAGCCAACTGTCGAAGGAGGATCCAATGTTTTTCTTTTTCATGCGCTTTCTCCACGCGCCATCTGTTCTCCAGTCACGCAGACGGAGCGCGGGCCGCCCGGCCGCGGGTCAGGTCGCTCCATTCCCGCACGGGTTCCCGGCCTGTCTCGGAGAAGTAGAATCGCGCGGCAACGTCACAGTACCATTTTTGATACAGGCTGTCAAATGCGCGGCGGGTGCGCAGGCAAACTTCTATTTGCCGAGTGTCACCGGCCGCACCCGCCAAGGTATAATCGTGTTTTCAGAGTTGTTTATGTCAAATACAAGCATCGAGCTATTGAACAAATCCGTGGCTGACGAGCTGCAAGCCGTCCATCAGTACATGTACTTTCACTTCCACCTGGACGATCAGGGCTTCAGCCCGCTCGCCCAACTGTTCAAGCGCACGGCCATCGTCGAAATGGGCCACGTGGAAGCGCTGGCGGAGCGGATTCTCTTTCTGAAGGGCGAGGTCGAGATGGCGCCGGCGTGCGCGGTCGAGAAGATCACCGACCCGGCGGCGATGTTAGCCAAAGCCATCGAAATGGAGCAGGCCAGCGCCCGCGACTACAATCGCGCCGCGCAGGAGTGCGGGGCCCACGCCGACGCGGCCTCCAAGCACATCTTCGAGAATCTCGTGGGCGACGAAGAAGGCCACGGGGACCACTTTGAGAAGCAACTCGACAACATCAAACGCTTCGGACTCGCCTACCTGGCGCTTCAGTCCTTTGGCGCCGCTCCGCCCGTGGCCGCCGGCTGAGTCTTAAGTTCTCGGAACCGGGCGGTTGAACGGTCGCTTCTGTTTACTTGTGTTTCTTCGCAGCCGATTGGATGCGTCCAGGCGGCGTCGCGTTCACTGTCGGTCACGCCTTGCACCTGCTTAGAGCCGGCGATTGCGTTGCGTACGTGAGCCGCGTCACGGATGGGTTCTTTACGTTTCTTTGGGGAAAGCGAAGTTTTCATCGGCGATGTGATCGCGGCTGGCTTCGGTGAGATTGGACATGCTTCGCGTGGAGCAATCGAATCGCCAGTCTATTCGCGCCATCGCAGAAACGCGGCGACACCGCCGGTCGATTCGAGCAAAGCCGAGTCTTCAATAAACGTCACGGCCGCGCTGGTTTGCTTGGCTTTCGTCACCAGCAGATCGGGCAGGGACGCTTGCCGCGGTTCTTCGCTTTTCGTTCCTCCCTCTGCATCGGGGATCTCCGGCGCGAGGATGGCTTGCACTTCCTCCGGCTGGGGATGGCTCTCCTCCAGCGCGCCGCTAATCAGCAATTCTTCGACTTGTCCGTTGGCCAGGGCTTCGAGCGTCTCCTGCAGCCCGACTACGGCCAACCCGCGAGCGCGATATTGCTGCATCAGCCGCTCCACTTTTTCCGCGGCCGTCCTGGCCGCGGGGTCGATTTTGTCAGTCGCATAGGTAAGGACTCGCTCCACGTCCAGATCGAAACTGGGACGCTCGGGGGAGCTCGGCGCCCAGGTCGATCGATGCATCAATCACCACGGCCGCCATCAACGGCGCCCGTAGTTAATGTAGTCGCGGGACGTCCAGCCCTCGGGATCGGGTCTGACGCGCCTCTGAATCTCGATGATTCGGGCGCCGGCGTCGGCCCGCTTCCGGCGCCTCTCAGCATCGTCACTAGGCGCGCCGTTCGAGCCCTTCTGCTGGAGAACCGTTTGCAGAAGATAGGCGTCCAGCGAAAGCCCTTTTCTACGGGCTTCCTCGGCAAATCGGTCCACCACATCGCGTGGCCAATCGAGCTGGACCGTCATACTGGACCGTCATAAACGTTCCTGATTTAATCGTACCAAGAGAAGTCTTCCCCTGGCGGCGGTCTCTATCGCGTGCCGGCCAGCAACCGCTTGCGGGGCTCACATCATTTTCGTAGTCGCCACACCTCTTGCGAACCGACGTCTTCGAGGTTCTGTATTTACAGCCCAGATTTGCAGCCCAGCCTTCATGATAGCTTTGGCCACGAACGACACCAAACCATTTTCAAAGTCAGTATGCACCCATTGGAGAGGTGATCGACGAGGCTCGTCCTCATTTGGGCCGCCTCGGATACCGAAGGGTGGAGGAACCGGATGGTAAAGATTCCACAGCGTAGCGGCGCGCAGGACGGCCAGGGTGGCGCTCGACCGTCAGGGCGCAGGAATGGTTGGCCGCATAACGGTCACATCTTGTGTCGCGGCCCGGCGAAACGGAGCTTATATGCACCTAATACACACACCCCCGCCATCCAGGCGCCATCTTCTCGCCCACGCCCCTACTCCATGATCCCGTTGCGCCGGCCGCCCCTCCTGTCCAACAATGAAAAGATGCTGCGCCTGTGTTTTCGATGGGGTATCGCAATTCTGCTGATCGGCTCCCAGTGGGCCCAAACCGCGCCGGCCCAGACTGCGCCGTCCGCGGACGCCTTGCCGGCCGAAGTGGATCGCGGCGCCGCGGGGCTCACCCGCTGGCTGCACGCGCTCAAAACGCGGGCCAGCCTGATGATGGTCACGGCCCATCCGGACGACGAAGATGGCGGCATGCTCGCCATGGAAACCCGCGGGGCCGGCGCGCGCGGCGTGCTCCTCACGCTGAACCGCGGCGAGGGCGGGCAGAACGCCATGGCGCCCGACCTGTACGATGCCTTGGGGCTGGTTCGCACCGAGGAACTGCTGGCGGCCGATCGCTACTACGGCGTCGATCAATACTGGACCCGCGCCATCGACTACGGCTTTTCGAAAACCCGCGAAGAGGCCCTCAAAAAATGGGACCACGATCGCGTGCTGGCGGAGGTGGTGCGGGTGATCCGCATGACGCGCCCGCTGGTGATCATATCGGTGTTCGTGGGAGCGGCCACGGACGGCCATGGCCAGCACCAGGTGGCCGGCCAGATGGCGCAGGAAGCGTACCTCGCGGCCGGCGATCCGAAGCGCTTCCCCGAACAGATCCAGGAGGGGCTGCGGCCGTGGACTCCGTTGAAGGTCTACGAGCACGTGCCGTTCTTCGACGTCACCCCGCAGGGAATGTACGATTACGCCATCGACAAATTCGTGCCCGTCCGGTTCTTCGATTACATCCGCCAAACGTGGTCCAGCGAGAAGCCCTCCACCAACCTCGAAATTCAGGAGGGGACTTACGACCCGGCTGCGGGTCTGACGTATTTGCAGATCGGCCGCGAGGGCTTGGGCGAACAGAAGAGCCAGAACAACGGCCTGGCGATTCCGCCACCCACGCCATTCGCCAGCCAGTATCATCGCTACGATTCGCGCGTGCCCGCGGCCGAGCACGAGGAGAGCTTCTTCGACGGCATCGATGTGTCGGTCGTCGGCATCGGGTCGCTGGTTTCATCCCCCCCGGATTACCTGAGCGGCGGGTTGGCGGAGATCGCCCGGCTGGCGGACCAGGCCAACCGCCAGTATCAGCCGGACCGGCCGCAGGCCATCGCTCCGCTGCTGGCCGACGGACTCCGCGCCACGCGCTCCCTCATCGAGCGGGTGCGCGCGGGAAGCCTGCCGGACATCCTCTTCGAATTACGCGTCAAGGAAGATCAGTTCGAACACGCCCTGGCGGAATCGCTGGGGCTGTCGCTCCAGGCTGCGGTAACGCCGGCGGTCTTGCCGCCGGCCCGAAACCCGTTCGCGTTGACCACCCCGACCTTTACCATCGGGATTCCCGGCCAGACGTTCGGCGTGCAGGTGGACGTGATCAATCAGAGCCCGGACGCGGTAAACGTGGAAGCCGTAGCGGTCGAAGCCTCCGATGGCAAGCAGTGGAAGATCGCGGCCTCGGGCGAAGCTCCCAAAAGCCTGGCAGGCCGCACGCAGACCACGGTACGCTTCAACGTTGCCGCGCCCCAGGATGCGGCGCTGACACGCCCCTACTTCACGCGCCCCGACGAAGAACAGCCCTCCTACGACCTGGTGGATCCGCGCTATCGCAACCTCTCGCTAGCGCCCTATCCGTTGGCGGCCAGCGCGCGGGTGTCGTACCACGGAGTCGCCCTGCGCCTTTCGCAGGTGGTCCAGACCTATCAACGGATTCCGGCCATGGGGGTAGTGGCGCAGCCCCTGATGCTGGGACCGGCGATCTCCGTGACTCTGGCGCCGGCGGCGGGCGCGGTGCCGGTCGGCGCGAAATCATTCGCCTTTTCCTGCACCGTTCACAGCAACGTCAAGGGGCCGGCCGAAGGGACGCTGCGCTTGCGGCTGCCCGAGGGATGGCGTTCATCTCCCGAATCGGCGCCGTTCTCCATGGCGCGCGACGGCGAGGATCGCACCATCGCCTTCTCGGTGCTGCCCGACCTGGTGAAGCCCGCGGACTATCGCATCACGGCTGTCGCCGAGTACCAGGGCAGGAACTACGAGGAAGGATACCGGCTGGTGGGATATCCCGGCGTGCGGCCGTATCCGTTTTACCGGCCGGCGGTCTATCGCGCGGTGGGTGTGGACGTGAAAACGGCGCCTGGGCTGCGCATCGGATATCTGCCGGGAACGGGCGACGACGTGCCGGAGGCCTTGGAAAATCTGGAGCAAAGCGTCCGCGTGCTCGCCTCGAGCGATATCACGCAGGGCAACCTCGCGGGGTACGACGCCATCATCCTCGGCACGCGGGCGTATGCGGTGCGCTCCGCGCTGAAGTCCGCCAACAGCCGGCTGCTGGAATACGTGAAGAACGGCGGTGTGTTGATCGTGCAGTACAACCTGCAGGAGTTCGACCAGAACTACGGACCGTATCCCTTCAGCTTGGGCGGCAACCCGCAGAAGGTGGTGGATGAATCTTCCAAGGTGCGTTTCCTCAAGCCGGAAAGTCCGGTGTTCACGTGGCCGAATCGAATCACAGAAGCCGATTTTTCCGGATGGGTGGAGGAGCGCGGGCATGGATTTATGCAGACCTGGGACCCGCACTACGAAGCCCTGTTGGAGACCAGCGATCCGGAGCAGGACCCGCAGCGTGGCGGCCTGCTGCTGGCGCGGTACGGTAAGGGCGCATATATATACGATGCCTTCGCTCTCTACCGGCAACTGCCCTCGGGCGTGCCGGGGGCGTATCGCATCCTGGCGAACCTCGTAAGCCTCGGGAAGAATCCTGCGTTTGTGGGCGGCGAAAAGTGACCAGCGACTCCTTCCCGGCGCCGGTCTACGCGGAAACGGTCCTCGGCCCGAACTTCGAAGATGCGAAGCAACATTACCTGGACGCGCTGATCCAGATTCACTACGCCCACACCCGCATGCTGGCGCGCCAGGGCATCGTGACCGCCGACGAAGAGCGGACGCTGCTCGAGGCGTTGAACGGCCTCGATCCGGGTGAGATCGCGCGTACGCCTTACGACGGCGCCTGCGAGGACCTGTTCTTTTTTATCGAAGGACTCTTGCAGAGCGCGTGCGGGGAGTTGGCGGGTAAGATGCATACCGCGCGCAGCCGGAACGATATCGGGATCACGCTGTACCGCATGACGGTGCGGCGCGAGTTACTGGCGCTGGCCGCCGCTATTGCGCAGGTGCGTTCGGTCCTGCTGGACATGGCGGAGCGGAACCTGGAGACGGTGATGCCGGCACACACCCACACGCAGCCGGCCCAACCGACCACCCTGGCGCACTACCTACTGGCGGCGGCCGAATTCCTGGCGCGCGATGCGGCGCGCGTCCAGGCGGCTTTCGCACGCGTGAATCTGAGCCCGTTGGGCGCGTGCGCCATCACCACTACCGCCTTTCCCATCGACCGGCACATGACGGCGCGGCTCTTGGGCTTCGAGGGGTTGGCGGAGAACTCCTACGGCGCCATCGCGGCCATTGACTACCTGACCGAATCGGCGGCGGCAGTAGCGGTGGCGATGGTGAATTTGGGCAAGCTGGTGCAGGATTTGCTGCTGTGGTCCACGCGGGAGTTCGGCTTCCTGCGCTTGTCGGAGGCCTTCGTGCAATGTTCCAGCATCATGCCGCAGAAACGGAACCCCGTGGCCCTCGAGCACACACGCATCCTGGCGAGCCGTGCGCTGGGCGAGGCGCAGGCGGTCTTCACGTGCGTGCACAACACTCCCTTCGGCGACATCAATGACAGCGAAGACGATCTGCAGCCGCTGGCGTTCACCATGTTTGGCAACGCGCTGCGCGCGCTGCGGCTGCTGGCAGGGGTTCTGCGCACGGCGGACGTGGATCGAGCCCGGCTGGCGCGCCGCGCCGCGGCCGACTTCCTCACCGTCACCGAGCTCGCGGACACGCTGGTGCGTCGCGAGGGCCTGAGCTTTCGCGAGGCCCACGCCATGGTGTCGCGCGCGGTTCAGGCATCCGCGGGGGACGATCGCGCGACCGCCATCGCCGCCGTGCTGCTGAATCAGAATCCGACGCTGAGGTTGACACGGGACGAACTCGAGCGGGCCTTGGACCCCGAGAACTTCGTGCGGATCCGGCGAGTGGTAGGCGGCCCGGCTCCGGAGGTAGTGGCGGAAGCACTCTCACGCGCACGCGAAGAGCAGGCACAGATTGAGCTATGGATCCGCACCAAAGAGGCCATGGTGGGGCAGGCGCTTTCTCCTGCCAACCGCAAATGACTACCGTTGCTCCCTCAGCCGCGTTGCCCGCGCCCGCACTCCGTTGGAATCGACGAAGTTGGGCGCCAGCAGCACGTACGTGTCATATGCTTCCAGAGCCTTCGCGGTCTCGCGGTTCGCTTCATAGGCGAGCCCCAACTCGGCGTACGTGGGGGCGTAGTTGGGGTCCAACTGAATCAGCGCGGCAGCCTCGCGGATCGCGTCGGCCGTGTGGCCGAGAAGCCGCTCGAGATGGACCAGGCTCCAGCGGTTGCCCACCGATCGCGGATTGTAGACGACGGCTTGCTTCAGGTAGGGAAGCGCCTTTGCGAGATCGCCCGCGGCGATCAATTGCGAGGCGATCTGGAAGGGCGGCAGCGCCCATTCCGGCGTGAGCTTCGCGGCCCTCTCGAACGCCGTCCGGGCTTCCTTGGGACGATTGATGCGCGTGAGCGCAACCCCTAGCGCATTGTAAGCGCAGGCAAACCGCGGATCCAGCTTCAACGAGCTCTCCAGCGTCACCACCGCCTCCGAGAACCGGCCTTCGGCGATTTGCAGGCGGCCGCGGCAGAAGGTTTGGCGCACTGCGATAGACGCGTCGCCCGGGCGCAGGACGCGGAGCCGCTCGTATGCGTCGACGGCGCGCTGCAGCATCGCACGCTTCAGTCCGGTCGCTGTGGATTGCACGTAGTCGCTGACACAGGCCTGTCCCAGTTCCTCGATCGCCCCACTGATCAGAGCGGTGGCTGCAACCTTCGCGGGGCCGGAAAAGGTTTGGGCGCGGTAGAAATCCCAGGCTCCGTTGGGCTCCAAAACGCGGCCCGCGTTGAGGCGCTCCCGGAGTTGCGCGAGGGGGCTCGAGGCCGGTGAGGCGAGGCTCACGCGCGCGGGCAGACTGCTCAACGTGATGGTTCCGTCGAGGCTCGCGCCATCCGGGAAGTCGGCGGAGAACGCGTGCGGACCGGGCGCGACGGCATCGATCCGCAGCGTACCGGCGGCGCGGATCTTGCCGCGGAAGATGTTGTCGAGGTAGAGGGCGCTGTTGGCCGGCCCGGACACGTCCACCTCAACCCCGCGCGCGGTCAACGGCGCGGATTGCGGGGCGAGAGCGATGGGCACCCGCGCATCGAACGTGCCCGCCACCCGCGGATGCTGCAGCCCGCCGGTGAGCTCGGGAACGCGGCGGGACGCGAAGTCGATGGCTTCGGATGCGCGGATCACATGATCGCCATCCAGGTCGGCCTCACCGCGCAGGCCTTCGAGCAGGGAGTAGGTGAAGACGCCGTGGCCGCCATCCCATCTCTCGTTCTCGAAGGATTGCTCGCTCGGCCTGGTGGCGAGGAGCCTCAGGAAGCTGCGGTCGCCCTGGCCGATCCTGGCCAGTGATTCGTTGGCGCGGCTGGGAGTGTTGGGGGCATAGCTGGACCATCCCAGGCGGCCGGCGTGACAGGCGTCGGTCACCACTACTACCAGTCCGGCGCGCAAGCGGGTGCTGAGAGTCTGGTCCACCTCTTGAAAGGAGAGCGCGGTGGCGTGGAGGTTTTGCGGGTCGGAATCGCTCATCACCAGGTACCCTTCGTCCTGGTCGTCGAGAACGCCGTGGCCGGCGAAGAAGAAGTAGACGATGTCTTCGGGACGCGCGGAGTCGACCAGCCATGTGTCGGACGCGCGGACTTGGGCGAGGGTCGCCTGCTGGTTGGTGAGGAGGCGGATGTGGTCGGCGGGAAGAGCGCCGCCCTCGAAGCTGCGCAGGAACGTTGAGAAGTCGTCGGCGTCGCGGTGGGCGAAGTGCAATTGAGCGGCAGGCGGAAGATGCTGATACGAAGAGACCCCTATGATGATGGCCCAGCGAGTGCCGCGATCGCGCAGCGGGTTGGAAACTGCGGTGGGCTCGATGCGCAGATCCCGGGGCGCCTGCGCGACGAGCGCAAGCGCCAGCATCACGAGCGGGAGGCCGCGGCGCATACGAGCGATCATATCAGAGAACCTCACGGCAACAACGTCCCGCCACGGTAACGCCGGCGGTCTTGGCCGCCGGCCCTACGGCAACAACCGCCCGCCATCCACCACCATCGTCTGGCCAGTGATGTACGACCCGCGATCGCTGGCCAGCAGCAGCGCCAGCTCCGCGATCTCCGCCGGCTGGCCGAGGTGCTTGACGGGCTGCTCCTCGATGATCTTCTCGCGGGCGGCGGGGTCCTTCCAGTAGTATTCGCTAAGCACCGTCTGAATCAGGCCCGGCGCGATGGCATTCACCCGCACGCCTCTCGGACCGAGCTCCAGCGCGTAGGACTGCGTCATCATGATGAGCGCGGCCTTGGTCATGCTGTACAGCATTCCGTGATATTGGGGACGGATGCCGGCGATAGACGCGATGTTGACGATCGAGCCCCAGCCTCGCTCGCACATGCCGGGGGCGACCGCCTGGATGAGACGGAACGCGCTCTTCAGGTTCACTTCGACCATCTTGTCGAACTTGCCTTCATCCACCTGCAGCACGGGTTCCTGGGCGATGTTGGTGGCGGCGTTGTTCACCAGGATGTCGATTTTGCCGAATTCGCCGATTGTGGTTTCGACCAGGCGACGGATGTCGTCGGCGCGGCCCACGTGGCAGGGGATGGCGCGAACCTTGCCGCCGATCTCCGCCGCCACGTGGTCGAGGGTCTCCGGCTTGCGGCCGCAGATCACTACGGTGGCGCCTTCACGGGCGAACACCTGGGCAATCGCCTTGCCGATTCCGCGGCTGGCTCCGGTGACGATGGCAACTTTGTTCTCGAGTATCAGGGTCATATGGGATTACCGGTAGGTAAGCAGGCCAAGGTCGTCGAGGTGCGGAATGCCGTTGAAGGAGTCGAGCGTGAGGCGCTCGCGGTCGAAGACGAATTCCGTCACCGACGTATTGCGGACGCGCCAGTGGATGTCCAGAAAGCTGCGAGCGGGCGCTTTCAGCGTGAACTGCACGCTGACGCCGATGGGGCCGCCGGACGTGAAGACTACGACGCGGCGGCTCGCGGGTCCCGCCAGGATGCGGCCGATGGCGGCCGACACTCGGTCGCGGAAGGCCGGCCAAAGCTCCACACCCTCCTGGTCGAGGGATCCTTCGATCCAGCAGGACATCGCCGCCTCGAACATCCGCTGGAATCTGCGTTTCTCGTCGGGCCCGCCGCGCGCCTGTTCGAACTCCGCGGCGAGCGCGGCCAGCCGGGGGTCGGCCGGCACCATGCGCGCCAGCACTCCGGGGGCGTCGTATTCGTTCCAGGAAGCGTCGTGGCGGGCCGCAGGCCACGGCTGGCCGGCATCGCGAAAACACTTCGCGACCACCTGTTCGGTTTGGGTTTGCCGCACGAGGGCGCCGGTATAAACGTGGTCAAAACTTACGCGCTTGGCGAGCCACCATTGGGCCAGCATGGCGGCTTGCGCTTCACCGAGAGAAGAGAGCACCGCGCCCTCCCGCTGGAAGGGTTGGGCCTGGCCGTGTCTCACGAGCGTCAGGGTGCTCACGGTTCAGTGAACTGCCTCGAACAATCCCGCGGCGCCCTGGCCGCCGCCCACGCACATGGTCACCACGCCGTAACGGGTGCCGGGGCGGCGCGCCATCTCGTTGGCCAGCGTGCCAGTCATGCGCGATCCGGTCATGCCGAAAGGATGGCCGATGGCGATGGATCCTCCGTTCACATTGAGCTTCTCCATGGGAATGCCGAGACGGTCGCGGCAGTAAATCACTTGGACCGCGAAGGCTTCGTTCAGTTCCCAGAGATCGATGTCGTCCATGGTCAGCCCCTGGCGTATGAGAAGCTTGGGCACGGCAAAGACCGGCCCGATTCCCATCTCGTCCGGCTCGCACCCGGCCACGGCGAAGCCCCGGAAAATCAGCTTGTACGGAATGCCGAGCCGATCGGCCCGCTGGCGCGACATGAGCAGTGTGGCGGACGCGCCGTCCGAGAGTTGCGACGCGTTGCCCGCGGTCACGGTTCCGTGCCCGCTCGCCGGATCGAAGTGCGGCTTCAGCGCCAGCAGGCCCTCGAGTGTGGTGTCGGGACGATTGCACTCGTCGCGGTCGCAGCAGACCTCCCTGGTTCCGATTCGCTCTCCGGTCTTCTTGTCGAGCACCGCCATCGTGACTTTCAGGGGAGCGATTTCTCCGGCGAAGAAGCCTTCGCTCTGCGCGCGGGCGGTGCGCTGCTGGCTCGCCAACGAATACTCGTCCTGGGACTCGCGGCTGACGTTGTAGCGGCGCGCGACTACCTCCGCGGTATTGCCCATCACCATGTAGAGGCCCGGTATTTTTTCCTGGAGCAGCGGATGCGGATCGAGATCGCGACGGGTCAACGAAATGCTCTCCACTCCGCCGCCGATTGCGGCCTCGACGCCTTCGTGTACGATCTGGTGCGCGGCCATGGCGATCGCCTGGAGCCCGGACGAGCAGAAACGGTTCACGGTGGTGGCGGCGGTGGAGGCCGGCAGGCCGGCGAGCATCGTGGAGATGCGCGCCACGTTCTGGCCTTGGGCCCCGTGCGGCATGGCGCAGCCAAGGATCACGTCCTCCACTTCGCCGGGATCGAGCCGCGGAGTCTTGCGCAGAACGTCCTTAAGGCAGTGGGCGGCCAGATCGTCCGGCCTCGTCATGTTGAACGAACCGCGATGCGACTTGGCGAGCCCGGTTCGCGAGCTGGCAACTACAACCGCTTCCCGCATGGTGTTTTTGCAGTATAGCTCAGGGGCCAGGGCCGGGGGGGCGGCGTGGTAGACTGGCTTCCGGCCATGAACGAGCTTGTTATCTTGTCCCATGAAGGCGATGTAGCAGTCGTCACCATTTCGAATCCGCCGGTGAATGCGCTGAGCCCCGGCGTACCCGAGGGCATCCGGCGGTCGATCGCGGTGGCCGCGAACGACCCCGCGGCCGTTGCCATCGTGGTGATCGGCGCGGGACGCACTTTCATCGCCGGCGCGGACATCCGCGAATTCGGCAAAGTGGTCAGCGGAGAAAAGCCGCGCTTCACGCTGCTGCCCATGCTGCTGGAGATCGAAGACTGCCCGAAGCCGGTAGTCATGGCGATCCACGGCACGGCTTTCGGCGGGGGGATGGAAGTGGCGATGGCGGGACATTATCGCGTGCTGGCCCCGTCCGCGCAGGTGGGACAGCCGGAAGTAAAGCTGGGGATTATTCCCGGCGCGGCGGGAACGCAACGTTTGCCGCGCCTGGCGGGAGTCGCCAGGGCTGTCGAGATGTGCGCGTTCGGAGAGCCGATCGGTGCGCGGGAAGCGCTCGCGCTGGGCATCGCCGATCGCATCATTGAGGGCGATCTGGAGGGCGATCTGCTGGCCGGCGCGGTGGCGTTCGCGCGCGAGGTAACAGGCAAGCCCTGCCCCAAGACGCGGGAGCGCGAAGACAAGCTGCGCGACGTGGACCCGGCGATTTTTGCGCGCGCCCGCGAGCAGGCGCGCAAGACCAAGCGGGGGCAGACGGCTCCTCTGGCCGCCATTGAAGCGGTGGAAGCGGCCACACGGCTGCCATTCCACGAAGGCTGCGCGCGCGAGGCGGAGTTGTTCGGCGAGTGCCTCTATTCGACGCAGTCCAAGGCGCTCATCCATGCCTTCTTCGCGGAGCGCGCGGTGTCGAAGATTCCCGATGTGCCCAAGGACACACCGGTGCTCGAGATCCGGCGCGCGGCGGTGATCGGCGCAGGCACCATGGGCGGCGGCATCACCATGAATTACGCCAATGCGGGAATTCCGGTGATCGTGAAAGAGGCCGGCCAGGAAGCGTTGGACCGCGGCATGGCGATCATTCGCAAGAATTACGCCGGCAGCGTCAAGCGCGGCAAGTTGTCGCAATCCGCGATGGATCAGCGAATGGCGCTGATCACGCCGCAGCTTACGCACGACGGCTTTGAGCAGGCGGATATCATTGCCGAGGCCGTCTTTGAGGGCATGGCGTTGAAGAAGCAGGTATTCGCGGAAATCGACGCGATTGCCAAGCCCGGTTGCATCCTGGCATCGAACACGTCCTACCTGGACATCGACGAGATCGCGTCGGTCACGAGGCGCCCGGAGATGGTGCTGGGGCATCACTATTTCAGCCCGGCAAACGTAATGCGGCTGCTGGAGATCGTGCGCGGCAGAGCCACCAGCAAAGAAGTGCTGGCCACCTCGATGGCGCTGGCCAAGAGGCTGAACAAGGTGGGGGTGTTGGCGGGGAATGCCCGCGGCTTCATCGGCAACCGCATGTTGATGCCGTATCTGCGGGAGGCGCAGTTCCTGGTGGAGGAGGGCGCGGCCGTCGAGGACGTGAACCAGGCGCTCTACGATTTCGGGATGGCGATGGGGCCGCTCGCCATGAGCGATCTGGCCGGCCTGGATGTGGGCTGGCGAATCCGCAAGGAGTTCCGGCACCTGGAGAAGCCCGGCGTGCGCGTGCCGCTGGTGGCCGACCAACTCTGCGAGATGGGCCGGTTCGGGCAGAAGGCGGGGCGGGGCTGGTCACTCTACGACGAGAATCGGCAGCCGTCGCACGATGCGGAAACCGCCGCGTTGATCGAACGCTCGGCTCGCGAGGCGGGCATCGAGCGGCGAGCCATCTCGACTAAGGAGATTCTGGATCGCTGCTTGTTCGCGTTGGTGAACGAGGGAGCGCGCCTGCTGGGCGAAGGTGTAGCGCTACGTGCCGCGGACGTCGATATCGTCTATCTGAACGGCTACGGATTCCCGGCGTGGCGCGGCGGTCCCATGTTCTATGCCGATACCGTAGGGCTGAAGGCGGTGCTGGCTCGAGTGGAGGAGTTCCGCGGGCGGCACGGCGCCGATCTCTGGCCGCCTGCGCCCCTGTTAACGCGACTGGCGGAGAGCGGCGCGACGTTCGCGGGTTTCGACAAGCAACGGGGAGCCGAGAGCGCTTAGTACATGGTTTCATAAAATGCGCTAACATATTTTTCAACTGCGGCGAAGCGTCGACACGAGTGTCGACGCGGCACGCTGAGAGCGTGCGCCACGGTTAGATACGAGACTGTATTTATGAAATGGAGTACTTAGTCAGTAGGCGGTTATTCTGGCATCACCTCGCGCGCTTCACCAGCAGCGCGATGCTACCGGCATCCGCGGGAGTGACTTGGATCTTTGTTCCCGTGGGCAACTTCAGGGCCGCGCTGTACCAGTAGGACCGCGCGAACCGGGGCTTGTAATCGTAGAGCCAGAGCAAGGGCTCGATGCTGCCATCCGGGCGCTCGGCGGTGACCATCAGCGACGATCCTTCCGGGACCTTGCGCGCGTGTATGCCGGCCACGGCCACCGGCGTCTTGAGGGCGATTTCGCCCTCCACCGCGATTTCAGTTGTGACCGGCGCGGGCGCGGACCGTTCCTCGAAATCCGGGCGCTTGGGAAGCAGCGCCGGATCGCCTTCCGGCGCGCCGCCCTCCACCCACTCCGCGATCAGCCCGATCTGCTCCTGGGTGAGACCCCGATCGTCCTGGAACTGGCCGAAACCCTTCACCGCGCCCCAGGGCGGCATGCGGCGCTCCAGAACCTCCTCTTTGATGGCCTTGGCCCACGGGCGCGCCTCCGGATAAGTCAGCAGTGAGAAGGCGCTGCCTCCTTCGCGGTGGCACGAAGCGCAGCGGCTATAGATGAGACGGGATATCTCGCGCGAGTAAGTGATGGGAGTGGTAATCACATCGTGGGCGCTGGAAAACAGGGCCATCAGCACGGCGAGAGTCAGTGCGCGTTTGACCATAGTCACTTCAGGACCGACACGGGCACCGTAAATACAGATGTATTCACCACACCCTTGCGCTGAAACTGCACCCAGATCCGGTAAGTCCGCGCGCGCGGGAAAATTACATTGAACTGAATCTGTGGGCCGCCGTCGGCCAGAAAGGGATGCGTGTGGATCAAGTCGATCAGGTCATCGCTGGCCGCCAGCATGTGACCCCACGCGCCGAGATACGGCTCGAGGCCGCCGGCGGGCTTGACGTGAAAGAACATCATGGTCTTGAAGCCGGCGAGCGGCTGCGGCGGTTCGGTAACCAGTTCCACGTCCAGATTCTCGGTGTGCTTCGCGACTAAGTCCGGCTCCAGCTTCGGCGTTTGCAGGCTGCCACCTGGGACAGAGACGGTTCGCACTGTCAGTTGAGGCGTTCCATTAGCCGGATAATAATCCGCGAGTACGCGATACATTCCCCGCTTGGGCAGGCGGCCTTCATATCGAAAGGTTCCGTTGGGCGCTTTCACCGGGTGATCGTGGATGAAATACTCGAGGTCCTGGCTCACCACGAACATGTGGAACAGCTTCTCATGCACTATCTCGAACCGGGTCACCGGGGCGCCGGTTTTCGGATCGCGGATCCGGAACGCAAATTCCAGCCGGTCACCCGCCCGAGGCGTGTGGGGAGTCAGGCTCAAGTCCAACGGATACTCGACGGGATCGGGGACTCCGGGCACGAGTGTCATTCCACATCGGGGACACTTGCCCGGAGTCGCGGAGCGCACGTCCGGATCCATGGGGCAGACATAATCCAGCGGGGGCTTCGGAACGGTCTGCGCCGCGAGGAACGCCACGAGCCCGAGGACACAACCAAGAGCG
>Ga0209415_10008602_pt1 | contig 17685 bp, 19 predicted proteins | sample PeaSoiSIISIP2007_FD_187696 | JGI IMG/M metagenome (GOLD analysis project Ga0209415, IMG submission 187696) | Peat soil microbial communities from Weissenstadt, Germany - SII-SIP-2007 (SPAdes) (version 2) | ecosystem: Environmental > Terrestrial > Soil > Wetlands > Peat | place: Germany... | reverse complement strand
GAGAGCGAACTTTGAAAGGGTTACTCCGTATGGCTAAACGCAAAAGCAAAAGTTCCCTGTCAGCAAAGATTGACCGTGAAATTTTGAAATCTGTGCCGCCAGCCGCCCCTTGAGCCAAATGCGACCGTCCGTATTTGCTCATCCTCCTCGCAATGACAGTTGAAGCGCGCCAAGCCCTAAGCCTTACACCACCCGCCACTGCACCAGCGTGAACGGCGAATCGGCGCGCTCGTGGTGTTCGAACACCGCTTCGACCGCAGCACCAATCTGCACCGCCTGCCGCGGATCGCCAAGCAGATTGCCGACCATGCGCACGTTGCCGGCGTGCGGGAGTTCCACCAGCACCGCGATATACGGACCGTGGCCGTTCAGCGCCGGATGCACCGGATGGTGCGGGCGCTGATAGCTGTAGATGCGCCCCTGCCCTGCCACGTCCTCCCACGCCAGGTCGAACGAGTGGCAACGGTGGCAGATCCATTCCGGCCCCCACTGCCAGGCGCCGCAGCCGCGACACTTCTGGATGCGCAGTTTTCCCACCCGCGCGGCTTCCCAATATGGCGCGGTCAGCGCATCGCCCGTGTTCGGCGCCGGCAGCCCCTCCGGCAGATACAAACCACTCACAGCACCGCCTCCGATCCGAGGATGAGGGAACTCACTGGCGTCACCATCGGCCCGCCGATGACGATCGCGGCGTCGTTGCGCTTCACTTGGTTGATTGCCGTGCCGCGGATCTGCCGCACTGCCTCGTTGACCAGTTCCAGCCCGTGCATGTAGCACTCCGCCAGATTGCCGCCGCTGGTGTTCAGCGGCATGTTTCCCCCCGGCGCCAGCAGGTTCTCCTTCACCAGCACCTCGTTGGCTTCCTCGGCCCGCACCAGGCCATGCTCCACCAGGCTCATCAGCACGCCGCCGGTGAAGTTCTCGTAGCATTGCACGATGCCCATGTCGGCCGGCGTCAGCTTCGCCATGTCATAAAGCCGAGGCCCGATCTGGCGGAAATGCGAGCTGGGGTAGTTTGGCATGTTGTGCGCCGGCGCGGCGCTGCGATGGTCGCAGCCCTGCGCGCAGGCCAGCAGCCAAGCCGGCTTGTGCGGGAAGTCGCGCGCGCGATCGGCGGGCACGACGATCACCGCGGCGGCGCCGTCATTCTCCTGGCAGCAATCGAACAGATGAAAGAACGGCTCGATGATCCAGCGTGAGGCGTCATATTTCGCCTCGTCCAACGGCCGGCCGCGCATCACCGCATTGGGGTTGTTCTGTGCGTGGTGGTAGCAGGCGAGCGAGATCGCCCGCAGTGCTTCCTGTCGGATGCCGTGGTCGTGCATGAAGCGCGTCACCTTCATGGCGAAACGCTGTGCCGGCGACATCACGCCATAAGGGATGATGAACTGGTCGTCGCCCGCTACCAGCGGCGCACCGGTGCCGCGGCCGTAGCGCGCGAACTGGCCCTGCGCCAAGGAACGGAACGCGACGACGCAATCCGCCATGCCGGTGGCCACCGCCGCCGCGGCATTGCCGACCGCGCCGCAGACGCCGCCGCCGCCGCCGCCCCAGAACATGTTGGAGAAACGCAACTCCTTCACGCCGAGCGCCGCGGCCAGGCGGCCGGCGTCGCTGCGGTCGTTGCCGTAGGAAGCGAAGCCGTCGATGTCGTGCGGATCGATACCCGCATCCTTGCAGGCATTCACGATCGCAATCAGAGCCAGTTTGAATTCAGCATCGGGGGATTGGCCGTGGCGGTAGTAGGTGGTCTCGCCGATGCCGACGATCGCGGTGCGGCCGCGGAGGGTACGTTCGGTCATGACGAGTACTCCGTCATTGCGAGGGCCGCAGGGCCGAAGCAATCTCCCGCCGGGGATTGCTTCGTCGCTACACTCCTCGTAATGACAATGATGTCAAACATCAACGACTCCCGCTCGGCAACTGGTTGAACGCAACGTCCTTGTCCACACGCACGTCCCCAGGCAGCCCAAGCACGCGCTCTGCGATGATATTGCGCAGGATCTCGTCCGTTCCGCCCGCGATCCGGTGGCTCGGCGAGGACAGCAGCGCGTCCTGGAACATCGCATGCATCGGCGCCAGTTCCGGGTCCATCACTCCGCCCGCCATGCCCAGCAGATCCATGCCGAACGAGGCGATCTCCTGCAGCTTGGCCGCGTTTACCACCTTGGCGATCGAATTCTCCGGCCCCGGCGTTGCGCCGCGCGACAACGCGGTAAGGATGCGGAACCGCGTATAGGTCAGGCCCTGACTGCGCGCGTGCCAGTCGGCGATACGCTCGCGCACCGACGGATCGGCGATCGCCGGACGCCCATCGAGCTCCACCGAGCGCGCCAGCTCGATCAAATCCGCAAGATCAGGCCGACGGATTGCGCCGACGGCGAGCCGTTCGTTCATCAGCGTGGTGATCGCCACCTTCCAGCCCTGGCCGGGAGCGCCAAGCCGTTGCACATCCGGCACGCGCAGGTCGGTGAAGAACACCTCGTTGAAGTTCGACGCGCCGGACATCTGGTGGATCGGCCGCACCTCGACGCCCGGCGCGTGCATGTCGATGAAGAACGCGGTCAGCCCCGCGTGCTTCTGCACATCCGGATCGCTGCGCGTCAGCAGCAGGCCGTAATCGGAATAGTGCGCGCCGGAGGTCCAGATCTTCTGGCCGTTGATCACCCACTCGCCGCCACGCTTTTCCGCGCGGGTGCGCAATCCGGCGACATCCGACCCGGCGGCCGGTTCGGAAAAGAGCTGGCACCAGATTTCCTCACCGCGCAGCGCGGGATGCACATAACGTTGCAACTGCTCCGGCTTCGCATAGGCGATCATGGTGGGAATGCACATCCCCAGGCCAATCAGAAAGACGTTGTGCGGAACTTCGTATTCCGCTTCCTCCTGGTCCCAGATGATCTGCTGCATCGGCGTGCCGCCGCGGCCGCCCCATTCCTTCTGCCAGGTAATGCCGGCGAATCCGGCATCGGCCTTCTTCGCCTGCCACGCCTTGGCGCGCTGCACTTCGGCGGCATCGGTGTCGCCGTAGCGGTGCGCGCCGCTGGACCGCTGCTTGCGGGGGAAACTGGCGTTCAGGAAGGCGCGTGCCTCGGCACGAAACGCGGCTTCTCCCGGGGTATCGTCGAAGTCCATGTGCGTTCTCCTGAGCGTCAGGCGGCGTTGCGGGTTTCCAGTTCGGCGACCACACGGTCCTTCCAATACCGCTGGCTGCCAAGCGACAGCGCCAGCAGCTTGGCGCGGCGATAGAACAAATGGCAATCGTAGTCCCAGGTGAAGCCGACGCCACCATGCACCTGGATATCCTCCTTCGCCGCCAGGAAGAACGCGTCGGTCGCGGACACCCGCGCGGTGGCAGCGGCCAATGGCAGCTCCGCCGCGTCGGAAGACAATGCCCAGGCAGCGTAATACGCGTTTGATCGTGCCAACTCGGTGGCGACATACACGTCGGCCAGCTTGTGCTTGATCGCCTGGAACGAGCCGATCGGCCGGCCGAAGGCGAAGCGCTCCTTCGCGTAGGCAGTCGCCATCTCGAGACTCGCGCTCGCCCCGCCCACCTGCGCGAACGCGGTCAGGATAGCAGCACGATCGAGCAGCCGGCGCACCGTTTCCCAGGCCTGTCCGGACGCACCGAGCGGCACGGCCGGCGCATTGTCGAAATCGATTTTTGCGTGATCGCAACTGGGGTCCACCATCGGCAGCACAGTGCGGCTCACGCCCGGCGCAGTGAGATCGACCAGCGCGAGCGACACGCCGGCCGCGTCCCGCGCCACCACCACCGCAAGCTGCGCGATCGAGCCGTCCGGCACCGGCCATTTGCTGCCGGTGATGCGGCCGTCGGACAGGCGGGCGCGAATGCCCGCCTCGCGCGGCTCGCCGGCGCCCTCCGCCAGGGCAAGCGTGGCGATCAATTCTCCGCGCACGATCTTCGGCAGGTATTCGCGCTGCTGCACCTCGCTGCCGGCGGCGAGAATAGCTCCGGCCGCCAGACATATCGTGGACGTAAACGGCACCGGCGCCAGCACGCGTCCGAGCTCTTCCGCCAGCACGCACAGCGCCTCATAACCCAGGCCCGCGCCGTCATAGCGTTCCGGGATGGCGGCGCCGAGCCAACCCATCTCCGCCATTGCGCGCCACAATTCCGCGCTATACGGCGCATGCCCCTCCAAAACGTGGCGGACCGCCTTGGGCGTGCATTGCTCGCGGAGGAATCGCTGCGCCTGTTCGCGCAACAGCTTGCTGTCGTCGGAAAAGTCGAAATTCATGGCGTTCCACCCTGCCGGTTGACTGCGATGGTAGTGCCCGGACCCAGGAAGCGCAAAGCGGTGCAATTCCGACAGTCATTGCGAGGAGCACCAGCGACCAGGCAATCTCCTGCCAACCGATGCAGACACAGCTCGTCACGCAGGAGATTGCTTCGTCGCTGGCGCTCCCCGCAATGATAAGATGGGCCGCCTTCGCGGGCTGTGACGAAATGGCGTTACAACCCCAGCCGCAACGCCGCGCCGATCTCGCCCACGATCCCCCGCCGGAACGCCAGGACGCAGAGCACGAAGATCGCACCCTGCGTCACCGTGACCCAGGAGCCGAACTGCGCCAGGTAGTTCTCCATAGCGGTCACCACCACCGCGCCGACCACCGGGCCGAACACCGTGCCCAGCCCGCCGAGCAGCGTGGTCAGCACCACCTCGCCGGAGGTGGAGTAGTGCACGTCGGTCAGCGTGGCGATACCGAACACGATCGCCTTGGTGCCGCCGGCGACGCCCGACAGCATGCAGGACAGAATGAACGCGATCAGCTTGTAGTCGTCAGTACGGTAGCCGAGCGACGTGGCGCGCGGCTCGTTCTCGCGGATCGCCTTCAGCACCTGGCCGAACGGCGAGTGGATGATGCGGTGGATCAGCAGGAACCCGGCGATGAACACCAGCGCCACAACCCAATACATTGCCATGTCGTCGTTCAGGTTGATGACGCCGAACAGATGTCCGCGCGGCACTTGCTGGATGCCGTCCTCGCCGCCGGTGAATGACGATTCCAAGCAGAAGAAATACACCATCTGCGCCAGCGCCAGGGTGATCATGGCGAAGTAGATGCCGGAACGGCGGATCGCCAGATAGCCGAGGAACAAGCCCAGCACCGCGCCGGTGGCGCCGCCCAGCAGGATCGCCACCACCGCGTCGATGTGCCAGAACTTCATGGTCCAGGCAGAGACGTAGGCGCCCATGCCAAAGAACGCCGCATGGCCGAAGGACAGCAGCCCGACATAGCCGATCATCAGGTTGAACGCGCAGGCGAACAGCGCGATGCACAGCACGCGCATCAGGAACACGGGGTAGAGCACGTATGGGCAGACGACGATCAGCACCAGCATCAGCAGGAAGGCGATCGACTGCGGGCGGGAGAAACCAAACATCTCAGGCCCTCTTGCCGAACAAGCCGTGTGGCAATGTCAGCAGCACGATCACCATGACCAGAAACACCACGGTAGCGGACGCTTGCGGGTAGAAAACCTTGGTTAGGCCCTCGATCACGCCGAGGCCGAAGCCGGTGATGATGGCACCCAGGATCGAGCCCATGCCGCCGATCACCACCACGGCGAACACGGTGTTGATGAAGTTGTCGCCCATGTTCGGGTTCACCGAATAGATTGGCGCCGCCAGCACGCCGGCGAACGCCGCCAGCGCCACACCGCCGCCGAAGGTCAGCGTGATCACCCGCGGCACGTCGACGCCGAACGCCTGCACCAGGGGTGCATTCTCGGTCGCGGCGCGCAGCGTGGCGCCGAGCGACGTCTTCTCCAGGATCGCCCAGGTGGTGGTGCACACCACCAGCGCCGCCACCACCACCCAGCCGCGATAGTTGGGCAGGTACATGAAGCCGAGATTGGTGGCGCCCTGCAGCGCATCTGGGATGCGGTATGGCAGGCCGGAGCTGCCGTAGTAGTTGCGGAACAGTCCCTCGATCACCAGCGCCAGGCCGAAGGTCAGCAGCAGGCCGTAGAGATGGTCGAGTTTGTACATGCGGCTGATCAGCAGCTTCTCCAACACGATGCCAAACACGCCGATGATCAGAGGCGCCAGGATCAAGGCGGGGAAGTAGCCGATGCCGCAGTACTCAAGCAGCATCCAGGCGGCGAAGGCGCCCATCATGAACAGCGCGCCGTGCGCGAAGTTGATGATATTGAGCATGCCGAAGATCACCGCCAGGCCGAGCGAGAGCATGGCGTAGAACGCGCCGTTGATCAGCCCTAGCAGGAGCTGACCGAACAGCAGCGGGCCGGGGACGCCAAAGATCATGATCATGCTGTTTCCCCCGTTCTCCCCGGCCCCCGCGCCCCACCGTCATGGCCGGGCTTGTCCCCGCCATCCACGCCTTTGCCCACTGAGGAAAGGCATGGATGGCCCGCCTTCGCCGGCCATGACGAACGCAGCGTGTATTCCCTCTTCATGCCAGCCCGCGGTTGATCATGCCTTGCCGATGAACGGGCAGTGCCCATCAGCCTGCGGACGATACGCCTCGTCGCCCGGTGTCGAGGCCACCAGGTTGAAATAGTCCCACGGGCCCTTGCTCTCGGACGGTGTTTTCACCTGGAACAGGAAGGACGGGGTAAGATGCCGACCGTCCTCACGGATCGTGGTCTTGCCGAAGCAGTCGTCCTCGACCGGCATCTTCTTCATCCGCGCGACGGTGGCGACGCCGTCCTTCTTCGCCTCGGCGGCACCCATGTCGTGCACCGTCTTCAGGTAGTGCAGGGTGGCGGAGTAGCAGCCCGCGTGCACCATATTCGGCCAGTTGTTTGGCGTCTTTGGCCGCACACGGTCGGTGAAGGCACGGGTACCGTCATTGAGGTTCCAATAGAAGCTCTCGGTCAGGTTCAGCCCCTTAGCGGTGTCCAGCCCCAGCGCATGCACGTCGGTGACGAACATCAGCAGCGCGGCAATCTTCATCGACTTGTTCACACCGAACTCGTTGGCCTGCTTGATGGAGTTCACCGTGTCGCCACCGGCGTTGCACAGGCCGAGCACCTTGGCGCCGCTCGACTGCGCCTGCACCAGGAAAGAGGAGAAATCGGTGGTGCCGGGGAACGGATACAGCGTCGAGCCGGCCACCTTGCCACCCGACGCCTTGACCAGGTCGGAGGTGTCGGACTGAAGCTGCTTGCCGAAGGCGTAGTCGGCAGTGATGAAGTACCAGGAATCGCCGCCGGCCTTCACCATCGCACCACCGGTCGACTTGGCCAGCATCCAGGTGTCGTAGGTCCAGTGGATGAAGTTGGGCGAGCACCGCAGGCCGGTAAGATCGGAGCTGGCGGCGCCGGAGTTGAGATAGACCTTGTTCTTCTCACTGACCACCGACTGCAGCGCGAGCGCCACGGATGACGTCGGCACGTCGAGCAGCATATCCACGCCGTCACGGTCGAACCACTGGCGGGTGATGGAGACGGCGAGATCCGGCTTGTTCTGGTGGTCGGCGGCGATCACCTGGACGTTCAGGCCTTTGGTGGCGGCGCCGAAATCCTCCAGTGCCTGCTTGGCACAGATCACCGATGTCAGGCCGCCGGTGTTGGTGTAGGGGCCGGACTGGTCGTTCAGAACGCCGATCTTGATGACAGGGCTTTGCGCCCGTGCCCTGCGGATCAGCGGCACGGTCGTGGCCGCGGCAGCGGTGCCGAGCAAGGCTCGGCGGGAGATCGTCATTGCAGGGATTCCTTCCAGATGTCAGAGGTCATGGCGCGATTTCGGAGCCCTCCATGGAGGCCGTTGCCTCCCGATAAGTGGGGTATGTGCACCCCAACCGTCGTTATAGGCCGGCGGCATTGTCTCCCGCTGTTGCGGGAGGGGTTTGGTGGGAGGGGTGCGTGCAACCGCGGCCGGCGGAGGTACACACCCCTCCCCCCGACCCCCTTCCCTCAAGGCGAGGGGAAGAATCGGGAGAATCTGGGGCAATGGCATCATACACCCAGGTACTCGTGCAGCTTGTCCATGCTGGCTTCCAGCCGATGGTTGGGGATCATGTCGATCACCCGGCCATGCTCCACCACGTAGTGCCGGTCCGCCACGGTCTGCGCGAAACGAAAATTCTGTTCGACCAGCAGCACGGTGAAGCCGCGGTCCTTGATCTCGCGGATGGTGCGGCCGATCTGCTGCACGATGACCGGGGCGAGGCCCTCGGTCGGCTCGTCAAGCAGCAGCATCTTCGCCCCCGTCCGCAAAATCCGCGCGATCGCCAGCATCTGCTGCTCACCGCCGGACAAGCGCGTGCCGTGCGCGGTGTGGGCGCGCTCCTTCAAATTGGGGAACAGTGTGTAGATCTCGTCGATACCCAACCCACCCGGCGCCACGACCGGCGGCAACAGCAGGTTCTCCGTCACCGACAGCGAGCCGAAGATGCCGCGCTCCTCCGGGCAGAAGGCGATGCCGTGCCGGGCGATATGGTGCGGCATCAGCCGGGTCAGCTCCGCGCCGCGGAAAAGGATGCTGCCTTCGCGCCGCGGCACCAGGCCCATGATCGATTTCAGCGTGGTGGTCTTGCCGGCACCATTGCGGCCGAGCAATGTAACCACCTCACCCTCGCGCACCTCGAACTCGATGCCGTGCAGGATGTGGCTTTCGCCGTACCAGGCGTTCAGGTCTTTCACTTCAAGCATGCGGCGTCCCCAGATAGGCGGCGATGACGTCCGGATCCTTCGAAACGGTGGCGTAGTTGCCTTCGGTCAGCACGCGGCCGCGGGTCAGCACGGTAATGGTGTCGCACAATCCTTCCACCACCGAGAGGTTATGTTCCACCATCAGGATTGTGCGGCCGTTGCGCACGCGTTTGATCAGCTCGACTATGCGGTCCACGTCGTCGTGGCCCATCCCGGCGGTGGGTTCGTCCAACAGCATCATCTCGGGATCGAGCGCCATGGTGGTGGCAATCTCCAGCGCTCGTTTCAGGCCGTAGGGCAGCTCGGCCACCACGGTGCGGACGTGGTCGGACAGCCCGACATCGAACAGCAGCTCATGCGCGCGGTCTTCATAGACGCTCAGCACCTTCTCCGAGCGCCAGAAATCGAAGCTGGCACCGCGTGCGCGCTGCAACGCCAGGCGGACATTCTCCAGCGCGGTGAGATGCGGAAACACCGCGGAGATCTGGAAGCTGCGCACCAGGCCAAGCCGCGCCACCAAAGCGGGCTTCATGCCGGTGATGTCGCGGCCCTTGAAGCGGATCGAGCCTCGCGTCGGCGGCAGGAATGCGCTGAGCAGATTGAAGCAGGTGGTCTTGCCGGCTCCGTTGGGGCCAATCAGGGCGTGGATGGTGCCTGTACGCACGCGCAACGACACGTCGTCCACCGCGACGAAGCCGCTGAACTCACGAGTCAAGCCAACCGTCTCCAGGATGACGTCATCCACCTCCCGGCCGCCCTCCCGAGCTAAATTTGATCCATGTGAGGCGCTGATTTGCATATCGGCGGCCCGTGCGCAAGGTTGGGTTGCAGGATTGTTGCGTGCCTACGCGATGGAGGAAGCCCAGGATGAACGCCGAACAGCTACGCGCGGCGCAGGCGCCGCTGAAACAGCGCTATCGTGAGACCCCCGATGCCGCGCGGGTGTCGGCCCGGGCGGAGGCCGTGCTCGACCCAGCCGAGCTTGCGTGCGGCGTGGCGGGCTGGCACGGCGAGGTGCGCGCCGGGCTGCATCCGGCCACCGGCGGATCGGGTGAGTTGGCTTGCTCGGCCGATATGCTGCTGCAAGCGCTGGTGGCGTGCGCTGGCGTGACGCTACGCGCGGTGGCGACCGCGATGGGCGTGACGATCCGTGGCGGGCGCGTGGTGGCCGAAGGGCACTGGGACGCGCGCGGCACGCTGGGGGTGGACCGCGCGACGCCGGTCGGGCTGACCGACATCGCGCTGTCGTTCGAGATCGACAGCGACGCGGAGGCCGCCAAGCTGGAGCGGATGATCGCCACGACCGAGCGGTATTGCGTTATTCTGCAGACACTGCGTGCACCGCCGGCGGTGACGGTTGGGTGAGGTGAGCCGCTTCCGCCTGCGGCGGCGTTGAGCGGCGAAGCGGGTGAGGGTGCGGCGTGCCGCACCTAAGGGTGCCGCGTGCCGACCCGATCACCCTCACCCTCGTCGCTACGCGCCTCGACCTCTCCCGCGCAGCGGTAGAGGTTTACAGATGTCAGCCGTCCCACACCTGGGACGGCATCGGCAGGCCGGCGAAGTCTGGGTCGCCGGGCGGCCCGTCCGGTGCGATGCCGTTCATGTTGAGCAACATCACCCATTGCCGCGTGTGCTGGCCGACATGCCAAGTGGTGCGTTCCAGGTATTCGTGCAGCAATTGCGGCCCGTAATAGGTCTGCACGGTTTCGCGGCCCGACTTGTCCGGCTTGGCTTCCCACCACGCATTGAGCCGCTGTCGGACGCCGGCGCCGTAGGCGGCGATGTCGGCGGTCGTGCGCATCGTCTCGGGCGGACGCGCGGTCAGTTTCTCGTAGATCAGCGCGGCGCCAGCGGCGACTTCCAGGAAGGTCTCCGCGATGCGGAACATGTGATGGGCAAGCACGCGATAGCTGCGCGGGCGGTTCGGCACCTCGGTGTCAAGCTTCGCGTCGGGCATCTGCGGGATGATCCGCAGCGCGATGTCCAGGAACCGATCGAGCCGCGCGACCAACTGGGCGGGCGTCAGCACCGGGCTGGTCTTCTCGTTCAGGCCGAGGAACTTCACCACATGGGCGATGTTCTGGGCGAACACGAACTCGTCGCCGCGTGACAGCACGGGAACCGAGCGCGCACCCAGCCGCCGCAGCTCAGCGAGGCCCGCGGCGTCTTCCAGCACATTGATGGATTCGAACTCGATCGCACGGACCGAGAGAAACTCTTTGAGTTTCAGGCAACTGGTTCATCCAGGCTGCCAGAACGCCTTCAGCATCGCGGCCATCGGGTTCCTCATGGGCAATAATGGAGCTTCGCTCGGGGGCGGCGCAGCGTCAATCCCGGGACGGCACGCGCGCCGCCCTGGGGCGCATTGCCACGGCAACGACAGCGGGATTGAGCCGCCGCCTTCGGCGTGCGCTAATCCACCCAACCGCAGCCTTGGGAGACACGTCAATGAGCCAGACCGTCACGCAATACGGACGCATCTCGCCGCCGCGACCGGAGTGGCTCGCCAAGACGCCGCCGGAGGCTGTCCTCGAGCCTGAGCTGCCGATCATCGACACGCACCATCACCTGTGGCACCGGCCGGGTGTGCCGGGCGCCGGCGACTCGTGGCAGGTGCCGGCGATGCGCTACCTGCTGCACGAGTTCCTCGCCGATTGTGGCACCGGCCACAACATCGTCGGCAGCGTATTCCTGCAGTGCCACTCGATGTATCGCGCCACGGGGCCGCACGAGATGCGACCGGTGGGCGAGACCGAGTTCGCCGCCGGCATCGCGTCGATGAGCGACAGCGGCGGCTTCGGCCGCACGCGCGTGGCGGCCGGCATCGTCGGTTACGCGGACCTGACCAAGGGCGACTGGGCCGAGCCGGTGCTGGAGGCGCACATCCGCGCCGGCGGCGGCCGGTTCCGCGGCGTGCGCCATTCGGGTGGCTGGGATGCCGACCCGATCATCGGCAACAGCGCGCCCGACATGGTGCCGGGATTGTACGCGCGGCCGGAGTTCCGCGCCGGGCTGGCGAAGCTGTCGGCGCTGGGGCTGTCGTTGGATGCCTGGGTGTTCCATCCGCAGCTTGGCGACGTGACCGATCTCGCGCGGGCGTTTGCTGGCACCAACATCGTCATGGGCCATTGCGGCGGGCCGCTCGGCTACGGGCCTTATGCCGGCAAGCGCGACGCGGTGTTCGCCGCGTGGAAGGCGTCGGTGACCGAACTGGCGAAATGCCCGAACGTGACGATGAAGCTGGGCGGCATGATGATGCGGCTGGCGGCGACCGACTACATGGCGCAGCAGCGGCCGCCTTCGTCGGAGGAACTGGCGGCGCTGTGGCGGCCATATATCGAAACTTGCATCGACTTGTTCGGACCGCGGCGCTGCATGTTCGAGAGCAACTTCCCGGTGGAGAAGATGGGCATCGGCTGGGCGGCGCTGTGGAACGCGTTCAAGCGCCTGGCGAGCGGCGCCTCGGCGGAGGAGAAGCAGGCGCTGTTCTCCGGCACGGCGCGGCGCGTGTACCGGTTGGATTGAGCGGGGGCGTCACGTCGCATGGCAGCTTGCCTGGCCGATTTTGTCGACCCGCAGCCGTTTGACCTCATCGTAGGCCCGACGCTATGATGCTTCACTTCTCCAAAAGGGCGTGCAACATGAACAGAGCCGAGTTCGAAGCTGATCTTCGACGCGAGGGCTATGAGATTCGCGAGGGCGAAATCAGGCCTAACGAGCATCGCGGGGCACACACACACGAGTTCGACGCGCGAGTGTTTGTGTTGGACGGGTCCATCACGCTCGTATTTGGTGACGACCGCTGCATCTACGGTCCGGGCGATTCGTGCACCGTTCCGGCTGGGACGATGCATGAAGAGCATACCGAGGCAGACGGCGTGCGATACCTGGCTGGACGCCGGACGGCAGTGCGCTCCAACGCCGCTGAGTAATGCCGACCGGCGATCAGGCTGACCCGCCGGTCCGTGCAATTCGTCATGGCGGGCGCAGGCGCGCCATCCACGACTTGCAGTGATCATCGCGTGAAGCCGTGGATGCCGACCTCCATTGGCATGACGAATACGATTGGCCGAAGCGTCACCATCAACGCTTATTGGTATAGCACTCGATCTGCGGAGGCCCCGAGACCTGCTCTGGCTTCGGCTGGGGCGGCTTTGCCGCGTCTGCGCCGGATTGCCCCGGCGACGCAAAATTCCTGCGCGAAATATGTGACACAAATTTCTCCAAAAATTCATGTTTTGGGCACCTCAGGCGGCCACTGGGCGTGCTAACTCGCTTACTCTGGTATTTTTGCTATTTTTGCCAGATCCGCAGGAAATGGGACGGCACGATGGACATGACGATCGAAACGATCGCCGACGGCATCACCAAGGTCAATCTCGTCGGCCGGCTCGATATCGTGGCTGCGCACCAGATCGATCTGCAGTTCAGTGCCATCGCCGGCGGCCACCGTAAGGTCATCGTCGACCTGGAGCAGGTGGCCTTTCTTGCCTCGATGGGTATCCGCACGCTGCTGATGGGCGCGAAGACCGTGAAAATGAAGGGCGGCCGCATGGCGCTGCTGAAGCCCGTGCCGGATGTGGAGGAGGTACTTATCGCCTGCGGAACTGACACGATCCTGCCGATCCTGCACGACCTGGAATCCGCGATCGATATGGTATCCGGCTAGGCCGGTTTTCTCTTCCGCCCGCCGAGAATGGTGGCTGCCATGCCTGAAATGCTGGTGGTTCGGGCGGAAATGGCGGAGCTTGGACGCGTCGGCAACTGGACCAATGAGGTCGCCGAGCGGCTGGACCTGCCGCGGTCGACCTTGTTCGCCATCCAACTGTGTTGCGAGGAAGCGGTCTCCAACGTCGTTCGCCATGGCTTCCAGGGGCGCCAGGACGCGGCTGGGCTCAACAAGGATGTGCGCCTGGCGCTGGCGCGCGAGGTCGACACACGGTGACCATCACGATCGAGGATCATGGCGCTGCGTTCGACCCACGCGAGGTCCCGCCTCCCCCGGTGCCCAGCCGGATCGACGAGGCGGTGATCGGGGGTTTGGGGGTCCATCTTATGCGGCACTTCGCGCAGGATCTCGCCTACCAGCGGCTCGATGGCGTCAACCGGCTGATCTTGCGCTTCGACTTGGCGAAGGCCGACGGGTTGTGCTGACCGGCCCGGGTATTGCAAGCCACGCATCAGGTCCGGCCCGCGCCGTGCGGTCGCGGCGTTTCGCACCAATGCCATGGCCGGCCCCTGCGTCAAGCGCCCCGGGGGCAAAGCTTGACCCAGCCGTCAGTGCGAGCGCGGTGCCGCGGCCGGTCGCTGGATCAAGCCCCGCCATAAACGTTGGGCGATGGCTCTGCCTGGATGCGCCCCAGGCCGTCCTCGAACGCTCGGCATAGCGCGGCGCGAGCCTCGGGTGCGGATGGACGCTGGTTGCCGTTGGACGCCTGGCCATGATCGGCCACGAAGTCCAGCAGGAACAGGGCCACGTAGAGCCGGAAGATGCGGTCGTCCGGGCGCCCGGCAAACCGCAACCAGGACGAAACGTAACGCGTCAGACCGCCATAGGCCATCAGCGCGGCCAGCGTCAGTGCCGCCGGATTGCGCGGGTCGCCAAAGCAGAGGTCATCGACGTCGACGATGCCGGAGAAGTCGCCGTTTGCCGTCACGATGACGTTCTTCGTCGTGGTGTCGTGCAGGAACGGCGTGGGGGCGATCCCATCGTTGTCCTCGCGCATGGCGTTCAGGGCGGTCTGCACGCCATCGGCCAGGCCTCCGTCGAACAGACCGGCGAACGCGATGTGCGCTCTCGAGCGATCCAGATTTGCCTCCAGCACCTGCGACCACGCCGCACACGGCGCCTGCGCTGGCGGAACGGCATAACCATAGCGGCCTGCTGAGCCGATTTCCGCGGCGATAGCCTGGGCGTGCGCGACCGCGGCGGCAATCCGGTCAAGCTGTTCGTCCGAAAAACCGGAGATCACGGCGCCAAGGTCGGTCCCCCAAACCCGCTCCGGCAGCACCCACGGGTGCTCTGCCCGCAAGTCCTCGGCCAGGATCGCCGGTAGCTTCACGCCACGTGGCCGCAGCAGTCCGGAGAGACGAACCGGCCCCGCCATCTCCGACCGAGCCGACGGGTCGCCGATGCGCACGACAAGCGGCGGCCGGGCCGCGAACGCCACGTCGAACACGTAATGCCGTAAGCCAGTGGTGAACCGCCGGACGGTTGTTGGCGCGCAACCAATCACCTCAGCGGCGATCCCGGTGGCCAGTCCTGCGTTCGTCTCTCCCGCTGTCGCTAGTTTCGCCATCTATGCCGTTGTCCTCGTACCACCGCGCTTGCACACGCCGTCTCCAGGAGGAGGAGGTTGAAATATCCAGCGTCAGGTAACGGACCGTCTTTGCGCAGTCTGCAAGACGGGCACGGCCCACTTCAACGAAGCCAAGCGCCCTATGGAACCGGCCGGACACCGGATTGGGCGGCCTCAGGTTGACTTCGCAGCACAATACCGTGTGGTTCGCGTTCTTTTCCAGCCACTCGGACCGGACGTTCGGACCCGCACAATACCAATCGCCAACACCCCACGAAGCATAGCGCCACGTTCAAACGCTTCGTCTTCGCGCGTGAGGATCGGCCGGGCGGCGGATTAATGCAGCAGCCGCTGCATGTGCGGCAGCAATCCGATTACGCCGATAATGATCAGGTAAAGCGCCACGACGATGTTCAGCAGGCGTGGGATGATAAGAATCAGAATGCCGGCGATAAGCGCGACGAGTGGTTGCAGGGTGATTATGTCGATGGTCATTGGGCTCGCTCCAGGTTTCAAAGGATGGCAGTTTGCGCCATATGAAGGCAGTCTGCGCCAGGATGCCAGGACGAGGAACAGTCACATCCCCGCCAGGGCGATCGCTTATGGTTGCGATGCTCCGCTCGTCATGCAGGCCGCCGCTGTGGGTCGCGGCACCGATAGCGGTGGCGATGCCACTGCGATCGGGGCTGGATCGCGGCTTCACGTTCCGCTGTCCGAGTGCCGATGCCGAACCAGCGCCTTGATCACGGCAGTGCGGTCATTGTCAGCAGCGAAACGACGCCGCAATCCCACTTGGATGAGCCACTCGTCGACCACGAGATTGCTGCGTCGTTTCGCTGCTAGCAATGACGGTTGGACGCGCGATTGCTGAACATGTGAACGCGATCAGCCAATCAGCGTCTGGACGACCGGAACGCCGTGTCGGGCGATGAACGCGGCAAGTTCCGTGCGTGACGGCAGCGATGGCTGGGCGCCGAGCCGGGTTACCGCCAGGCCCGCGGCGGAAGCGGCGAAGCCGAGGCTGTCCTCCAGCGGCTTCGGCTCCGCCAGCGCCGCCGCCAGGGCGCCGATATAGGCGTCGCCCGCCGCGGTCGTGTCCACCGCCTGCACCGGAACAGCCGGGCAGTGCCACGTGAGCGACGCATCGCAGTAGATCGCGCCGTCGCCGCCGAGCGTGACGACGACCGCGCTGGGGCCCATGGCCAGCAAGTTGCGGGCGGCAGACAACGCGTCCGCGCGGCTGGCAATGGGGCGACCGGCGATCGCCGCGGCCTCGGTTTCGTTCGGCGTGACGAGATCGACGAGCGGCAGCAACGCCGCCGGGATCGGACGCGCCGGCGCGGGGTTCAGCATGACGAACCAGCCGGCCTGCCGCGCGGCCTGTATGGCGCGGGCGTTGGCGTCGGGAGGAATCTCGTGTTGCAGCAACAGGATTCCGGGACCGCCCGCGCTCGCCAGGGCACGATCGACGACTGCAGCGTCGCAGGCCAGGTTGGCGCCGGAGATTACCACGATGGTGTTGGCGCCGACCGCATCGATGGTGATCAGCGCGGTGCCGGTTGGACGGTCCACCGGCGCCACGTCGTCCGTCCGGATGCCGGCGTCGCGCAGACCAGCAATCAGTGCCTCGCCGAACGTATCCCGTCCGACGCAGCCTGCCATGCTCACCCGCGCGCCAAGCCTGGCCGCGGCGACGGCCTGGTTAGCGCCCTTGCCACCAGGTGCGGTGAAAAAATCCTGGCCCATGATGGTCTGGCCGCGCTCCGGCAGGCGCTCGCAGCGCACGACGAGATCCATGTTCAGGCTGCCGATCACCAGGACCGACTTGGTTTCGCCAGTCATGCGCCTCTCGCAATCGCACGGTCTGGCGACGTCATCATAAGCAGTTCCTCCCGGCCCGTTCCGGCCGGCGTGTTGCCGCACCAGACAAATTCCGGGCGGATAATCCTAGGCGCCCCAGTGCCAGAAGATTCCGCCGAGGTTTTCCGATCCGGCTGGAACCGCCTGACCTACGTGACGATGTTCAACAACCTTGCCAACTCCCGTCAATAGGAAACGGTGCATGCCCGCTAGTGTCTCACGCCATTGATTCCGCGGTCGATCGCTGAACCGCTCGCTCCGGCAACACCGGCAGTGCCGGTGGGAACAGCCCCATCTTCCCAGGCCACCGCACCAATCAATCCATCCGGCCAATCCCTCGGGCGAGCCTCGCCACCGGCGCGGCACATGTGCGTATTTCTGACATGGCCAGTTATTATGTTTGACAGACGCCCTTCGCTGTGCTAAACGCCGCGAGCACGACGCAACCCACCGGGAAAGGCCGCTCCGTATCCGTCCCACCATGATGTCCGATCCACTCACAATTCCGGCCGCCGCCTGTTCCCCCGATGCAGATCGGGCCGGCGCAGACGCGTCCGCGCGTTTGCCGGAGTGGGTCGTCCATCTCCTCGCGCTGCTCATCCGCTGCATGCTCGAGCGCATGCTGGCCGCGTGCCCGCGCCGCTCACGGCTGCCGTCATGGTGGCACGAGCGGCCGGACCTGCCGGCGGGCTCGGTGCAGGCCCTGGCCGCGTCGGTGCGCGGCGCGTTCGGCAACGTCATCGCCTGGATGTGCCGCCGCCGCGGCATCGGGCCGGGGCATGCGGACTGGCCGGCGCTGTCCCGCGCCATCGTGACGAATGGCGGCAGCGTGCAGGGGTTTCGTACCGGCCTGCCGGCATGCGGGCTGCAATGGTGGGA
>Ga0209415_10008601_pt1 | contig 17685 bp, 18 predicted proteins | sample PeaSoiSIISIP2007_FD_187696 | JGI IMG/M metagenome (GOLD analysis project Ga0209415, IMG submission 187696) | Peat soil microbial communities from Weissenstadt, Germany - SII-SIP-2007 (SPAdes) (version 2) | ecosystem: Environmental > Terrestrial > Soil > Wetlands > Peat | place: Germany... | reverse complement strand
TTGTACCAGGGACGAAGATGGGTCAAAGCACGAGGATCAAGGTGACGCAAGTCTCAGAGCGGTTTGCCAACGGGCAAATCGTCGAGGGGTCTTCTTCAGCAGCACCTGCAGCCTCTCAGTCAACAGACAACACAACGCAGTAGGCGCGTAGGCCTCGCGGCCCGCGTTTGACTACGGTGGTTGACCCTAGCGGGTCAACCATGTCTCTCCATTTTTGTAACCAGGACAGTTCTCCCTGGACCGCGATTCCGATTTGGTCCTGAGTTCTGACCAGAATGCCGGCGTACGCCGGCACAAAAGAGAATAACCCGGAGCGCCGGACGGGAACGACGTTGGGCATCCCTATCGTGACCGTCGACGCGTTCACGGAGACTCGTTTCTCTGGCAACCCTGCTGCGGTCTGCCTGCTCCCTCCTGGGAAGGCCGACGAGGACTGGATGCAGAAGGTCGCGATGGAGATGAACCTCTCGGAGACGGCGTTCCTCCGCAGCCGCGACGGCAAGAGTCCGAAGGGCCAAAGGGGTGCCCAAGGGGCCAGATCCTTCGACCTGCGCTGGTTTACACCAACCGTTGAGGTCGACCTCTGCGGGCACGCGACCCTCGCGAGCGCGCACGTCCTCTGGGAAGAGGGGGATGTCGCGCGCAAGAAGAGGCTACACTTCCATACGAGGAGCGGCGTCCTGAAGGCGGAGACGCGCGTAGAAGGAGGGCAGGCCTGGATCGAGCTGGACTTTCCCGCGCTGCTTGAGAGGCCGTTCGAGGGCTCGACTGACGTCATCTCGAAGGCGCTCGGGACCAAGCCGAGATACGCGGGAGCCTACGGGTCCGATTACCTGGTCGAGGTCGAGAGCGAGAGCGTGCTCAGGCGGCTCTCCCCGGACTTGGCGCTCATCAAGACGCTGCCGGTTCGCGGAATCGCCGTGACGTGCGCGCCAAGCGCCTCGACGAAAGCAAAGGGCTACGACTTCGTCTCCAGGTTCTTCGGACCGAGCGTGGGGGTAAACGAGGACCCGGTTACGGGCTCGGCGCACTGCTTCCTCGGCCCGTTCTGGGGGCGACGCCTGGGGAAGGACGAGGTCCTGGGCTATCAGGCGTCCGCGCGAGGAGGCTCCATGAGGGTAAGGATGCGGGGCGACCGCGTCCTCCTCGGAGGAAAGGCCGTCACGGTGATGCGCGGGCAATTGGAATAAGAAACAGCTAGGTTATTATTCAGGGACGCCGATTCTTCATCGAGGCGATAGGAGCCTATGCCAACGTGCCCAAAGTGCGGGAAGATGATCAGCGCTCAGAGATATTCAAGGCACCTGAGGCGGTGCGGCACCACTCACAAGAATAGGAGCAAGGTCCTAGACCATCCGGAAAACTTCTTCATGAAGATCTGACGCCCGAGCGTCGCATCGAGACCGTAGGGGGGTAATGTCCCTCAAGACCTCGAGGTTCCGCCTCGCTGGCATTAGACAATCCCCTCGTGGCTTCTCGTCAAGCCAAGGCGGAGGGTGCGGAAGACGAGGCCTACGAGGAGGATTGCGAGGCCTATCCCCACTTCCTCCGGAGCCAGGGAGAAGGCCAGGGCGACGCACCCGACCAGGCCGGCCACCGCGAGTACTCGCGGGAACATCCGCTGGTCCTTGGTGAGCCGCAGGGCAGAGAGGTTGGTCACAATGTAATACAACAGCGTCCCGAAGCTGGAGACGGCCACCGCGACGTAAAAGGGGGCGAACGCCGCGACGAGGATGGAGATGGCTCCGACGAAGACCACGCTCCGCCAAGGGTTCTGCCCCGCGCCAAGGCGGGCCAGCCCCGAAGGAAGGTCGGACCCGCGCCCCATCGCGAAGGCGACGCGGGAGACCCCCAGCAGGTCAGAGAGGCCCTCGTTGAAGGTGGTCAGCAGGGCGCCCGCCGCGACGACGGCAACCCCGAAGCCGCTGCCGACCGCGGCCATCGTCTCCTCCAGCGGCGAAGAGGACTGGGAGAGTCGCGTTGCCCCCAGGACGGCGAGTACCGTGGTCGCGACGAGCAGATAGAGGAGGGTGGCCGTCCCCAGGGCAATCAGGGTAGCCCTGGGGATTGTGTGCCTCGGGTTGTGCACCTCTTCGACGAGGGTGGCGATGCGGCTGTAGCCCGTGTAGGCGAAGAAGAGCAGGCCGGTGGCCTGCAGTATCCCCGCCGCTCCGCTCGGCGCGAACGGAGTCAGGTTGGACGCGCGTGCCCCCGGGAGGCCGATCACGACCACGGCAAGAAGCGAAAGGACAGAGAGCACCACCACAGCGTCCGTCACCCGGACCGAGCGCCGGATCCCGGCGGCATTGATAGCGGTCATGGCAAGCGCCGCTAAGACGGCGGCGGTCCGTACGGGCACGGCGCCGACCACCGCGTTGAGGTATCCCCCGAAGGCGAGCGCGATGGCGCCGGGGCCGACCGTGTTTGCGACAAGGAACATCCATCCCGCCGCGAATCCCCACCAGGGACCCATCATCCGCCTTCCGAACGCGTAGGTCCCCCCCGTGCGCGGGAGGACGGCGGCGAGCTGGGTGGAGGAGAGCGCGTTGCAGAGCGCCACGAAGGCCCCTATCGCGAAGGACACGAGCAGCGCCGGCCCCGCTATCTTTGCCGCGGGAGCTATCACTGCGAAGATGCCTGCGCCGAGGATCGCGGCGAGCCCCGTCGCCACTGCGTCGAAGAACCTGAGCTGTGGGCGCAGCGTGGATTCCGGAGCGGTGCCCGGCCGATCGCCCATGGAGCACCGGAGGGCGAGGCGCCTATAATTTCGTTCTCGCGATGAGAGCCGTCGCCGCCCGTCGTCGCCCAACGAGGCCTAGCGGCGCAGCTCTTCCGGACTCAGCGGGGTGCGTCGCAGCCTTCTCCCAAGCGCGACCTCGAGAGCCCGGACGAGCGCGGGGGGGACTCCGATGGTCGGCGCCTCCCCGACCCCTTTGACGCGCCCCCTCGAGAGAGTCCCCGGTTCTTCCTTCATGAGCGTCGTGGACACGTGGGGCATCGACGACGCGAGGATCAGACCGGCGTCGGCAATCGTGCCGACCAGCTGCTGTCCGTCTTCGTTGTAATTGACGTTCTCAAAGAGCACCTGCCCGATTCCCTGCGCGCAGCCGCCGACTATCTGACCTTCTATCATAGGGGGGTTGATCGCCCTGCCCACGTCGTGAAACGCGGCGCACTCCTCGACCTTGGCCTCACCGGCGTCGCTCAGAGAGGCCCGCACGAGATAGGCCCCGAACGAGTTTGCCTGGTCGCCCTCCCGGTGGAAGACGGTGACGTCGAACTCGTGCTCCAGCAGCCTCCGCGGCGAGTATTCTCCGAGGGCGGCGGTCGCCTGCTCCCTTATCCTCCCGGCGGCCTCGACCAGGGCGCCCGTCAGCACCACCGCACTCCGGCTCCCCCAGGTGCCTATCCCCTGGTCCAGCTGGTCGGTGTCGCCGCCTTGAAGCTCGACGACAGACTCGGGTACGCCAAGCTCCTCGCTCAGGATGATCTTTGCGATGACGTCGTGGTCCTGGCCTCCTGGGCTGGGTCCGAGCCAGACCTTCACCTTCCCGCCCTTGACCGCCACCCTCGAGGACTCCCCCGGCTGCACCGACGACATGAGGAGGAACGAGGAGAACCCGAACGCCCCGGACCTGTCCCTCGTCGCATAGCCCAGCCCTTCCACCGCCGACTTTAGGAAGGGCTGGAAGGGATCGATCTTCAGGCCGAGCGGCGAGACGAACGGCGCCGGGCTCGCGTTCCTCAGTCTGACCTCGACGGGGTCGAGCTTGAGTTCGTCCGCGAGTAGGTCCATCATCCTCTCGACGAAGAAGGCGGCCTCGGGCCTTCCCGCTCCCCTGTAAGGGCCGAGGGGCACCTTGTTTGTGAAGACGTTGGTGGCATCCACTAGCGCTTTCTCTATCGCGTATGGCCCGGTGAGCTGTAGGCCCACGAACCTCGCGGCCATGGCCCCGACGCCCAGCGCGAACGCTCCGCTGTCGACCAGCAGGTCTGCCTTGATCCCCAAGACCCGCCCGCTCCTCTCCGCATAGACCTTCATCCTCCCCCTCGCGCCCCTGCCCTGGCTCGTCGCTTGGAGGTGCTCCGACCTGGTCTCTATCCACTTGACAGGCCTCCCCGTCTTCATCGAGGCGTAGCACGCGACGGCGTACTCAGGATAGAGCGCGCTCTTGGACCCGAACGCCCCTCCGGTGTCCACCTCGACGACCCTCACAGCCTCGCGGGGGAGTTGCAGGGCGGAGCAGAGGCCGCTCTTCCAGCTGTGGACCGACTGCGTCGAGGCCCAGACTGTGAGCCTTGAGCCGTCGTAGCGCGCGACGAGCCCGCGCGGCTCCATCGGGTTAGGGATTATCCTCTCGTTGAGGAGCTCGTCTTCGAGGACCACCGGGGCGCCCTCGTCGAACTCTTGACCCAGCTTGGTGCGGCCCACCAAGTTGGACCTTATGTCCGGATGAATCGGCTCGAAGTCCAGGGCATCCTCCGGGTCCACCAGCGGCTTGAGCGATTCGTACTCCACCTCGACCTCTTCCATCATGTCTTCGGCCTTGTAGGGGTCGTCCGCCAAGACAGCGGCGACGGGCTGGCCTACATAGCTGACGTAGCTGGAGGCGAGTGCGGGGTACGGGACGGAAACATACCCGCCCGCCCCCCAAGCTCCCTCCCCGACCGCCGCCACGTTCGCTTTGAACTCGGAGCCCGTTATCCCGCCCTTCACGCTAAGGACCCGCGCCCGCGCGAAGGGGCTCCGCACCATCTTGAGGTGCAGCATCTCTTCCATGCGGAGGTCGTCGATGAATCTCCCCTTCCCGATGACTAGCCGGTCTGGACTCTCCAAAGTCAGGCACTCACGGCGGCCATGGTTTCCTCCTCCTAAAAACAAGCGCGTCAGCGCCCCGAAAGTTTGGCCTCCTTCGAAGAGGCCTAGGTGCTCCAGCTGACTCCTACGTTGTTGTTCACAAAAGCGAGCCCGTATCCGCAATTCAGGATTGGGTTCGTAGGTATTGTCTTCCAATCAGATGCAGAGAGAGGATTGTTGTTTACGAGTATGTTGCTTTGAACGAACCAGCCTGAGTTCGGCAGCTGGGAGCACTGCGTGACGTTGTGCATTTCCAACAACCCAGCCGCTATCGCCGTGTAATGCTGGGTCGGCGCCCCGCAAGCGCTATCGTTGAACGTCATGGAGGCGTTCGATATGCTGAACCTTATCGATGGCGACGGAGGCTTTAGACACATCGACGTCGAGAGCGAGATCGTGTAGTTGCTATTCGGTGTCAGTCGGTAGCCATTCGATGGTAGCTGAACCCTTTCCGTTGAAGACATCTGAATGAAGCTAAGGTAGAACACGTATCTGTTTTTGAAAGGCGGAAAGCAAGCCTTGAACTCACTGACTTGGCAGCCGTAGGATATGGTTGTCTTGACAAAACTGGCGTTGTTGTTAGATAACATGCCAAGATGAAACTCGTAGGCATCATTGCAACAGACCGATGGCAACGGCGGGACGTGAACCTGATATGTTATCGACATTATTGACGGTTGTTTGGAGGAGACTGCTTCGGTTGCTATTGCCGACGTAATTCCGTACGCAGAGGCTCCTATCAACAACAGCACGATGATTGTCGATGATACGCCTATCACTATTTTTTTCATCGCTTCACCTCACCCCGAACCCGCACTCCACTATGAGAAACGATCCGCTGGCAGACGGCCCCCTTGCCGACCTTTAGGGGAGGCTTGAGAAGGCCTAGGTCAGAGTATCTCCGCTGGACCCTCGTCACTCTGGAAGGGATGGAAGCACCATATCGCGCGTTCCCAGTTGGCATGCCGCCATCGAAGAGTAGAAGCGTCGAGAATCATTTAAGGAGAGGAGTCGTTTCTCACTCTTGGGAACCGGCGCGGGGCTTTCGAGCGCTCAAGAACAATAAGCTTTGAGGATTTCAGATTCAGATTTCCGTACATGTGACCCAGGCTATTTGAGATCCTCATCTGATTAGCCTGGCGGAGTTGAGTATGAAGATGAGCTCGGAGGTGACGTGTATCCCCGCCGCGAGCAGCGGGTTCAAGAGGCCGAGGAACGCGAGGGATACGCCCAGGCCGTCCACGGTAAGGGTCCCATAGAAGTTCACCATTATGGTCCGGTACGCATTCCTGCTCAGCCTCGCCACGTCCGCTATCCTCTGTAGGTCGTTCGTCATCAGCACGATGTCCGCCTCCTCTATCGCCACGTCGGTGCCGGCCCCCATCCCAATCCCCACGTTCGCGCGGGCGAGCGCGGGTGCGTCGTTGATGCCGTCCCCGACCATCGCCACCTTGTGGCCCTCGGCCACGAGCCTCTCCACGATGGAGACCTTGTCCTGGGGGAGCAGCTCAGCGTAGACCTCGTCTATCCCGACCTCGTCTGCGACCTGCCGTGCGACCGTCTTGTTGTCCCCCGTGAGCATGATTGTGCGTATCCCCATCCTCTTCAGGTCTTCGAGCGCGCTCTTGCTCTCACCCCTCACCTTGTCGGCGACGGCTATCACCCCGCACACCCTGTCCTGGTATGCGACCATCACCGTGGACTTGCCCTTCGAGAGGCGCTCAGAGAGAGCCAGCTCCTCGCCGCTCGCCGGCAGCCGGACTCCTCTTTCTGTCATCAGGGCGCCGCTTCCCACGATGATCTGACCACCGTTGTACTTGGCGACGATTCCTTTGCCGGCGATGTAGCTTGACGAGGCAGGCTGTGTGCCCCCCGAGAGCTCGATACCCGACTCGGCGGCCTTCCCCATGATCGCCCGCGCCAGCGGGTGGCTAGAGTATCGCTCCGCGGCCGCCGCGTATTCCAGCACCTGCCTCGCGCTGCAGCCGTCGAAGCCTACCACGTCGGCGACCTCCGGTTCGCCGAAGGTGAGGGTGCCCGTCTTGTCGATCACGACGGTGTCGACCCTGCTCATTTCCTCGATGTACGCCCCGCCCTTCACGATCGTGCCCTTCTTCGCGGCCTTCCCCATTATGGCGACTATCGCGAGCGGGGTGCCCGCGGCGACCCCGCAAGCGCCCGCCACCACGACGACGGAGAGTGAAGAGGTGATGTCCCTGGTAACAAGGAGAGTGAGGGCCGAGAAGCCGACCGCGAACTCGACCAGCCAGGTCGCGAGCCTGTCGGACAGCTTTTGAATTGGCGCCTTCCTGTTCTCGGCGTCCTCGACCAGCTTTATGATCTTCCCGAACACGGTCTCGGTGCCCACCTTCTCCGTGCGCACCTCGAGGACTCCCGACTCGTCCACGCTCCCGGCGTAGACGCTTTCGCCGGCGCTCTTCTCTACCCTGGCCGACTCGCCGGTTATGGAAGACTGGTTCAGGAAGGCTGACCCGACGACGATTGTCCCGTCCACCGGCACCCGGTCGCCGTCCCTGACGATGACGACGTCGTTGGGCGCCAGAGTCCCAACGTCCACCTCGAGCTCCTTTCCGCCTCTCCTGACGAACGCGAGCTTGGGCGCCGACTTTTCGAGCAGCGTGATGGTCTGCCTACCCCTGTCCACGGCGTAGGTCTCGATGTACTCCGAGAGGAGGACGAAGAAGGTGATGACCACGGAGACGGTGAACTGGCCAACTAGAAGCGACGCGAAGATTGCGACCGCCATCGAGACCTCCATGTTGACGCGGCCGTGCCTGAGCGCGAGGAAGGTCTCTTTGTAGACCGGATAACCCCCGAGCAGGGTGGCTGCGATGGCGACGGCGTCAACCGGAAGGAGCTGGCGCCAGACCCCGAGGCCGCTGGAGACCGCCGCGACGGCCATGATCAGGAGCCTGACGCGGTCGGCTCTCGTGTTCCCTCCCTCGGGCTCGCCTGAATCAGACTTGCGCTCGTCGGTCATTCTCGAGCACCGAAGTCTAAAGAGAGTAACCGCAGTTGGGACTCGTCCACCGCTGGATTTCGCCGTCCTCGTTCGCTTCCTCGCCCAGGAAGGCGCCTCGACAGTTCGGGCAGAGGAACTCCTTGTCCTCAGACTCGTCATGTGACCTCAGCGCATCGACCAGCCTCCTCCTGCCGAACTCCCGCGTGAGGTCCGTGAGCGAGACCCAGCCAAGGAATTCCCCGCCCTCGAACACGCCGAGCCCAGTGTCCTTGACACATGCCAAGCTCATCAGGCGAATTCTCATCTTATCGTCGCGACGACCTTTTTCAGCTCCGCCAGACTGTGCGTCAGGTTTTCTTTCTTTTCGGACTTTGCGACGCAGTCCTCCACCAGATCCTCCACGATGACCTGGATGACGCTGTCGAGCGCCGACCTCACCGCCATTATCTGGTGCACTATCTCGGAATACGATCTTCCGTCGTCGAGCATCTCGTTGATCGCATGGACGTGGCCGTGTATCCTCGCGACCCTCCTCGCAACGTCATCCCTCCTATGGGTTGCCAATTATGCCATCCAGGGGGAGGGGATATTCGTATATACCTATCGCCTTATCGCCACGGAGTTCAACTCGAGTGGAGTTTGCTTGGCGTCTCTGTCAATCGAAAGCGAAGCCAGAACGAGAGAGGGCAAGATCCTCGAGGGGCAAGACCTCTCATACCACTACCCAGGAGCGACTAAACCCGTCTTCGAAGGCATAAACCTGTTCACGAAGAGCGACGAGCTGATCGCGGTGGTCGGACCCACCGGCACGGGCAAGTCCACTCTGCTTCGGGTCCTTGCGCAGCTCATCCCTCAGGCCTCGGGGAAGGTCTTCTTGGACGGGGTCGAGGTCACTCGTCCGTCCCCGAAGATCTCCCTCGTCCACCAGTCCATCGCAACCTTTCCCTGGATGACCGCGCTCGACAACGTGAACCTGGTGCTGGCCGGGAGCGGGATGGACGAGCAGGAGGCGATCCAGCTCGGCAAGAGGATGCTCAGCCTGGTCGGATTGCAGGGGTTCGAGGGCTACTATCCAAAGGAGATGAGCGGGGGGATGCGCCAGAGGGTAGCCATAGCGCGGGCCCTCGCCGCGTCCCCCGAGGTGCTCCTCCTCGACGAGCCGTTCGTCCATCTGGATGAGCTGACCGCGAACGAGATCAGGAAGGAGGTCTACGACCTAGTCTTCAACCCGGCGACGACGCTGAAGTCCGCGGTGCTCGTCTCGCACAACCTGCACGAGGTCGTCCAGCTCGCCGACAGGGTGTACGTCATGAACAGCTCCCCCGCGATCATCGTGGACGTCGTGAAGATCGACCTCCAGAGGCCCAGGACTGAGAGGGACCCCGGGTTCCTTGACTACGTCGACCTGCTCTACAAGGGCCTCAACGTGAAGAAGGCGAAGCTGTGAGCCGCCGATGGACGTCACGATCCCGCTCGCGACTTTGGCGACCGTCGGACGCATATTCGCGCTAATAGGGATAGCCATCTTCACCGGGCATCTCCTTGCCTATGCCGCCATCAAGAGCAGGAATTTTGAAAACGTGTACGTCCCGCTCGTCAACGTCTTCGAGTCGATCCCCGTCATAGGCTTCCTTCCCCTGGTCCTCGTGGCGTTCGTCCTGACCTTCCACGGGTCGATAGGCATCGAGCTCGCGGTCGACTTCCTCGTCTTCGATGCAGTCGCGTGGAACGTGTGGATCGGCATCTACCAGGCCTTCAAGACTGTCCCTCTCCATCTGGTGGAGGTCTCGGACAACTACAACATGAGCTTCTGGAAGAAGATGACCACCCTCTTCGTCCCACATTCTATCCCGAGGGTCACCTCGAACATCTTCTCCAGCTTCGCCGACGCCTTCTTCTATATCTCGGTCAGCGAGGTGTTCACAGCAGGAGCGGCCACCGCCAACCTGTGCCCCAGAGGGACGTGCTCCACGTTCGGGATTGGCACGCTGATCTCCCAGTACACAACATCGGGGGACTACGTGGGGGTCTACTACTGCCTGATATCGGTCGCCGTGGCGGTGATCGCCGTCACCGTGGTTCTCTCGCGCCTCAGCAAGTGGGCCATCGCCAAGTTCGGAGTCGACACGCCCGGCGTGATAAAGCGCTACGCGGGGAGGTGGCGCGGCAGGCTTGTGACCAGCCCCTGGCGCGCCTTCCGCAACCAGACGAACGTCTTCAGAGGCTATGCGTCAAGGCTGAGGCCGACCCCGCGCGAAGGAAGACCTGAGGCAGGCGGAGCGAAGAGGGTGAACGTCGCGAAATATGCCGGGATATCGGTGGCCGTCGCCGTCCTTGCTTTGCTCGTCTATGCGTCCGCGAAAGTGGTCGCTTCTGTTTCGGCTCAGACTTGGTACGGGTTCTTCAGGGAGACCCCGCAGCTCCTCGAATACGTCGGGGCGGACTATGTCCGGGTGAGCCTGATCGCCCTCGCCTCCCTCGCCCTTGCGGTCACGGTCGGGTACCTGCTGGCCACGCATCGCAGAGCGGGTGACGCAGCCCTCCCAGTGGTCCAGGTCCTCGCTGCGTTTCCGGCGCCTACTTACTTTCCGCTGCTCTTCATAGCCACGCTCCCTTTCCTCGAACACGCTCTCCCAACGCTATACACCGAGGTCTACATCTTCATCCTAGGATTCCTCAGCTGCTTCTACTATGTCTTCTTCGACTTTTGGATAGGCGTGCTCGCGATACCCTCGGAGTTCGTAGAGGTGACGCAGAACTACAGGTTGCCGTTCCTCACCAGGATGAGGCGCGTGATACTCCCTGCCAGCCTCCCCTACATGATCACCGGCCTCTCGAGCACAATAAACAGCGCATGGGCGGGAATCGCCATAGGAGAGTACTGGCCAAACCTCGCTCCGCAGGTCGCGCCGAACGGCCTCCAGGTCAAGTTCGGGATGATGTACTACATATCGTCGAACATGGCCGTCGGTCAGATAGGCGCCGCCGCGTACGTCTCTCTCCTCTTCGCCATTGTGGTCGCCATCTATGGGATTGCGTTCACGAGGAACCTGATGGACCTGGCGCGCAAGAAGTACGTGGTGGAGGAGGGCATATTCGCGGCATGAGCGACGCCCGATCGAGAGCGCAATCAGAGTTACGTGGTCGATGGGTGACGAACCTTAAGTATCGCGGGAAGGCTCTGACAAGCATGAGCGTATCGGGTTTTGGCGGCAAGTCCAAGCGAAAGAATGTGGCTGCAGAGAGAGCTCGTCGCAACGCCTTGAAAGACGCCATCCCAGACATCCAGCCTCCTGCGCCAATCAAGCGCGCTCGAGAGGACGACGAGCCCGCAGCAGAAAGCGACGAAGAAGACGACTGACCGATTGTTGAACTAATTGGAAGCCTAGGAAAGAAATTCCAACAAAATCTGGATTCCAGGAAGTCGGGGGTTAAATCCCGCATGAATGAATAGCAGACATGATTCAGAGGCTGTCCGTAGTTTCCGTCCTTGTTCTGGTCGTCCTTGCGGGCGCCGGGTCAGTCTTGGTGGCGACCCATGCCTTCACCGGGAGCGCTCCCTCGTCTAGCGGCGCGCTCCTCCTGCCACCTCCCGGCGGGGCGTCCACTAACGTCGCTGGGGGAGTTTCGCAGACCACCGTCCACATGACCTCGACAGTAACGGTGACGTCGACCGCCCAGGCGTCGACTTCAGCCTCGACGACCGTCTCCACCTCCACGTCCGTTCAGAACTCAACGAGTTCTGGGAGCGGGTCGCTCCTGGTATCGGGCTCGTCGTCTTCCGGGTCAAACTCTACCAGTAACGATGACGGCGACGACGACGGCGCCGGCGACGATTGAGTCTGCTGCGCGGACTGACATGAGATCTCTGGAGTAGGACAAGTCAGGGCCGGGGTGGCGGCAGGTTGGTGTCGACGCTCCCTGCCATCTCGATAGGGGGCATCGCGATCGGGGACGCCACGGGTTTTCTGGCCCTGATCCTGATCGGGCTCTCCTCGATGTTCATGCTGCTCCGGTCGAAGCTGTTGAAGGTCACGAAGAACATCGCGGCAATAAGGGCCACGCACATTGCGGTCTCTGCTCTTGCGGGGGTCTTCCTTCTAGTCCACGTCGCATACCTGTTCACCCCTCCGGTCTCGGTCTCGATGGACTTGGGCTATGTTTCGGTCGCCGTAGCGGTCGCGGTCTGGCTCACCGGGACCGCTTTCCTCGAAAGGCTCCGCGACTCGCTTTTCTTTCATGGAGCTCTTTCCTCCATCCTCATCGGGCTGGTCATGGTCCACGCTGCCACCTCCAGCGTGAACATCCCGCTGTTCCTGGTGGAGATCATCCTGGGGACGACCTTGGTTCTGATGGTCGCAAATGCCACCTATCACTTCAGCCGCGCCGTCCCAAAATCCCGGACGGGAGGGAGATGACTCGGGCTTGTCTCTAAACCGAAGGGAGTTCCTGCGGAGGATGGTCGCCGGGTCTGGCATCCTGATAACGGGGCTCGTGAGCTCGTGGGAGCTCATCCAGAAGTTCCCGCAGGGCGGCGCGAAGTCGACCGGCAGCGCTGGAAGCGGTGGTCAGCAGTCCGCGTCCGAATCGACCCAGACGGTCACCGATTTGCAGACGGTGACGGTCACGGAAAACGCCTCCGGACAATCGACGCAGCAAAGCTCGACAAGCCAACAGTCATCTACAAGCTCACAGACCTCAAGCTCGGCAAGCCAGTCCGCACCTCCAGGGTACGTCCTCGTGACTCCTCTGAGCGCTCTTGCTGGGAAGACCTCGGCTTACTTCAACCACCCTACGCGTGGGCTGTCGCTACTCCTGAACTCGGGCGGACAATGGAGGGCGTTCAGCGCAACCTGCACGCACGCCCCCTGCACGGTCCAGTACACCGGTTCTGCCATATCGTGCCCCTGCCACGGAGGCACCTACAATCCAAACACAGGCGCGGTCACCGGCGGTCCGCCCCCCGCCCCTCTCCCCGAGCTCGGGGTCCTGGTTCAGAACGCCAACCTCTACGTCACTACGTGAACGGCGCGGCCATCCAGCGCTCATTCTTCGTCCGCAACACCCTCCCGTGCTTGCCTTCCCGTCATCCACGAGCCCAAAGAGGAAAAGATGACTGACCTGAAGTCCTTGTCAGCGATGATTCCCGCGATGACTGCCGGGGTCGCGCTCGCCGCTACCGCTGCGCACTCCCTGAGTCTTCTCGAGACTGCGTATTTCATGAGGTCGCCGACGTTCGCCCTGCCCTTGGACCTCAAGTAGAGGTAGGAGGCGAGCAGCTCTGCGAGCGTCTCACGGTCGACGTTCTCGAGAATTGAGTCGGCTACGGCCAAGAGATAGGGAGAACTTGACAGCTTCCGAATCTTTCGGTCGTCAGAGTCGTGCGATTTCAAGGGCAATCAAGTTGGAAAAACGGGGCGCGGCGGGTTCCCCGACGGGAGGACCCGCCTTGCGTGTGACGCCTTGGTGTTTCGGGTTGGCTACTTTGGGATGCCGGATCTGTTCTTGGGGTGGAGGCTCGCCTTGATGTCCACTTCGACGCTGAACCCGTCGCCTTCCTTCTCCACGGAGAACTTGTACATCTCGACATTTGCCTGATGGCTGTCGAGGAACGCCCTCATGTCGTTCTCGTAGGTGGCTAGCCTGCCCCTAAGCTGCTCGAGAGTTAGATTCGGTCCGCCGCCCTTGACTTCAACGATTTTTTCGGATGTCATGTCCCTTCATCGGGGAGAACGTGGGCCGAGTATATACGTCATGGAGACGATTCCCATTTTTAGGAATCGTGTGGAGTACTCAACAGACTTCCCGGCCAGCGAGCCGTCGGATTTCTAGCCGCCATCCTTTGGGAACGGAATTGTCAGCCTACCTTGAAGGCCTGCGACGTCGCGCTTCCGAGGTAGTCGGAGTCGCCACCATAGGTGGCCTTCACAGTGTAGGAACCAGTCTTGGTGGGAGTGAATGTAACGGAGCAGGTCGTCACATCGTTGTTCTCATTGAGGCTGCAAGTCTTGGACGTGGAACCCCCCTTGTGGCTGATCACGAATTTCACATTTCCTGACGGAGTCCCCAGGTTCCCTGGGCTGGCGTCTACCACCGTGACCGTGCAAGTGATAGGGGTTCTGACGTGATACGGGGACGCGCAATATATGCTGGCGGACGTGCTCCGCTGCCCAGCCGTTATCACGAAGCTGGCTGCGGGGCTGCCCAAATGGGTGCTGTCGCCGGCGTAATTGGCGGTTATCGTCTGGGCGCCCTCCGTGCCGAATGCAGGGGTGTAGCCGACCAGACAGGTCGCCGTCGCGCCGGTCCCGTAGAGTGAGCAACTTGCGGAACTGAAGGTCCCCGAGCTGTCGCTGCTGGTGAAAGTCACTGATCCGGATGGCGTCACGGGGGTGCCCGAAATCGTGTCTGTCACTGTGGCCGTACAGGCGGTCTGGGCGCCAACGGCGACTGGGGTCGGGCTGCAACTCATGCTCATGGCCGTCGTGTGCAAAGGCGTCTCATCGATGGAGATCGTGCCGCTGACCAGGGTGTAGGTGTTCCCTCCTCCTCGCCCGCTGTGCCCCTTGATCCCGACGACTGTGACGGTCGTACCCGTCACCACTAGACCAGTGTTCACGTCCAAGGTCGCGAAGGTTCCGGTCGACTGGTAGAGGGTCCCGGCGTTCTGGTCATAGCCGTCGAGCACGGCCACCCCGCTGTAGACACCGTAGGCCGTGGTAGGCAGCGCGTCGCCTGGCAGTTGGAAGGTGACGTAGCCGCCCGAGAAGTATAGAGGAGACTGACCCACGTATCCGCCAACACCGGCCGAGGCGGTGGCCGTGCCCGTCCCCCCGTTACCGTCTGTGAGGGAGAAGTTGCAAGAAGCAATACCGCCGCAGCTGGTCGCGACGCCCGTGACCGGGCCCGCGGCGTAGACCGAAGTCAACGGCGTGCTCAGCACGACCGCGCAAATCAGGAGAGGAACCAAGAGTCGGAGTGGGTTTTTCATCGTAAGAATATCTTGGACGACGTTAGCAGACACACCGTTCTTAAAGCTTGTTCGCCATGGAGAGTCTCTAGGCTCGCTACATGTCGAAGCATCGGCGCCGGGCCCAAGCGCGGCCCCCGACAATCTTCTCTTCACTGACGATTCTTCAGCGGTCGGGTGCTTCAGTTTCGGCCGTCATTGCGAATCGGCCAAACCCTTATTATTCGAGAGCCACCCCGTCCATCCATGCGCTTCTTCGTGATGGAAAAGGTGAGGACGAACGTCAACATGGACTCAAAGGAGTTCTCGAAGACGGCCGTGGACTACCTGAAGTACATGGCAAAGCTCCAGAAGAAGGGCAAGGTGATCGGCGGTCCTTGCCTGGACATCCTCGGTAACGGCTACGTTTTGGAGACCAAGACCATCGAGGAGATGGGCGAGATATTCTTCGGCTCACCGGCCAACTTCATGCTGGACCGCGAGGTGCATCCCCTTGGTAGCTTCGAGGACAGCCTAGAAGGCATGAAAGAACTTTAGGCCTCGAACCACAGCGACAGCGTAATCTAGCTCTTGCTCGTCTTGGTTGGCAGGAAGAGCTGATAGAAGGCCACGTCCTGCCAGCGTGAGAACTTGAAGCCTACCTCCTTGAAGTTGCCGACATAGACAAACCCGAATCCTTCGTGAAGCCTCACGCTGGCCTCGTTCGGCGGGACGATTCCTGCGACGACCGTGTGGTATCCGAGGGCGACCGCTCTTTCGAGGATCACCCTCATCAGCGCCTTCCCCACACCCCCTCCTTGGAAGTCCTTGTGCACGTAGACGGAGTCCTCTGCGGACTTGGAATAGCCGGGCTTGTCCCTGAACCTCGAAAGGCTTGCGTAGCCGATGACTCTGCCATGCGCCTCGGCGACGACCAAGGGGAACGACCGCCCGTGCTCCAAGAACCACTTCTTGCGCTGCGCGAGAGTCTGGGGCTCAAGGTCGAAGGTGGCCGGAGACGTGAGGACCGCGTCGTTGTAGATCTCGAGGAGAGCGGGAAGGTCGCTCTGCCTCGCGTCCCTCACCAATATCTCCTGGTCGGCCAGCGGTTTCCGACGGGGTCTAGCGGCCATCCGCTTCGCTTGGCGTGCCTCTAGATGTCGAAGTAGAGGTAGAAGATAACTTCTACCTATCAGGCCAAACTACTCAAGAACGAAGGTCTAGGCATTCGTAAATTGAAACCGATAAATAAATTATCGCGGCCTTGTCCTCAATGGAGATTGGTTCCAATGATTGGTTCTTTTTCAGCACAGGAAGATTGCCGAACAAGGAACGAAGTTGGAGGTAGAATTTCATCGGCGTCCATCCCAGCCAAGGTTCTTTTAGGTTCGGAGTCTTGATGCCGCACCAGTTGAGCCAGGCCTGAGTTGATGCGATTTCGCCAAATCCATTGACTCCTCCCCTGATGAAGGCGTTGAGCAACGCGTCAGGGGACTCGATAGCAGTTGCCAACGAGTCAGCATCAGACTTGGACTCAACTGGGAACGAAGCATAGCAGAGCCATTCGGCATAAGCCTCCGCGACACACCATAGGGTTTCCTTGAAGCACTCGCCATCAATCTTCCCTTTATGACTTGCACTCAAGTTGGTCTTCAAATCGTCCTGAACGTCGAGGAACCCTGACTCATTGAGCTTGGCGTGACACAGCTCATGAAGAATGGTTTTTTCGGACAAGGTTCCTGATTTTGGGAAGTGTACTGTATGTCGCCAAGGCAATCTCTCGGAGGTTGTCGCCGCAGGAATCAATCCCCACTGCGCTTCCCATTGCCTACTTTCAACTTCATCGATGGCGATGGTTCCCTCGTAAAGCAGGCCCGCCTTCCCCTTCTTCTCGACTACCTCAGAGGCATCATTCGTCGCTTGCAATCACCGCGTTCTCTTTCTCAAGACGCCACGGAGTTGGTTTTGTCACCGCTCGCAGCGAATCTCATTCGGAGGTCTGGAATGAACGCGAATCTCTCTGTCGATAAATCCTTCTTGGTCTCCATTACTGCTTCCCAAGTTAACCTTTGTTTCCCAGCTGCAATTTTGAAGGCATACGCGAATCTTCTTGTTTGGTCTCGCACTCCTACAGGCGCGCTTGTTCTCTTGATCGCAAGAGCCAGGCATGTCAATTCTCCCTTCCCTCCGAGGATAAGAGGTACGACACAAATCCGAATGAAGTCAACCGGCCTGTCAACATGTCTCATTATGGACTCTTTGGCCGCGATGATGCGCTCTTCCAGCCTATTCTGGCCGATTCCAACAATTTGCCTAGGCTCCTTGTTAGTCACGCCGACAATAATCACTCCGCCCCGAGCGTTTGCAAATGACGCCACATCTTCGGCCAATTCCAAATCTGCCTCAGCTTTCTTATCTCCAGGAACATGCCAAATGTCAAGGGTAGCTTTGAAGTCCCACAACTCAGTCTCCACGGGCTGTTCTGAAGACCACTTGATAAAATCTGACCAGAACTCTGGGTTTTCGGCTTCTGCATCGTCCTCTTGGAGGGTCTTGATTTCAACGACAACGTTTCGCATGGCCCGTTGAAGACAATCCAGATAATCGAAAAGGCGATGTCTTACCTTGTATGCTGTCCGAGTCAAGACCGCCTCCATCTGTGGTAGCGGAGGGGGCGCGTCCATGTCTCTTGCGGAGGAGAAGATTTCGTCTATCATTTCGACGTCCACATCGTGAATTGTGTAACCGAGCCTTCGCAAGCCAACTACTATCTCGGTGCACTTGAGAAGAGAATCGGAATCTCGGACTAGCTGGTTTCCCGTTCTCGCGCGTTGCTCTGACAAGCGAGTAGTTCCCCATGATCTATAGTCATAAAGAATCAGGGGAGCAAGAGTT